>JAABUO010000463.1_pt1 | contig 80752 bp, 63 predicted proteins | sample 5559291 | NCBI WGS metagenome assembly JAABUO01 (sample SAMN10711878, study PRJNA513372) | rock metagenome | isolation source: Antarctica rocks | place: Antarctica: Victoria Land, Finger Mt sud
TGGTGGGGGAGTTTCCGCGGTATGTGGTGGGGACACCGGGAAAGGTGCGGCGGGAGTTGGAGGCGATGGCGGGGGCGTTGGGGATCCGGGAGCTGGTGGTGAATACGATCGTGTGGGACCATGCGGCTCGCCTGCGCAGCTATGGCCTTTTGGCAGAGGCGTTCGGGCTGGGTGCGGGTGCGGGCGCGATCGAGAGTTCAGCGGCTTGAGCGGTGTGCCGGGCCGAGCTTTTTCGCGGGGGGCAGGACCATCGCACACCACGGCCGCTACCGTGTGCGACCACGGGGTTCGAGGTCAGCGTCCAGAGGTGCGTGAGGCCAACTTCGCTGCTACCCAGCCGAAGCCGGATGGATCCGCTTGGCTGGACCCGAGACACTTCCTCCTGCCTCAGACGTCCGGGTCACGTAGACTGGAAGACACACCCCGTTCCGGAGCACACACCTACTTTGATGAAGGATCCAAGTCCCTCCGTGTCCAAAGCCAGAACCTGGCTTCGAACAAGGCTCCCAATCCTTTGCGCTCTGGCGACCCTGGCGTTTCTTCTGGCTCTCGGGACTCATCTTCAAGGCAATGTTGTCGGTGCCTGGCGGATGCTGGGCGTTGCTGCCTTGTCGCCTTCGTTCGCGGATACGCGGGGCGTGACCCAGCCGATCGATTGCGTTCTGGCCGGGAAGGATCCGTATGCAATCAAGAGCTGCGATTCGTTTCACCGGCTGTATAACTATCCTCCGATCTGGCTTTCGCTGCGCTATCTCGGTGTGACGTCCAGGTCCACTCTGACTTTGGCACTTACGATGGCGTGCCTGACCTGGGCCGCTTTTCTGGTTCTTTTCCGAGCGGAGAGGATGTTGAGCGCGGTCATTATCTTTCTTGCGGCGCTATCCCCACCGGTTTTGCTCGCGATGGAGCGCGGCAACATCGATCTGGTGGTGTTTTCGCTGATGGTGCTTGGGTTTTTTCTGATTGAGTCTCGCCTGACTCGCGGGAGATCCGCGGCGAACGGCTTGCTGATCGTGTTGCTCACGGTGCTGAAGGTTTACCCGATTGTGGCCGTTGCGGTGCTGGCGCGCAGCCGAAGATGGCTGGCTGCTGTGCTTGCGACAGGCTTGGCAGCCACCACGGCGCTTCTGCTTACTGCCGGACCCCGGCTGCGGCAGATTTCGGGGAACACGCCCCAGGACACGACCGATTCGTTTGGTGCGCTGCCGTTCTTTTTCGTGATGGCCCAGCACTTTGCCCGTGGGCTGATTCCTTTGATTCTCGACCACAATTTTCGTGTCAGTGGGGGCGCTTTTCTGATCGCGGCCGCCTCGGTTGGGGTTGGCTGGAGAATGCGAGGTCAATTGGACCGATTTTTCCCACCATTACATCTCGTGGGCCCAACGGCCGCAGTCGCCGCCTCCGGTCTGGCGATCTTCTGCTTCGTGTTTGCGCGTGGATCGAACTATACGTACCGGCTGATCTTCCTCCTGGGTGCTCTCGCATTCTTGATCGACGACTTGAACGAGAGTGGATCCAATCGGGCGCTGCTCCTCAGTGTGCTGGTCCTTTCGTTTCTCTGGACACCGTTCCGATCCACTCCCTTGTTATTCCAGATCCTCGACGGAGCGATGTTCGCCGTTTCGTGTGCGTGGCTCGGCACGGCCTTGATCTCCCGTCTGCGTCCCTCCATCGCCGAGAACAGAACCGGATAGTGTGGGGAGCGGAGAATGCTGCACGGTGGCTCAGGCGGTTGGGCCGGCGAAGATTCTTCGGCGTTCCGCCTAACGAGAGAGTCTTGCGGGCACCCTGTTTTGTGCGGAAACAGCGGTGTGCGGTGCGCGATCTTGGGCTAGTGGGCGGCGGCTGATTCGGGAAAGAGGCGGATGTCTTCGATGTTGCGGTAGCTTTCGGCGTAGTCCATGCCGTAGCCGATGACGAAGTGGTTGGGGATGGTGAAGGCGACGTAGTCGGCCTCGATGGGGACAAGGCGGCGGTCGGGCTTGTCGAGGCAGGTGGCGACCTTGAGCGAGGCGGGCTTGTGCTGGAGCATGAGGCCGCGGAGGTAGGACATGGTGAGGCCGGTGTCGAGGATGTCTTCGACGAGGATGACGTGCTTGCCTTCGATGGGGTTGTCGATGTCCTTGATGAGCTTGACGGCTCCCGAGGAGACGCGGGCGCGGCCGTAGGAGGAGACGGCGACGAAGTCGAAGGTGGCGTCGATCTTGATGGAGCGGGCGAGGTCGGAGAGAAAGATGGCGGCGCCTTTGAGGACGCCGATGAGCACGACGGATTGGGCGGCGTAGTCGCGGGTGATCTCGGCGCCGAGGGCGGCGACGCGATCGGCGATCTGCTGCCGGGAGAGCAGGACGGGCATGCCGGCGGCGGGCGGAAGTGGGGTCGTGCTGGAGGGCATAGGCCGAGGGTATCGCGGATGTGGAGTGTGGGGCAAAGCTGGGGCTAGCTTGGAGTGGGCGGCGGGCGGGCGGACAGGCGGCCGGGACCCGCGCCGCTATACTTCGGGAGGAAGCGAGGTTTATGTATCCGTATATTCACCTTGGATCGTTCAGCCTGGGGACGTTTGGGCTGCTGCTGTGGGTTGCCGCCGTGGTGGCGACGATCGCGTTGCACCGGAACTTCGTTCGCAAGGGTGTGGACGCGGATGCACTGAGCGTGGTGGCGGTGGTGCTGATCAGCGGCGTGATTGGGGCGAAGGTGTGGCATGAGTTGCAGGATGTGCCGGGGCTGATGGCGGATATGCGGCAGATCGCGACGCCAGGGTGGGCGCACGCGGGCACGGTGGTGATGGGATTTCTAACGTGGCTGCGGGCGGGGTATGCCTGGTTCGGCGGTCTGGTGGCGGGGATCGCGATGCTGATGTGGCAGGGGTGGGCGGCGCGGCCGAATGGGCTGGCGGGATGGCGGGGGGCGGTGCGGATGCTGGACCTGGCGGCTCCGGCGGCGGCGATCGGGTATGGTGTGGGGCGGATTGGGTGCCTGACGAGCGGGGACGGCGACTACGGGATCAAGACGACGCTGCCGTGGGGCGTGCGCATGCGGCCGGATGCGCTGGTTCCGGTGTACCCGGCGGGGGCTCTGGTGCAGCCGACGCCGGTGTATGAGCTGCTGTTTGCCGTGCTGGTGTTCTCCGTGCTGTGGAAGCTGGGGGAGCGGGCTCGGCCGCTGGGATGGTTGACGGGGGTGTACCTCGTGCTGAGCGGGGTGGGGCGGTTTCTGGTGGAGTTTGTGCGGATCAACCCGAAGCTGTATCTGGGGATGAGCAATGCGCAGGTGGCGGCGCTGGGGAGTGTGGTGGTGGGGGTGGTGGTGGTGGCTTGGGCGCGGCGGATGCATTGGAAGCCGGTGCTACTTGCGAAAGACGTTGGGGCATAGTAGATGGTCCAAATTGCGATGGTCCTACTCTCGCAGTGAGCGTAAATTAGCTTACGTAGAGATAATGTCACTACGTGTTAGTGCCAAGGGGCGAGGTGTTCATGGCTACAGTTCCGCAAACCAAAGCTGACAACGCAGCGCAACGGGAAGATCCCGCACAGAAGATTGCCCGACTTCTTGAAGAGCACTTCGATGAGATGGGTTGGAGCGAAGCCGAGCGCGATGAACGTGTCGCCTCCGCCAGTGCTAAGGTCGACGCTGCCGTAGCTCGCGCCAAGACTGCAGGATAAGAGGGAAGCGCGGGTGCTGAGCGTCCACGCTGTAATCGCGCAATAGAACGTCTCGGAGCGTGGTCTCATCCGGGATTGCAGACAGCTCCTTCATCTGTCTCTCCATCTCCCGTGCCCGTCTGTTTGCTTCACTCTTATAGCTCTTCGGTCCGCTGCTGCTGTATTCGTCCATCCCTAGGTTCCTTCCTGAAGTCGGCGAAGAGATTACCATTCACCGGCGTCGTTCAGCGCTGCGTCTTAGAGTTTTATCGAAGGGGATGCCTTTACCGGCACGTGTTGTTCAAAGGCGTCTGAGGTAGGCCTTGGCTGCTTCGAACTCGGGGAAGAGGCGTTCGTCGGCCTGGAACTCGCGGGAGTGGACGCAGCGGCGGCCGGCTTTGACGCGGACGGGGTGCTTGAGGTGGAGCATCTCGTGGTAGAGCAGGTATTCGACGGCGCAGCGAGGGGTGTCGGGGCGATCGAAGACGCGGGAGACCACGATGGTGTTGTGGGCGGCGTCGTAGTGGCCGAGCATGCGGCGGGCGTGGTGCGCGGACCAGGTGAGGACGGGGCGGCCGAGGAGGCCGTGGAAGAAGCGAGTATTGAGGGTCTCGAAGACCTCGTCGAGGTCGTAGTGGTGGCCGACGGCGGTGAGGATGCGCTTGCGGCCGCGCGTCTGGCGGATGTGCGCGGCCTGCTTCGCGACGGCCTCGGACGAGACGTGGCGACGGTAGCGGTCGGCGTGCGCGGGCGTGATGGGCTTGCGGTAGAGCTTGGCGAGCAGGATGTGCGCGATGGCGTGGTGGACGCTCTCGGGCGCGTGTTCGAGGAGGTCGGAGAGGCGGACGTGGAGCTGGCCCTCTCGCAGGCGGATGGTGGTATTGAGCGAGGTGAAGCGGCGGAAGCGAATGTCGATCGGAGGCATGGGCGCGCGCGGGCGCAGGTCGCGATACTGCGCTTCGAAGATGGGGGCGAGAGGGGAGAGCACCTGGCCCAAGTTTAACATCCAGGTATCGGGGAGCATCCCATTGCGTCGGCTTGTCCGGGTATCGCGCGGGGTGCGCGGAAGTCACGAAGCAGGGAAAGGAAGCCTGCCGCGCGGCTAGACGGGCTGGATGGGAGAGTGCGGTGTGGTTGGGGTGGGTTTGCGGCCGGGGACGGTCGATACAGCCTAGTGCGAGCGCGAGGTGGAGCCGGGGCTTTCACGATCCTTCTCCGCTTTGACGGCCTCGGGGTGGGCGGCGAAGTAGGCTCGCTGCTCTTCGACGAGGCGGGTAGACTCTTCGCGGATGTCGCGGATGCTTTCGAGCGCCAGCTTGCGGGCGAGATTGTAACTTTCGTTGTCCGGAGCGGAGCGGAGGGCGCTCGACCAGCGGTCGGTGGCTTCGAGGAGCTTGGGGAGCTGCCTGCGGAGGTCGCGGTGACGCGGACCGTAGTCGTCGAGGTTGTCGTTGAGCTCGTCGGCGATGGAGTTGAACTGCTCGAAGAGGTCGTGGAGGTCGTCTTCACGGCCGGGCCGGCGGGGCTTGGCGACGAGCTCCTGGATGGTTTTGGAGCGGGTGTCGAGAAACTTGATGAAGACGCCGATGCGGTCGCTGGGGATGTAAGCGGCCTCGCGCAGCTGTTCGATCTCTCCGTCCGAGAGGGCGGAGTCTCGCTGCCGGGCGGAGGCGGAAGGGGCCGCAAGCAGAACGAGAAGGCAGAGGAGCGCGAGGCGGGCCATGGCAGGCTAGTGTTTGAAGACCTGGGCGAGCAGCTCGTCCTGCACCTGGTTGAGCTGCTTCAGGGTAGCCTGGAGGGTTTCGCGGTCGTCGCTCGAGACGGCGTGCATGTATTCGCTGAGCCGATGGGTGGTGTGGTGCATGAGCATTTCGGCATTTTTGAGGCGCTTGGTGTCGTTGGCGAGGCCCAGGTGAATGAGCTGGGCGTAGTGCTCGACGCGTTTGAGCGAGGCGCTCGCGTTTTCGAGGTCACCGGCGAGCATCTGCTGTCCGGCGAGCTCGGTGGCGGCGTGGACGAGCTCGGTGTAGAGGAAGCACTGCTCCCGGGGTCCGGCCTGCGAGGCGCGGAGCTCCAGCTGCGAGAGCATGTGCTCGTCGGGGACCACCTCGTTGATGCCGGCGTGGGCGGAAGGAGCGGAGAGGAACAGAGCCAGAGCGAGAAAGAGGGAGAGGAGGAGAGCGGGACGATGCGGGGCCGGGGAGAGATCGAGCGTCATGACGCACCTCCTGAGGTGCGACCATCTACTTCGTGTGTTCGAGGGCGATGAGGCGGTGTCGTGCCTCGCCTTCCTCTTCGGGGAAGTTACCATCTGCCGCGGAGCGAAACTGCCGGTAGGCCTCCGAGGCCAGCTTCAGGTGGTGCAACCTATCATGTGCGGCGGCCGCAAGGAACAAAGAAGAAGCGGACTGTGGCAAAACGGTAGCACGTAGCTGCAGCGCACGCAAGACCGTGTTTGGGTCATTGTTTTGCGTAGCCGCAAAGGCCAGGTGACTGGCGGCTTCGGCCATGGCCTCTTTGGACGGAAAGGCTGAGGGGAGGGCGAGGGCGCGCTCTAGCAGCGGCTGAGCCTCGGCAAAGCGTTTGAGGTGGATGAGAGCGTCCGCGCGGTCGTCGAGGAGGTTCGGATCGGCGGGCGCCTGGGCGGAGAGGGCGGCGAAGATGGGCTCGGATTGTGCGTACTGGCCGGACTGACTGAGGAGGCGGGCGTAGAGGCGGGAGATGGCGGCGTTGCCGGGGCTGGCCGCGTGGAGCTTTTGGACGAGGCCGGTGGCTTGTTCGGGCTTGTTCTGCTGTAGGTAGAGACTGGCGAGCTGGGCGGTGAGCGAGGGCTCGCCGGGGTGGGCAGAGAGGGCGGCCGTAAGGAGCGGCTCGGCTTCAGCGACCCTGTTGCCGGTGGTGAGCAGGTGGGCCAGAGCGGCGGTGGCGGCGGGGTCGCCGGGAGTGCGCTGGAGGAGGCGGCGATAGGCGGCCTCGGCGGCGGGGAGGTCCTGGGCATACTCGGCGAGGTCGGCCGAGAGGAGGGCGTCTTCGGGGGTCTCGGGGGTGAGCTTGAGGGCGGAGAGGAGGGCATCGCGGGCGGCGCCCGGGTCGGAGGTGCGGTCGAGGTGGGCAAGGGCGCGAAGGGCGCGCGCGTGAAGGTTGGGGTCGGGGGTGTTGAGGGTGGTGGCGCGGGTGAGCTCGGCGCGGGCTTCGGGGTCGCGATGGTTGCGCGCGAGAAGGAGGCCGAGCGCGAGGTGGGGCTCGAGGTAGGTGGGGTCGGCGGCGATGGCCTTCTTGTAGGTCTGCTCGGCGGCGCTGGTCTGGGCGGGATCGGTGTCGCTGAGGGCGTCTTCGGCGGAGGCGAGATCGAAGAGCACACGGGCGTCGGCGGGGTACTTCGCGGTGAGGGGTGTGAGGAGCTTGAGGGCGAGGGGGAAGTCTCTGCGGGTCAGGGCGTCGGCTGCTTCGGTGCGGAGGGGGTCTTCCGCCTGCTGGGTGGTTTGCGGTTGCGAGCTGGAGCTGCTGGTGTCGGTGGTTCCGGCGGGGAGTTGGGCGTGGGCGGCCCCGAGGATGGACAGAAGGAGCGTGGGACCGAGGAGCGTGAAACCAAGGATAAACCGCTGTATCCTGACGCGAGCAAATGCCATGTACCCCTCCCCCCGTACTTTGTACCCAAAGTCTTCGAACGAGGGTACTTAGACCGCGAAGTACCCCCCCCTGACGTGCGGAAGCCCGGCTGATCGCCGGGCTCCTTATAATTTCTGTTGTGTCTACTATAGCAGGGCGGAGGTGTGGGTTGCGCCACTTGGGGCGCAACGGAAGGGAGGGCTTTGGATGGGAAAGCAGGTAGAGGTACTGACTACAAGCGCGTTTTATGGAGACCGGTCTGCCCTCGTCGCATACACTGACTGCGCTCAGCCCTCGATGACCGAACCGAGGAGCGCCGCTCATCTTGGTGGTTGGTGACGCCTTGATCTTCGCTACAACGAGGCTACTAGCTTGTGAACCCAATCTCCCAAGATCGGCAGGAAAGGCGCGAGCAGCGTCATGTGACTGGCTGCGACGGTGATGAACGCTTCGTACCTCTTGGAGCCAGATTCGCGATCCGTTGACGCCTCGAGGTCGCTGAGTGCTTGTTGTAACTGAGCACGTTCTGACGCATCAGCAATCCCTTGCTCCAAGGCAGCATGAATCTGTTCAAACGGAGACACCCGGTGGGTGACATTGGTCGAATAGTCTTTGCTGCCGATATTGACCCTTGAATTAGGTCCGTGCAAGTTGAAGATCTGAGGCACTTGGAGCTCCTTTGACTTCTCGACCGCAGGCGGTACCATGGCTGCTTGGAGAGCCGCGGTACCTGCCAAGTTCTTTACTTCGATCTTCAGCATCAAAGAATAGTCATCGCGGAAGGCATCTAGCCACCTCAACGAAGTCTCCTGGTCATTTCTTTCCCAAGCACGTGCGGGTTCGTACAGGCGATATCTAGAGGGTTCCATAACGAGGAGATTCGGAGCCTGCCATTTCCTCCAAAAGATAAGCTCTTCCATGTCTTCGTTCGGGTTATAGGGCTGTTCGTCGCAAACGCCCTTGATCCACAGCGGCATGTTATGACGATGATCGTTAATGAGTTCTTCAGAAAACTCGTTTGGCCCACTCGAGCGGGTCTAACGAAATGTTCTTGCCGTTCGCCAAACCGATCTGGAGCAGTCCGCTGAAAACTAGCCGAATCTGGAATCTCAGACCATCGATGTAAAGGTCATAGAAGGCTTTGAAGATCGCGGGCGGAGTTCCTCGGGAGAGCATTCTATCGAAGTGCTGACTGGCGGCAGGCCCAACTCGCTGTTTCAAGTGCGGTAGCGCTTCGACATATTCATGGAAGTTTCTAGTGCCTACTTTGGCTTTTTCGCCATGAAGTCGCCAGAAGCATAATTGCTCTGTCGTCCAGCCGAATTGAAAGTGAATCGTGTCGAATGATTTCCGAAGGTGTTCGACTGCCTGAAGCAGTTCGGTAGGAACGCTTGTCTCGGCTGAATCACCGTGCAGAGACATACTCTTGAACCTCGGCGCTGGCTTTTTATCGAAACGGAACGACAGGAGAAGACTGGGCTCATCGATTGAGCCTTGGTGACCCTTCTGGACACCCCGTTCGTCGGGATCCCCGGCCTTTACCTGTTGCGGACCGGTCTGGTGAACGTCGAATCTGGTTCAAACGCAGTTCCACTGGATCGAATCAGTACCGATATGTCGTCTTGTATCTACGGGTGACCTGATGTGCTGTGTCGGGAGACCGGCTGTGCTCGGCGACATTAGGCGGGGATCTCTTCGGTGGTCTTTTCGGCCTCGGGGGTTTCGGTGCGGGCGGCTGCGGAGGGGAGGTGGAGGACGGGCGCGAGCCATTGGCCGGTGTGGGAGATGGGGTTGGCGGCGATCTGTTCGGGGGTTCCGGTGGCGATGATTTCGCCCCCGCCGGAGCCACCTTCGGGGCCCATGTCGATGACCCAGTCGGCGGACTTGATGACGTCGAGGTTGTGCTCGATGACGAGGAGCGAGCCGCCGCCCTCGATGAGCTTGCGGAAGGCGGATAGGAGCTTGGCGACGTCGTCGAAGTGAAGGCCGGTGGTGGGCTCGTCGAGGATGTAGAGGGTGCGGGATCCACCCCAGCCGGCAGGCCGGCCGGGAGCCCCGGTTGAGCGGGCCTTGGCGGCCGCCTCACTGGTGGCGGAGCGGTTGGTGATGGAGCGGGCGGTGGCGAGGTGGGAGGCGAGCTTGACGCGCTGGGCCTCGCCGCCGGAAAGCGTAGTAGCGGACTGGCCGAGGCGGACGTAGCCGAGGCCGACCTCGTCGAGGACGTAGAGCTTGTCGGCGATTTTAGGGTGTCCGGCGAAGTAGGTGAGGGCTTCCTTGACGGTCATGTTGAGGACGTCGTAGATGTTTCGATTGCGGTACTTGATGTCGAGGATGGTGGATTTGTAACGGGTTCCGTTGCACTCTTCGCAAGGGAGCTCGATATCGGCGAGGAACTGCATTTCGACGGTGACAGTGCCGTCGCCCTCGCAGACGTCGCAGCGGCCGCCGGGGACGTTGAAGGAGAACTGCCCGGCGGCGAGGTTGCGGCGTTTCGCGTCGGGCTGCGCGGCGAACAGGGCGCGGATGTCGTCGAAGGCTTTGATGTAGGTGACGGGGTTGGAGCGGGGGGTGCGGCCGATGGGGGACTGGTCGACGAGGATGACCTCGTTGAGGTGCTGGGCGCCGGAGAGCTCGCGGAAGAGGTGGGTGGGAGCCTGGGCGGAACCTTCCTCCTGGCCGAGCGCCTGGAGGAGGGCGCGGTAGAGGACCTGGTGGATGAGGGTGGATTTGCCGGAGCCGGAGACGCCGGTGATGCAGCAGAGGAGGTTGAGGGGGATGTCGAGGTCGACGCCGCGGAGGTTGTGGATGCGGGCGCCGGTGAGCTTGAGGTGCTCGCGGCCGGGCTCGCGCCGCAGCTTCGGCACGGGGATGAAGGAGCGTCCGGAGAGGTAGCGGCCGGTGATGGAGGCGGGATTGGCGGTGACCTCGGCGACGGTTCCGGAGGCGAGGAGATGGCCGCCGAGCTCGCCGGCGCCGGGGCCGAGGTCGAGCAGGTGGTCGGCGGAGCGGATGACGTCGGGATCGTGCTCGACGACGAGGATGGTATTGCCGAGGTCGCGGAGGTCGTGCATGATGCGGATGAGCTTGGCGGTGTCGCGGGTATGGAGGCCGATGCTCGGTTCGTCAAGGACATAGAGCGCGCCGACGAGGCGGCTGCCGAGGGATGTGGCGAGCTGGATGCGCTGCGACTCGCCGCCGGAGAGGGTGGAGGAGAGGCGGTCGAGGGTGAGGTAGTCGAGGCCGACCTCGTGGAGGAAGCTGATGCGTTCCCGGACCTCTTCGAGGATCTTTCCGGCGATCTCGGTCTGGGCGGGGGAGAGCTCGAGCTGGTCGAAGAAGCTGGCGGCGGCGGTGATGGTGAGGGCGGAGGCCTCGCAGATGTTTTTGGCTGGGGACCCTGTGGGACCAGGGAGGAGGACGGCGCGGGCCTCGGCGCGGAGACGTTGGCCGCGGCAGTCGGGGCAGGTGGCGTAGCCGCGGTACTTGGAGAGGAAGACGCGGACGTGGAGCTTGTACTTTTTGCGGTCGAGATCGGCGAAGAAGCCGCGGATGCCGGGGAAGGTGCCGTGTCCCTCCTCGATGAGGCGCTGCTGCTCGGGCTCGAGATCGTACCAGGGGACGTTGGTGGGAATGCCGGCCTGCTTGGCGAAGCGCTTGAGCTCGCCGTGCATGGGGCGGTACTTGCCGCTGGCCCAGGGCGCGATGGCGTCGGCGTCGATGGACTTGGATGTGTCGGGGAGGATGAGGTTGGGGTCGAAGTCGATGGTGTTGCCGAAGCCCTGGCAGCGCGGGCAGGCGCCGTAGGGGTTGTTGAAGGAGAAGAGGCGCGGCTCGGGCTCGCGGTAGGCGCGATGGCAGGTGGCGCACTCGAAGGCGGCGGAGAACCGCTTCGCGGCGTGTTGGCTTTCCGCCCCGGACATCTCATGGAACTGGACCTCGCCGGACTCGCGGTAGCCGGTCTCAATGGCGTCGACAAGGCGGGAGCGAATGTCGGGGGAGAGGGCGAGGCGGTCGATGAGGACGAAGATGGGGCGAGCGGCGGGGTCGGAGAAGTCGAGTTCGAGGAGGGACTCGGGGGTAGAGAACTCGACGATCGAGCCGGTGGAGCCGTCGGGGGCGGGCTGGTAGAGGCGGTTGTAGCCGCGCCGGCGAAGCTCGGCAAGGCGTTCCTTGAGGGTGTCGGTGAGGCTGAAGACGGGGGTTGGGGGGGCGATGGACTTCGCCGATTTCTTTGCGGCCTTCTTTGCCGGTTTGGGGGCGGGGGCGGGTGCGGGTTCGGCGGCAGCGGCGGTCTGCTGGAGGGGTTCGAGGCGGACGTCGACGCGCTGGATGGGAAAGAGGGCGTAGACGCGGGTGGATTCGGGTAGAACCAAGAGCGACGCAACGATCTCGTCGACGGTGTCGCGGCGGACGATGCCGCCGCAGTGGAGGCAGGTGACGGTGCCGCAGCGGGCGTAGAGGAGGCGGAGGTAGTCGTAGATCTCGGTGGCGGTGGCGACGGTGGAGCGCGGGTTGCGGGTCTGGTTTTTCTGCTTGATGGCGATGGCGGGGGCGAGACCGTCCATGTGGTCGACGTCGGGCTTTTCGATGCGCTCGAGGAACTGGCGGGCGTAGGCGGAGAGCGACTCGACGTAGCGGCGCTGGCCCTCGGCGTAGACGGTGTCAAAGGCGAGCGAGGACTTGCCCGAGCCGGAGACGCCGGAGACGACGGTGAGGGCGTTGTGCGGGATGTCGACGTCGATCGACTTGAGGTTGTGAGTGCGGGCTCCGCGGATGGTGATCTGGTCGATCATAGGGATCTGGGTCAATTTCTATTGTCGGACAGATGGGCTGAGAAGGCGAGTCCTGCCGGACAGGCCGCCTGCGCGGCGGGCGGTCACTTCGTGACGTGTGTTGGGCTTCGCGTGGGCCTCATGATATTCGGCGGATGAATCTGTTCGCGACCGAAGGAAGCGCCGCCCGAAGACCAATGGAAGTCAGGAGGCGGCCGATGCCACCGTAGGGCGTCTTGTCAGGCGAGGTTATCGTGCTGGGGGCGGAAGATTTCGAGGAGGAGGAGGGTGGCGCCGATGCAGATGGCGGAGTCGGCGACGTTGAAGTCGGGCCAGTGGTAGCCGACGATGTGAACTTCGAGAAAGTCGATGACGAAGTGGTGAACGATGCGATCGTAGAGGTTGCCGAGGGCACCGCCGAGGATGAGGGCAAGGGCGACGGCGGAGAGGGAGATCTCGCGGCCGGTGCGCCAGAGCATGGTGGCGACGATGATGGCGGCGATGACCGAGAAGGTGATGAGGCCGAGGCGGACGGCTTCGGGGTGGTTGGATTCGTCGAGAAAGGAGAAGGCGGCGCCGGTGTTGAGGACGTGCGTGATGCGGAAGATGCCGGGGATGACGGTAATGTGGTCGCCGGAGTGGACGTTCTTGATGATGAGGAATTTAGTGAGCTGATCGAGGGCGACGGTGAGGGCGGCGAGGAGGAAGAGGAGGGGGCGACGGTCTGTGATCAGGGCGCTTCGCGCGGCTGCGGTGGAAGCGGGCGGGTAGGTGGAGGTCATTGGGCTGCGGCCTTCTGAGGTGCTAGTGTTGCCATCGACGGCGCAGGGTACGGAGGATAGTGGATCGCGTCCAAGGCCTCTACACATCGCAGGCATACAGTTGGGTAATCCCTGGACTCACCGACGCTCGAGACGTAGCGCCAGCAGCGTTCGCACTTCGGGTTTTGAGATCTCACTACTTCGTAGTCCACGATCACTTGCTCGCTGTCCGGCGTAGCTGGATGGTCTTCTACGTCTACATCGGAGACATTGAATAGTTCAGGAAGAGCGAGCTCATACTTGTGCAAGATATCGGTCGTGGACTCGACGTTATTGCCGATGATCGTGATTTTGACTTCGGCTTCTAGGGCCTTGCCAATATCCTTCATCATCCTTCTGACCTCCAAACGATCGTTTACGGAGCGCCGGAAATTCAGGAGCACCTTCCAATCGCGTTCGATCGTCCCGACCGAGCCCGGAACCATTTCGGCGATGTCAGGGAAGAGGGCCAGGTGAACGCTGGATTCCCGGCCTTCGACTTGGGGGAGTTGTTGCCAGACCTCGTCGGCGGTGAAGGAGAGGATGGGGGCGATGAGGCGGGTGAGGGCTTCGGCGATGCGCCAGATAGCCGTCTGAGCGCTACGGCGCTGCCAATAGAGCTTCTCCTGCTCGGGGCGGTCTGACTTGAACGCCGCAGGGAAGGTATAGAGCCGATCCTTGACCGCGTCCGCATAGAAGGCTGATAGCTCTGTATTCACGAACTCGTTGAGGGCGTGATAGGCGCGGTGGAACTCGAAGGTGTCGTAGGCGCGGCGGATCTTGGCGTCGAGCTCGGCGGTGCGGGCGAGGATGTACTGGTCGAGGGGTTCGAGCTTGGCGAAGCTCTCAGCGGAAAGCGGGCCTGTGCCGCCGACGGCGTCGGTGGCGGGGGTGAAGTCGTGGAGGTTGCCGAGGAGGAAGCGGAGGGTGTTGCGCAGCTTCCTGTAGTTTTCGCTGACGCGCTGCATGAGACTCTCGCTGGCGGCGACGTCTTCGCGGAAGTCGACGGAGGCGACCCAGAGGCGGATGACCTCGGCGCCCAGGCGGTTCGCAATGTCGACGGGATCGACGCCGTTGCCGAGGGACTTCGAGAAGGCGCGACCCTGCTCGTCGAGGGTCCAGCCGGAGGTGGCGACCATCTTGTAGGGGGCATGTCCGCGCACCGCGATCGAGGTGAGGAGGGACGAGTGGAACCAGCCGCGATGCTGGTCGCCGCCCTCGGTGTAGAGGTCGGCGGGGATCTCCGCTTCGGGCCGGCGGAGCTCTGGGTCGGCGTCGAGGACGGCGTGCCAGGAGGAGCCGGACTCGAACCAGACGTCGAGGATGTCCATCTCCTTGCGGAAGCCGTCTTTGGCGCCACAGTTTTTGCAGGCGGCGCCGGCGGGGAGGAGGTCGGCGACAACGTGGGCGTACCAGGCGTCGGCACCCTCGCGTTTGAAGAGGTCGATGATGGAACGGTTGACGGCGCGGTCGTTGAGCGGGGTGTGGCAGCGCTCGCAGAGGAAGACGGCGATGGGGACGCCCCAGATGCGCTGGCGGGAGATGCACCAGTCGGGGCGGGTGGCGATCATGTTGGATATGCGTTCTTCGCCCCAGGCGGGGTCCCAGGTGACGTCTTTGATGGCTTCGAGGGTGCGCCGGCGGAAGGTGGTGACGGGGGTATGTTCGCCTTCCAGGTCAGAGATGCCGGCGGGCATGGGGGTGTCCATGGAGATGAACCACTGCTCGGTGGCGCGGAAGATGACGGGGTTGTGGCAGCGCCAGCAGTGGGGGTAGGAGTGGTGGATGTCCTCCCGGCCCATGAGGGCTCCGCGTTGCCGGACGAGATCGATGATGGGGGCGTTGGCCTCGGTGATGGTGAGGCCTTCGTACTCGGGGAGGCCGTTGCGGAGGCGGCCGCTGGCATCGACGTCGCAGAGCTGCGACAGGCCGTAGCGGGTGCCGGTGAGGAAGTCGTCGGCGCCGTGCGAGGGTGCGGTATGGACAGCTCCGGTGCCCTGCTCGGTGGTGACGTAGTCGGCGTTGACGCCGAGGATGAGGCGGTCGAGGAACGGGTGCTGGAAAGTAGTTCTGTCGAGGTCTTTGCCTGCGATACTCGCAATCGGAAGATTCTTGGGAAGCTTGCAGGCCTCCTGCACTCGCTCCCGGAGTGCATCCGCGATTATGTAATAAGTCTCGTCGGCACCCTTTACCAGAACATATTCGAACTCCGGGTTAAACGCGATCGCGAGAGACGCCGGCAATGTCCAAGGAGTGGTTGTCCAGATGATTGCGTATATGTCTTTGTCTGCCCAAGTAGCACCCAAAAGGGCGGAGTCGGAGGTGAGTTTGTAGCGGACGTAGAGGGAGGGGGAGGTGTGCATCTCGTACTCGACCTCGGCCTCGGCGAGGGCGGTCTTGTCGTGGATGCACCAGTAGACAGGCTTGAGGCCCTTATAGACGAAGCCGTTTTGGTAGAAGTCGAAGAAGGTCTCGGCGATCGAAGCCTCATAGCCGTGGGACATCGTCAGGTAGGGGTTGGACCAGCGGCCGAAGACGCCGATGCGCTCGAACTGGGAGCGCTGGAGGTCGACGAACTTTTGCGCGTACTCGCGGCAGGCGCGGCGGACGGCGAGCGGGGGCATCTCGAGCTTTTTGCGGCCGAGTTTTTCGTCGACCTTGATCTCGATGGGGAGGCCGTGGCAGTCCCAGCCGGGGACGAAGGGCGCGTCGAAGCCGGCCATGGTCTTGGTCTTGACGACGAAGTCCTTGATGCACTTGTTGAGGGCGTGGCCGAGGTGGATGGCTCCGTTGGCATAGGGCGGGCCGTCGTGAAGGATGTATTTGGGCCGGTTTTCCGCGGCGGCGCGGGCGCGGATCTGGCCGTAGAGGTCCATGGCCTGCCAACCGGCGAGACGTGCAGGCTCATTTTGCGGGAGGTTCGCCTTCATGGGGAAGGCGGTCTCCGGCAGGTTGAGGGTGGCCTTGAGCGGCTTTGGCTGGACCTCGGGGCCCGGCTTCGGGATGTGGTTTGTTGCTGCGGGAGCTTCCGGCATTCGGTCCCCTGTGTGCGAGGTTGGGGCGATTGGCCCAAAGCACGATTGTATCCGGCGACCTCCTGTCTCGGGCGATGCGGGCCGTGTATCGGGCGGCCCCCGGCCGTGTATCGGGTCGGCGTGGTGCTCCGCGGGGTGAAAGGAGACCAACGGCGGGCGTGTTACGTCAAAGTGAAGAGGTGTCTTTGCGAGTGCAGCGCAAGCGGAGACGGGCGAATCTTTGTAGACTAATGGAAGGGCCAGGAGCGTCGCGCTTGGGACGGAAAAACCGGCGGCAGACCGGGGACGTAGATGAAGTAGGGACAGCAGGGCGCGTGAGATCGAGAGGGCGGGCAAGGAGCATCCAGGTCCTGTATGCCGCCGAGGCGAAGCAGCTATGGCGTTGACACTTTTGACACCACCGACGGAGACGGAGTCGAACCGCGAGTCTCCCCGCCTGCAGGGCGGCGTTGGCCCGCGGTGGAGCGAGATGAAGGATGAGGGTGTGTTTCGATCGCTTGTATCGAGCCTGCGGGACACCTTTTATCCGGAGAAGCTGCCGCCGCTCGAGCTCGAGTCGAGGCCGATTCCGGTGGTGGACCGGATGGCCTTCAAGCGGAGCCCGACGTCGACGGCGGTGGCGGTGGTGATCCACGCAGTGGTGATCGGGTTGATTGCCTGGCTGCTGTACAAGGGCGTGAAGATGGCTGCGCCGCAGGTGGTGAAGGTGGTGACCCCGCTGGATCTGCCGATGACGCCCCCCAAGGCGCCGCCTAAGGCCGTGGCGATGGGTGGCGGCGGTGGGTCGCGCGGACCGACCCCGGTGGTGAAGGGGCACCTGCCGAAGTTCGAGGATCACCCGATCGTTCCGCCGACGCCGCCACCGCCGCAGCAGCCGAAGATCGCGATCGAGCCTTCGATCAACGTGCAGAAGGATGTGAAGATGGCGAACAACGCCCTGCCCAACATCGGCGTTCCGAACTCGCCGGTGGTGGGCGCGTTTTCGGGCGGTGGAGGAGCGGGCGGCGGACTTGGACCCGGTAACGGAAATGGGCTGGGGCCGGGGTCCGGCGGAAACACGGGCGGAGGCGTCTATAAGATCGGCGGCGGTGTTTCGGCGCCGGTGGTGATTCATTCTGTCGATCCGGAGTTCAGCGAAGAGGCGCGCAAGGCCAAGGTGGCCGGCAATGTTCTTGTCGCGATCATCGTGGACGCGAACGGGCATCCGCAGCATGTGCGGGTGATCCGCGGGATCGGGATGGGGCTGGATGAAAAGGCGGTCGAGGCAGTGCGGCAGTACCTGTTCAAACCGGCGATGATGAACGGCAAACCGGTGGCGGTCGAGGTGAACTTCGACGTGAACTTCCAGATCTTTTAGGGAGCTAGACGGGTAGGACGGCAGCGGCTGGCTCCCTGGAGCCGGCCGTGCTGTTTTTGCGCTGAGCATTGCCTCGGAGCGGCGCCCTTCAGCCCTGCCCCTACTGGCTGGCCAGGGCGGGTGCGATCTCGTCGAAGGTCAGGTTCGCGGCGGAGCTGCCGGAGCTCTGCTTCCACTTGTTGAAGAGGGTTCCGTAGCTGTCGGTGAGGCAGGTAGAGCGGTCGATGCCGAGCTGGTCGAGGGTGCGGTCGATCCAGTCGGTTGGGCCTTCGAGCTCGGCCCAGATGCCGATGGGGGTCTCGTCGACCACGAGATGCGCGGAGACGTGTGAACCTCCGAGCGCCTGCGACCACTCGGTGCGGAACTTCTCGTAGACGAAAGCCGGGGTGTAGCCGAGCTGGTGAAAGACCTCGGCCATGGCGTCGCAGTCGCCGACCAGCGTCTCGGTCTCGATGCGGACCTTGTACAGCGCGTCGTCGGCGCCGTCGGGCATGCGCTTGTGGGTCAGGACGCAGAGGTCGCCGTACTTGCGCAGGCGAAGGATCTGGTGGCGGGCGCGAAGGTCGCGCGTCGGCGTGTCGTAGAGGGTGTTGTGCTCAAAGGTGCGAGGGGTCTCAAGGTGGAAGCCGAGCCCGGGAAGGCGCGACTGCAGATCCGCGGGGTCTGCCACGGGGAGTTTGACTTCGATCTCGGAGCTCTGCATGCCGAGAAGTATAGACGCGGGACCCTTAGGATAAGGGAGAGGATTTGCACAGATGCGAGGGAAGAGGGGGACGTTGCGGCTGCGATCGGAGGTGGGCGAAGACGTGGACGAGGCGGCGCGGATCGTGCGCGCGGGCGGCCTCGTGGCCTTTCCGACGGAGACGGTGTACGGTCTGGGGGCGGATGCGTTCGACGCGGCGGCGGTCGCGAAGATCTTCGCGGCCAAGGAGAGGCCGAGCTGGGATCCGTTGATTGTGCATGTGAGTGACGAGCGGATGCTGCGGTGGGTGGCGGAGATCTCGGGCGAGGTGGGCGCGCGGGCGCGGCGGCTGATGGAGGCGTTCTGGCCGGGGCCGCTGACGTTGCTGCTGCCGCGAACGGCGGCGTTGCCGGACGCGGTGACGGCGGGGCGAGCGCGCGTGGGTGTCCGGATGCCGCGGCACGAGACGGCAATCGAGCTGATCCGGAGGGCGGGTGTGCCGGTCGCAGCGCCGAGCGCGAACCGTTTTGGGAGGACGAGTCCGACGTGCGCGGAGCATGTGCTTGAGGATCTCGACGGGCGCATCGATGCGGTGCTGGACGGCGGGCCGACGTCGGTGGGGGTGGAGTCGACGGTGCTGGACGTGTGTGAGTGGCCGACGGTGATCTACCGGCCGGGCGCGGTGACGGCGGAGATGATTGGGGCGGTGATCGGCGAGGTGCAGGTGTTTCGGGCGAGTTCGGTTCCGGCGGGTTCGGCGCCCGAGGCTCTGCCGTCGCCGGGAGTGGGTCTGCGGCACTATGCTCCGCGGGCGCGGCTGGTGCTGGTGCGGCAGCCTGCGGGCGTTGGCGGAGCGCGGTCTTTGCGAGCGGAGATTGGGCGAGCGGAGATTGGGCGAGCGGAGATTGGGCGAGCGGAGATTGGGCGAGCGGGTGGGCGCCGCAGGGTGGGTGTGATGCTGCCCGATGGATGGGATGGGTCAGGAGCGGCGGCGATCTATGCGTGGGGGCCGTGGGCGGACGGGGGCGGGCTGGCGCGGCGGCTGTTCGACGGTCTGCGGGCTTTGGATGCGATGGCGGTGGAGGTGATCGTCTGCCCGTTGCCCGAGGCGGGGGGCGTGGGAGATGCTCTGCGCGACCGGCTGGAGAAGGCGGCGAGGCCGGCGTGAGCCGATCAGATCTGGCGGGCCGCGGTGGAGAGCTCGGTCGCGAAGGCGTCGAGCGAGAGCGAACGGAGAAGGTTGCGGCGCATGCCGGAGTAGACCTGGTCGAGGCCGCGCGCGGCCTGTTCGATCCAAGCGAAGGGAAGCGTCTGCGACAGGCGTTCGAGCTCGGGCCGGAGATCGACGTTGCGGACGAGCTCCGGTGTGCCGGCGTTGAGCAGGAGGAGATCTTCGAGGAGGAGGGCGACCGAGCGCAGGAGCGCGGTAGTCCTCGCCTGGCCGTCGGCGCCGGCGCGATAGGTCTCGGTCATCTTGAAGAGCGCGCTGTGGTCGGGCTCGGCGGCGGCGTTGCGCACGAGCAGAAGGGCATCGGCACGCGCGTCCAGGTAGGTGGGGAGATCGAAGGAGAGAGATCGGCCGGCGGCTCCCTGGGCCAGGCGGGCGATCAGGTTGCGCTGCGCCAGCGGGAGGTCGGCCCGGCGGTCCGCCAGCAGCATCTCGATCTCTTCGAGCGGGAGGCTGCCGAGGCGGAAGTTGGCGCAGCGCGAGCGAATGGTGGGAAGGAGCTCGCTCGGGTTCTCGGACAGAATGAGGATGTGCACCGTGGGTGGGGGCTCTTCGAGCATCTTGAGCAGGGAGTTGGCAGCCTCCTTCATGAGCGAGGAGGCGGTGAGGATGAAGATCTTGCGCGGGGCCTCCGAGGGGAGGTAGTGGGCGCGCTGGATGAGCGTGCGGATCTGCCCGAGCTTGATCAGGAGCTGCGGCGGATCGGGCGGGATGATCAGGACGTCGGGGTGCGGCTGGACGAGGAGGCGCGTGTCCTTCTTGTCGGCTTCGCGGAGGTCCTCGCGAGCGAGGGCAGCGGCCTCGACCAGATCGGCGAGGTTTGCGGCGGAGGCGATGCGGGTGCAGTTGCGGCAGACGCCGCAGAAGCTCGCCAGCGACTGGCCGTTTGACCAGAGATCGCGCGGCTGACGATCGCACGCGACGGACATGGCGACGAGGAGGGCAAGAGTGTACTTGCCCGCGCCCTCTGGTCCCGAGAGGATGAGCGAGCTGGGCAGCCGGCCGGCGGCGATAGCGCCCCGGAGGTGCTCGACCGTCCCCGAGTTGCCGATGAACTCGTTGAAGGTGAGCGGGAGCGGGCTAGGCTGGGGCATGCGCGGGGGCGTCTGAAGGGTAAGCGTTGCCGGGGGACGGGGCGGCGGGTGCCGGACCGTGTGAGAGCGCGGAGCACGGCCTGACGGGGCGCAGCGTCACGTGATGTACTCCTTCAGCCAGGGGTCCTCGGTGTGGACGAGCTCCTCGGTGTTGCCGTCAAAGACCACCCTGCCTTCATTGAGGACGAGGTACTTGGTGCCGGGATCGATGCCGTTGTTCTCGTTTTTGGGGGCGAGCTCCATGTGGTTGGTTTCGGCGTTGAAGCGATGCGTGGCCAGGGTAAAGGCGTCCTGCAGGCGATGGGTGATGAGCAGCGAGGTGGTGTGGGTGATGTCGCGCTGCTTGACGACCAGCTCGACGATGGTGGTGGAGGTGATGGGGTCGAGGCCGGCGGTGGGCGAGTCGTAGAGGATGAGGTCGGGACCGGTGATGATGGCGCGACCGATGGAGACGCGGCGACGCATGCCGCCTGAAAGCTCGGCCGGGAACTTGGCGATGGCGTGCTCGAGCTCGACGAACTTCAGGATCTCCTCGACGCGTTTGTGGGACTCCTCGTGCGGGACGCCTTCTTCGTTGAGGCGGTAGGCGATGTTGTCTTCGACGTTGAGGGAGTCGAAGAGGGCAGACTCCTGAAAGACCATGCCGATGCGGTTGCGGAGCTTGTAGAGCGCGACCTCTGGCATGGTGTTGACCTCGTTGCCGAAGACGCGGATGGATCCGCTATCGGGGCAGATGAGACCGTTGGCCAGCTTCATGAGGACGGACTTTCCGCAGCCTGCCGGGCCGAGGATGATGCGGGTCTCACCCGGAGCGACGGTGAAGGAGATGTCGTTGAGCACGGGCTTGACATCGAAGGAGATGGTGACGTGGTCGAAGACGACGACCGGACCGGAGTCTGGGGGAGCTTGCGGCTGTGGCTGGGCTGTGGGGGTGGCCTGGGGCATGGGCTCTACCGACCGAAGATGCCGATCATGGTGCGGGTGATGAGGAGGTCGACGACGATGATGAAGACCGACGAGATGACGACGGCCTGGGTGGTGGAGCGGCCGACGCCCTGGGTGCCGCCCTTGGTGTTCATGCCGTAGAAGCAGCCGACCGAGGCGATGATGAAGCCGAAGAAGATGGGCTTGAGAAGACCCTGGATGACGTCGGCGAAGTAGAGCGCCTGGTAGGAGCTGTGGAAGTAGGAGCTGGCGTTGAGGCCGACGCTGACGACCGAGACAAAGGCCCCGCCGGCGATACCGAAGGCGTCCGAAAGTATGGTGAGGAAGAACGCCATGAAGACGGTGGAAAGGATGCGCGGGGTGACGAGCTTGCGGACGGGATCGGTGCCGAGGGCGCGCATGGCGTCGATCTGTTCGGTGACCTTCATCGACCCGAGTTCGGAGGCCATGCCGGAGGAGTTGCGGCCGGAGACCATGAGGCCGGTGAGGACGGGACCGAGCTCCTTGACCATGGAGAGGGCGACGAGGTTGCCGGTCATGTTGACGGCGCCGAACTGCTGGAGCGAGGTGGCGGACTGGAGGGCGAGAACGCATCCGGTGAAGAAGCCGGTGAGCACGACGATAGGCAGCGAGCCGACTCCGATCGAGTCCATCTGGGTGTAGATATCGGCCCAGTAGCGTGGTCGCGAGAAAAGATTGGCGACGGCGCGGGAGGCCAGGACGGTGTACTCCTGGACGGAGGCGACGGTCTGTTTGGCAAAGACCTCTGGAGAGGGGAAAGACATGAATTCTCTGGCTCAGGCTATCAGATGCGGCCAGGTCAAATTCGACTGCGACGAACTCCGTGGGACGAGGCCGGGATCGCGCGTCGCCGGTGAGCTCTGCGCAGGAGGCGCGGGCAGGTGAGAAAATGGAGAGCATGAACCAGGTGATGACAGCGGCTGTGCTCTATGGCAAGGAGGATCTGCGGCTGGAGCAGGTCGCGCTGCCAAGGGCCGGGGCCGGGGAGATCATCCTGCGCGTGGGCGCGGCGCTGACCTGTGGCACGGACCTGAAGGTGTATCGCCGCGGCTACCATGCGCTGATGCTGACGCCGCCAATCGCGTTTGGGCACGAGGTCGCGGGCGTGATCTCGGAGGTGGGCGAGGGGGTAACGGGGTTCGAGCCGGGGGATCGCGTGGTCGCGCTCAACTCGGCGCCGTGCGATCGTTGCTTCTGGTGCGCCAAGGGCCAGCAGAATCTGTGCGAGGATCTCTTGTTCAACAATGGGGCGTATGCGGAGTACATGCGGGTGCCGGCGCGCATCGTGGAAAAGAACACGCTGCATGTTCCGGGGGGGACGCTGCTCGAGCACGCCGCCCTGACCGAACCCCTGGCCTGCGTGGTTCGGGGCATGGAAGAGAGCCGGGCGGCGGCCGGGGACACTATGGTGGTGATCGGCGCGGGACCGATCGGCCTGATGTTTATGCACGTGGCGGAGTTGAGCGGGGTGCGCGTGATCGCGGTGGTGCGGCGCGAGTCGCAAAGATCCGCGGCGACGATGTTTGGCGCGACCGAGGTGGTGGTTGCCGAGGGCGATGGGGAGACGGTGGAGAGGGTGCGGGCGCTGACTGCGGACGGGCGTGGCGTGGATGTGGCGATCGAGGCGGTGGCCACGCCGAAGACCTGGGCATGGGCGGTGGGCATGGTGCGCCGCGGCGGTGTGGTGAACTTCTTCGGCGGGCCGCCGAGCGGGACGCTGGTGTCGTTCGACACCAACCGGCTGCACTACGGGGACATCAAGCTGCTGGCAAGCTTTCACCACACGCCCGCGACGTGCAGGACCGCGTTCGACCTGCTGCGGAGCGGGCTGTTCAAGTGCGCGGATTACATTACGGGGCGCGCCGGTCTCGGCGAGGTTCCGGAGCTGTTCCAGCAGATGTCGGGGCGCAACGGAGGTTCGGGCGTGCTGAACATCAAGACGGCTGTTCTGCCCGCGGGGGTGGCGCTGTGATGTCCGAGGCGGCGACCGCGGCGCGAAGCACGATCCCGGGCGATGAGCTGGAGGGCGCGCTCGAAGGGCAACGAACGCCGGAAGTGCGGCCGAGCCTGGACGAGGCAAAGGCATGGTGCCACCACCTGGCGACGACCCACTATGAGAACTTCCATGTCGCCACGTGGTTTCTGCCGGTGCGGGTGCGGCCCCACTTCGAGAGCGTGTACGCGTACTGCAGGGTTTCCGATGACCTGGGCGACGAGGTGGCGACGCCGGAGACGGGCATGCGCCTGCTGAACACGTGGGGCGAGATGCTCGACCAGTGCTATGAGGCGCCGGAGCTGAGCCGGCACCCGGTGTTTGTGGCGCTGCGCGAGACGGTCGTCGCCTGCGATCTGCCGAAGGAGCTATTTGCCGATCTGCTGCGAGCCTTCCGGCAGGACCAGGGGAAGACGCAGTATGCGACGTGGGACGAGGCGGTCGCGTACTCGCGCGACTCGGCCAACCCGGTCGGCAGGCTGGTGCTGATGGTGTGTGGCTACCCCGACGAGGGTCTGGCGCTGTTGTCGGACAAGATCTGCACCGGTCTGCAGCTGGCGAACTTCTGGCAGGACGTGGTCGAAGATGCGGATCGCGGGCGGAGGTACGTTCCGGCGGAGTACATGAGCCGCTTCGGTGTGGAGGACGGGCAGATCGCCGGCCGGGTGTTCACGCCGGAGTTCGGCGCGATGATGGAGGCCCTGGTGACGCGCACGCGGTCCATGCTGCGCGAGGGCGCGGCTATCAGCGCGGGCGTGGACCGGGAGCTCGCGGTGACGCTGGATCTGTTTCGCAAAGGGGGAGAGGCGATCCTGGACGGGATCGCGGCCCAGGGATACGACACGCTACGTGGGCGTCCGGTGGTCACGAAGCGTAAAAAGGCGATGCTGCTGGCGGGAGCTCTGGTGGCGAAGCTGCGCGCCGGTCGGCCGGCTGCGGGCGAGCGGATCACACCCCGTTGACCACGGTCGAGGCGTATGCGTTCTGCCGGGGTGTAGCGCGTCGCGAGGCGAAAAACTTCTACTGGGCCTTTCGCGTGCTGCCCCGCCACAAGAGCGACGCGATGTGCGCGGTGTATGCCTTTATGCGCAAGGCGGATGACCTCGCCGACGACGAGAGCCGGTCCATCGACGAACGCCGGTTGCTGATCGCGGAGTGGTTGAACGGATGGAGGCGCGCGGGGTTCGCGGACGAAGCGACCGATCCGGTCGCCGCGGATCCAGTCGCAACCGATCCAGTCTTCGTCGCGCTCGCGGAGACACAGCGGAGGTTCGAAATCCCGCACGAGCTGTTCGAGGATCTGGTGCGCGGGACGACGATGGATCTCGAGCCGCGGCGGTCGCCGGTCGACGGATTTCAGGCGTTCGCGACCTTTGCGGAGCTGTACGAGTACTGCTACCTGGTGGCGTCGGTGGTGGGCCTGGTGTGCATCCGGATCTTCGGGTACCGGGACCCGCGGGCGGAGAAGCTGGCCGAGGAGACCGGCGTCGCCTTTCAGCTGACCAACGTTCTGCGCGACGTCAAGGAGGATGCGGAGCGCGATCGGCTGTACCTTCCGCTCGACTGGCTGGCGAAGTTTGGAGTGACGACGGCGCACATCCGGGAGCTGGCCGCGGGTGCGCCGATGCGCTTGGAAGACCGCGCCATGCTGGCGAGTCTGCGGCACGAGGCGCAGGCCTTCTACCGGTCGGCGGACGCGCTGATTCCTCTGCTCGACCGCGACAGCCGAGCGGCGATGTGGGTGCTGGCGAGGATCTATCGCCGTCTTCTGGAGCGGATCGGCAGGCGTGGCGACGATGTGTTTCGAGCGCGGGTCAGTGTCCCCGCGCGGGAGAAGCTGTGGATTCTGGCGCGAGGCGCCTCCGTGGCGCTGTGGAACCGGGTCAGGGCATGAGCGAGCGGCGCGATGTAGTCGTGGTGGGCGGCGGCTTAGCGGGCATGGCGGCGGCGGTCGCCCTGGCGGAGGCGGGACGACGTGTGCTTCTGCTCGAGTCGAGGCCGTACGTGGGCGGGCGCGCCTACTCCTACGAGCACCCGGCGATGTCGGAGGCGATCGACTCGCAGCACGTGGTGCTTGGCTGCTGCACCAATGTCGTCGACCTGTGCGCGAAGGCGGGCGTGGCGGACTGGATTCGCTGGTACGACGATCTGGTGTTTCTGGAGCCGGACGGTCGCCGGAGCTCCCTTCGACCAGGCGCGCTTCCGGCTCCCCTGCACCAGACGGGGAGCTTTCTGCGGGCGCCCATGCTGTCGCTGCGGGATAAGGCCGGCATCGCGTCGGGGCTGATGCGGTTTCTGCGCGGCTACCCCGCGGACGATCGGGAAAGCTTTGCGAGCTGGCTCCGGCGCACGGGGCAGACGGAGCGGGCCATCCGGCACTTCTGGGAGCCGGTCGTTGTGGGCGCGCTCAACGATGGCTTTGAGCGGTGCTCGGTGAAGTACGCCGGCAAGGTCTTCCACGAGAGCTTTCTCCGCTCCGCTCAGGCTGGACGGCTGGGTATCCCGGCGCGTCCGCTGACGGAGTTCTTCGATCCGGTGGCTCGGCTGGCCGAGAGCGATGGCGTGGAGGTGCGCCTGCGGTCCGGTGTATCCGGCCTACGGCGGGAGGGCGACGGCTGGGTGCTGACGCTCGAGCGGGGAGACGATCGCGGCGACGAGGTGCGCGCCAACAACGTGATTCTGGCGACCGACTACCGGCGTGCGCTGAAGCTCGTGTCGGCGCTGCCGGGCGGTGAGGAGCTCGCGCTCGGCGGAGAGCGGATCGTCTCCGCGCCGATCACCACGGTGCACCTGTGGCACGACCGCGAGGTCACCGAGCTCGACCACGCGGTTCTGCTGGACACGCGCATCCAGTGGATGTTCGCGAAGTCGCGGATTCGCCGGTGGGAGGCCGCGCGTGGGAGCTACCTGGAGCTGGTGATCAGCGCGTCCGCACCGGAGCTGCAGATGCCGCGGGGTGAGATCCTGCGGCTGGCGATCGAGGAGGCCGCGGGCTTCTTCCCGGCGATGCGATCGGCGACGCTGGTGAAGAGCAGCGTGCTCAAGGAGGCGCGTGCGACGTTCTCGGTTGCGCCGGGGATGGACCGCTTCCGGCCGCGGCAGGCGACGCCCTGGGCCGGGCTGTACCTGGCTGGGGACTGGACGCGCACGGCCTGGCCATCGACCATGGAGGGCGCGGTCCGCAGCGGCCGGCTGGCGGCTGGCGAGCTGGTGGGCGAGCGGCTGCGATTTATGTCGCCCGAGCTCCCGGCCGCGGGCCTGATGCGTTGGCTGAGCGCGGAGGCACACCCAGCCTGAGCTGCTAAGGTCAGGCCCGTGTGCGCCGCCCGGATCTGCATCCAAAACAACGTCGGCCGGGTGGCAAACGGTCAGGAGATGCGGCATGTCGATTCACTGTGTGCGGATGGGGTCGGGCCGGCCCTTGCTGATGCTGCATGGGCTTGGCGGCAGCTGGAGATCGTGGTCGACCATCATCGATGCGCTTCGGCCGCAGCGGGATTTGGTGCTGCTGGATCTCCCCGGCTTTGGGGAGACGCCTCCGCTGCCTCGCGAAACCTCCATCCTGACGCTGGCCGATGCGGTGACCACGTTTCTGGGAGAGCACGGTTTGTACGGCGTGGATGTGGTCGGGAGCTCGATGGGCGCGCGGCTTGCTCTCGAACTGGCGCGTCGCGGCGTCGTGGGTAGAACCGTGGCGCTCGGCCCGGGCGGCTTCTGGCGCGGTTGGCAGAGGACCTTCTTCTACCAATCGATTCGAGCCTCCGTCGCTCTGGTTCGTCTGCTGCAGCCGGCAATGCCGGCGATCTGCCGCAGCCCCGTGGGACGGACGCTGCTGCTTCGGCAGCTCTCGGCCAGGCCCTGGGCCCTGCCCGGCGAGGCGGTGCTTGAGGAGATGCGGAGCTATGCGCGCGCACGCCGCTTCGACCAGCTGCTGTGCTCGCTCGCGTACGGTTCGGAGCAGGAGGGAGCACCGGCCGGCTCGCTGAAGAAGCCGGTGGTGATCGGCTGGGGACGGGGGGACCGGGTGTGTCTGCCCGGCCAGTCACGGCGAGCTCTGGAGCTGTTCCCGGACGCGCGCCTACACTGGTTCAGCCATTGCGGCCACTTTCCGCACTGGGACCAGCCGGAGGATACCGTTCGCCTGATCCTGGCGAGCACGGAACCCGGTCTGCTGTGACTCGGACACGGGCGCCGGACACGCTGCTGCGTGTGCCGCGCTCAGCTGAACAGGAACTCCTTGGTGCGGAGTTCCTTCACGGTATCGCGAAGTTTGGCCGCCTTTTCGAACTCGAATTTCTTGGCGGCTTCGCGCATGTCGGACTCGAGCCTCCCGATGTAGGTGTCGAGCTCCGCCTGGGAGACGAACTCGGGCATGCCCTCGGTCTCCTCGACGAGATCGGCATAGTCGGCCCGCAGGATGCCGGCGAGGCCCATCTCGAGCGGTCGATGGATGGCCTGCGGCGTCAAGCCGTGCTCCTCGTTATAGGCGACCTGCACCTCGCGTCGGCGGTCGGTTTCGTTGATGGCGCGCTGCATGGAGTCGGTCATGTTGTCGGCGTAGAGGATCGCCCGGCCTTCAAGGTGGCGGGCGGCGCGACCGATGGTCTGGATGAGTGATCCCTGCGAGCGCAGGAAGCCTTCCTTGTCCGCGTCCAGGATGGCGACCAGCGAGACCTCGGGAAGGTCAAGGCCTTCGCGGAGCAGATTGATGCCGATCAGCACGTCGTACTCGCCCTTGCGCAGGTCGCGCAGGAGCTTGATGCGTTCGAGCGTTTCGATCTCGGAGTGCATGTAGCGGCAGCGCACGCCGACCTCGGTGTAGTAGTTGGCGAGGTCCTCGGCCATGCGTTTGGTGAGCGTGGTGACCAGCACGCGCTGATCTTTCTCGGTGCGATCGCGGATCTCGGCAAGCAGGTCGTCGATCTGGCCCTTGATGGGGCGGATCTCGACCTGCGGATCGATGAGGCCGGTGGGCCGAATGATCTGCTCGGTGACAACCCCCGCGGCCTTGGTCAGCTCGTACGGCCCCGGCGTGGCCGAGACGTAGATAATCTGCCCGGTGCGGCCTTCGAACTCGTCGAATTTCAGCGGGCGGTTGTCCATCGCGGACGGGAGCCGGAAGCCGTAGTCGACCAGGTTCTGCTTGCGCGATCGATCGCCGTGCCACATGCCGTGAAGCTGTGGAACGGTGACGTGCGACTCGTCGATGAACAGGAGGTAGTCGCGGGGGAAGTAGTCGAGCAGCGTGGGCGGGGGTTCGCCGGGAAGACGTCCGGAGAAGTGCCGCGAGTAGTTTTCGATGCCGTGGCAGTAGCCGACCGACTTGATCATCTCGAGGTCGAATCGGGTTCGTTGATGGATGCGCTGCGACTCGACCAGGCGGCCCTCTTTTTCAAGCTGCGCCTCCCACTCGAAGAGCTCGCTCAGGATGGACTCGGTCGCGGTTCGCTTGCGCTCGGGCTGCACCACGTAGTGGGACTTCGGGTAGATGGGCAGGCGCGCGTACTTCTGCTTGACGGTGCCGAAGAGCGGATCGATCTGGGCGAGCGCATCGATCTCGTCGCCGAAGAGCTCGATGCGGTAGGCCATCTCGTCGTAGGTCGGGTAGACCTCGATGATGTCGCCGCGTACGCGAAAGGTGCCGCGGCGGAAGTCGACGTCGTTGCGCTCGTACAGGATCTCCACCAGGCGGCGGGTGATGTCTTCGCGCTTGATCTTTTGTCCGCGCTCCAGCAGCAGCAGCATGCCGTAGTAGGCCTCGGGCGAACCCAGGCCGTAGATGCAGGAGACGGAGGAGACGATAATGGCGTCGCGGCGCTCGAACAGGGTGCGGGTGGCGGAGAGGCGCAGCTTGTCGAGCTCCTCGTTGATGGTCGCCTCCTTCTCGATGAAGAGGTCGCCGGCGGGAATGTACGCCTCGGGCTGGTAATAGTCGTAGTAGGAGACGAAGTACTCCACCGCGTTGTTGGGAAAGAACTGCTTGAACTCGTGATAAAGCTGGGCGGCGAGCGTCTTGTTATGCGCCAGGATCAGCGCGGGCCGGTTCGACTCGGCGATGACGGACGCCATGGTGAAGGTCTTTCCGGAGCCCGTGACACCGAGCAGCACCTGATCCTTCTCGCCGGCGGAAAGGCCGGAGATCAGCTCGGAGATGGCGCGCGGTTGATCTCCCTGGGGCTTGTAGGTGGTCGTAAGCTGGAAGTCCATCTCTCTAGAATAAGCCGAGCTCGCCGTGCGGGCAGAAGCCGCCGTGCGCCTTGGTTTGTAAGGGCGCATCTCACCTGTTGCGGAAAGCGAGTCGGTCAGGAGCGAACATGAGTGCAGGTGTGGAGTTGTGGCTGGTGCGGCATGGGGAGACGGAGTGGAGTCTGAACGGCAAGCATACGAGCCGGACGGACATCCCGCTAACCGAGCAGGGCAGGGAACGCGCCGCGAAGTTGAAGGAGTTCTTCGCCGGCCGCGCCTTCAGCGCCGTTCTGACCAGCCCCATGCAGCGCGCCCGCGAGACCTGCGCGCTTGCCGGCTACGGCGCCGAAGCGCAGGTGGACGAGGGTCTCCGGGAGTGGGACTACGGCCCCTACGAGGGTCGGACCACGAAGGAGATCCGCGAAGCCGAGCCGGGATGGAGCGTTTGGACGAGCGAGATCAAGGGCGGAGAGACGGTCGAGCACGTGGGCGAGCGCGCCGATGGCGTGATCGAGCGGGCGGTTCAGGCGGCCGCGGGCAAAGAGGCCGGGCGCGTCGCCCTGTTCGCGCACGCCCACATCCTGCGCATCCTGGCGGCGCGCTGGATCGAGCTGCCCGCCACCGACGGACAAAGATTCGCCCTGGGGACGGGCAGCGTGAGCGTGCTTGGATGGGAGCGCGAAACACGGGTGATCACGGGCTGGAACCGCACGTTCGAGCAGCAGGCGTGAGCCTCGTGCCGGCTCCACGGGCGCGAACGAGGCCGACGGCCCATGCCTGAGCGGCTGCCAAGTCTGCGCTGGTGGGTCAAGTGGCTGGTGCTGCTGGCGCTCGCGGCCGCGGTGGTCCGGCTGGCGCTCGATCAGGGCTCGCCGACGATCTAAACGGCGGCTCCCGCAAGCGCTTCGATCAGCCCTGGCCACATCTCCGGGCTGTGCGCGAGCTGGTCGGGAGGCGCCGCGAGGAGGCTCTGCGGAGCCAGGCCAAAGGTGCAGCCGATGCTGCGCGCCCCGCAGTTGCGCGCCGTCAGGACGTCCACCGCGGAGTCGCCGATCATGACCGTCTCGTGCGCTGCGATGTCACGAAATCCGCCACGGGCGCGGTCGGCTGCCGAAGCCTCGGAGATCAGGCTCTCGAGGCCGTGCGGATCGGGCTTCTTGGTGTGAAAACTGTTGCCGCCGTAGATCCGGAAAAAGAACGGCGAAAGTCCTAGCTCCTGGCAGATCTCTTCGGACGGCCGGATAGGCTTGTTGGTGAGGCAGGCCATCTGCATCGAAGGATCGCTCGACCGGATGCGTGTGAGAGCCTCGAGGACGCCCGTGTAGACGCGCGTGAAGTCGAGCTTGTGGACGCGGTAGAAGTCCAGGAAAAAGCGGAGTGCCGCCCCGACGAACGCTTCATCGTGCAGGTCGCCTTCCGGGTCTCCAAACGCGCGGCGCACCAGCATGGAGGCGCCATCGCCGATATAGGTTGCGATCACCGGATCGGGCAGCGCGGGCTTGCCGAAGTGCACAAGCGTCGCGTTGATGGAGTTGCAGAGATCGCGGCTGGAGTCGATCAGCGTGCCGTCGAGATCGAAGACCAGCAGGCGGGGAGCGCTCGGTTGGAGGCGCTCCGGATCGGCGACAGACGCGGTCATAGCGACAGCATACAGCTGCGTTGCCTTTGGGGTCAGGCCCGATCGCGTAGGCCCACTTACTTAATCTCCACGTCGCCCGAGCCTGTGTTGATGCGGAGAGTTGGGCCGCCCCCGTTGACCGTGCCATTCACGCGATGGCGATTGATCTCGCCCTGCATCTGGATGGGCTGCTGCGTTCGGATGCTTCCGGAGCCGGTGGATGCGTTGAGGTTGAAGCGGGCGGCCGAGCCGACGGTGAGCCGGACGGAGCCGGAGCCAGTGTCGAGCTTCCAATCGGACGCGGGGTTGCCGTTGACCTCAATATCCCCGGATCCGGTGCCGGCCTTGAGACCGCCCGAGATGCCGTTGAGCCGAACGCTTCCCGAGCCGGTCTGTGCGCGGACGTCGCCCGGCGCGCTCTCGGTCAGTTCGATGTCGCCGGAGCCGCTTTCAAGATTTGCCGGACCGTGCAGGTTCCGCGCGCGCACCGAGCCCGATCCACTGCTGCCCTTGAAGCGGGCGCCGACGTCCTGCAGCTCCACGTCGCCGGACCCGGTCGAGGCCTCAATGGTCGAGGCTTGGGGAAGGGTCACCTCGTAGTCGATCGAGATGTTGCGGAAGCGATCCCCGGAGTGGCGCTCGCCAATGGTGATGTCGTTTCCGTTCTGCACCACCGGAGGGTTGCTGACGATCTGGTCGATGCGCGACTCAACATCGCCGCCCCCGCCGCCAAACCAGCCGTTTCCAGCGTGGAGATGCGCGGCCACGTGAACCTGGTTGCCGGAGCCGGGGCGAAGGTGAATGTAGCCTGAACCGGTCGAAACGATGACATTGGGGCTGTCTCCGGTTCCGAGGGTGCGCTCGAAGTTGTGATCCGCGGCAAAGACGCTCGCCGACAGGAGCAAAAAGGGAATGGAGACAAGGGTGGTCAGACGGGTCATAGGGTGCTCCTCGGGCGTGATCTTGGGGGCCGTGTGCTTCGGGGCCGTGTGCTTCCGCGAGGCGGGCTTCTACTGCTGCAGGATGACCGTGTCGCCGCCGTTCAGGCCGGAGAGCACCTCGGTCTTGGTCCCATTTGAAATGCCGGCCATGATGGAGACCGCCCGGCGACCCTTCTTCTGACTCGGATCCGGCACCTCGACAGAGGCCTTTCGATCCTTGTCGTAGATCACCGCCTGTTCGGGTACGGTCATCACATTCTTATGCTCTTCAAGCAGGATCTCGGCATTGGCGGTCATGTTCGCCTTAAGCTCACCGCCAGGGTTGTCGATCGAGACGCGCACCTCAAAGGTCGTGACATTATCCTTCTCGACGCCCAGCGGTGCGATCTTCGTCACTTTGCCGAGAAAGGTCTTGTCCTTGAACGACTCGACCTTGATGCGGGCCGGCTGACCCAGGTAGACCTTGCCGATATCCGCCTCGTCCACCTTGCCCTGGACGTAAACCTGTGTGGTGTCTCCGATCGTCATGACGAGCGTGGCGGTGCTGCCGAGCACAAGGATGGAGCTGACCGCATCCCCGACCTCGACGTCGCGAGACAGAACGACGCCGTCCATGGGACTGGTGATGATCGTGTAGGAGAGCTGGTCCTGAAGCTGCTTGAGCGAGGCCTGCGCCTGCGCGACCTGGGCCTGGGCCTGCCGGAGCTTCGAGCTGTCCACCGTGATCTGCGAGACGGCTTTGTCGCGGGTGTTGGCCGCGGCCAGGTATTTCTGCTGGGCGTCGTCCAGGTTCTGCTGGCTGACGACGCCGAGCGACGACATCTGCTGGGCGCGATCGAAGGTGTGCTTGTACATGGGCAGGTCGGGCGCCTGCGCGCTCACCCGGTCGTATTCGATGGCAGCGCCGGCGGCCTTAGCGTTCGACTCCGCCGCCGCCAGAAGCGCCTTCTGGGCGGCAACCTGGTCGAGGATCTCTTCCTGGTCCAGCTGGGCCAGCAGCTGTCCCTGCCGCACGTGCGCGTTGATGTCCGTCTGGAGACGGGTGACGATGCCGGAGGCCTTCGACTTCACCTCGACCTTGGTGATGGGCTGGACCTTGCCGGTCGCGACCACGGATCGGGCGATGTCGCCGCGCTCCACCTTGGCGAGCTGCGAGGGCTCGATTTTAGAGCCGTTCCCCCGGGCTGCGACCGCGATGCCGAGGAAGATGGCGATGACCACGACGACCACACCCGCCCACACCCAAAGTTTGCGTTTCCGTTTGCGCTCGTTTGCCACACATTACTCCAGGGCCGCACCTGCTCGGTGAGGTACGCCGTTACATGAGCTTACGCAGACAGATCGGGCCCGGTTCCATGGAAGTTCAATCCTTGGTTAATTCAAACCGGACAATCAGGCGTACTTTCGCAAGACACCCAACACCTTTCCCTGGATCGCGACGTTGGCGGCGGGCGCATAGATGGGGGGCATCTCGGTATTGGATGGCTGGAGACGAATCATGCTGCCCTCCCGGTAGAAGCGCTTCAGCGTGGCATCGGAGCCGTCGACCAGCGCGACGATGATCTCTCCTTCGCGTGCGCTGCGGGTTCGCTCGACCAGGACGTAGTCTCCGCTCATGATATGTTCATCGCGCATGGAGTCGCCGCGAACCTCCAGGGCGAAGACCTCCCGGTTGCCGATAATATCTCCAAGCGAGATGCTCTCGGCGGTTTCAATTGCCTCGACCGGCCGCCCCGCGGCGATGCGCCCCAGCAGTGGCAGGCGGTCGGATGGCCGCTTCACGCTGCGGGCTGGAAGGACGTCGATCGATCGGCTCCGGTTATGGGCGCGTTGCAGCATGCCCTTGGTCTGGAGGTTGGTGACGTGCTTGTGCACCGTCGCGAGCGAGTTCAGGCCAAGGCCGCTGGCGATCTCCTCGTACGACGGGGAGTACCCGTTCTTTTGCGTGAACTGCGTGAGGAAGTCGAGAACCTCTTTTTGTCGCCGGGTGATAGCCATGCGCACATTCTAGCGAATAAAAAGCGAACTGCAATGACCAATTTGGTGCAGTGAGGATAACCGATGAGTGGATTCTCATGAGTTCGCTCTTGGATCGTTCCGCAACGGGAAACTTGCTGCAAGAAATTGCATATTGTTGTTGCCCTCAACGCCCGGGTGAACGATGGTAGAGAAGCTGCACTGCTGCCCTTGAAGGACTGAACGACATGCGAATCATTATTGTGGAACTGGATGCGGCTTTGGGAATGTTTCTGAAGAAGGTGCTGGCGGGAGAGGGCCACGACGTGAACTGGACCGACAGCGCGGCGGAGGCCTTGCGATTGGCGCAGGGAACGCCTCCTGACCTCGTGGTTCTCCATGTGGCGGGGCAGGACGAGGTGGAGCTTCTGATGACGCTCCACCGCCTCCATGCGCGCACCGTGGTTCTGGCCCTGGCGGCGCGCAACACGGTGGAAGACCGGGTGCGCTGCTTGGATCTCGGCGCCGACGATTGCATGACCAAGCCCTTCAGCTTTCACGAGCTGACCGCGCGCTGCCGTGCCCTGCTGCGCCGCCAGACGGGCAGGTCCGACGGTGAGGTGGTACTGGCCCACGGGGACCTGCACCTGAACAGGATCACCCGGTCGACCTCCCTCGCGGGCCGATCCCTGAACCTGACTACAAAAGAGTTCCGCCTGCTGGAGCATCTTCTGCAGAACGCGGGCCGCTGCTGCAGCCGGGGCGAGCTGCTCGAGGAGGTCTTCCAGCTTTCGCCCAAGAACGCCACCAATGTCGTCGATGTGTATATCAACTATCTCCGTAAGAAGCTCAGCTTCGCGGAGGGGACGTTCCGGATCGTCACAGTTCGCGGATCAGGCTACTGCCTGGCGCCGGCGGAGCAGGCGGGACCTGGTTCCCCCATGCCCGAAGCCGCCGTCCAGTTCGCAACGATGTAGGTTTCCGGAGGTATGGCCGTGGCACTGGTGAATAACACGATCGGCATGATGGAGCGCCAGCCGGCGCCATGGGCGTCGCGTGCGCGGACCCCTGGGGACGACCGTTCCGTGTGGCGGCGGGTCGTGGTCGTCGCGGGCGGGGAGGAGGACCTCCGACAGCGGCTTCGCGACCGGCTTCGCGAGCTGCGATGGACGGTGCATGATGCGTCCGGTGGAGCCGCGGCGATGGCCTGCCTTGACGATCTGCAGCCGGACGCTCTGCTGCTGGCTGGATCCCTACCTGATCTGGAGGTAGAGGAGTTTGCCGACTGGGTGAGAGCACTCCATCCCGGAACGGACCTGCTGCGAATCCACGAGGCCCCATCCCCAGCCGGAGCGCACAGCCCACGCCGCCACGAGCTCCTCCAGGCACTTCGAGAGCTGGAGGATCCCTCTCCCGCGCGGCGCTCCGGAACCGGCGGAGTCGAAGGGAGTGAAGCGACGGCGTCAGCCGCCAGCAGCAGTGTGTTTGCGTCTGCGGTCCATCCTTTTCTGACCCCGGGAACGCGATCTGGCGCTCGGGAAGCCTCGCAGGGGTCCGCGTCTCCCGACTCCTATCTCCCCGGGATGGTCGGAACGAGCGCGGCCATGAAGGAGCTGGGAAAGCTCGTGTGCCTGGTCGCTCCCCGCTCCACAACCGTTCTGATCGAGGGCGACACGGGGACCGGCAAGGAGCTGGTCGCCAAGGCCCTGCACCGCCTGAGCTCCCGCTCCAACAAGCCGTTCATGGTGCTGAACTGCGCTGCCATCCCCGAAGCTCTGCTCGAGGCGGAGCTGTTCGGTCACACGCGCGGCGCCTTTACCGGAGCCGTGCGATCACGGGTCGGCCGGATCGAAGCGGCTGACGGCGGAACGATGTTTCTCGACGAGATCGGCGAGATGCCGCTCGCCCTCCAAGCCAAGATGCTGCGGTTTCTGGAGTGTGGCGAGCTGCAGCGGGTGGGCGACAACGAGCCGAGCTACGTGGATGTGCGCGTGATCGCGGCCACCCACCAGCCGCTCGAACAACGGGCCGAGGAGCAGACCTTTCGCCTGGATCTCTACCATCGGCTGGCCGTCTTCCCGATCGAGGTTCCAGCGCTCGCCGACAGGTTGGAGGACCTCCCGCTTCTGGCCGAGCACTTCCTCCTGGTCCACGGACGCGGGCTCGCCCACAAGCAGATCTCGCCCGACGCAATGGACCGTCTCCGCGAGCATCACTGGCCGGGAAACGTTCGCGAGCTGATGCATGTTCTCGAGCGGGCGCTGATCCTTGCCGGAACCAACCAGACCATCAGCGCGGAGGACATCCGCATCCGCAGACGGGATCGGTCGAGGTCTGCAATTGAGCCATAAGCGCGCCCGTTTGCCGATCGCCGCACGCGCTCACGGGGACGAACCCGGATACCGCGGCTCCAGCCCGCGCCGCCCCTACCGCACCCACGCCTCCCGCAGCCAGTCGAAGTTCCCGCTCGCCCCCACCCGCACCCCACCCAGCCGAGCCGCATGCACCACCTCATTATTCGGATACCACAGCGGAATCCCCGGCAGGTCCTCCGCCAGAATCTTCTGCACCTCCACATAGTCCCGCCGCCGAACCTCCCGGTCCCCCGAGCCCGCCGCCTCGGCCAGCAGCGCATCCACCCGCGCATTCGAGTACCGCCCCCGATTCCCACCCTTCGGCGGCATCGACCCCGACCCAAACGCATACCGGAAGATATCCGGATCCTCATTCGATCCGATCCACCGCAGCGCATACATCTGAAACGCTCCCCGGGTCACATCGGCGTAAAACGTCCCAAACTCCGCCGACCGTATCGCGAGATCGATCCCCGCCGCCTTCATCTGCTGCTGCAGCACCGCCGCCATCAGCCGCGTCGTCTCGTCAGTCGAGGTCTTGAGCGTGATCCGCAGCCGAACCCCATCCCTGCCCGGCTTGTACCCCGCCGCATCCAGCAGCGCCTTTGCCCGCTCCACGTCATGCGGATACCGCGCCATCTCCGCATCCCCCGCCCGCGCCCAGTGTCCAACGGGCAGCAGGGAATTGGCCTCCCTCGCCTCCCCCCGCCAAAGCGCCCCAATGATCGCCGCCCGATCCATCGCGCACGCCACCGCCTGCCGCACCCGCCGATCCCGCAACAACGGGTCCGTCACGTTGAAATTTGCATACACCACCACCGAACTCGGACCGCGCTCCGTCGCGAGCTTCCGCACCGCCCCGAGCGCGTGCACCATGTCCAGCGTGATCGCATTGCTTTCCGCATCCGCCGACCCCTTCTTCAGCTCGAGCGCCGTCGTGATCGCATCCGGCACCACCGCGAACCGAACCCTCTCCACCGGCCTCGAACCCATCGGCGCTGCCTCCGCCGCGGATCTCCCAACACCAGGCGTCCCAACCGCTCCATCTCCACCGGAAAGCTTGGAGCCCCGCGGACCGTCACCCAGAGTCACACCCTTGCCGTCTCTCCCATCGCCTCCTCCCTTGGCCGCACTCGTCGTCCCAACCTCCCCAACCCGATCCGCCCAATAATCCGGATTCCGCTCCACCACCACCTCCTTATCCTGCACCGCACTCACGAACCGGAAGGGCCCCGACCCCACCGGCCGCAGCCCGAACTCCCGCCCCGAACCGCGCGGCACCACCCCAAACAGACCGTCGCTCATGTTGAACAGCAGCCCCGCGTCCGGCCGCCGCAGCCGCAGCACCACCGTCAGCCGATCCGGCGCCTCCACCCGCGCCACCGCCGCGAACGCCCCTCCCTTCGACGTGATCAGCGTCCCGTCGACCATCGACCGCACCGTCCACGCCACATCCTCCGCCTCGAGCGGCCGCCCATCCTGGAATCGCACCCCGTCCCGCAGATGGATCACCCACGTCAGCGCATCCGGCTGCTCCCACCGGTCGGCCAGCCACGGTCGCAATTCAAAGTGCTCATCCTTCCGCACCAGCCCATCGAAGATCAGCGCACCTATCCGTTCCGACTGCGCATCCGTCCCCACCCGCAGATCGAGGTTGTTCGGGCTGGACTCGATCGCCATCACCACCGTCCCCGGCGCCTCCACCCGACCCCGGCACCCAAGGACCAGCCCCGCCCCCGACAGGGCCCCCGAAAGGAGCAGCACACCCATCGCTCGAAACGCAGCCTTTGCCCAAAACACCTTCTGCGCTCGAGGCGCTCCCGTCGCTCCGTCCGCGTTCTTTGCGCCAACTCTGCGTTCGTCGTTGCCTCCGTCCCGAAAGATCCCGAACATCCGAGCGCCGTTCTTGCCGTCATCCCGAGGAGCAAGAGGAGCAAGAGGAGCAAGAGGAGCAAGAGGAGGAACAGGAGTAACAGGAGTAACAGGAGCAGCAGGAGCCAAAGGGGCAAAGCGACGCAGCTCCCCGCGCAAGCAAGCCCAGCCCCGACCGACCGCAGCCTTCCTCCACGAATCCCAGCGACGCAAACTCCCCGCCCGGGCGCTACCCAAAGCACACCTTCCCCAGCACCACCCCCCTCGTCGTCCCGGTCGCCGCCGGCACGTTCCCGACCCGTCCCTGCCACGTCAGCCACGCCAGCAGCGCAAACGCCACCGCCTCCTTCGCCTCGACCGCCACGCCCAGCTCCTCCATGGGGCGCACCCGCACCCCCATCGCCTCCATTCCCTGCCGCAGCATGCCCATCATTGCCGCGTTCTTCGCCCCACCCCCCGCCACCGCATACTCCACCGCGCCCGAACCCATCTGCGGCCGTACCAGCCACGCATACGCCTCCAGCACCGACCGCGCCGTCAAAGCCGTAGCTGTCGCCACCACATCCGCGTCCCCTCCACCCTCCGCCCTGCACCGCCGCACAAACCCCTCCGCGAACTCCGCCCCAAACTCCTCCCGCCCACAGCTCTTCGGCGGCAACGCCCGAAAGTACCTCCCCTGCATCTCCGCTTCGACGACCTGCGCCAGCACCCGCCCAACCCGGGCCACAGCCCCGCCGCGGTCGAACTCCCTCCCAAACAAACTTCGCATGCAGTGGTCGATGACCATATTCGCCGGCCCCGTATCGAACGCAATCACCCTATCGGCGGAAGCCCCCGCCGGAATAACCGTCAGGTTCCCGATGCCGCCCAGATTCTGCAGCACCCGCCCCACCTTTGCCGACCGAAACAGACAGAAGTCCAGCATGGGCACCAGCGGAGCCCCCTGTCCGTCCGCCGCCAGGTCCGCCGGCCGAAAGTCGCTCACCACCGGACACCCGAGCCGCTCCGCCACCACCGCCGCCTCGCCGATCTGCCATGTGCACCGGACCGCCGACCCAAGATACCGCCCTGTGACCGCCTGGTGATACACCGTCTGCCCATGAACGCCCACCAACCCCAGCCGCAACGACCGCCTGGAACCAGAACCCACGTCCCCCTTTTGCTTGTCATCCTTCGCTACAGGCGGAGGACCTCCTTGCCGAACTCCTGCCACCAACGTCCGACCTGATCCCAAACCCGCTACCCCCAGCCTTACCCCCAGGCCCGCACAAGCCTCGGCCACGCACTCGCCGTAGATCGCCCCCAGCCGCCAACTCAGCCGGCTGAACTCCGCAGCCGGCATTGCCCCTCCGTCCATCGCCCGCAACACCGCCTCCCGCACCGCCCGCGGGTACCGAAACCCCTCATGCCCCAGCACCTTCAACCGCGGCTCCCCATCCACCCCGGTCCCAATCCGGCACACCGCGACGTCCACCCCGTCCGCCGAGGTCCCGCTCATCACGCCCGCCACGATCATCGGCCGACGCTCAACCTCCCCCGTTCTTCTCTGCGGACCTTTGCGCACCGTTGCCACTCCTGCCTTCGCCTCTGCTAAGCCCGCAGCTCCCGCTGCAGCTCCGCCAGCAGATTCAACGCCTCCCGCGGCGTCATCTCGTCCACATCCACCTCTCCAAGCCGATCCACGATCCGCTGCGACAACGGCGTAAACATCGTCATCTGTACTGGGGCCTCACCGGCCATCGGGACCTTGCCCATCGCCGCCTCGCGCACCTGCTGCGTTTCCGCCCGCTCGTGCACCTTCAGCACCTCGCGAGCGCGCGCAATCACCCCCGCCGGCAGACCCGCCAGCCGCGCCACCTCGATCCCGTAGCTTTTGCTCGCCGCGCCCACCTCCACCGTATGCAGAAAGACGATGCCGCCGCCGCTCTCCTTCACCGTCACGCGCAGATTCTTCAGGCGCTTCAGCCGCTCCTCCAGCATCGTCAGCTCGTGGTAGTGCGTCGCAAACAGCGTCCGTGCGCCGATCCGGTCATGGAGGTGCTCGACCGTCGCCCACGCCAGGCTCAACCCGTCATACGTCGCCGTCCCCCGGCCCATCTCGTCCAGCAGAACCAGGCTCCGCGCCGTCGCGGTGTTCAGGATCGCCGCCGTCTCCGTCATCTCGACCATAAACGTCGACCGCCCGCGCGCCACGTTATCGCTCGCCCCGATCCGCGTGAAGATCCGGTCCACCAGGCCCAGCCGCATCCGCTCCGCCGGCACGAAGCAGCCGCTCTGCGCCATCACCACCAGCAGCGCCGACATGCGCAGATACGTGCTTTTGCCGCCCATGTTCGGCCCCGTAATCAGAAGCGTCGAGGGACCCCGGATCTCGCCCGCCGAGATGTCCTCAGAGATCATCTCTCCCGCCGCCTCCACAAACAGCGAGTTCGGCACAAAACGCCCCACGCCTTCCTCTTCCAGCCTCCGCTCCACCACCGGGTGCCGGCCGCCGGCGATCTCGAGCACACCACTCCCGTCCAACGTCGGCCGAACCCATCCACGCAGCGCCGCCAGGTGGGCGAAGCACGCCAGCAGATCCACCTCCGCGACCCTCCTCGACGTGACCCGAACCCGTCCCGCCGCCGCCAGCACGCCCATTCGCAGATCGGCGAAGATCCTCCGTTCGATCTCGCCCGAACGCTCCTGCGCCGTCAGGATCTTCGCTTCCAGCTCTTTCAACTCCGGCGTTGTGAACCGCTCGGCGTTCACCAGCGTCTGCTTCCGCTCGTAGTCCGCCGGCACCGACCTCGCATTCGCCCGGGTCACCTCCAGGTAGTAGCCGAAGACGTTATTAAACCGAACCTTCAGGCTCCCGATCCCCGTCCGCGCCCGCTCCCGCTCCTCGATCGCCGCCACCGCCTGCCGCCCGTTCCGACCGATGCCCCGCAGCTCATCGAGCTCCCGATCCACCCCCTCCCGTATCGCCGATCCGTCCGCGATCGAGTTCGGCGGATCGCTCACCAGCGTCGTCTCGATCCGCTCCTGCACGTCCCCGACCACATCGAACTCCGCCCCCAGCCGCGCCCACCGCTCCGCCCCAAACCGCTGCACCGCCGCCCGGATCAGCGGCAGCCGCGCCAGCGTCGTCCCCAGCGCCAGCATCTCCCGCGGCCCCGCCGAGTCCAGCGCGATCCGCCCCAGCAGCCGCTCCATATCGAGAGTGCCCTCGAGCGAACGCCGCAGCTCCTCCCGCCCCCGCAGGTCCCCGGCCGCCTCCCCCACCGCATCCAAGCGAGCGTCAATCTCGCCCCCATCCGACGCCGGTCGCAGCAGCGACAGCCGCAACAAGCGCCGGCCCATCGGCGTCAGGCACGCATCCATCGCCGAGAACAGCGTCACGGGCGCCGCCTCCCCGGCAAACAGCGCATCGACCAGCTCCAGGTTCCGAACGCTCACCGCGTCCAGCTCGAGCGAGGTCGACCGCTCGTAAAACCTCAGGCTGTCCACGTGGTCGAGCGGCCCCTGCTTGGTCCGCTGCAGGTACTCGAGCAGCACCCCCGCCGCGATCGCCGCCGCCTCATGCCCCCCCAGACCGAAGCCATCCAGCGATTGCACCCGGAGGTGCCTCAGCAGCAGCGGAACGGCATATTCGGCCGTAAACACCCAATCCTCGATCGGCGTCCGCGTCCCGATCGACGCCAAGTCCCGCAGACCTGCCGTCGAGTCCTCGCCCAGCAGATTTGCCTGTTCCAGCGTCGCCGCCCGGAACAGCAGCTCCGCCGGCCTGATCCGCGCCAGCTCATCAAGCGCCTGCGCCCATCCGCCCGGACCGCTGAACTCCGTCGCCAGCAGCTCGCCGGTCGACAGATCCAGCATCGCCAGGCCGATCGCCCCCGAGGTTCGCGTCAGGCTCGCCAGCCAGTTGCTCTGCTCCGACCCCAGCGCCGGATCGATCGCGGTCCCCGGCGTCAGAACCCGCGTGACCTCCCGCTTCACCACCCCCTTGGCGAGCTTCGGGTCCTCCATCTGCTCACAGATCGCCACCCGGAAACCACGCCGCAGCAGCCGCTGGAGATACCCCTCGACCGCATGGTACGGAACCCCGCACATCGGCACCGACCGCAGCTTGTCGCGCGCCGTCAGCGTCAGCTGGAGCTCCTTTGCGGCGACCACCGCGTCCTCAAAGAACAGCTCGTAGAAGTCGCCCATCCGGAAGAACAGCAGCGCCTCCGGGTAAGCCTCCTTGGCCGCCCTGTACTGGCGCATGGCCGGGGTCAGGGAGCCGTCCACATCCATCGTCAACACCCACCCATCCGCCGCGCCTCGGCCATCCCGAACCGCCAGAATAACCCACCAATCCCCATGCCGCGACTTTGCATCTAATAGCTGTGAGCGAAAGGCTTCAGTGCGTCCGCAGCAAGGCCGCCAAAGAGGGGTATGTTTCGTGATTCAGGTTCACATGACCGAAGCGCAGTTCCGGGAAAAGATCCAGGAGCTCAACGGCAGGTACGATCTCGACCTCACCGAACCCGCCGGCAGGGTCACCAAAGAGAGCATCACCGCCGGCTACACCCATTCGGCCGACACCCTCTCCGTCCACATCCTCGACAAGCCGTTCTTCATCAGCACCGAATACTGCGAGCAGAAGCTTCAGGAATTACTTAGTCCGGCTTAGGCGCAGACCGCGCGCCCGCATCGCCCGAAAGTACACCTCTCTGCTTGCGTTCCCCTCCCGGTATACTGGCTCTTGGCGCGGAAATGCACGTCGCCGGCACCCCTCATGTCCCTTGTCTGGCTCAGAGTCGCGGTTGTGCTGTATAGCTTCGCCGCACTCTCCGTGCTGCCGGCAGCCCTCTACGACCGGCCCCGCTGGCGTCACATCGCCCTCCCCACCGCGGCCATGGGCCTCCTGTTTCACTTCGTCTCCTTCGCCGAAACCCTCAACGCCGCCCACCACACCCTGCCCGTCGATCGCCACGAGAGCCAGTCCCTGCTCGCCCTCCTCTTTGTCGCCGCCTTTCTCGCCGTCTACGTCCGCTACAAGACCGTCACCGTCGGCATCTTTCTGCTGCCGGTCGCCGTCCTGCTCACGCTCGAGCCCGCCTTCCGCCCCGGTCCCGTCGTCCTTCCGTTCCAGCACACCGGCTGGATCTTCCTCCACATCGGTCTTCTGCTCGCCGCCTACGCCGCCCTTATCCTCTCCCTGCTCACAAGCGTGCTCTACCTTTACCAGGAGCGCCGCCTGAAATCCAAGCAGACCGCGCTCCGGTCGCTTCCGCCTCTCGACACCACCGACCAGATCGCCCGCAAAGCCCTGCTCTTCGGCCTGCCCTGCATGACCGCCGGCCTCCTGATCGGCTCCGCCCTGGCCGAGCAGACCGTCGGCCCCAGCTTCTTTCTCGACCCCAAGGTCCTGCTCTCCTTCGCCATGTGGTGCGCCTACATCGGCATGATCTTCGTCCGCAAACACTCCGGCCTGCGCGGCCGCCGCGCCGTCTACCTTTCCGGCTTCGTCTTTCTCGTCGTCCTCGCCGTGTGGTCGGCCAATCAGCTTTCGGCCGTGCACAGGTTCAGCGCCCCATGAGCCTCGCGAGCGGCCGGCCGAACCTGATCCTGCTCGGCATCAATCACACCACCGCGCCCCTCGACGTCCGCGAGCGTCTCGCCATCCCCTCCGCGCGCCTCGCCGACGCCACCCGCGCCCTCGCGCACCAGCCCGGCATCCAGGAGGCGCTCATCCTCTCCACCTGCAACCGGGTCGAGCTCCTCACCGTGCAGGAGAGCGTGCCCGGCATCCGCTCCGCCGGCACCGGCACGCTCAACTTCCTCAATGACTTCCTCAATATCCCCACGCCCGCCATCCAGCCGCACGTCTACGAGTACCGCGAGCGCGAAGCCGTTCGCCACCTCTTCCGCGTCGCCAGCTCGCTCGATTCGCTCGTCGTCGGCGAGGCCCAGATCCTCGGTCAGGTCAAGGAGTCCTGGTCGGTTGCGCGCGATGTCGGCGCCGTCTCCACCACGCTCGATCCCCTCCTGCAACGCGCCTTCAACGTCGCGAAAAAAGTGCGCTCCGAGACCCGCATCGGCTCCTCCTCCGTCTCCATCGCCTCCGTCGCCGTCGACCTCGCGCGCAAGATCTTCGGCGGCCTCAAGGGCAAGCAGGTCCTCATCGTCGGCGCCGGCAAGATGTCCGAGCTCGCCGTACGGCACCTCATCCAGCACGGAGCCGCCTCCCTCCTTATCGCCAACCGCACCGAGTCGCGCGCGCAGGAGATCGCCGCGAGGATCGCCGGGCAGTTCACCGCGACCCCTGTCGCCATCACCATCCTTCCCTTCGATCAGCTTCACGACCACGCCCACCGCGCCGATATCGTCATCACCTCGACCGGCGCGGGCGCGGGCCCGGACGGCGCCGCCAAGATCTTTACCCCCGCGCACGGCCGCCTGTTCCTCGATCGCCGGCGCAACCGGCCCATGTTCTTCATCGATATCGCCGTCCCCCGCGATGTCGACCCGGCCCTGAACGACGTCGAGGGCTGCTTCGTCTACGACATCGACGACCTCCAGCAGGTCTCCTCGAACAACCTCGTCCATCGCTCGCGCGAGGCCGCCCTGGCCGAGAACATCGTCGCCGACGAGGTCGAGCAATACCAGAAGCGCATCTCCGCGCAGCCCGTCGTCGAGGCCATCAAAGCCCTCCAGCAGAGCGCCGAAGCCATCCGGGAGGCCGAACTCGCCCGCTCCGCCGAAAAGCTCTCCGGCCTCACCGAAGCGCAAAGGTCCGCCGTCGCCGCGCTCACCCGCTCGCTGCTCGGAAAGCTGCTCCATCCGCAGATCGCCGCCCTCCGTGGAACGGACGGAGACGTCCCGGACCGGTAAACCTCTGCCCGGCCGCTCCGCGGCAGTTCTCCACCTGTTCCCAGATGTTTCGCTGACCAGGAAATTGTGCAATTCCAGACCGCCGCACACAGCGATTTTCCGCCCGGCACCATCGTAGAAACAGCAGGTCACTCCGCAGGCAAAGGTGAAGACGATGGCGCTTTCCAAGACAACACAGGATCACGACGAGATTCGGCAGTGGGCAGAGGCGCGCGGAGCCGTTCCCGCCGAGGTCGCCAGCACCGAGAGCAACGGACAGACCGGCATCCTCCGCATCGAGTTCCCCAAAGCGCCGCACCACAACGACAGCGCTCTGAAGGAGATCTCGTGGGACGACTTCTTCGAGAAGTTCGACCGCAGCGGCCTCGCCCTGGTCTACCAGGACCTGACCGCCGACGGCGAGCAGAGCAACTTCAACAAGCTGATCTACCCCGAAGACACCGCGACGGAGCCGGCCAAGAAGAGCTCGTCGGCCAGGAGCTCCAACGCCAAGTCCACCTCGGCAAAGTCCTCTTCGGCTAAGAGCTCCTCGGCCAAGTCCACCTCGGCCAAGTCCACCCCCCGGAAGTCCCCAGGTTCGACGACAGCGGGCAGCAAGACGCCCTCCCGGTCGAAGACCATCCGAGGCGCCGCGGCAAAGTCAACGTCCGCGGGGAGGTCCGCCGCCGGCTCGGGCAAGACGGCGAAGTCGGCCTCCGCAGGTCGGCCCGGTTCGAAAGCAGTCCCCGCCAAGAAAGCCCCCGCGAAAAAGTCCCCGGCGAAAGGGGCGCCCGCGAAAAAGTCCGCCAGCAAGGGAGCACCCGCCAGGAAGTCCGCCTCAAAGGGAGCACCCAGCCGTAACTTTGCGGCGAAGAAGTCCACCTCCTCCCGTTCGGGTCGTTCCTAAGCTCTCGGACCTTCCTGGCCTTTCCCCGTCTGTCCACGTACAAAACGCAGCGGCACCAGCCGCTGCGCGGCGCCTCCGCCCATCCGGTATCCTTGGGAGAACCATGTTGATCCGCATCGGCTCTCGAGGCTCCCAGCTTGCCCTGTGGCAGGCAAACCATGTCGCCGATCGTCTCCGCGCCAACGGCTGCACCGTGGAAGTCGAGGTCATCCGCACCACCGGCGACCGCATGCAGCAGCCCGGCTTCTCGCCCCCCGCCGACTTCGACGGCCAATCGCTCGACAGCAAAGGCATCTTCATCAAGGAGATCGAAGACGCCCTCGCCCAGGGCCAGATCGACCTCGCCGTCCACTCCCTCAAAGACCTGCCCACCCAGCTCGACCCCCGCTTCACCCTCGCCGCCATCCCCGAGCGCGCCGACCCCCGCGACGTCTGGGTCTGCGAGCAGTTCTGGGGACTCCACACCCTACCCCTTTACGGCCGCGTCGGTACCACCAGCCCCCGCCGCCAGGCCCAGCTCCTCGCCCTCCGCCCCGACCTCGAGTTCGTCGAGATCCGCGGCAACATCGACACCCGCCTCCGCAAACTCGACGAAGCGCAGTGCGACGCCCTCGTCCTCGCCGCCGCCGGCCTCGATCGCCTCGACCGCACCGAGCACGTGCACTACCGCTTCGCCCCCGACGAGCTCTGCCCCGCCCCCGGCCAGGGCGCCCTCGGCCTCGAAACCCGCTCCCCCAACCACCTCTTCGACACCGATGACCCCACCCGCGATCCCGCCATCCTCGCCGCCGTCGCCGCGCTCAACCACCTCCCCTCCCAGTTCGCCGTCACCGCCGAGCGAGCCACCCTGGACGCCCTCGGCGGAGGCTGCCTGCTGCCCATCGGCGTCCTCTGCTCCGTCAACGGCCACGACGCCGAGATCTTCGCGCAGGTCCTCTCCCCCGACGGCGAAGCCATGATCACCGGCAGCCTCTCCGCCAGCCACCTCGTCCCCGCCGACGTCCTCGGCCAGCGCCTCGCCACCACCCTCATCCAGCGCGGCGCCCTGGAGCTCCTCCCCGACACCACCCTCTAGGCCCCAGGGAGGCACACCCCCCGCGCCCCGGAAACGAGACTCTTCTTGCCCCCTGTTCCGCCGTCCCTCGAACTCCCCGATCGCCTCGTCCACCTCCTGCGCGCGCTCCTCGTCCTCACCCTCGCCGCCGCGACCCTCTACTACATCGCCATCTCCCTCCACTGGCCCCTGCTCGTCGACTCGTCCGTCATGCACTACGTCCGCTTCCTCATGGATCACGGCTTCGAGCCCTACCAGACCATCACCGACAACAACATGCCCGGCGCCTACCTTACCGAGGGCTGGGCCATGCATCTCTTCGGAACCTCCGACCTCGCCTGGCGCTTCTACGACCTCTTCCTCCTCGCCGTCCTCACCCTCGCCACGGTCGTCATCGCCCGCCCGTACGACTGGCTCGCCGGCCTCTACGCCGGCGGCATCTTCGTCCTCCTCCACGGCAGCGAAGGCCCCAACCTCGCCGCCGAACGCGAGCAGGTCATGACCGCGCTCCTGCTCGCCGCCTACGCCTTTCTGTTCACCGCCGTCCGCCGCGGGCGGCCCGCCCACCTCCTGTTCTTCGGTTTCCTGGCCGGCCTCGCCGCCTCCATCAAACCCACCATGCTGCCCCTCGGCGCGCTCACCTTCCTTTTCGCGCTCCTCGTCCTCCGCCGCCGCCGGGTCGCCGTCTCCCGCTACCTCCTTTGGGGACTCCTCGGCTTCTCCCTCGCCTTCTCCCTCGACATCGGCTTCCTCCTCGTCCACCACGCCGTTCGCCCTTTCCTCTTCGTCATCGGCACCATCACGCCGGCCTATGTCTCGCTCCGCCACCCCGGCTGGCGGATGCTCCTGTCGCACGCCGTCCCCACCAACCTCCTCCTCGTGCTTCCCTTCGGCCTCGTCGCCCTCGCCCTCCATCGCCGCTGGAACTGGGAGCGCTGGGCGCTTCTGCTCGGCGCCGCCGCCGGCGCGGTCTCCTTCTTCGTCCAGCAGAAAGGCTTCCTCCACCACCGCTACACCCTGCTCGGCTTCCTCCTCCTGCTGCTCGGCCTGGAGCTCCTTCCCGCCCTCCGCCGCAGGGGCCTCGTCCGCTGGGCCGGCGCCGCCGGCATCCTCGTCACACTGCTCGTCAGCATCCCCCACTACCTCCTCATCATGCACGGCCTCAGCACCCACAGCCAGCTCACCGAGACCCTCGAAGCCGACCTCCGCCATCTGGGCAGCGGCAGCGGCAGCAGCAGCAGCAGCGGCAGCGACCCGCTCGCCGCGCTCCAGCACCAGGTCCAGTGCTTCGATCTCGTCATGGGCTGCCTCAACTCCCTCTACCACCTCGGCCTGGTCGAAAACACCGGCTACACCGGCGACCTGCTCCTCTTCTCCCCGTCCCGCAATCTCGCCTCCACCTACTACCGCGACATGTTCTGGCGCGAGCAGCGGAAGCTTCCCGCCGACGTCTTCGTCATCACCAACCAGTGGTTCGGGGACACCAGCACCTTCACCAAGATGGAGACCTGGCCGGCCTTCGTCCAATACCTCGCCGCCAACTACACCCTGGCCGTCTCCCGGCAGTTCCCGCAGGAGGGCCTCGGCCAGGGGCAGGCCGCCCCATCCGGCGACCCCCCCTCCTACCGCATCTACCTCCGCAACGGCAGCCAGCTCCTCGCCCGGCAGCCAGTCCCCTCCAAAACCTGACCTGGACCTCGCCTCCACGCCCAGAAGCACCGCGCCCGACCATCCGCCCACACCGGAGAAAAGGCCCGTCCCAGTGCGTTTATCCGGGACCCTGCGGTTTTATAATCGAACCTGATCGGAGCCACCATGGCAGAAAACAACGGAAGCAACGGCGCGAACGGAAACAACCTCAACATCGCAAACGGTCCCCGGATCGGCAGCGAATCCCCCCTGGGCGAAGGCAGCAAAGGTCCCAAGGAGAAGGATGCTGGCGCAACCCACATCAATCCCCAGCTCACCACCAACCAGGGTCGCCCTATCGGAGACAACCAGAACTCCGTCACCGCCGGCCGCCGCGGTCCCGTCACCCTCGACGACTTCCTACACTTCGAAAAGTCAGCCCAGTTCAACCGCGAGCGTATCCCCGAGCGCGTCGTTCACGCCAAGGGCTCCGGCGCACACGGCCACTTCCTCGTCACCCACGATATCTCCCAGTACACCAAGGCCAAGCTCTTCTCCAAAATCGGCAACACCTGCGAGATGTTCGCCCGCTTCTCCACCGTCGGCGGCGAAAAAGGCTCGGCCGATACCGTTCGCGACCCGCGCGGCTTTTCGCTGAAGTTCTACACCGAGGAAGGGAACTGGGACATGGTCGGCAACAACACGCCCATCTTCTTCGTCCGCGACGCCATCAAGTTCTCCGACTTCATCCACACCCAGAAGCGCGAGCCCGGCTCCAACCTCAAGTCCGCCACCATGATGTGGGACTTCTGGTCGCTCTCGCCCGAGTCCCTCCACCAGGTCACCATCCTCTTCTCCGACCGCGGCATCCCCGACGGGTACCGTCACATGCACGGCTACAGCTCGCACACCTTCTCCATGATCAACGCGGAGGACGAGCTCCACTACGTCAAATACCACTTCCAGACCAACCAGGGCATCAAGAACCTGCCCGTCGAAACCGCCGAAAAGCTCGCCGGCGTCGACCCCGACTACGCCCAGCGCGATCTCCTCCACGCCATCGACCGGCACGACTTCCCCTCCTGGCGCCTCCAAATTCAGGTCATGCGCGAGGCGGATGTCGACAACTTCAAGTACGATCCCTTCGACCTCACCAAGGTCTGGTCGCACAAGGACTTTCCCCTCATTGACGTCGGCGTCTTCACCCTCGACAGGAAGCCCTCCAACTACTTCGCCGAGGTCGAGCAGGCCGCCTTCAACCCCTCGAACATCCTTCCCGGCATGGGCTTCTCACCGGACAAGATGCTGCAGGGCCGGCTCATCTCCTACCCCGACGCGCACCGCTACCGCATCGGCACCAACTATGACCTGCTGCCCATCAACGCCGCCAAGAACAATGTAGCGAACTACAATCGCGATGGCCAGATGCGCTTCGACGGCAACTACGGCGACCTTCCCAACTACGAGCCCAACAGCTTCGGCGGTCCCAAAGAGAACCCGCAGTTCCGTGAACGGCCGTACAACGTCCGGTCCGGAAACGGCGAGTTGACCGTTGCCCGTTACGACCACCGCGAAAACAACGACGACTACACCCAGGCCGGCGATCTATACCGCCTCTTTCCCGAGGACGAAAAGGAACGCACCGCCAAGAACATCGCCCAGTCCCTCGGGCAAACACCGATCCGCATCCAGAAGCTCCAGCTCAGCCACTTTAAAAAGGCCGATCCGGACTTCGCCGCGCGCATCACCCGTCTGCTGCCCAACAACGAGCACCCCGAGTACCTCCACGCCCCCGACGCCGCCGAACTCACAGCCGCCGGTCGCATCCCGGAGAAATAAATCGCACGTGGCTCCTGCTCTCTCCTCCGCTTCGCGCCGTTGACCATGTCAACTTCGCGGAGCGGAGAACCTGCTTGTCTCCCTTGCCCTGCTTGAGTTGTCATCCTTCGCGAAGCGCGAGGACCTGCTTCTCGCCTTTGCCCTACTTGAGCTTGTCATCCTTCGCGGAGCGGAGGACCTGCTTTCTCGCCCTTGCCCAATTTGAGCTTGCCATCCTTCGTGAAGCGGAGGACCTGCTTTTGCAGTCCCTTCCGGCAAGCTCGGCAATGGCGTACTTCACCCCACGTCTCGGATATCATAGGAGTAGACATAAAAAGAGAAGGCTCCGGTGTGAACCGGAGCCTTCTGCTTTGGATTGAAGACTTTAGCCGTAAGCTCCGAGGAAGGAAGACTTTGCATAGTACCCCCCACGTATCCCTTTTATTTCGAAGACTTTACCCTGCAGGTACGGGGGGGGAGGATACCCCTGCCGCACCCGACGGGCTTACCCCCCTGACCGCGGATCCATCCGGTCGCGCAGCGCATCGCCGACGAAGTTGAACGCCAGCACCAGCAGCATCACCGCCATCGCCGGAAAGAACACCAGGTGCGGCGAGTCAAACAGGTGCGACCGGGCGTCGTTCAGCATCGCCCCCCAGCTCGCCGATGGCGGAGGGATCCCCAGCCCCAGGAAGCTCAGCGTCGCCTCCGCCAGCACCGCCCCCGCCATCCCCGTCGAAGCCTGCACAATCAGCGGCGGCAGGATGTTCGGCAGGATCGACCGCATCATCAACCGGAGGTCCGATGCCCCCAGGGACCGCGCCGCCTCCACAAACTCCCGCTCCTTCACCGCAATCGTCTGCGCCCGCACCAGCCGCGCAAACCCCACCCACCCCGACAGCGCCAGCGCCAGAATCACATTTCGCAGCCCCGGCCCCATAAACGCGACAAACGCAATCGCCAGCAAAATGCCCGGAAGTGCTAGAAACGCGTTCGTGACATAGACGTTCAGCACCACGTCCGCGACACCTCCATAAAATCCCGCAGCATAGCCCGCAATCAACCCCAGCAGGAGCGACGCCGCCACCACACTCACCGCCACCACCAGCGAGATGCGCGCGCCATACAGCACCCGTGAGAGGATGTCCCGGCCCAGTTCGTCCGTACCGAACACATGCGCTCCCGTCGGCGGCAGCAAGCGGCCGGGCAAGTCAACCTGCGCAGGATCGTAGGGCGCGATCCATGGCGCCAGCACACCCCCGAGGAGAAACACCGCCAGCAGCACCGCACCCGCGGCCGCCAACGGCTGACGTCCCACCCACTCCCGCGCCCTCGTCCACCGCAAGCTCATCCACCTTCCATCATGGCACGGCACCCACCCCGCGTGACATCATGGAGCAGTCCCGAGCCTGGAGCAGTCCCGAGCTTGGTACAGTCCCGAGCTCCATCTTCCCCGAGCCCCCGTCTCCCCCCGTTGAAAGGACCTTCGCTGCGCATCCTCCTCTACGGTCTTAACTCCTCGCCGGAGCTCACCGGCATCGGCAAGTACACCGGCGAGATGGCGTCCTGGCTGGCCCGCCGCGGCCACATCGTGCACGTCGTCACGGCTCCCCCGTACTACCCCGCCTGGAAGATCTACCCAGACTACGCCAACACCTATCGCACGGAGCATCCCGAGCCGAACCTGGTCGTTCACCGCTGCCCCCTGTACGTTCCTGCAAGACCATCCGGTCTCACGCGTATGCTGCACCTCGCCTCGTTCGCGGCCTCGAGCGCCCTCGTTGTCCTGCGCGAGGCCACCTTCGAGCCCGACCTCGTCCTCTCCGTGGAGCCCACCTTCTTCACCGCACCTGCAGCCCTTCTCGCCGCCTCCGTAGCCCGTGCCCCCTCCTGGCTGCACATCCAAGACTTCGAGATCGACGCCGCTTTTGAGCTCGGCCTGCTTCCCGCGAAGGGCGCTGTCCACAGCCTGGCGCTCGCGCTGGAGAGATTCTTCACCTCGCGGTTCGATCGCGTGTCCAGCATCTCGCACAGGATGGTGGAGCGGGCGGCAGGGAAGGGCGTCCCTGCCTCGCGGACCACGCTCTTTCCCAACTGGGTCGACCTCGATGCGATCCAGCCGCAGACCTCTGAGACTCCCAACCGCTTTCGTGAAGAGCTTCGACTTGGAGGCAAGACAGTCGTCCTCTACTCCGGCAACATGGGCAACAAGCAAGGACTGGAAGTGCTCGCGCCACTCGCCGCCTCCTTTGCACCCGGATCGCCCACCGCCGATCCGAAGCTTCACTTCCTCTTCTGTGGCGATGGAGCCTTCCGTCCTAAGCTCGAAGAGCAGGTCGGCGAGCTTGGGAACGTGAGCCTGCTTGCCCTCCAGCCGCTCGACCGCCTCAATGATCTACTGAATGCGGCCGACATCCACCTGCTTCCGCAGCGCGCCGGCGCCGCCGATCTTGTCATGCCTTCGAAGCTCACCGGCATGCTCTCGAGCGGGCGCCCCGTGATCGCGACCGCAGGTCCGGGAACACGGCTGGCCGAGGTCATTGCCGGCCATGATCCCGACTCCAGCCTGGGCCTAGTAACGACACCCGAAGACCTCCTCGCCCTCCATGCAGCCCTCTCCCAGCTCGCGTCTTCTCCCACGCTGCGGAGCAGGCTTGGTCGCAATGCTCGCCGGTATGCCATCCAACATCTCGGCAAGCAGGAGGTCCTTCTTCGCTTCGAGCGCGAGGTGACAGACCTGGTAAGCCCCAAAATCCGGTAAGCGAGTCGAAAGTGCGGCGGCGATCCACCCCAGCTCGGGTAGAATCGCGATGACCTACAAGGGAGAACCCTGTCTTGAAGAAAGCTTTGATCACTGGTGTAACCGGCCAGGATGGCGCCTATCTCGCCGCATTCCTGCTCGGCAAAGGGTATGAGGTGCATGGCATCAAGCGGCGTACCTCACTGTTCAATACCTCGCGCATCGACAATATCTACGAGGATCCGCACATCCCCCACCGCCATTTCATCCTGCACTACGGCGACATGACCGACTCCTCGTCGCTGATCCACATTGTGCAGAAGGTGCAGCCCGACGAGATCTATAATCTGGCCGCCCAGTCTCACGTTCAGGTCTCGTTTGAAGAGCCCGAATACACCGCGAACTCGGACGCTCTCGGTGTGCTGCGTCTCCTCGAGGCGATCCGCATCCTCGGTCTAGAGAAGAAGACGAGGTTCTACCAGGCTTCGACCTCCGAACTGTACGGCCTGGTGCAGGAGATTCCGCAGAAGGAGACCACGCCCTTCTACCCACGCTCGCCCTACGCCGTCGCGAAGATGTACGGGTACTGGATCGTCGTCAACTACAGGGAGGCGTACGGAATGTATGCCTGCAACGGAATTCTCTTCAATCACGAGTCTCCGCTGCGTGGGGAGACCTTCGTCACGCGCAAGATCACCCGAGGCCTTTCCCGTATCAAGGTCGGCCTGCAGAAGGAGCTCTTCCTGGGAAATCTCGATGCCCGACGAGACTGGGGACACGCCCGCGATTACATCGAGATGCAGTGGCTCATGCTCCAACAGGAGAAGCCGCAGGACTTCGTCATTGCCACCGGAGAGCAGTACAGCGTACGCGACTTCGTCAAGCGCTGCGCCGAACTGCTCGAACTCGACCTCACGTGGCAAGGAACAGGCGTCGAGGAAAACGCAACCGATAAGCAGGGCAACGTCATCGTCGCCGTAGACCCGCGCTATTTCCGGCCAACCGAGGTCGAGACGCTGCTCGGTGATGCGTCCAAGGCCAAGCGTGAGCTCGGTTGGACGCCGCGGATCAGCTTCGACGATCTCGTCAAGGAGATGGTGGCGTCCGATCTGAAGTCCGCTCAGCGTGACGCCCTCGTTCGTGAACATGGGTTCGACGCGTACAACGTACGCGAAACCTAGCAAGCCCAGGATCGAAAGACTCTCATGTACATGCCTCTCGAAGCTCGGATCTACATCGCCGGCCACCGCGGTCTGGTCGGATCTGCGATCCATCGCTATCTGACCGGCCTCGGCTACTCCCATCTGCTCACGCGAACGCGCGCGGAGCTTGACCTGCTTGACGCATCGGCTGTCGCGCGGTTCTTCGCGGAGAGGAAGCCCGAGTACGTGATTCTAGCCGCGGCAAAGGTCGGCGGCATCCTAGCCAACGACACCTATCCCGCTGACTTCATCCGCGACAATCTTCTGATCCAGACCAACGTGATTGAGTCCTCCCGGCTCGCAAAGGTGGATCGACTCCTGTTTCTGGGCTCCTCCTGCATTTACCCCAAGTTCGCTCCGCAACCCATGCCGGAGTCCTGCCTGCTCACCGGCCCACTCGAGCCGACAAACCGCGCCTATGCCATCGCCAAAATCGCCGGCATCGAGATGTGCTGGAGCTACAACCGCCAGTACGGGACCAAGTACCTGGCCGCCATGCCGACCAACCTCTACGGCCCTGGCGATAACTTCGATCTGGCGAACTCGCATGTGCTTCCCGCACTCATCCGCAAGACGGCCGAAGCTCTACGCACCGGGGCAAGCGAAGTCATCGTCTGGGGAACGGGGACACCACGCCGGGAGCTGCTCTACTCGGATGATCTGGCGCAGGCCTGTGTTCACCTGCTTAACCTCGATCAAACCGCCTTTGACTCGCTCCTCACCGACCGCGAGCCGCCGCTCATCAATATCGGCACCGGCGAGGATGTCACGATCAGCGAACTCGCCGCGACGGTCGGTCGCGTTCTCGGCTTTAGCGGAAAGTTCTCTTTCGACACCAGCAAACCGGATGGCACCCCGCGCAAGCTGATGGACGTCACGCGCCTGCACAGCCTGGGCTGGCATCACGTTACTACTCTGGAGCAGGGCATCGCGAAGACCTGGGCGGCCGTCCGCTCTCAGCTATCCTGAACCGCAACGCTTTCTTGCTGCACCTGATTTTTCTTCTCCCGTCTTGGCCTCCTCTCGTGCTTCTGCCCGTCGGGCAGAACTCTCCTGTAGATCGAGAGGACCAAGCTCGTGCCATCCCTTCGGGACCACCTCTTCGTCAGGCCCAAAACTGAAAGTTGTATTAACTCGCACCATGGCGGGTCCCTACACTCACGACATATCGCAGCCCGTTCTCAGAGCAGCGAATCGTCAGTTTTGGGGTCAACGCCCATGCACCGCTTTGTTTCACTTCTTCCTTCTGTTGTTCTGGTCCTCTTCGCCTCCATCACTGTCTCCCCGGCGCACGCCGTCACCCGCGGAACCCTCGGCAGCTCCAACGTGGCGGAGCAACTCCTGCTTACCCAGGCAAACCAGGATCGCGCCGAGCACAGCTTATCTCCCCTGAAAAGAGATCCTCTCCTCGCCCAGGCTGCTCTCTACCATGCCTACCAGATGGCCGAGCACGCGGACATCTCCCACGGCTTCCCCGGCGAGCCCGACCTCTCCGCCCGAGGCGCCAGCGCCGGCGTGCGTTTCTCGCTCATCACCGAGAACGTCGCCGAAGCCGGTGAACCGACCATCATCCACGACATGTGGATGCACTCGGAAGGTCACCGTGCGAATCTCCTCGATCCCGACGTCAACGTGGTCGGCATCGCGGTCGTCACGCGGGAACACCAGGTCTACGCTGTCGAAGACTTCGCCTCGACGGTCGATCCCCTGTCGGTCAACGAGCAGGAGTCCGCCGTCGCCGATCTCCTCTCCACCACCGGCATGGTCATCGCAAACTCCGCTCCAGACGCTCTGGTCAACGCGCGCCGAACCTGCAGCATGTCCAGCGGATATGCCGGTGTACGCCAGCCGTGGTTCATCATGCGCTACACCGCATCGCGTCTCGATCAGCTTCCGCCGCAGATCAAGAGCCGTCTCACCAGCGGCAAATACCACCAGGCCGTCATCGGCGCCTGCGCCTCCACGGAACCGAGCGCCTTCACCTCGTACAGCATAGCGATCCTGCTCTTTCCATAGCTGCCCCCGATCTGGGAGGTCTCGGTCGGCCGCTCGTTCTCAACCTGACTCGTCGGCCTCCGTCCACCAGCGCAACCTGGCTCCCAACTGATCGCCCAGCATTTTGACCGGCACAGTGCCATTTGCTATAACTAACCCAGCGAGCACCTCCCGCCCGCGCTTTATTCCTGAGTAGCTCAATGGCAGAGCATTCGGCTGTTAACCGAAGGGTTGTAGGTTCGAGTCCTACCTCAGGAGCCATCTCCCCAGTCCAGATTCCATACTAGCGCCCAACATCATTCCCCTCACGCTCCTTGGGCGGTCGTTATGGATCGTCAGATATCCAAATCCACGAGAATCGGCGTGTGATCCGAAGGCTTGGCCTGCGCTCGCGGTGCCGCATCGATCTCGCAAGAGCGAAGCGCCCCCGTCAGAGGCGGCGATAGCAGGAAATGGTCGATCCGGATCCCTCGATTGTGCTCAAAGGATTGCCTGAAGTAGTCCCAAAAGGTGAACTGCCCGAGCTGCCCCGGATGCAGCGCCCGAAACGCATCCGCGTACCCCAGGTTCAGCATCGCCCGGTACCGCGCACGCACCTCGGGTTGAAATAGGGCATCTTTCACCCACGATGCCGGTTTATGGCAGTCGATCTCCTCCGGGATCACATTGAAGTCTCCTCCAATCAGCGTCGGCGTTCGGTCCTCGAGCCATGTGCCCATCTGCCGCGTAAGCCGGTCCATCCAGGCCAGTTTGTAACTGAACTTGTCGGTGCCAACCGGATTGCCATTCGGAAGGTAGACGTTCACCATCCGTGTGCCTTCGATTACGACCTCGAGAAACCGTGCATGGCTGTCCTGCTCATCTCCGGCCAGGGTCGTCCTGATCGTCTGGACGGGATGGCGCGACAGCACGGCGACGCCGTTGTACGCCTTCTGCGTCACAACCGCACTCTCATACCCCAGAGCTTGGAAGATGTCGGCCGGAAAGTCCGTTCCCTTCAACTCCTGCAGCAGAAGCGCATCCGGTTGGTTCTTTTTTAACCAGGCCGTGACGTGCTCGAGGCGCGCCCGGATCGAGTTCACATTCCAGCTAGCGATTCTGATGGCATCCTCCACAGGATCTGTATTGGAGATGCCGCCCTGCTGTCAGCCCGATGCTTCCCCGTGCTGAATCGTCGAATACGCGCGCGCCGGCCGATCCAGATCTCACACGCCGGAAGGTGCAAATCTACCCCTCAAGCCTAGTCGTTCCCATCTTCTCACCTGCAAGACCGAAGATCCCGCTCTGGGTGGTACCTTCGAAATATGCGTTCACAATGGCCCGGGGAGGAAATCGCGGTTGGCGCGGCCCACCGGCCAGGTCAAACCCGAGTTCTTTCACCAACCACCCCGGGTCCTACACAAGCGACCAAACCTGGAAGCCACGCTGTTCTGCCCCGTCAAGGAGCCTAAAGAAGAAACCGGAACAACCCGCGCGACACAGTTCCGGTCCAACTACGTCTGGGGACCGCGTTTCATAGATCCATACCCTCGTAACCCAGACCTCTCCCACCAACCCGTCGGGGGCTGACCGCATAAAGGGACACACGTGAGGAATCCGCAATCACCGTTGGAGCTTTGGGGCGGTGTCGAGTGCACCATCAATCGTGTCCACGACACCTTCTTCGACCAGCTTGACCGCTCCGGACATCGCCAGCGCACCATCTCCGATCTCAAACTGTTCGCGGATCTCGAGCTCCGGGCCCTTCGCACCGGGCTGCTGTGGGAACGCTTCGCCGCCACTCTTGATTGGGAGCCCTGGGATCGCCTCCTGGCAGGCATGAAGGACCTGAACCTCCGACCCATCGTTGGCCTGCTGCATCACGGCAGCGGACCTCCGTCGACCGATCTTCTCGATCCCGCGTTTCCCGAAAAACTCGCGGCCTTCGCTCTTCAGGTCGCACAGCGTTATCCCCATGTGCTCGACTACACACCGGTCAACGAGCCGCAGACGACGGCGCGCTTTTCTTGTCTTTACGGCTACTGGTATCCCCACCATAAAAGCATGCGTAGCTATGTTCGCGCGCTGTTTCATGAGTTGAAAGGGATTGTGCTGGCCATGCAGGCAATCCGCACGGTACAGCCGGAGGCTCGGCTGATCCACACCGAGGATGGGGGCGCCACCTTTTCGAGGTCGGCGCTCGAAGGCTTCCGAAGGGAACGCGAGCACCGGAGATGGCTGGGAACGGATCTTCTCTGTGGCCTGCTTACAAGGGATCATCCCCTCTTTTCGTTCCTGCTCGACCACGGCCTGAGCGAGGGGGAGATCCTCTGGTTTTCCGAAAACCAGTCCCCGCCTTCGATCCTCGGTCTGAACTACTACGTGACAAGCGATCGATTTCTCGACGATCGCGTGAACCTCTACCCCTTCCCCTCCGGTGGAGACACCGGCGCCGAGCCACTCGTCGACGTCGAAGCCGTTCGGGTGCGCGCGGAAGGCATCGGTGGCGTCGGTTCGGTCCTCAGGCAGGCCTGGGATCGCTACCGCCTTCCCGTCGCCATCACCGAAGCGCACCTCGGCTGCGAGGTCGTCGAACAGGAGCGCTGGCTCGCGGAGATGTGGAATGAGGCCGAGGTCGCACAGGCCTCGGGTGTGGACGTTCGAGCGGTCACCGTTTGGGCCCTGCTCGGCTCATACAATTGGTGTCATCTCTGCACCAGGGACACCGGAACCTATGAGCCTGGCGTCTTTGATCTGTCGGACGGCTCGCCAAAGTTCACTGCCGTCGCACGGCTCGCCCAACAGCTGGCTGCGGGAACTCCCATCCGCGCAAGTGCGGCCGAGGCTGGATGGTGGAGGCAACCCGAGCGGCTCACCGTGTCTCCGTCCGCCTCCTGAACCTGCAGCGCGCGGCCGGTTTCAGTGGCGGTTCCATAGCGGCCCCGCAACAGCGCCATAGCCTATGCTACAAAGTGGAGTCCAACCGAAGAAATGAAACACACCACAGAGATCCATGAGCCCAGAGCTGAGTCACTACAGAACCAGGCAACCCGAAATGGCCTGAGCCGGAACGCCGACCTTGTGCCGCTCAAAGCCATACCCTCTGCCACCAACGGTATCGCCATGGATCGCCTGGTCGGCAAACCTCACCTGTTCGGCCGCATGAAGACCATTCGGGAGGGTCTGCTGATCGAACCCATCAGCGTCATCACCCTCCAGCCCGAGGGCAGGATCACAGGCTACGGCCACCAGAACGAAGGCAGTTGGACGCCCTACACCTACGGTCCGGTCGGCGGCGACAAGGCGTTTGCGTTCATCACTGCCCTCAACAACTGGATCCCCAGCTCAACCTGGACGCAGTCCATGGGCGATATTCCCATCGGCTACTTTTGCGATGAACCCGAGCTGATCTACTCGGCGCAGAGACTTTGTCTCATACCCCAAACGCCTTTGCCCAGCCAGACAGTCGTCGTCTACCTGGTCGCAACCTGCCTCCGCTTCTACGAGCGTACCGTCCCCGTGCTGTTAGGGCAGATGCTCGCCGAAGGCATCGAGCCGCACCGGATCAAAGTCGTCGTAAACGGCTGCTCCACCGACTCCAACAGCACGGTGGACGGCGTCGACTACGCCTTCAGTACCCACGACGCGTGGGAGTGGAGCGCGCTCTACGAAGCTCCGCTGCGCTGGAACTTCGATTTCTGTTTCCTCATCCACGACACCAGTGTCATCTTTCCTGGCTTCCGCCGAAGCGTCGAAGCCGTCAATGGTCATGTGGCCTGGGACCACCTTCCCGCATCGCCCATGGCCCGTTGCCTCCTTGGCCTGTACTCGCACCCCTTCCTCCTGCGCTGCAATGATTGGCTCAAGGGCCTCGACCACATCGACAAGAAGGACGGCGTCATCGCGGAGGTTGCCGGTGAGCTTCTGCTCCGGGCACGGTCCGTGCTGGTTATTGGGGATCCCGAGTACAACAGCGGTGCACGCGCAGCCGAGTTCCGCGAGACACTGGACTACTTCAACACGAACTCTCCAAGGGTCCGCAGAGTCTTTCCCTCAGTCAAGCTCCACAAGTTCCTCCACACCGGTCCCGGCAGTCCCAACAACTTGTAACCTCCATAGACTGGCAGCGGCGTCGACGCGCTATCCGGCCCGCTGCTGAGACCCCATATCGCCGCTATCCGCCTCGTCCACCTTTGGCGTGATCGACAGCACATCTCTTCGGATCGGAAACACAAACGAAAGCGGAGACCTCACCACCTCTCCCGCCAGGAACCGCAGGATACGGATCTGCTCCCGCCGGGGAACATCGTAGGCGCGAAGCGCGACCACGGACGCGATCAGAAAGCTGACGCTCAGGTTCAACACAAACGTGATAGCGATCCCCGCGATTGCGGAGTACATCCACCCATGCCCGAAGGAGCTCGTGCCGAAACGCGCCGCGGCCAGGGCCAGGGTTCCCGTGCTTAGCGTCACGTGCCGCACATCCAGCGGCACCCCGAAGAAGCGGGCAACAACCGGCGAGAACCCCAGCAGGTAGCCCAACACGATGCTCGTACTCCAGCTCGCCGCATTGCGCTCCAGCCAGTCCGCCATCCGCTGCATGGACCGACCTCCCACACGGGCTCCCATCGGATGTTGCGCGATCGCCTCCGGAATCCGGTGGTACACCGCGAAGTTCTCGAACCAGCCGCCAACCACGGCCGCCATCCACAGCAGGACGCCCGTGAACGCCGCAAACAGCGCCGTACCCGAAGTGAATGGATGCAGCGTCTGGTACACATGCTGCGCGCTCTGGACGTCCAGGTAATGCGTCTTGAACATGGAGGTCCAGAGCTTCTCAAACAGAACCGCGCCGGCACACACTGCGATGACGTTCGAGAACGCAGCCGCCAACTGGGTCCTCGAAATATCGGCGGCAAACTCGGAGATCTTGCTCCACCGCTCTACCCCGCGGCTCTCCCGCACAATGCCGGCCAGCGTCGCTGCCGTCATCGATGGCTGCTTCGTTGCCAGCGCAAACCCGAAGATCTGCAGCAGCACAAAGCTCACCGCATAATCGCTTCCGATCAGAAAGCCCTCGATCGCCAACGGAAACTGGCTCTCGATCAGCTTCATCTTGATCGCCGCGGTAAACACCGTCAGCACACCCCCGCCGGCTGCCGCTCGCCACATGCGCCAGTAGTCCGCGCCGTTGTGCGCGATATAGTGCTCGCCCCCGTGCCCGGTACGCTCCACGGTCTTCCGCGCCAGCAGATTCAGGTTCTGCCGAACCAGAAAGCGCAGCCGCAGATCGTCTAGACGGCCCCGAAGAATCGTCTCCAGCAACCGCCGCGTCGGCTTGTGTCCGAGTTGATGCGGCAGCGCCGGGATCTCGGCCGGTCGTCCCGCGTACACCGCCGCCAGCATCTGCATGCGCTCCATCGTCGCCTCGATGCTTCGCAGATCGTAGACCAGGGCTGAACTCACGCCCGCGTCTTCCATGTGGACATGGATCTGCTCCAACTCCTCCCCGCACCGCTGCACGGCCCCTTGCCAGACAGCGTATTGCGAGAGCAGGGAGGCGGTCGTCTGCGCACGCACCAGTCCCTCGGTCGCAAACACCAGCAGGTAGAACGGCGACCCCTCCACCCGGTGCACGCTGCCCCGCTGCCGTATGGCCGAGCTTGCACCCCGTCCGGCCACCCGTGCAGCCATCAGTCGCAGGGCCTGCTCCAGATCTCCGCGCAGCCGCCGCGCCGAAGCCGACCCGTCCGCCGGCGCGAAGATCCGCAGCAGCCGCTCAAAGACGTACGCGGGCTGCGCCAGAAAGCGCCCAACCGCCCTGGGCGATGGAAACATCCCCGCCAGCAAGCGGTTTGTGTCGCACTCCTCCCGCGCCGATGGCAGCAGGCGCTGACACACGCGGCGCACCACCTCAGCCGAAAGCGCGTGGTGGCCGGGAAGTCCGGTCTCCGCCAGCAGCGACACCGAATCCAACTCCGCCAGCATCAGATCCCAGCTCTGCTGAAAGCGCTCGAGCAGCGCCCGATCCTGCTCCATCAGCCGGATCCACCGAAGCAGCCGCACCTCGAAGCGCTGCTCCCCCGTGTGCCCCCAGATCGCGCGGAACAGCTGCATCGCCCGGCGTGTCCGTGTGCTCAGGGTCGTCGCGTCGCAAAAGCTCGAGGTCAACGCCTGAAGCTGCTCCCAGGAACGCGACGGCTTCAACGTCGTCTGGTGGCGCCGGCGTCGCGACAGCCTTCGCAGTGTGCGGACAAACCTCATCCTCTCAGCATATCGAGATTGCCGGAAGGACGCCCTCTGCCAGATCTCCTCCGGCCAAACCTCGCGTCACCCTTCAGGGCAAAGCCTCACAACAAACGTCGCCCGCGGGAGCTACCACCACGCCGTCGTTACGACCTCAACCGCAACGGGAGCATACGCCACAACCCGAATGCGAAGCACAGCCTGGAAGTTCTTCCGCTCCCAACCCGCCGGAGCATCCTTGAGCATCGCACTCATCTTCTCCTCGCTCGTGACGAACTCCGCTGCCGCCTCCGTCCCATACGATCCGATCCCGCTCACGGTAATAGCTGGGCCGCCCGTCTTGGCCTGCCACAGGCGCGAGATCAACGCGTAGTCCTCCCGGGTCTGGCCAGGTCCGTCCTGCCCGATCGTCCACACACGATCCGGCCGATCCCGATCCCGGATCTCCGTCCCGGCACGAAACGAAAAGGGCAGACCCTCTGTCGTCTCGAGCGTCCACCGATTATTGAAGCCCCCGATCAGCACCGCCGGTGTATTGCGGAGATCGCCTATCGAAAGATCATCGGCCGAGCGCAGCACGAATGGCTTGCCCCATCCGTTCAGCAGCGAGACAATCTGCGTGCTGGCAGCCAGATCGCCCACCGTCACAAAGGTGCTGGGAACAGGGACTAGATCGCTGGTCTGCACGGTGCCGTTTGGAGGCAGATCGATAAAGAACTCAGGTCCGTTCTGCCTCAGGCCGTGCTCCCTTTGGTAGCGCGCTTGGAACTCGGGCGTAAACCGATACGCCACGTTCGATCCAAGGTAAAGCAGAACCGGCTTCGTGCTGGCAGTCAACGGAGCCCAGAAACGCTTTTGCGGCGAAGCCCAGCGAGGTGCTTCCGAGCGCCAAAGCAACACCGCAAGCGCCGCCAGCACGCCCAGGGCAAGCAACCCGCGCAAGGGATGGAAGCCGAGCGAGAGTCGTCGCCGAGCAGCGGCCGGATCTCGCTCGGCTGCCTCCATCTCGCCGGGCGGATCCTTCACGGCGCTCGGCGGATCCTTCACGGCGCTCAACGAGGGAACCGGCGTCCGTTCCGCAACCGAAGTGGAACTCTGTTGCGATCGACCATACTGAAAGGTGGCCCGGTACGAGCCTGGCTTCAGATCAATGTGCAGCGCCGAGGCCTCCGCATCCAGCGACTGGTAGAACTGCGCCAGCCGCTTGCGCACGTCGGCGGCGCGCATCCTGACCACGGGGTCTTCGCTTGTGTCGTAGTCCGCGGCCCGGCCAAAGACTTCCACCCCCAGCATCCGTTCGCGCAGAGCCATATCGTCCCCGCGAAGGGAATGGTCGACAATGTAACGAAGCATGTTCTGACACTGCCTGCTGGTGCGAAATGGCTGACTCGCCACAATGGCCTCGAGCGCAAGGTGCACCGCCGAAGCTGAAATCCCGTCCGGCGAAGGCCGGAGTGGAGTCTCATCCGGAACCCTCTCTGCTGTCTGCATAGCTCACAACCTAAGTCCCGGAGCCTTCCCGGATCGGGGTAGTATACCCCTCCCAATACGTGCCTTTCCGTCCCGGAATCCGCCAGATTCCGAGGATACCTACCGTAACCTCTGTTGACAGCCCCGCTTCCAGGCTTGCCTGATGTGCAGCGGCGGTACCTACCTCAGGCCAACGGGCTGCTCCGGCGCCCGCAAGGTCAGGGGTCTCGCCCAGTCATCTCTAAGGGAGATCCCTAGTGTCGATCAAAGCCTTCCGCATCCGTCTACTCGCAGCGTCCCTGCTCGCGGCTCTGTTTGGCGGAGTCTCCGCGTTCGCGCAGGACCAGACCTCCAGCTCCGTCCTGACCGGCACCATTACCGATCCCTCCGGAGCCGTCGTTCCCGGTGCGCTCGTCACCCTCACCGGAACCGAGAACGGCGTGACGCGCAACTTTCCCACCACCGACAGCGGAACCTACAGCTTTCGGCTCCTTCCGCCCTCCACCTACACTCTCAAGGTCGACGCGCCCGGCTTTCGCTCCTACCAGCAGCAGGGAATCGTCCTCGCAGCCGGACAGACCGCGACCCAGGCCGTCAGCCTCTCCATCGGGGCAGGGAACCAGGAGGTCTCGGTCACCAGCGAAGCCCCGCTGCTCAATCTGGATAACGCCAACCTTTCCGCAGATATCTCCTCCAGGCAGGTCGTGGAGCTCCCCCTCAACCTCCGCAACGTCTACGGTCTCGCCACCCTCAACTCCTCCGTTCAGAACTCGGCGGAGCAGCAGAGACTCAACGGCGGCGGAACCCAGGGCACCGCCGACCAGGACATCTCCTTCCTCAACTTTGGCGGCGGCTTCTTCGGAACCACCGCCTTCCTTCTCGACGGCATCTGGGACACCGCCTCGGATTGGGGAGCGGTCGTCTACGTCCCCTCCGTCGATAGCGTCGACCAGTTTAAGATCCAGACCAACTCCTTCACCGCGCAGTACGGCTTCAGCACCGGCAACGTCATCAACGTCACCACCAAGTCCGGAACCAATAACCTTCACGGATCCGCCTTTGAGTTCCTGCGCAACGACAAGCTCGACGCCAACTCCTACTTCAACAACTTCTACGGTCTGAAGAAGCCCTCCTTCCGCCGCAACCAGTTCGGCGTCTCCGCCGGCGGCCCCCTGTCCATCCCCGGCCTCTACAACGGCCACGATAAGACCTTCTTCTTCGGCCTTTACGAGGGTCTGCGGCAGAGCACGCCGGCGAGCTTTACCGGAACGGTCCCGACCACCGCCTATCGCGCCGGAGACTTCTCCGCCCTGCTCGGTGCACCCTTTCCCAACCAGACCGATGCCCTGGGCCGGCCGGTCATCTCGGGCGCAATCTACGATCCATACTCCGGCCGCGCCGTCACCGCCGGCAGCGTCGATCCGCGCAGCGGACGCGTGGCCACCAGGACCGGCTTCATCCGCGATCCCTTTCCAGGTAACATCGTCCCCGCCAGCCGCTTCAACCCGATCGGCGCAAAGCTCGCCTCGCTCTATCCCGCTCCGATCAATTCCAACCTGTCCAACAACTTCGCCGCAACCGCCTCGGCTCCCGCAACCGCCAACGAGTACCTCATTCGCGTGGACCACAACCTCTCCGCCGCAACCCGCATCTTCGGCCGCTGGGCCCAGAAGTACGAGCTCAAAACCAACTCACCCAGCTTCTACGGCGCGACCAACATCGCAGGCCCCGGCAACATCCGGCCCAACAACCGCTTCAGCGTCGTCTTCGGCGGCAGCCACGTCTTCTCGCCCACCTTTGCCGTCAGCGCCACCGCGGGCCTCGCCCGCTGGGCCGAGGGCGGAACCGTGCAGGGCTACCCGTTCGACTACGCCTCCGTCGGTCTCCCCGCCTCGCTCACCGCGAACTCGCCCGTCTTTCCGCTCATCTACGTCTCCAGCCAGGTGCCCCTCGGTCCGTCGCAAGGCTCACAGGGAACCGGCTTCCGCAACGTGGGCAGCACCTCGGTCGACTTCACCAAGACCCAGGGCCGGCATAATCTCAGCTTCGGCTTCTTCGGCGCCATCCAGCAGAACAACGGCAACGGCCTGCCCAACACCACCTTCAACGTGGACGCAGGTCTCACCGCCGGTCCGGACCCGACCGCCGGAACCCCGCAAACCGGCTACGGCTTTGCCTCCTTGCTGCTGGGTGCGGCCGCGAGCGGCGCCTCCAGCACCAACTTCAACCCGGCCATCACCCGCCGCCTCTACGGCTTCTACACGGAGGACGACTGGAAGGCCACACAGCACCTCACGTTGAACCTCGGCCTGCGCTACGAGTGGCAGGCGCCCCCAACCGAGCGCAACAACCGCCAGGCCTACTTCGACTTCAACGCCACCAACCCCATCAGCGCAGCCGTCGGTCAGCAGTTCCCGGGAAAGGTCGTCTTCAACGGCAACGGCCAGCGCCGCGGCCTCTACGACACCAACTACAAGAACGTCGCTCCTCGCTTCGGCTTCGCCTACCAGGCCACCGATCGCCTCGTCCTGCGCGGCGGCTACGGCATCTTCTTCGCTCCGCAGTGGTTCGGCGGCGGGTACAATCCCGGCTTCAGCCAGTCCACCAGCTACTCCGGCTCCGTCGACAACGGCATCACGCTCCGCTCCTCGTTGAGCAATCCGTTCCCCACCGGCCTTCTCACCGCGCAGGGCTCCGCGCTTGGCGGCCTCCAGGATGTCGGTCAGAACACCACCGCCATCCCCAGCCAGCGGCGATCCCCGTATGTCCAGAACTACTCCCTCGGCGTCCAGTACGCCGTCACCCCCAACGACGTCGTCACCGCAACCTTCGTCGGCAATCACGGCACCAAGCTGCTTCTCAGCTCGTTCAACCACAGCCAGCTCAACCCTTCCTTCTACTCCCTCGGCTCACGCCTCAACGATCAGGTCGCGAATCCCTTCTTCGGCGCCATCAAGTCGAGCTCCTGCGCTCTCGACCAGCCGACCATCGCACGGGGACACCTCCTCGCGCCCTTCCCGCAGTTCTGCAGCGTCTTTGAGCCGCAGGCGCCCGTCGGCTTCTCCATCTACAACGCGCTCCAAGCCGACTACAACCACCGCTTCCACGCCGGCCTCAACCTCCTCGTCTCCTACACCTACTCCAAGTTCCTCGACAACGTCTCCGGAACCAACAACTGGGCCTACAACGGCGATCAGGGGCCGCAAAACTACTACGACCTCGCCGCCGAAAAGTCCGTCGACGGCAGCGACACACCCCACAGCCTGGTCGTCAACTACATTTACGAGATCCCGGTCGGTCGCGGTCGCCACGTCGCCGGCAACATCAGCCGCAAAGCCGACGCCGTCGTCGGCGGCTGGCAGGTCTCGGGCGTCAGCTCCTTCAAATCCGGCTTCCCCCTCAGCATCAACGGCGGCGGCGGCGCCAACCTCTACGGCGCCAACGTCCGTCCCAACATCGTCGGCGACTTCCGCGTCCAGAAGCGCTCGGTCAACCAGTGGTTCAACCCCCTCGCCTTCCAGCAGGTGCCCTCCAACGTCTACGGCTTCGGCAACGCTCCGCGATACCTCTCGCAACTCCGCTCGCCGGGTCTCGATAACTGGGATCTCGCCATCCAGAAGTACTGGAACTTTACTGAGACCATCCGTCTTCAGGGCCGCGCCGAGCTCTACAATGCCTTCAACCATGGCAACCTCTACGCCCCCGACACCTACCTGAGCGATCGCACCCTCTCCTCCGATGCCGGCGGAAACCCGGTCGCCGGTGGCAGCTTCGGCACCATCCGCTCCGCTCTCCCGCCCCGGGATGTTCAGTTCGCCCTGAAGCTCTACTGGTGATCCACAACATGCGCGCGTTCCATCTCCCCTCCGGCCTCAGCCTCCTTCTGGCAATCCTCCTTCTGCCAGCGGCGGTAGGCCGGGCCCGCGCGCAAACCAGCTCCGCCCCTGCCGACTCCCCCGCTGGCTCTCTGGCAGACTCTTTGAATAACGCGCTCGACCGCGCAGCGGCAGCGCAAGGCAGCGCTCACTACGCCGCCGCCGCCATAGCCTACGCCGACGCCACCAAACTCTCCCCCCGCCTCGCAGAGCTCTGGGCTAACCGCGGCCTCATGGAACACCTCTCCAACCAGCCCGTTGCCGCCGTCGCCAGCTTCCACCAGGCACTCGCTCTCAAGCCGGGCCTCTTCACCGCCATCCTCTTCACCGGCGTGGACGAGGTCGCCCTCGGCCAGCCGGAGCAGGCCCTGCCCTTTCTCCGCCAGGCCCTTTCCGCCCAGCCCAGAAACCCGGACGCCACGCTCGCCCTCGCCAAGGCCTACGCTGCGCTCCACCAGCTTCGTCCCTCGGCGGACGCCTTCCAGGCCGCGACCGACGTCAATCCGGGCAGCTCCGTCGCCTGGTACGGTCTCGCCGTGTCCTCCCTCGGCCTGATCGAGCAGGATGGCGGTGTGCTCGCTCTCAGACATCCCGACTCCGTCTGGGCCCGCATGCTCTACGCCGACGATCTCCTCGCGCAGAACCGCCTCAAGGAGGCGACCAGCCTCTACGGGGAGACCTCGAAGCTCGCCACCCCGGCCCAGCGAGCCAACTTCCGCCGCGTCCTCGACCTCGCGCCCGCCGCAGACCCGGCGCAGTCTCCGCCAGCGGTCCCCGCGGAGACGCTCGCGGCCCTCCGCCAAGCCCTCCAGCCCGCCTCGGACGCGATCCCCTGCAGCAAAACCCCTGCCCCGTCCGACCGCGGCGCTTGCGCCTTTCTCAGCGGAAACTACGCCCGCAGCGCAGGGGAGGCCGCCGCCGCGCTTGCACAATCGCCCACTGACCTCGAAGCGCTCTTCTGGTCCGTCAAAGCCAACGAGCGCCGCGCCACGCTCGCCTTCACTCGCTTCGCAAACCTCGCGCCGCAATCGCCCGCCACCTTCGATCTCACCGGCGACCTCTACCGTCGTCGTGGCCAGCCCACCGAGGCCCGCTCCGAGTACGCCAAGGCCCTCGCCCAGGACCCGCACGATCCCGCCGCTCTGCTCGGAACCGCCGCCGCCCACCTCTCCGAAGGTCATCGGGAGCAGGCCATCGCCGCAGCGAACGCCGGCCTGGCCGACCGCCCCGAGGACCCTCGCCTCAACCTGATCGTCGCCGAGGCCCTGGTCGCCGGCCATCGCTTCGGCGATGCGGAACCCTTCCTCCACCGCAGCCTCCGGCGCGATTCTGCCTCCGACGCCCACGTTCACGCTCTGCTCGGCCGCGTCGCCGCCGAACAGGGCGAGACCGATCGCGCCATCGCGGAGATGCGGCTCGGCCTCCCGAGCGACCGCGACGGCAGCCTCCATTTTCAGCTCTATCGCCTCCTCCGCAAGTCCGGCGACCTCGCCGGGGCGCAGCAGGCCGAGGCCGGTGCCCGCGCGCTCCAGGCACAACGCCTCCAGCACGCGGCCGTCGCCGTCGAACAAACCGAACCAGCCCAAAACTAAACTGCTGTTCCCCCCTGGAGCTCCTCCGGCATGCACCTCTTCAACACGGCCCCTCCCCTGGCGCACCCCGCTCCCGTCCGTCGTTGTCTGCTCGCCCTCATCGCCCTTCTGACCTGCGCCCGCGCCCTGCTCGCTTCTCCCCTCCCGCCTATCCCGAAGGAGGTGCGCTCCTCGCACTTCATCGTGTCCGTCAACGGCAGACCCTCGCCCGTCCTGCACGCGGCCAGCAACTACTACCTCCTCAACTTCGATATCTCCGGACCCGCCGTCGTCTCCGTCACCGCCGGGGATCCGCACCTCTGGGATCGCGGCGTCGTCGTCCAGCCCATGCGCTACGGCATCCGCCCCACCCGCAAGGGCGCCACCCTCACCTTCCGCATCCCCGGCCCCATCAAGCTCAGCCTCTCGCGTCCTGGAGAGCACTTCGCCGACGCGGAGATGCTGTTCCTCTTCGGCAATCCGCCCGCACCCGCCAACATCACCGCCGCGACACCCGGTATCCGCTACTTCGCCCCCGGCGTTCACCACGAAAACATCGACGCGCACGACGGCGACCAGATCTATCTCGCGCCCGGCGCCGTCATCTTCGGCGCGCTCAATATCTGGCAGGTGCGCCACGTCCGCGTCTTCGGCACCGGCGCCATCATCTACGACGGACCGCAGTTTCCCTACAACGACGAGGGCTGGCAGCACAAGCCAAACTGGCACTGCATCGTCATGGATAACGCCACGGACATCGAGATCGACGGCATCACCTGCATCACCCGCAGCCGCACCTGGCAGGTCCAGATGAAGGACTCCCGCCACATCGGCTTCTTCAACGTCAAGATCATCGGCGGCAATCCCAACGACGCCAACCAGGACGGCCTCGACTGGCTCGGCGGCGGCGATACCACCGTGGGGAACAGCTTCTTCCGCGCCTCCGACGACGTCTTCGCCCTCCAGGGCAACTGGGAAGGATACGATCTCCCTCTGCTCACCCTCCCCGGCAACGACGTCACCAACATCACCATCGAGGACACCGTCGCCTCCACCAGCATCTCCAACACCGTCCGCGTCGCCTGGCCGCAGAAGACCTTCAACAGCGCCCACTTCCATATGAGCGACATCGACGTCATCCACACCGGCTTCGGCGGCTGCAAGGTCCCGTTCGCCTTCTTCGAGCTGTGGGCCGATCCCGACGGCAAAGGCTCCCACACCGACTACAGCTTCCGCAACATCCGCCTCGAAGACTGGTACTCCCTCTTCCAGATCCGTCAGCCGTCGCCCCAGGTGCGCGACATCCGCTTCCGCGGCGTCTGGGCCATGGATGGTCCCGCCATGCTCCCCCCCGTGCTCAAGGGTGATGTCCGCGGCGTCAGCCTCGACGACACCTCCCTCACCGGATCCGCTCGCGACAACCCCATCCTCGAGGCAGCAGCCGCGGCTCCGCTCGTCACAGACGCATCGCTCGAAGCGAGCTTCACCTACAGCACCGGCATCCTCCGCGCCGGCAGCCCCGTCACCTTCACCGCAGCCGCCCCGGCCGACCCCGCTCTCCGCTTCGAGTGGATCTTCGGTGACAGCTCCCGCGCGTTCGGCCACACCGTCCGCCACACCTTCCCCGACGCGCGCGGAACCGACCTCGACGGCTCCGGCCGGTTCCGCGTTGCGCTCCATGTCACCCGCCCCGGCGCCACCGGGCAGACCTGGAGCACCCAGCACCTCGTCCTCGCTCGCAAAGGGAGAAACAACGCTCCAGCCAACATCGCCCGAGGCGCACGCGTCTACACCGCCGATCTCATCGTTCCAGCGGACGGTGGCTACACCGTCACCCTGCTCACCAGCACCAAGGCCTCACTTGCCATCGACGGCCTCCGTCCGGCACTCTCCCCGAAGCCCCGCCCCCAGGTCTGCGGCTCTCCCGGCAACGCCGTCCAGCCACTCCGCGTCAGCGCAACCCTCACCGCCGGTCCGCACCGCCTGCGCGTCACCCGCGACGACTCGCTCGAAAACGCCGACACCCCCTCGCCGGAGCTCCCCCTCCTCCTCTGGGAAGGCCCAAATATCGCCCGCCCGCAACCTCCTCCAACCATCCAGCGCTAAAGGATCTCTGCGTCCAGCGGCGACCCAGGCCTGCTAACTAAACGATTAGTTCCTCGTCTCAATCCTCAAGACGAGATCGCCATGCCTCCCAAGCAATCCATCACGCTCACCGAAGCCGAGCTCAGACTCATGAAGCTGCTCTGGTCGCGCGGCGCCTCCACCGTCGCCGATCTCGTTCAGGCGCTTACCCCAGACAACCCGCTCGCCTATACCTCGGTCCTTACCACCCTCCGCATCCTCGAAAAAAAGCTCTACGTCCGGCACCGGCAGGAGGGTCGGGCCTTTCTCTACAGCCCCTGTGTCGCTGAGCACGAGGCCAGTCGCTCCGAGGTGCGCCACGTCCTCCAGCGCTTCTTCAGCAACTCCCACGAGCAGCTTCTGCTCTCTCTGCTCGGCGACAGCGACATCACCCCCGACGAGCTGCGCCGCCTCAAAGACGCCATCGCCGCCGCTCCGGAAGACTCTCCGGAACACATCCGGCAATCGGAAAAACCGAGCACGGATGGAGGTCGAAGCTGATGCAGCCCATCACCTCGCACACCCTCATCCTGGCGTCCGTCATCGCCGCCGGCGCCTTCGTGGCCGCGTTCTGGCAAGGTCTGGTCCTCGCCTTCGCCGTCGCCCTCCTCCTGCGCCTTTCGCCCGGTCTCGCCGCCAGAACCCGTTCCCTCCTCTGGACCTCCGTCCTCCTTCTCCTCGTGCTCCTCCCCGCGATCTCCCTTCTCCTCCCAGGCGCTCACGCCGCTGCGCCCACACACCCCGGCCCCGTCCATCTCAGCAGCAGTTGGAGCCTCGCTCTCGCCTGCATCTGGATCGCTGTGTCCCTCGTCCGCCTCGGCCAGCTCCTGCGCAGCGCCCTTCGGCTCCGGCGCATCAGCAAACGCGCTCTCCCCATCCAGCCCGGAGAGGCAGTCGCGCATCTGCTCCGCCGCGGGACGCGCCACCCACAGCTGTGCACCTCGGCCGGCGTCACTCGCCCCAGTGTCGTCGGCTTCCTCCAACCGCGCATCCTTCTCCCCACCGAGCTCCTCAGCCGGCTCTCAGCCGCACAGCTCGAACACATCGTTCTCCACGAGATGGAGCACCTCCGCCGCCGCGACGACTGGACCAACCTCCTCCAGAAGCTCGCTCTCGCCGTCTTCCCCCTCAACCCCGTCCTGCTCTGGCTCGATCGCCGCCTCTCCGTCGAACGCGAACTCGCCTGCGACGACGGCGTTCTTCGCGTCACTCACGCCCGCAAAGCCTACGCCGAGTGCCTCGTCAACCTCGCCTCTCACTCCCTCCTTCCCAGCAGCCTCTCACTCGCCCTCGGCGCCTGGGGCCGGCGCTCCGATCTCACCCACCGCGTGCACTGCATCCTGTCCCAACCGAACCCGACCATGAGCCCCAGGCGCCAGTCCGCGACCGCCGGAATCCTGCTTGCCGCCGCCGTCAGCGCGACCGTCCTGCTCGCCGGCACACCGCCGCTCGTCAGCTTCGCTCCCTCCGTCATCCCGCACATCCCGCAAGGAGACGCCCGCCAGGAGAGCGCCCAGGAGAGCGCCCAGGCAAGCGCCCGGGAGATCGCAACCCCATCCCCCGCGCACCCCCTTCTCCCTCGCGCCACGGAGGTCAGGGCGATCCTGCCGCAACGCCGCACACCCTCCCTCCTGCAAGTCTCTGCGGAGACCTCGACCCGCCTCAAGCCCTCCGCGAAACCCATCTCGAAACGCGTCGCGAACCTCCGGCGTCGCACGCCCACACCGTGGGTCCTGCTCACGGCCACCCTTCCCACGTACACGCGAGCCCATCTCGTCCTCGCGCTCGAAGACGGGGATCTGCAACCAACCTTCGCGGCCGTTCCCACACCGAACGGCTGGCTCATCGTCCAACTCTAACCAACCGCCAACCCCAATCAATCCCCTAACCCAAGCCACCCCAGGAGGGTCTCTCCATGTCATCATCAACTAAACGATTAGTTACTGTCGGGAAGCGCTATCTCGCCCCCGCCGCCCTCTCCGCCGCCATCGCCGCTGGAGCCGTCGCTGCCTTCAACCACACCGGCGTCCACGCCGCCGCCCTCACCGCCGCTCCTCTCGATGAGGGCAGCGTCGCCGCCCTCACCTCGCTCGATCAGGCCATGGAGTCGCTCGCCGCGCGCGTCACTCCCGCCGTCGTCAACATCGCCGTCACCTCCACCCCCTCCGCCGAAGATCTCGCGCAAGGGGGCAACGATGGCGGCCAGGAGATTCCCCCCGGCCTCCGGCGGTTCTTCGGGCAGGGCAGTCCCTTCAGCCGCGGCGGCAGCGGAGCCGGCATTCAGCAGCAGCCGCAGCTCCAGCATGGCATCGGCAGCGGCGTCATCCTCTCGCCCGATGGCTACATCGTCACCAACGGCCACGTCGTCGAGGGTGCCCGCGAGATCCGGGTCACCCTCCATGACCGGCGCATCCTCACCGGCAAGGTTATCGGCGTCGACAAGCTAACCGACCTCGCCGTCGTCAAGGTCAACGCGCACGACCTCCCCGCCATCTCCTGGGGCGACTCCGGCAAGCTCGAGCCCGGGCAAACCGTGCTCGCCTTCGGCAGCCCCTTCGGCTACTTCCAGTTCTCCGTCACGCGCGGCATCGTCAGCGCCGTCGACCGCCAGAACCCCTACTCGACCGACGCCCGCAAGCCCGGCAGCTACATCCAGACCGACGCCGCTATCAACCCCGGCAACTCCGGCGGCGCCCTCGTCAACGCGCACGGCGAGCTCGTCGGCATCAACACCTTCATCATCTCCAACAGCGGCGTCTTCTCCGGCGCCGGCTTCGCCATCCCCTCGCAGCTCGCCCGCAACGTCACCGAGCAGATCATCGCCCACGGCAAGGTCGAGCACGGCTACATCGGCGTCAGTCTCAACGACGTCACACCGGATAACGCCCACTTCTTCCATCTCAACGACGCGTCCGGCGCCATCGTCGCCCAGGTCACGCCAAACTCCCCAGGGAGCCGCGCCGGCCTCAAGCAGGGTGACGTCATCGCGGAGATCAACGGCCGTAAGATCACCAACGGCAGCGCCCTCCAGGTCGCCGTCAGCCAGGTCAGCCCCGGTACCAGCCTCGCCTTCGGCGTCCTCCGCGACGGCAAGCCGGCCACCGTCAACGTGACCGTGGGCGAATACCCGCAAGGTAACGCGGAGGTCGCCGGCAACGATCGCGAAGCTGCCGGCCGCGGCAAGCTCGGTCTCGCCGTCGCCGACGTCACGCCCGAGCTGCAGCAGCAGCTCAGGCTTCCCGAAGACGTTCACGGAGCCGTCGTCGAGAACGTCCGTCCCGCCAGTCCCGCCGAAGACGCAGGCCTCCAGCCCGGAGACGTCATCCTCGAAGTGGACCGCCACGCCACCGCCTCAGCCAACCAGTTCGTCACCGCGGTTCACGGCAAATCCGTCGGCAAGGACCTGCTTCTGCTCGTCTGGTCCCGCGGCAACGCCAGCTACCGGACGCTTCACGCGGACACCGACGGCCAGAACGGCTAGGCCACACACAGCGCGGCCCGCGCAACTCGCAAAGGCCGCGCTCACCTCCCGTCCCCCTTCGCTCCAACAAGAGAGGCGCCTGCTCCCCACCGGGACAGGCGCCTCTCGGTATACCGCCGCACAGCCGTCTAGGAGATCGTCCGAGCACTCGGGTTCGCAAAAGATTACGGCCCTGCAGGAGCGGGTCGTCGAACATCTGCACGCCCAGACGCACATCCGCAGCCCTTGCGCAATCCAGGCACACCGAAGCACCAGCAAAACTCGCCACGCGCCCGCGCCCTGAGCGATCATGTCCCATGCCCGTAGCAACCGTCGCCGCCGCGCCCAGCCGTGTCCTCGCCATCGATGTCCTTCGCGGCATCACCATCGCCTTCATGATCCTCGTCAACGATCCCGGAGACGGCAGCCACACCTACGAGCAGCTCGAACACGCCAGATGGAACGGCCTCACCCTCACCGACCTCGTCTTCCCCACCTTCCTCTTCCTCGTCGGCGCCTCCATCATCCTCTCGCTCTCGGCCCGCATCGCGCGCAGCGCCAGCGGCACTCTGGACAGCGCTGGCAGCACTCTGGACAACACCAGCGGCACTCTGGATAGCGCCACCCGCCAGGCGCTCGCCCGCAACATCCTCCGCCGATCTGCCACCATCTTCCTCATCGACCTCGTCCTCGCCGCCATGCCGTTCTTCCACCTCTCCCAACTCCGCATCTACGGCGTCCTCACCCGCATCGCGCTCTGCTACCTCGTCGTCGGCCTCCTCTGCCTCCTCACCCGCCGCATGGCCACCCTCTTCGCCATCGCCGCCGCCCTGCTCGTCGGCTATTGGGCGCTCATGCGCTTCGTCCCCGTCCCCGGCTTCGGCGTGCCCACCCACGACATCCCCCTGCTCGACCCCTACCACAACCTCACCGCCTGGCTCGACCGCGGCATCAACGATCTCCTCCAGCGCACCCTCCACACCGGCCGCCTCTACGAGCGCACCCGCGACCCCGAAGGCCTCCTCTCCACCCTCCCGGCCCTCGCCACCACCATCTTCGGATCCATCACCGCCCTCTGGCTCCGCCGCTCCACCGTCGCCCGCCCGCTTCACCTCCCGTCCGCTCACACCGAGCCGTCATCCCCCGTCGCTCCCTCCACCGTCACCTCCCAGACCCAGTTCCAGACCCTTCGCGGCCTCCTTCTGGCCGCCGTCGTCGCCATCTCCGCTGGCGTCCTCTGGAACCGCGCCTTCCCCATCAACAAGAATCTCTGGACCAGCTCCTACGTCCTCGTCGCCGTCGGCTGCTCTCTCCTTGGCCTCGCCCTGTGCTACTGGCTCATCGACATCCTCGAGCTCCAGCACCGCTCGCCCCTCGGCCGCGCCGCCCTCTGGCCATGGCTCGTCTTCGGCTCGAACGCCATCACCGCCTACGCCATGGCCGACATCTTCGCGACCCTCCTGTACCTCATTAAAGTTCACGATCCCTGGATCCCTAACCCCGCCATCAAGATCCCCCTCTCCGGTTGGATCTACGCCCACCTCTTCGCCCGCGGTCACTCCACCGAAAACACCTCCCTCGCCTACGCCCTCGCCTTTGTGGCCCTCTGCTTCCTCCCCAACCTCCTCCTCTGGCGCAAACGCATCTTCCTCAAAGTCTGAACTGCCCTCCTACCCTCTCCCTCGTCTTTCTCCGCGCACCTTTGCGCCCTCGCGTGCTCTGCGTTCGCTTTTGTACTCCGCTGAACGCGCCCCCTCGCACACGCCCGTCGCCGCGTACCATCGATCCAGCACCAAAGGAGAGCAGGGAAGTGCCCTACAAAGACCTTCGCGAGTGGATCGCCCGCATCGACAAGACCGGCGACCTCCGCCGCATCAAGCAGCCCGTCTCCCCCTATCTCGAAATGGCCGAGATCGCCGACCGCACCGCCAAGCTCCGCCGCAACGGCGCTCCCTGGGGCGGACCCGCGCTGCTCTTCGAAAACGTCACCGGCCACCCCGGCGCTCGCGTCCTCATGAACCAGTTCGGCTCCGAAGACCGCATGAAGCTTGCGCTCGACACCGACTCGCTCGACGCCATCGCCGACCGCATCCGCGTCCTCATCAAACCCGAAACCCCCACCAGCCTCCTCGACAAACTCAAGCTCCTCCCCAGGCTCGCCGAGATCGGCTCCTTCTTTCCCAAACTCATCGATCGCGACGATGCCGCCTGCAAAGAGGTCATCCTCAAGGGCGACGCGATCGACCTCGCGAAGCTTCCCGTCCTCACCACCTGGCCCGGCGACGGTGGCCCCTTCATCACCCTCCCCTGCGTCATCACGCGCGACCCCAAATCCGGCAAACGCAACGTCGGCATGTACCGCATGCAGGTCTACGACAGGAATTCCACCGGCATGCACTGGCAGCGGCAAAAGGTCGCCGCCGAGCAGATGCGCGACCGCCTCCGCGCCTCCACCTCCACCACCGCCGAAGCCGTCGACCTCATGGCCCTCACCGCCGGTGGCACCGCCGCCGCCCCCTTCAGCCCCACCCTCGGCCAGCAGACCATCTCCTCCATCAAAGGCTCGCGCCTCGAGGTCGCCGTCGCCCTCGGCACCGATCCCGCCACCACCTTCTCCGCCATCGTCCCCGCTCCACCCGAGGTCGAGGAGTACCTCATCGCCGGCTTCCTCCGCGGCAAACCCGTCGAACTCGTCAAGGGCGAGACCGTCGACCTCGAGGTCCCCGCCCACGCCGAGTACATCCTCGAGGGCTACGTCGATCTCGCCGAGCTCCGCTCCGAAGGCCCCTTCGGCGACCACACCGGCTTCTACACCATGCCCGACGTCTACCCCGTCTTCCACCTCACCGCCATCACCCACCGCAAAAACCCCATCTACGCCGCCACCGTCGTCGGCAAACCGCCCATGGAGGATGCTTGGATGGGCAAGGCCGTCGAGCGCATTTTCCTCCCCCTCATGCAGCTCACCCTGCCCGAGATCGTCGATGTCTGCCTCCCCCCCGAGGGCGTCTTCCACAACCTCATGATCGTCAGCATCCGCAAGTCCTACGCCGGCCACGCCCGCAAGGTCATGAGCGGCATCTGGGCCCTCGGCCAGGCCATGTTCACCAAGTGCATCATCGTCGTCGACGAGGACTGCGACCCACACGACCTCGCCGAAGTCACCCTCCGCACCTCCAACAACATCGACCCCGAACGCGACATCCAGTTCACCCTCGGCCCCGTCGATTCCCTCGACCACGCCTCCCGCCTCCCCAACTTCGGCTCCAAGATGGGCATCGACGCCACCAGAAAATGGCCCGCCGAAGGCTTCAACCGCCCCTGGCCCCCCATGCTCACCATGCCCGCCGACATCAAGTCCAAGGTCGATAGCATCTGGAAAAAACTGGGGATCGAATGACGCCTGCGGCACGCCTGGCCACACTCGTATCCTCTGTACTTCTTTCCGTTACAAAAACAAACGCCCAAACGGCCGGTAATCAACGCCCACCCACCACCGTCTAAAATCAAGGGACCGTCCCCGGAGACCCTCATGTCCGCCACCGCCACCCCCATCTCCCCACGCGCCATCCCCCACGTCCAACCCAGCGCGGACCACGCCCACGTCCCCTGGACCATCTGGGCCGGCGTCCTCGCCGTCACCTCCGCCTCCATCGGCGGCGCGTGGGACGTCGCCTGGCACCGATCCATCGGCCGCGACAGCTTCTGGACCCCGGCCCACATGGCCATCTACGCCTGCGGCATCCTCGCCGCCATCGTCTGCGCCTCCCTCATCCTCCGCACCACCTTCGGCCACGACGCCCGCATGCGCGCCGCCAGCGTTCAGGTCCTCGGCTTCCGCGCCCCCCCTCGGCGCCTTCCTCGCCGCCTGGGGAGGCATCGCCATGCTCGCCTCCGCCCCCTTCGACAACTGGTGGCACAACGCCTACGGCCTCGACGTCAAGATCGTCAGCCCGCCCCACACCCTGCTTCTCCTCGGCGTCCGCGCCGTCGCCGTCGGCGTCCTCTTCCTCATCCTCGCCGCCATGAACCGCGCCGCCGCCTCCACCGCGCCCCGCGCTGCCGCCAGCTTCAAAACCCTCCAGCGCCTCTTCCTCTACCTCGGCGGACTCGCCGTCGGCGGCCAGATGTTCTTCCTCCAGGAGTACACCTGGGACATCAACCTCCATCGGGCCTCCGCCTACATCGCCATGGGCATCGCCCTCCCCGTCCTCTTCGCCATCCTCTCCGAGGCCTCCCGCTTCCGCTGGGCCTGCACCGCCGCCGCCGCCGTCTACACCGCCCTCCTCATCTCCGAAATCCTCATCCTCCCGCTCTTCCCCGCGCAGCCCAAACTCGGCCCCGTCTTCTTTCCCGTCACCCACCTCGTCCCCGCCAAGTTCCCCATCCTCATCCTGCTCCCCGCCTTCGCCCTCGATCTCCTCTGGCAGCGCGCCCGCGCCTGGAAGACCTGGCAGATCTCGCTCGCCTCCGGCCTCCTCTTCATCGCCGTCCTTGCCGCCGTCGAGTGGCCCTTCGCCAACTTCCTCATGAGCCCCGCCGCCGCCAACCGCTTCTTCGGCGCCATCTACTTCGACTACAACTCCCGCCCCGACGGCCCCGACCGCCTCCGCCAATTCCTCCACCCCGCCTACGGACTCCCCCTCACCCTCGGCCTCCTCCGCGCCTCCCTCTACGCCGCCCTCTCCACCTCCCTCGGCCTCCTCTTCGGCCGCTGGATGCGGAGCGTCCAGCGATGACACCGACCTCCGCCCAAGTCGCTACGTCGCAGCCAGGGCAGGGCATCAGCCCCGGCGCCAGGACCCTCCGAAGCTCGAGCTCCAACCCCCGGGGTCCGCTTTTGTCTCTCCGTCTCGCCCTCCTCCTTCTCCTCGCCTTCGCCGCCCCCTTCGCCCACGCCCCCTTCGCCCACGCCCACGTCGGCAGCAAGGACGTCTTCGAGCAGATCTCCGCCGGCCCCTATCAGCTCTTCGTCACCATCCGCCCGCCCAACGTCATCCCCGGCATCGCCACTGTGGAGGTCCGCACCACCGGCCCAGCCGTCAGCCGCATGAGCATCACTCCCATCCCGCTCACCGGCGAAGCCTCCAAACACCCGCCCGCCTCCGACCCCATGCAGCCCTCCACCGCCGACCCCGCCTTCTTCACCGGCTCCCTTTGGCTCATGTCCCCCGGCTCCTGGCAGGTTCGCATCCAGCTCGAGGGCGCCACCGGCCCGGCTGGAGCAAGCGGCCCGGCTGGCGCCACCGGCCCGGCTGCAACGACCGGCGTCCAGACCGCCAACGTCCCCGTCCCCGCCATGCCGCTCTCCATCCTCCCCATGCAGCGGCCCCTCGGCCTCACCCTCGCCGTCCTCGGCCTCTTTCTCGTCCTCTCCATGGCCGGCATCGTCGCCGCCGCGGTCCGCGAGGCCCGTATCGCCCCCGGCCTCACCCCCTCCCCCGATCGCCGCCGCCGCGCCCTCCTCGCCGCCACCGCCTCCCTCGCCGTCATGGCCGTCTTCATCCTTGCCGGAGACATGTGGTGGAACGTCGAGGCCGCCGGCTACGCCAACGCCGTCTACCGCCCCCTCACCCTCAGCCCCAACCTCTCCGGCTCCACGCTCGACCTCCACATCACCCCCTTCGTCGACCCCGACAAGCCCCTCCGCTCGCGCCCCGCTACCGACCTCCTCCCCGACCACGGCCACCTCATGCACCTCTACGCCATCCGCATGCCCGGCATGGACGCCGCCTTCC
>JAABUO010000464.1_pt1 | contig 80701 bp, 26 predicted proteins | sample 5559291 | NCBI WGS metagenome assembly JAABUO01 (sample SAMN10711878, study PRJNA513372) | rock metagenome | isolation source: Antarctica rocks | place: Antarctica: Victoria Land, Finger Mt sud
TCTATTGGAGGGGGAGGGAGGGTTAGCGTGGCGATGAGGGGAAGACGGGGGGGTGGAGGGGTCGGGGAAGGGTAGGGGGAAAGGGGGGGGAAGGTGGAGGGGGAGTGGAGGGGAGGGGAGGGTGGGACGGACTTTTCGAGTTCCGCGGGCGAGGCGCCGTCTTTGAGCGTTACCTGTGAGGGGGAGGTTAGTTGGTATGGGGGGGGAAGAGGGAGGGGGAAGGGGGAGGGTACGTTGTAGAGTGGCATTTTTGGTGGTGAAGTGGGAGTTGGGTGGGGGAACTCTGGGGGTGATGGGGGGATAATATTCTTTGGGACTTCTGCAGATGGGAGTTGTGAGATTCTAGGAAAGAGGGGGAGATAGATGATTGAGAGTGGAAAGTAGGATGCTATGGTGAGATTGATATTGAGAAGCCCCCACTACACCCCCCAACCAGAGTAGGCTCTACTCCTTCTCACCTAGTAATGCAATCCACCCGGTAATGCAACCGCTAGTGATTTTGGCGCATAAAGCTTAGGGTTAACTCTTATAACCCTGACCTTTGCACTAAAATCACTAGCGGTTGCATTACCGGCTGGATTGCATTACTACTCGTAGGTGAATAGGAGTACCGGCAGATCACCGGGCCGGCACTTCGGAGAAACTTTTTGATTTCGATATTGCTGGACCGCGTTGAGAAAAACAAGCGAACTGAACTGTCCGTCCACTGCTGTTTCCAGGCATGGAGGATCAGGCGAACAGGCCTTATCGAAAGACGAAAGAGAAGAAAAAGCATTCGGGTGGTGCGTAAAGCTCTACCGTAACATTGAATTGGACTGACGAAAATCAGAAAACAACCCAAAAGCCTTTGCATTCGCCAATCCAGGGCGACTACAGAAGCAGGCTGCTCGCTCTCACGATGTGATCCCATTTCTGTCGTATCCCCTAGCGATCTAGCTGACGGATCCCAGGTTAAAGAAAAGCGCTTGCACGTTCCGCTTGTCGACCGCCTCCCAGAAGAGCCGCCCCCTCTCATTGTCGCCGTCGTTGGTCCTCCAGGCGTGGGCAAAACAACCCTCATCAAGTCCCTTATCAAGCGCTACACCAAGCACAGCCTTTCTTCTCCCACAGGCCCCATCACCGTCGTTACGTCCAAGCGCCGGCGCCTCTCCTTCCTAGAATGTCCCGCGGATTCCCTCGCCAGCATGATCGATGTCTCCAAGATCGCCGATATAGTGCTGCTGATGATTGATGGCAATTTCGGGTTCGAGATGGAGACGATGGAATTTCTGAATGTACTCTCGTCGAGCGGGATGCCTGGGAATGTCTTTGGGATATTGACGCATCTCGATCTATTCCGAAAACCGCAGACATTGAAGGATGCGAAGAAAAGGCTAAAGCATAGATTCTGGGGTGAGCTATATCAGGGCGCAAAGCTATTCTACATCTCTGGCGTCATCAACGGACGATATCCGGACAGAGAAGTGCATAACCTCTCAAGATTCATATCCGTGATGAAGAACCCACGGCCGCTCATCTGGCGGAACTCGCATCCATACTGTCTGGCGGACCGCTTTCTAGATGTCACACCGCCAACACATATTGAAGAGAACCCCAAGTGTGATCGCACAGTAGCGCTGTATGGCTACCTCCGAGGCACCAACTTTCCCGCTGAAGGCGCTCAGGTCCATGTACCCGGGGTTGGTGATTTGAGTGTTTCCGCTGTGGAGGCCCTTCCGGATCCCTGCCCCACACCCTTCATGGACCAGGCCATTGCGAAGGCTACCGGCAAGTCCGGACGGCGGAGATTAGGTGAGAAGCAGAAATTACTGTTCGCGCCCATGTCCGATGTTGGAGGTGTCCTGGTTGATAAAGACGCTGTTTATATTGATATCAAGACCGCCGACTTCGATAGAGATGCCACCGATCGAGAGGAGCGGGGACTGGGGGAACAAATGGTCGTTGGGTTACAAGGGGAACGAAGAATGCTTGGGGAAGCGGATGACGGCGTGCGATTGTTTAGTGGTGGAGATAAGCTACATAATGGCGATCTACCTGAAGAGGATGGTGACCGAAGAAGAGAGCAGAGATCCGCGAAAGTAGTAGACGGAGACGAGGCGGAGAATGAGTCAGAGCTACAAAACGGCGTTCACGATAGCGCTGAAGAGGACGAAACTGAAGCTGGCTCAATCGAGCAGGATATCCCCGTCGAGAAGCTGGGCCGCCTCTACAAAGATGAAAAGCACCTCGCACCGAATGGCACTAATGGGGACGTTGCTTTCGCGGACAGTGACTCTGATATCGGTTCCGTGTCCAGCGAAGATAATCAGGAATTCGATGAAGGAACCGACTTTGACGACAGCGACGATGAAGATGCCGCTCTACGTTGGAAGTCTAACCTCAAAGAAAATGCGCAGAAGCTCCACAGCACGAGCCGAAGCTACAGAGCGGCTGACCTTGCCAGAATGCTATATGACGAGTCATTGACGCCTGCACAGGTTGCTTGGAGATGGCGTGGTGAGACCGCCTTAAACGAAGAGCCCGCGGAGCATCAGGACAGCGAGGCCGCCGGAGACGAGAACTTCTTCAGAAAAGCGAGAGGAGATGAGGAGGACGACTTGGAAGACCGAGCAGTACCGAAATACGATTATCAGGCCCTCGCCCAGAAATGGAAGGATTCTGACAATTTAGAAAAGCTCCGCCACCGCTTTGCCAGCGCAAACCTACGCAAGGAGAAGAGAGCCGCAGAAGGTGAAGAAGGCTCTGAAGTCTCAGACTCCTCCGATGAAGGCGATGGCGAATTCCAGGATCTCGAAGCAGAACCGAACGGCGCCCCTGAAGACCCATCTATCGCCATACAGCGCGAGCGCGAGAAGAATGCTCGACGAAAGGAAGAGCTCAAGTTGCGCTTCGAAGAAGAAGACCGCGACCGCTCCGGCTTTGGCCAATCTACCGACGCTTCCAAAGGAAAGAACGAAAGCTTCGGCGAAGACGACTGGTACGAAGCTCGGAAAGCTGAGATTCAGACCCAACTCAGCATCAACCGTGCCGAGCTGTCGCAACTTGATGAGCGATCCCGCGTGCAGGTTGAAGGCTATAAAGCCGGCACTTACGCTCGTCTTCTACTTACCTCCGTTCCACCTGAATTCGCAAATACTTTCAATCCTCGCTATCCCCTCATTGTTGGAGGCCTCTCTGCTACCGAAACCCGCTTTGGCTATGTCGTAAGCACCCTATCTGCATCTCCTCAAGCCCATCTCCTTTCCCCCGTTCCCTGTTCTCCCATCCCTTACCCAGAATAGTCCACCATTGACTCCAATAATAGCAAGTTCGCATCAAGCGCCACCGCTGGCACCGCCGCATCCTCAAAACCAACGACCCACTAATCCTCTCCCTCGGTTGGCGCCGCTTCCAAACACTCCCCCTCTACAGCACAACCGACAACCGGGTGCGGAACCGCCTCCTCAAATACACCCCCGAACACATGCACTGCACCGCGACATTCTACGGCCCCCTGTGCGCACCGAATACAGGTTTCTCCGCTTTCCAAACACTCTCCCCTAGTGTAGCTGGCTTCCGGATTGCCGCTACGGGGGTGGTGTTGAGCGTGGATCAAGCCACGGAAATCGTGAAGAAGCTGAAGCTGACGGGGTCTCCGTACAAGATCTTCCGGAACACAGCGTTCGTGCGGGATATGTTCACCACATCCCTCGAGATCGCCAAATTCCAAGGCGCCGCCGTCCGTACCGTCTCAGGCATCAGAGGCCAGATAAAGAAGGCGCTTTCGAAACCCGAAGGCCATTTCCGCGTCACATTCGAAGACAAGATCCTCATGAGCGACATCATCTTCCTCCGCGCCTGGCACGCCCTGCACCCGTATCGATTCTATAACCCCGTCACCAATCTCCTCTCTTCTGGTCTTACTCCTCCGCCTATCTCAACACCCACCTCCAAACCAGATCCTCCTGCGAAACAAGCCGATGCATGGCAAGGCATGCGCCTCACCGGCCAAATCCGGCACGACCTCTCCCTCCCCACCCCCACCTCTCAGCGCTCCACCTACCGCCCCATCGCGCGCCCCACCCGCCATTTCAACCCCCTGCGCGTCCCCCGCGCCCTCGCCGCTTCCCTGCCCTACAAATCGCAGATCAGCACCATGCGCCCCCAGAGCCGCGAGACCTACATGGCGAAGCGCAAGCGCGCGGTTGTGGTCTCCGGGGAGGAGCGGCGAGCGAGGGATCTGCTGCAGAAGGTGATGACGCTGAGGAAGGAGAAGGTGGAGAAGAGGGCGGTGAAGAAGGAGGAGGGGAGGAGGGTTTATAGGGAGAAGGTGAGGGAGGGGCTGGAGAAGAAGGAGGGGAGGGAGAAGAGGGAGAAGGATGAGTATTGGAGGAGGGAGGGGAGGAAGAGGGGGAGGGGGGCCGAGGGGGAGGACGGGGGTGGGGCCAAGAGACTTAAGCGATGATGGGAGGGCATGTAGTACTGTGTTGCTGCTACTAAGTCTAGCTTGGTATCCCTCTCGTACTTCTGATCTTCGCCCTTGTCGCCGTTGTGTATAGCCCTTCCACTTGGTCGAGACAACGAAGCAAAAGCGATTGATTATTACTCGGACATTTCCAAAGGTTGCGTTATACCAGCGCGAGCCGACTATCCCCTTACGAAGCTTGTGCTCGCTGACTCAAGCAAGCAGCCTGTATCAAGCCTACATTGACCGATCTGATCACTCCTCAGCCTACGTACTTCAAACCCCCCAACCTTTCGAGAACAGTATCAACCATACACACTCTACAAGCTATACCTCCTCAGACACTCAAACAAGCCAGACCTCTACGCCCAACAATCCACTCCTCAAACAAAAATACCCTTCCCACACCTCTAACAACCACACTCAACCCTATGCCTCAGCGTCCCAGAAACCCCACCACCAGATCCCCAACTCCATTTGCTTGAATGAAGTCTACATTCTTAAATCCAACCCCAGTCTACATGCCAACCAAACCCATGTATGTATCACAGGAACACATAACGCTCTGCTAATATCGTCCGTCCCACACGCCGTAGCTAGGCGTGTCGGAAATGAGCGCTCGTCTCTGCAGAGGGATTCCGCGGTTGAGCGACGGAGCGATGGAAACACGTGACCACGTTTCTGCGAGGGGAGGGATGACCAGTCGAGGCCCATGGCTGAGAAGTCAAAGCGTTATAGCATTACATTGACCAAGACAAGAAAAAAGGGAAAGAGGTTTGGATATGCATTGATTTTCTTAGGAGTGCAAATAGATATACTTAGATATTGAGAGCAAGTATAGCGTCAAAATATTTCTTACTCTTAGTTTTTATACGTAGAGCTATATACAAGTATAAAGTATATGCAATTTGCTATTAATAATAGTATTAATATATATATCTTAACTTTCTTGTAGTACAAGTCTTGAGTTTTGCGAAGTAATAATTCGACAATAAGTTATAAAACGCTTTAAATATTAACGCTTTTAGAATATTTGCAAATACTACTTGTTTTTATTTATTACTATAATCTATTTATTAATGCAACGCAGTAGTAATTTAGAGACAAACTTAGAATTTTAAGACTTAATCCTAGATTTATATATCTAAATTACTAGCGCGTTGTATTAATAGATAGATTATATTAATATTTAAATTGTTTAGAAATAAATCTATATTAAGATACTATATTCGCATTTCGAAATTGTTACTCTAGTAGATCTAGTAGATATTATTTGAAGATTTTTGTTTCGTGTAGAGTTTCTATAAATCTGTCGAATCTATTAGATTTGCATTGAATAAAAATCTTCAAAAAATATCTACTAGATTTACTAGAGTAACAATTTCGAAATACAAATTAGTAACAAATAGCAATCTATTTATCTAACTAGTAAGATCGATTATTTAACGCACAATAGTCGATTAACTAGATATAATAACAAACTTACTTTTAAACAATTCGAGTAGATAATAATAACTAGACTTTAGTCTTTATATTTAGATTTTTAATTTTAACTTTTGTTACAATTGCTCTAGATTTATTTTATTAATCTTTTCATTTCTTAATATATTAGCTTCAAAATCTAACAATAGATAGAACAAACTTTGTGTTTTTAATCTATGTAATCTTGTAGATTTTAAAAGTATTTTAATTGTATTATTATAATATATAGTTTTTTTATTCTAGAATGTTTTTAACTCTTTAATAGATAAATTGTTCTTTAAACTAATCTTAATTGTCTAAAACTTGCAACAATTGTAATAACTTTAATTCTTGAATTTAATCAAGAATTGGAAACTAAAGTTAATAAAATAGATCTAAAGCAATTCTAACAAAACTTATATTTAGATCGAGAATCTAAGTATAAAGTTTAGCATTTACAAATATTATAAAAGCACTAATATCTATTTCGCTTTTATAAAAAATCTTTGCTCTATATATTAAGCAAGAAGCAACTTCGACTTTTTAGAATACTCTAATTGCAATTTCTAGATAATATATCTTTCTAGTATTATATATTAGAAATTAGAATAGTTTTTCTACTTAAACTACTCAATTTACTAGTTTAATAATAAAGTTATTAAGATTTGAAAATTAACACTCAATATAGTTAAAAGCGATTAACAATATAATATTCGCATTTGATTAAAATCTTAACTTTAGTTCTAGATATACATAGATTTGTTATAACAAAAGTCGCAATTTTGTGTTACTAATATCTTGACTTTGTGCGAGATCAAGATTTGAGTTAATAGATCTTGCACTACTTGTAAGAATCTAGAGATTAAAGTCAAGCTTTGCGAGAGAAAATCTTAATATCTCTTAATATTGCGTTCGTAGATGCGTTTGTTCTATATAATAATTATAATTTACTTGCGTAAGATGCGTACACGTTCTCTTGATCTACTAGATTCGTCTCAAAAGTAAAATTTGTTCAAATCAACAAAATCTAACGTTTAAATCGAAAAACGTAATAATTTGACGCAATTGTGCAACTAGCGAGCAACTACAAACGTTTGTGCATATCGCGAACATTAAAACTTTACGCGTTAAAATATAGTTTAATTTAATTAAGGTTTCGCAACTTTGTTAAATATAAAGAAAACAAAATAAGCTCTTTAAGTAGATTCTACTTCGACAATACTAATTTGAGTACGTAGAATAGTTAGATCTGTAAGATCTGCAAAATCTTGCAAATATCTTGATTCCTATTAGCTCGATCTGCCTCCCAAAACGCGAATAAAACTACTCGATTCTTTTATAATTACGCACAAGTTTGATTAAATATTGCAAATTTAAAGCAAAAGCAAACACTATAAAAGATACATCTTAAATCTTTGATAAAGTAAGATTGAAAAAGTTGAAGTTGCTTCTTGCTAAACATATAAGACAGAGTTTTTTTTGTAAAAGCGGGACGGATATCCAAAGCGTTTTGCAACCGCCAAATAATCTATCGCTCGAGAGCTCTATATGTGGACTGTATCCCGCCGGAAAAAAGATTTCAATATGTCGGTGGCAATCCATCTTCTTCTTATTAGCAAGACAGCGTCGATGCTCAAGACCTTATTGTAGCGAGACAGGAAGCCCAAGATATTGTAATCTATATCCCAACACTTGGTTCCTCTCTTATTCTCTAGTCCAGCTACGAGTTTACAGATTTGTTTCTTCACGGGAGCAGAGGCGATTTCGCTGCTTTGAGCGGTAGACCTGCTGCGGCCAGTTGACTCAGCCTGCGGGAGATAGTATACTGCCTTCTGGCATCAGGACTGGGTCGTTAATCAGTGCCCCTAGGTACCGTTTCCGTGAATCTTACTTGTTGCTTAGATCTCGTTCGGAGTTTCCTTAGCAATGCGCGATAGCGACCTCTGTCCGCTCTCCAGTATCCCAAGAAATGTTCCATCTACCTATTTCGATATGCATGCTTTGACGGATTACCGCTTTCGCGCTGGGGCGGACGCTGGGCGAAATCGCCAACCTCCAACACGTGAATGCGTTGTTTCAACCGGCGTAAGGCAACAAACTGTTAATCGCATTCACCAAAATTAACAGAGAGCCGAGAGCATAGAGAGTCGCCTCGGAAATTCTACGGGGCTGTGAAGATTGAGCCGGATCACCGCTTTGCGCTGAATCTGTACTGGGTGAAAATGCCCTTCGCCATCACGTTGAAACGCTGATCGACGGATGCGGGAGTATGGATTTACAAAACTAGGTCCACAATGAAAGGAGAGGGTAGATTTGTTTTGGTTTTATGGCGAATGATTGAGGGGCCGTGTTCGAGATTGAATTTTCGGGGCTTTAGGGCGGATGTAACAACGATGGGTTTGTGGGTAGGGATGGCGCAGGGGCTGGAGCGGAAGAGAGATGGAGCTGGCTGGAGAAGAGGGATGAGGAAGGTGGTGGGGATGTGGGATTGGGAGGGTGTGGTGTGCCGATTATGTGCGTGACGCTGGGGTTGAGTGTGGGGGTTGGTGAGAGGCTGGGTGTGTGGTGGCGGGGCTTTGAGGGGGAAGGAAAGGGGGATTACGGATGGGGGAATGGGGAAGAGTTTTTGGTTTGGGGTAGGCGTGGAGGATTGGTTAACGTCTTTCAGCAGGTTCGTTAAATTGTTGTCCTTCCAAGAAGGCGAAGATCAAGACATTCGGATATTTCAAGTAGCTGTTCACTCTCTGATAGTATGTCTTGCGAGGCTCGTGTGGAGGATTAGGCTGATAAGCTGTTGGTTGGTCTGTGACAATCCGTGGGAATATCCGATGGGGTTTGGACTGGCGTGGGCTGGGACGGCTGGGAATAGACGGGAGATTTTTTGGAGTTCATGCGATGTGTACGAAATAGTAGATTCGCTACGAACAAGTGCAGAAGATCCCGATTCTCAGGGAAGAAAGGGTCGAGAAGAAGAAGAAAAAGAAGAGAAAGAGAAAGAGGAGAATGGATAGAAACAAGATAAAAGAAAAGGGAGGCCCTATACTAATCTAGATTTCCTAATTGCAAACCAATTTTACTATTATTATTCGTATTCCATGGATTCTGCCTCCCTATTCAACAGCCATCAATGTGAAACCTCGATCGAATTAGCGTGGAACTAATATAAGTATCCCAAAATCTACAAATCAGAGAGCTTCAGACGGGCTCCGACTAGTGCTTTGAATCGATGATTGTTCGATCTGAGATAAAGGTGTAGAGAGGCGAGAAGAAATGTAGAGAGGCGCGAGAACAGATATATGCAGATCGGCCAAGTTTGGGTCAAAGAGCGGTGGATTAGTAGCACTAATCCAATGTCTTGCATAGCTAAATAGACCTGCAGATGGAGCTCCATACAGGGTTTTATATGGTCGCTTGATGGTGCTAGTATTGATGTGGAACGACCATTAAACCGGTGTTGTTATCATATTTAGTCCTCATTCCCGATAAGTTTGGTTGGAGTTTAATGGAGCCAGCCCGATCAAGGTCTTATATTGATGGCCATCAAATATAACAGGGAAGTTGATGGGATACAAACAGTGCAACTAAATTACATTTCTCGAAAGTGGCTTGAGCACAGTAAGACTGGCTTCCAAATAGAGGCTTCCGAAAGACAAAGCTAGAGCAAAGGATGGGAAAGGAAAAGAGAGAGAATGGGCAGTTTTGAAGAAGCAAATCAGGAAAACAAGGGAGTAGTGGCAAGTGTGGGAAGAAGGGTGATAGAGGAAAGAGAATCAATGGATGACTGCGCAATATCGGGTATAATAATCACCAGCTGTAGGCCGCCAATGGTCACGCATATGTGGGAAACCCAAATCTTATACGCGACTTCCTGGAACCGCAAAATCGGACAATACGAGGACAGCTCTCACCAACGGTCGCTAAAAATAGAAGTACATTCCCAGATCCCTGGTGGAGGTAATATAGGCGCAGGGCTAGCAGCACGCACTGACGGACCACGTCCGTGTACCTGGAGCTAACTCTTAAGCGAAAGTTGAAGCGACCCAGCGGAATGGCTCTGGAAAATCTTATACTTGCCGGGTGCTTCTAATCTGCTACCGCCAGTAAGATCTACCGTTTTGGTTTGGCTGATGTGAAGTTTGCGTTCGCACTGCCTAAGCAAGCTTTTTGTTGGCTACGTATGCACCTCGTTTCCATCTTCGTTGATGCCCGGAATTGCTTGAAATTTTCGTTCACTGTTCCCGTCGCTTCTGAGTCCTGGTCCTCAATCATCAGCTTCAACGATTTGCGTAATGACCCAAAGCTTCAACTCTCTCCTGACGGTAGCGTTTCTGCTCTTCGCCACTGCCCATGCCTTGCCTTCCCTTCCTGGACCTCTCCCTCCGACCCTGCAACTCGGTAACCCGCTGCTGGCCACAGATGGAGGCAACGCCACGACTTTCTTTAGCAACACGACGTCGCCTCTAGTGCTAGGGAGCATTGACCAGTCCATTAACTGCGATGGGGCGAAATATCGGACGGGGCTGAGGATAGCGAGCTGTCAGGATGCGGTCGAGCAGATCCCCCGCGATGCTGGGAGCCTGCGTTTTGCGCTGCGTCGCAGTGGGAATCATGACGTTGCGCTGCCGTATCGATTTATCAGTTGTGAGTGTTGGGAGCGCCGGCTTCTTGTTTCCTGTTGTGCGTAGAATGACCGACCAAGCAGCTGATGGGCTATGTACCATCGATATTGTCTTAAAAGACGATGTATCCATGGGCATGGCTTCGTACCAAGAGCTCTCGCGTGCAGCGAATGGCTTGCTGGAGCACTGCGTATCGCCTAACCAAGTGGGCGGCATAGCCATGGATCTTGGTAAGGCGCGTAGATTTGTTACGGTCATGCTGAGTGCTGAGAAGTCCGGTTTACACAAGGGTCTAGCGGGGTTTTGGGCCTCGTCATGACTTCCTTCCAGCCCAAGGTCGAATGTCAAATCGCTGACCCACCAATCGATGGCGGATGCAGCAATCTTCTTGATACAATGGTCAAGGCGCGCCGGCACAAGTCTTTTGGTTACTCCCATGATGCGAGGACCGATGTGTGGCTTCCTAAGTATCTTTTCGACAGTGAGTTGGCTACCCTTTGTGTTAGCATCCTAGATAGGCATCCTTAGTTTTCTGACATTAACGCCAAAAAGATCCAGCGAAACGGCGATGCGTGGCTATTATCCGCACATCAGGCGGTTTCGGGACGGACGTTTCTTCGTGGTATGAGATGTGGGAAGCCATCCAAGCGGTAAATGGCATGTGTGTAAGGCTCGGCCTGGTAGGAACGGCGGTGCATAGAGGTAAGCGGTTGATTGGCTAGCTCTTGAGTTTCAGGCCGGTATTGACTAGCGTATTCAGGGCAGAAGGGGTTTCTTCAAATCGAGTTGAAAGCTAGCAGATAGGCTCTCCGGATCGAATATGAAAGCCAGGCTTTCGATTCCACAGTTCCTCACGAAGTCGTCTGATGTGCGAACCAGATCCCATTCTGGCTAATCAGACGGCCTTATCGAGTCAGAACATGTGGCAGCAGCGCTGCAGACGCAATTGGTATGTGGGTACCTTCTCTGGCCGGCGATCTTTTGCGTAATGCTGGTGGCGTCCGCACACGCAGTCTTACCTTGCCGTGACGGGTTGGAGCGCAGAGGATATACGCTGTCGGGTGTTCTAAGCTCCTCCGCCCCGAGTGATGATGTTCTCCAGTAGAGCTTGTTCATGAGAGATGGATTGGATTATGAGGGCGTATAAATGAGCAGGTGGTCCACTCCGAGAACATGCTATCCGTGCACTATCCAATGCGCCGGCACCGTACCCTTTCAACGGCGCCACTCAGTCCTTGCCATTTTTAAGAAACGTGTTGACGGTACAACGTTGGGGAAATCAACCAGTGACAATCCATCGCAGGAGAGGTAAACAGTCAAAGTGTATCGCGCCCTTGAGGACAATTACCATTGAGCGACATTGGGAATTGAACAGAATCAAGACGAAAAGTCTTATCAGGCTCTTACCAAGACACAATGCATCCATTGCTGCCGGCGCACGGGACACTTACATGTAGTAAGCTCTGTATCACGTTCGAAAAAGTCCAACATTCGACTTCTTGCCTCGCGAATTCCTTTGGCAGAGATAGAGTTATTGTGATGAGGATTACCTCAATATTCAGAATGTGGTTCCCCCTTCGCAACTTTTGAAAATCAGTTTTTTTTTTCGACGTCGAATTGCAAATATCATTCATTTCTTAACATCAACGCTATTTTTCTACATAAAATTGATCTCAAATAGAAATACTATATCTAGAAACACTTCGACAATACTCTTATTTCTTAACTCAACTTGAGACAAAAGTTATATATGTAATTGCGTTTTTCAAAGCTTTATCTCGACACATTTTGAGCACTTCTTAAGTTTCTATCAAGTTCTATCAAATACGTTCGATCAAAGTCTTTTAATAGTAATAGATATATACGATCGTAATTGCAATGCTTAGATTAAATCAAGATCAATATACAAACTATTATTAATACTTTACTAGAATTTGTAGCAATTTAAATGTATTAATATTGAGACATAAGTAATGTTTGCAATCTAACGTTAGAAAAAAAAAATCAATTTTCAAAAGTTATAAGAGGAAATTATATTCTAAATATTAAGATAAATAGATTGCGCAACTTTATTTAATACAATTATTTAATTGCTTTTGCGAAGATTAATTGTAGAACTACATTGTACTTTACATCAAACGTCGAAGTATTATTTGCTTGTATTAAGCAAGCTCGATTAAGCAATTACAAGAATACTCGCGTTCTAAATATTAAAATATTAAAATTTCTTTCTATATTGTTGTTTTACGTAATGCGTTATTACGAAAGTTGTTGTAATAATTACATTGTTTGTAAGACTTGTTCTACGCTTTTTTTAACGTTAAAATTGTAACAATTAAGTTGCTTTTAATAGAGATAAAGTAGAAAAAAAGTTAAACTAGTTGTTTTGAACATCAATTAAATTATTTTGAATTAAATTACTATTTAAATTTTGAATCGTAATTTAATTGACAAACATTACTTGTTCGAACAAGTTATATTTATGCTTTTCGACTATATTTAACTTGATAATTGATTAATTAAATAATTATATTAAATAAAGTTGCGCAATCTATTTATTGAACATAACAATAGCAGAAGACTAGTTCGATATCGAAAAGATATCGAATATTAAGTCTTATATCTATATAAGATAATTCTACATTATATATAATAAAATGAGAAATAAGCACGCTAAGAGATATAATTAATCCAGAAGCGTATTATACGAAATTATTAGAAGAGAAAGAGAGGAAGAGGATTGTTTTACGTAGATTTGCTCTCGATATATAATTCTAGCTTCAACTCTATCTCTTGATTGTCTTGCTAGCTTTATACTTTAGTAATCTATCAACTTAACGCCTTTACGAAGAGCAAAGTGTATTTCGCAAGACTATATTCCTAATAATAAGATATGCGCTTTAATTATATGTAAAGCAATCTTAGGATTAATCTAGACAATATAACATATTATAGATTAATAAGTGCATTAATTTATTTTAGACTTTTGATTTTCAAGAACTTTACTCTTTTTGTTCTTTGTAAATTCTTTAAACTATTAGTTTACTTAGTTATACTTATAATCTATATTGTAATTAAAGATACAAAAAAAATCATTAGATTACAATTTCTTTAATTCTCTTAATAAATTGATTTAAATATAGAATTATAAGAGTTATAAAAAACTTCTTTAAACGCAGTTTTTTTTTTATTTATATTTTATTCAACATTCCTAAGAATCTATGCAAGAACTATATACTTTTACGATTTTTAAATCTAATTAATCACGAATAGATAAGTAGCACTAACGTCTACTTGTCTAATTATAATTGACTAAAACTCGCAATTGTTATTTTGCTTATAACAAGTTGTTATAACAACGCTACGTTTTCGTCTTCTATATCGTGATATTTGTAATACAAGAAAATTCTTCAAACGAGAACTTTATAAATCTAAGAAGAACACGAACATTGTTAGCAATATTGTTGTCTAAAATTGACACAACAACTTAATAATTAAAATTATGCGCATTGTTGCAACAACAAATTTAATCTTGTTTAACAATTATCGTAAATTTATAATAATGATCTTTTGTTATATTTATGCTCTTTTTTGTCGTTATTTAAAGCAAGTCAATAAAACATACTTAATTGTTATATGTCTTTAATCGTATTCGCAAGTTCTTGTCATAACTTCAAACATTTGTTATTTGCACAAAAATTAATTAAAGTCGATTTTGCTTGTTCTTAATTATATTAGAAGTGCATTATATAATTTAAGACGATCAATATATAGTTGCATGTGTTTATACGTAATTTTAAATACAAACTTGCGATACTTTGCGTCGTTCTTATCTCTTAATTATCTTAATTATTACTTCTTTCGAATCTTGTTCTAAATAAGCGTCTTTTTAATAACGAGCTTGTTTAATATTTGATTCGCAAGAAATAAACGCTATTTGTAAATCTTATTAACGATTTCGTTTGCAATTTCGTTATCTTTTATGTTTTTATATTTTGAAATTTAATAAAGTTTTAATATAACGTTGCGACGTTGTATTGCGTTACATACTTTTTATGTTTTTCTAAAACGTATTTAATTTAATGTTGATTTTATTTCTTTTATAATCTTTAGTAAAATTTAATTATTAAAATACATTTTATAAATTTGTTCTTGCAAATTAGTAAACGTCTTGCAATGCTTTGTTAATTTTTCGATTATTCTTGTAAGTTTCTTGAGTTCGTCGTAATGCGTAAATGTTATTTTAATATTTTCTAATTATTTTCTAATTCTTTAATTCGTTTTTATTAAGACAATAATAACGTCTTTATCGCAATTACTTTCGTCGAAATATATTCTTTAATATTAATTAAACTTGTTCGCGTCGTACTTCTTCTTAATTATTTTTTTGTTATACACAATAATTATTTTAAATTTTTTTATTTATAAGATAATTGTGTAAAATTGCTATTGCAATGTCGTTATTAATTCAAGTTTTATTCGCATTTTTTTTTAAATTGCAAAAATATTATTCTAAGTTTTAATTTTTGTTCTTTTTTTAACATTAAGTCGTTGCGTATGCGCAATATTGTTACGTCTATTATTTTGCTTAACTTTTATTTATTTATAATAATTATTAATCTTTATATTAACTTTTTAAGATACATATTAATAAAAGATATGTTAATTTCAACTTATAAATTTTTTATAAATATCGCTTTATAAATATTTGTAATGCGTTAAAATATACAACTTTATATCGATCGCAATTTCGAAATAATTTCTTTTCTTAAATTTTTAATATTTTTAGACGTATATTATGCGACGACATCGTAAGCTATTATCGACTTCTTAATAATAATATACTTGCGTTTACTTGTCTTTAACGAAGTGTTAAATATTAAATTTTCTATTATTGATGCGTTTTTGTGTTTAATTATTAGCTTAATTTTTATTTAATGCAAATAAGTTTTTTATCTTAACTTTAAGTTTAGTTGAACTCTTAATATTCTAATATTTGGTTTAATAATTATCTTGTATCTTGCGAACGTTATATCGACGCTTATATTAAATCTCTTTAAAATTCGCAAAAAATAAATTAATTTATACTTCTCTTTCGCGAACTTAAACTTATAACTTCGTGTTCATTGTTCGCATTTGTCGTACATTTAACTTAGCATTCTACAATTACATTTAATTGATTCTTTATACGTTAATATGTTAACGTTATTTATGAAATTCGTAGCGTCAATTCGCAATTTAATATTATTGTACATTTTTAATAGATTTGCATTATAAAACAAATATAAGACTAAAAAAAAAGAAGAATTTTGCGATATATTTACGTTCGCATTGCGCTTCTTTATTGTATAGTCGTTTATAATTAAGATAATACAACGTTTTTCTAAAAAATTCTCTACTTAATTAAGCAAACAAGTAGAAACTTGTCTCTTTTTTATGTTGTAAAGCAATTGAATGTGCAACACATTATCGAATGCGTATAATATGTCAAAATTAAATAGAAATATTACTCTCTTCTTTTGATCGCTTTATATTGTGTAAATCTTTTTCGTAATTAATTGCAACGTTGTGTTAATTAAACGTTGTCTTCTAATTCTTATTTGTGTACTTAATAGAGTGTTGTGTGTCTTTATAACGTAACAAAGACACTTCGATATTATTAACTCTAGTATCTTATCTAATGTATTTAATAACGCAATAAATCTAAAAAATAACAATTTAAAATAATTCTTTTTTCTTAATTTGCGCAACATTATTGTAATTGTCTTTTTAAAATAAGACAATTGTATCTCTTTCTTAATACGTTTATTAAATAGAAATTTTACTTAAAATAAAACAATGCGAATCAATTGTCGCAACGTACGATTAATTATATTGTTAATTTTTGATATTTTGTTAAAAGTTGTTTTGTGCATTGCTTTTATTACTTTGCGTTTTAACATTATCTCGTTATCTTTTATAGAAATTAAGTAAAAGAATTCGTTCAAGTCGTTTATTAAAATTGTAGACGAAAAAATAAAATAAAAATAAAATATTGTTTCAATCTTTTTCTTTATTGTTGTCGTAATGTTTGTATTAATTTGTAATAATAATATAGTAAATTTAATTAACATTTTTGTCGTTATATTTTTAGTTTACTTTGTTATTTCGAAGAGATTTTTAATAATGCTTTTCGAAGTCTTTATTTGTTTGCGAAACTCGTCTCGTTTATGTCTCTTTAAAATCTTGCTCTTCTTATTGTATATTTAAATATAAGTCGCTTATTTGCTAAAAATGCAACATTATTAACATAGTTTTGAAGTTTCTTCAATTATTTTCGTACATTTTGTTATTTATTTACGTTTAATTCTCTCGTATAATCTTGCTTATAAAATAAAGTCTTCAATAATTTTTTTTAAAATATCGAGCAACTTTGTTGTGTACTCATTAATGTTGTCTCTACTTATTAGATTATTTAATATTAATTTATGTCGTCGAACTTTTTTAAGTTTATAGCTTTTCAATTTTGTCTAAAACGACGTTAAAACTTCTTTTGCGTTTAAAAATCTAATATTGTTCTTATTAAATAATAATTTAATAAGTTTTTTATTTTCTTGTTTATATCGCAATATATTAATTGATTTGTTATCTTTTTTATAACAAACAATAAATCAATCGTAATTTAAACGTCTTAATAATCTCTTATTATAATTTCTTGAAAGAGAATTAGCATTGCGTCGATCGCACGCATTATATTTAACAAATTTTTCGAAAGCAAATATTGTTTAAAATAGAAAAAACTTATTTAGAAGAAATAATGCAAATTAAAATTCTTTATAATAATATTTTTGTCTTGCATGCGCAAAGTTAAATTTATCGCTAAAAGATTGCTTTTGTCAATTATTTTGTTATAATTATTTGAAAACAAATTGTAAACGTTATAAACGTTAACAAAATTATATCTTATATCTTATACTGTTATTGTTAAAATATAATTATAACGTTATTATTTCTATATTTTCAAAATATTATGTGTCGTATTAATTATTGCTATTAATGCGTTTATTAACGTAAAAGCATATTTTTTGTCGTTATTTACGAGCGTGAAGTTTGCGCATTTTAAGTTATATATTTTTATCTTAACGTGATGTCGTTACAATTCTTGTATCATTAATGTGTTGTAATTTTATATTTTATTCTCTTAAAACAATGCGATTATTATTTTATTTCTTAATTTGTGAACGTTATATTGTAATATTTTGAGCTTATTTTGTATTTTTATTAAAATTGCTTTGTATAATTCTTAATATTAATATTTACTAGATTTTGTATCTCTTGCGTAAAAAACATGTTCTATAATAATGTTATTATTATCTCGTTGTTATTTTGTTTTACTAAAATAAACTAACTATTTAACGATTCGTTAAAACGTCTTTTCTTGATTAATTATTAAATTACGTTCTTTTTTATCGTTATAAGAGTGTTTTGCATGCGACTTGTTTGCGTTAAACGATTAATTATTGTCGTTTTGCGTTTTGTTTTCTTCTTTAACGTTTAATTGAACGTCGTTGCGCTTTTAAGAGTTATTAAGATAATTGTTGTTTTGTTTGCTCTTATTGTCTTGACAACGTAATACAATAACTTTATTTTTGTTGCTTCTTTTATTCTTAGTCTTTTGTCTTATCTTTTAGAATATTTAAAATCAAATGCTTTGTAAATAGTTTTACAAACGTCACATTTTTATTTTAATAAATTCCATTAATGCGAACATTGATCGAAGTAATAATCTCGCATATAATAAGCGTATTGTTGCTTATTCTTGTATTCGTATATTAAGTAATTATACTTTTAACACTTTATGCATTGCTTTATTTTGCAATTTGTATTATAATATTTTGTTATCTTAATATTTAACTTATAAATTACGTTAAGTTAAGTTAGCTTATTTGTTGTCTTAACGCAATTTACTTATATTACAATAAAAGCGTATTTCTTCTTATTGCTCTCTCTTATAAATTAAGTTATCTTATTAATTTTTAATTCTTGATGCATAATCTTGCATAATTTTTTTATTGTTTTTGTCTTCTTTTTCTTTATGTTTTTGAGTATACTCTTTACTTTAATGTTATATATTATTATTTTTGCGCATTTACGACGCAAAATTGTCGCGATAAATACGTTTTTAACTTAGAAATTACTTGATTTTAAAGTTCTCTTGTTGTATTCGCTATTAATTTTAAAGATTATTATTCTTTTAAAACGTCTTATTTCTTGTATATTTTTTTGCACATTTAATGTATTAACAATGTTTAAGTTGCGTATTAATGCAATTATCTTCGTTGCGCTTATCTTGTGTATTTTTTTTTGTTTCTTTCTCTTTTTTAATTTACGTTATTAATTTTATCTCTTTAATTAATTGTCGCTTTAAGAGTGTTTGTTTAACATTTATTTTAATTGTTGTTTGTGCAACTAATAACGAGCTTTATATTATGCTCGCTTATGTGTTTGCATCTTGTGTGTCTTTCTTATTTTTTTTTACTTTTTCTAGTTGATTTGTCGTCTTTTTTAATTTTTTTAATACGAAAATCATGTCGATTCGTCTATTTTTCGCGAATAATTCGTTGAATTTACGCGTAAGCTTCTTGACAAAAATGCATTACTTAATCAATATTATTATTAAAATTATTTTAAACGCATTTTTTTTCTTAGATTTATAGAACTTCTTGATTTTTATTATTTTTGCGATAATTTTTGTCGCGATTTGTAATAAATCGCGTTAAGACGCATTAAGAGCGTCTTAATTATTCGTTAATATCGCGTCAATTATATTTAATTAATTTTGACGATTAAGATAAATCGTGAGCGTTATTGTTAATAAGATCTTCTCTCTTGTCTCTTCTTGTATAATAAGATAGTATAATATTGATTTTCGTAATCAATTCAATTAATTTTTCTAAACGCAATATTAATATTTATAAATTTATTATATATACTTAATATAATATTGTTAATCTCAATAGCAATACAATAAATTTGCAAGTTTTTTTTAACAATTTTGTAAATATATTAAGCTTAAGTAGAAAAAACAATAATAAACAAGTATATATATATAAGTTAAGAGAGTATTAATCTCTTTAATCAATATTTTTTTTTCTAGTCTTAATTTATTAAGTTAACTATCTATAATTTAATTGTACAAAAAGTTTCTATCTATTACAAAAATATTAACAATTAAGAGCAACTATTATTTATAAAATAAAAAGTGTTTTTACAAACTTCTTGTTTTTAATATATAGCTTTTTTGTATAAAGTTAATCTATTAATTTACTTATCTTTAATTTTGTAATATTAATTGTACAAAAAATTTCTATCTATTGCAAAAATATTAGCTTTTTGTAGATTTTAATAATTACAAACTAAAAGTCTTTTAAATATAATTTTTTGAATTTTTAATATTAATAGCAAAGAGATAATAAAGAACAATAATAGACACAATATTATTATTTTATTTTAGCAAACATATTGTTATTATTTTATCTTAATATTTACTCGACTTTATTAGCGATAGTACAATTATTATTAAAATATTTGTATTAATAATTAGTATTCTCTCTTTCTCTTTTTAAATATTATTATATCTTTTAATATTATAATTATTGTTATAAATAATTAGCTCTTATAACATATCTATAGTATTATATATTTACTAACAACTAATAGCAAGTATTAACAAATACTCTATTAATATTTTTAACACTTTGTTATACTAATACTTTTACAAAAGAATATTAGAGAAGAGTTTATATTTTAGAGAGATCTATAGATATCTTTAGACAATATAAACAATTATTTAATAATAAAAGATTACAATTTATAGACTAATCGCGCTAACCCGGAAATGTCACGTGCAAATGCCAAGACCTAGGTCAAAAAAAATTCGAGGAATCGAATCGCTCAAAGTAGTTTAGTCGATTACTATAAGTAGTTTAGCGCGAAGCGCGCTAAACTAATTTGAGCGATTCGATTCCAAAAAATCGTCGCGACCCAATCTTGGCGCCAGGTCGAGTTAGAGGAGTGATATCATAATCTGACCCAACGATTAGTCTAGCAATTTAGTAGTTATAACAATAATTAAAACTTAAAATAAATTAAATACAATCTATAAAAAAGTTGTATTCGAAAATATATATATTAAAGATTTTTTTTTTGTTAGTTTTGTTGTCAAGTATATTAAGTATTGTTTCTAAATATTTATAACATAGTATTTAGTTTATATTTGTTTGTTAATAGTAATTTGTTTTTGTTAATTTTAAGTATATTATATTTAAACAAGCTTTTTATTTCTATATAATTATTTTATTTGCTAAGTATATTTGCTTTATTATTATTTTTGTCGAAAATATATTGTTTTTTAAACTTATATTTTTTAAATTGTTTTAACTATTGTATTTGTCTTTTGTTAAATTATTTTATTATAATAAAGTACAATAAATTCTTATAGTTTGTAAGAATTGTAAGTTTTGATAAATTTTTAGTATATACTCTTTATAACTTTAGAAAAACTACAATAGCAAATAGTTTTTTGTTATAAATATTATAATTTTGTTTAATTAACAAGAGTTTTCTCAAGAAATATATTATTAAATATTAAATATTTTTGTATTTTTGATTAAAATATATATTTATAGCTAGATCTAATATATCGATTTTAATATATATTAACAACTATAGATTGTATATTTTCAATACTAATTTCTTTATATATTCTAGCTTAAATTCTTAAAATATTTTCTTCTAATCTAATTTTTATATCTATAATTTATTTTTGTTTATAAAATAAATTAATAGAATTGCGATAATTAAGAAGTTCTTAATAAACTTTCGATTGTAATTAATAAATTCTATAAAGACTTGCATCTTCTTTATATTAATAGAAAGTTTTTATTTTTTTGTAATTTGAAATTTCTCTAAATCTATTTAAATTCTATATTGTTTAACAATAAAGTCTAGAAAATCAATTTTTTTTAATATAATTTATATTTTTCTAATTTAAGAAGCAAACTTCTCTTACTTAGATATTTTAGTACTTAAAAGATAAATTCGATATTTTTTTTTAAAACTTTTGAGTAGATTATAATATTATTCAAATATATTATAATTAATAGATTCAAATATTGTTATAATATATTATTAATTATTTTCTAATATATTGTCGAAACGTTTGTAAATTTAAATAGTATTACTATATATCTATATAGTTTATATTGTGTGCAAAAAGTTGTTTTTTGTTCTTTCTTTATTTTTATTCTAATCTAATTATATATTTTTTGTAAATTTAATTTAATAAAATATTTTGTTTCGAATAGTTAATTTTGAAACTTACTAATATTAAATGGTAGATATTAATTTTTTATTGTAATATTGCTTAGTTTTCGATAATCGATATATAGATAAAAAATCTTGTTCTTCTTGAATATAAAAAGAATCGAATATTCTATCTATAATTAAAAAATTTTGATAAATTCTTTATTTTTATTTTTTGTTAGATATTCGCGAAGTATTGATAAATTTTTCTCGAATAAAATATATATAGATTTAAATATAGATTGCTTATTTAATTTAAGTCTAATCTTGTCATTTTACAATTAATATTTAGATAAAATCTTAATTTTCTTCTCTTTCTAAAATAGATACTTTTAATTGTTGTATATTTATAATATATATTTTAGCAATTCTTTCGTTATACTAAATAGTTCGAAATTCTCAAAAAATTTGTAGTTTTCTTTATTTACTTTAACTTTGTAATCTAATTAACTTTTGTTAATATTTGTCGAATCAAATTTTATTAGATTGTTGTTTTGCAAAAATACAAGCTTGCTATTTGCAATCGAATTTGAACTTAATTTTTATTTATTATCGAATATTGTTAATATATAAATCAAATATAAATTAAGTAATTATATTGCGCAAATCTAATTACTTGTATATTTTAGTTAACTTTTAAATTATGCTACTTTAATTAGAATATTTCTAGAACAATATTGTAAATAACTATTTTTATTATATTAAAGATTAGTTTTTTGTAATATTGTTAAATAGCTATCGATAGTAATTTTGTTTCTTTATTTAATTTTTAATTTTTTGCAAATAATAGATTTCTATTTACAATTACTAGATTATAAGTATTAGACTTCTTTTAAATAAAATACTCTTCTCTTTCTACAAGAGTTTTGACTATAAAATTATCTATTGTATTAAAATTAATTATTGCAATAAGTCAACAACTATTAATCTTAACTAATATAATAAAACATTGTGTATATACTATTAAGTTTAGTTGTTGCTATTAAACTAATATATTATATTAAACTAATATATTTTTTATTAAGAAATTTAAACTTTTCTTTGTTTTTGTACTATAACTTTTGCTTTAAATATTTGTTTGCGCTAAATTTTCTTCTAATACTAAATTGTTAATTTTAGCTTCTTAAAGAATTAGTTGCTTTTTTGCTTGTCTTCTAGATAAGTTTAGTATATATTGTTATAATATATAGTTTAACTAAAATTTGTATACGCTATAATATTTAGTTGTTTTATAATAATATCGAATATATTCTTTACTATAGTAATATTATTTTCTAATTTCTTCTTATATTTATTTATAATCTTCGATAAGCTAGCTAAAGTCTCGAGATAATTTGTAATATTTTCTATATATTTATAAAAGTCTTTTTAGCTATACTTTTTCTTTAAGTCGATAATTGAGCTATAAAATTTAATAATCTTTTAAAGTACTTAATTAATTTTTTGCATAAATACAAATATCTTGTTTGATAATATTTTATTTAGAACTTTCTATAACTAATTTGAATTTTCTATCAAATAGTAGTTGTTGTTTAATTTAGTCTTAAAAATATTTATTTCTATATTAATTTACTTTCTAATATTATTTTAACTATTAAATATTTCTCTTAATATAATATTAATTTGTCGACAATTTATTAAGTTCTATAATTAACAATCTCTTGCAAAATAGTTCGATTTGCTATATAAATAAAACGTATTCTAAGATTTGTTATTTTGCTTTTCTTTAAAGTTCTTCTTTTTGTATTGTTAAATAGAATTTAATTTTATAAATATAGATTTGCAATAAAGTAAATTACTATATTTTTAACTAAAACAAAATTTTTTCTACTAATATTCGATTGTTTAATTAAAAAAGGATTTTTTTCGAAATTAATTGTATTGTTTTTTAATAACTTTTTTGTATAGTTTGTTGTCGAAATCGATAATTACTTTAATAAAATCAAATATATTGTTAATATTTTTGCTATCATATATAATTTTGTTCTTAGAATTATTCTTAAGATCTTGTCAAAATGTTGTTATTAGAGCAACATTGTTTTATTCGATAAAAATAATATATTTTTGATATTTTGTTGCATATTTTGTTGCAAAGATTTGCTAAATTAAATACTAAACTACTTTTTTTGCAATTTGCTTTTTATTAAAAATTTCGAAGATTTTTCGAAACTCTTTTTTGAAATTGTTAAAGTTTGTAAACATTGTACAGAAATTTTTGCTATTATTCTTTAAATACTTGCATAAATTTAACTTAAATTAATAGTAAATTCTTTCTCTAAGAAAAATTGATACAAAATTTGTTTTCTAATTTGCTAAAATAAAATAAAAAATAAAATAGATATTTATTTGCATAAATTAGTCTTTTAAATTGATACAATCTTTATAATAGATATTAGACTTATTAATTTTTATCTTGTTGTTTCTACTAAATATAGATTGACATAATACTAACAAATTAGTACTTGAAATAGAAATGCGTTAATTTAATACAAATATTTTTAAAGTATTTAAAGTATTACGCTAATACTTCTACAAGAAAATATTAGAGAAAATTTACATTTTAAAGAAATTTATAGATATCTTTAGACAATGCAAGCAATTACTTAATAACAAAGAATTACAACTTAATAATTGTAATAATAAGTTAAAACTTAAGATAAATTAAATACAATTTATAAAAAAGTTGTATTCGAAGATCTATATACTAAAAAAGATTTTTTTTGTTTGTTAATTTTGTTCTCAAATATATTGAATATTGTTTGTTAATTTTGTTCTCAAATATATTAAATATTGTTTGTTCAATTTGCTATTAAGTATATCGAGTATTATTTATTTAGCTTGTTGTCAAATATATTAAGTATTGCTTATCTATTAAATTGTCGAGTATATCAAGTATTGTTTGCTCAATTTATTGTTAAATATATCAAGTATTACCTCTCTATTAAGTTGTCGAATATATAGATAGTTGTGCTTTATGCTATATATTATACTATAGATTATATACTATATTGTTTCGAGCTAGAATTTTAATATATTTTTGTAAGTTTTAAATTTTATTAATAAAGTTTGTCTACAATCTAACTTAAAAACGCTTCGCTTTTATTTTTTTTCTACAAATTGTAATCTTTGTTGCAATTAAACAAGTTTTATTGTTCTAATTATTTATAGATTAATTATTAATTTAATTTTCGATTCCAACTTCTAGAATCGATTTAAATTAATAATCTAATATTAGAAATTAAATTAAAAATTGATTCGATTTTAACTAGTTTAAATTCGATTTAACTCGAATTAAATTAATTTTCGAACTTGACTTTTGAAATCGAATCGAATTATCAAGAAATCGAAAATTATATTATTATATTAAGAATTACTATTTTTAGATTAATCTATTATTATTTTTTAATATATAATACTACTATCTATAGATTTATAGATGCTAATTAAATTAATTTCAAATAATAATATAATATTTTATTGTATTATCTATATCTATAGATCTATAGATATTAATTAAACTTATTTAAATAATAATATATTACTATATTGTATTCATAGCATCTATAGATCTATAAATATTAATTAAATCTATTAATTAATTAAAATATAAATATCAAAGATACTATTTTAATTCTATATAATTAATATATTAAATATTGTTGATAAAATTAGTAGACTTAATAATTTAAATCGATTTTTCGATTCGATTTTTAACTTAACTTTTAAAATCGAATCGAATTGTTAATTTTAATTTTAGAAATTCGAATTGTCAAGACTTTCGATTTGGGTTAAATCGAATTGTTAAGATTTAATTTAATTTCTTAAATTAAACTCGATTTCTCTAGATTAATTGTTAAATCGAATTTTGATTTCAAAAGTTAAAATCGAAATTCAATTCGAATTTTTAGCGTAAAATCAAATTGTCAAGATTGATAAAACAAGCTACTTTATTGACTTGCTTAGAACAAATTCTTTCGCTTAATTGTTAAGAATTCGAATCTAACGTTATAGAATCGAGTTACGTAATAAATTTGAGTTTTTACAATTAGTCTAGATTTCTCGAATTGATATAATTAGTTTAATTATTTAGAATTGTTTAAATATAAATAATATTAATATTATTTATTTGCAAGAGACGCAAATATTTGTTGTTTAAATAATTCGAAAATAATTTATATTATTTCTAATATTTAGACTAATTGCGAGAAACCGAAAATATTACGTGCAAGCGTCAAGATTCGATTCCTTAAATTTTTTTTAGAATTAAATTGCTTGAAATAGTAACTTTTCGATTAAGCTAAACTTACTATAGTAATAAGCTAGCTTCTTTAAGCGATTCGATTTTGTTCGATTTCTTAACCATTCGATTCGATTTCAAAGTTGAGATCGAATATCGAAGTAATAGTCAATCTACTAATATTAATATTTCGAAAAATCTTTAACTAAATAATATAGTTATTATGCGTTCAATACTTGCTAAGAGATTTTTATAATAGATCTAACCTTTTATTTATTGTTTGCGTAATTAATAGATATAGTAAAAAAGTATATAACAATTGTCTTTTTAAATATAAAGCATTTAATTGTTTACTTAGTAAGTATTTTATATTACTTTTTCTATTTAAATATAGTACTTATTTATTAAATTAGATTTTATATATAAAAATACAATTGTAAAAATAAACTTTGCAATAACTATTTTGTTTTAAGTATTAAGTTAAAAATTAAGAAGTTACGCATATTGTAGAGTTTATATAAATAGATTTCTTAATATTGTAAACAATCTCTCTTTGTTTTGTTATTGTTGCGTTAAGTAATTTTTAAGTTTAATAATTGTATTCGATTAATTAACTAATAGTAGATAAAGCAATTTATTGTCGAATTTGTTATTCTTTAAACAATTTAATAAAAATAGAGAATTGTTGTTTTTTACAAAAAATAAGAACAAAGTTATAGATTATATTAGTATAATCGATAGCTTCTAATCTAATTTTAACAAAATAAATAATTATTTTGTAAATAGAAGAATATCTTAAATACAATTTCGATTTTCTTGTCTTAACTTACTAATTTTGATTAAACTAAAGAGAGACAACAAATTGTATTATCTCTATTTATCTTTCATTGTAACTATATAAAACGAATTTTTTGTTTAATTGTAGATAGTATAAGTTTTGTATTTATATATAAATATATACTAAAGTTTTAAAGACAAATTTTAATATCTTTATTAAATATTTTTCGATTTTAGAAAGAAAAAGAAAAAGATAGTTGTTAATAAAGAATTAAAACAAATAGATAGTTAATATTGCTTTTTATATTATTTTTCGACATTAAATAGATACTTCGATTTGCTTTTCTAGTAATTATATATTATAAGAGACAATTCTATTGCAAATATTGTTTAATATAAGTCTATAAAAGAATTTCTAAAAAAAATTGAATTCTTGTATTGTTTTATAGTTTTTATACTTCTTTAATTTATCAATAATAGACAAATAGAATTGTACAAAAAAAGTAACAACAAAATAGATAGTAACAAAATACTACAAAAATTGCATTATATACAATAGTAATATTGTAAATAAGTTTGTCAAAGAAGATTAAATTCTAGTATTTGTCTATATTTTTAATTTCTTGTTATATTTTTAATTTTATTCTTATTATTTTAAGTAAATATTTTAATTTTCTCTTATTTTAATTTAATTAATATTTAAGATTTAATATATAGTTTTGTACAAAAAACTACTATCTATATTAGTTGTTAATATAATATTGTTAGTACTATAGAAATAATATCTTCGATTAATATTTTAAAAAAGTATAAGAGTTGCTTCTATACTTAATAATTGTTATTATATTATTTTTACTTGCGTCTTTTAGTTTGTTTATCTATTACTTTTAATATATAACAATAAATTAAACAAAGTTTTGCTATTAATAGACAACAACTACTATATTATATTAAACTATATTTGCAAGCGAAGTAGCTAAATATAAAACAACTATAAATTTCGAAATTTAAGAACTTAATATAAGATTTTTCGAATTAATATTAATATAATTTTACTAATATTAATATATATATTTACTTTGTTATTCTAACTATTTATTTTTTGTATATATAACTATTCTTTATCTAATTTACAAGTACTCTATTAAAGAATTTTAAATTGTTGTAACAAGAAATCTATTTGAACAATATTTTTAATTTTGTATACTAGTTTTTAAAATAGTCGAAAAATACTTATAAACTAGTTAAATTCTCAATACTTAATACTAGAATTATTATAGACACAATAATATTTTATTTGTTTCTTTTCTTTTTATCTAAGTTGCAATTTAAGAAAACTTTTTAGTTAATAACTTTAATCTAGCATTGTTCTATTGTTATATTTAAGTTATCATATCGAAATTCTTGTTTCAAACAATATGTATTCTACAAAATATTTAATAATTCGAATAATAGTAAAGTTTGAAATACTAAATTGATATTCTCTAATTTTTAAAAGCAAAAGCAAAAAAAGTCTATAAAGATTTATTTATTAGTTTATAATATATATTGTTTTATTTTTTAATATTAAAGTACAATACTAAATTATATTATAGACTCGAATTATTAAATTTAAGAGTTAGCAAAGACAACAAAATTAACAACTTAAATATCTAAAGTTGATTTAAATCTATCTTATAAAGAGGTACAAGAAAATACAAATCTAAACTATTATATATAAAAGAGAATTAAATTTGAATATTATAATCGGGTTAGTATATTACTTACAGAACTAATATTTGAAAACAATTTTTTTAGAATCTTTTTTGTTTTCAAATATTAATTCTGTACGTAATACTAATCTAAATAGGCTAAAAACTTCAGTTAAATTACAAAACAATCTAAGTTTTAATAAGAAACTTGAATTACCCTACTAAGCTAGCGCGAAATGTCATGAGACTCTCTCGGGTCGATGTCGACTCAGTGGAGCCATTGTGTTACAGAGATCGCTTCCCCGAACTGTCGATGTAAGCTCGAATATATTTTAATATTAATTAATTTCTTTTTAATCTAGTATTTACTCTCTTCTTTATTTATATTTTATATTAAGATTATTTTTAAATATTAACTTGTAAATTAAGAATACAGTTAAAGTAACAATATATCTCATTAACAATATTCAATTTATATAGAATATTATTGAGAAAGATATTTAAGAGAGCTATTGAAAAGAGGTAGTTAAAAAAAGTATAGGTAAAAGAAGCAAAGAAATAGCAAAACAAGCAAAACAAATATATAATATAAAATATACAGTTAAATAAATTTAGTTGTTTAAATCTAATTATTATATCTATATTTGTAGAGATTAATAAACTTTAATATATAGCAGTTTTGTATTACAAAATTAAACTTTGCATCTTTATATTATACAATAAGAAATATAAATCTAGCAATTAAGATAAATTTTTTGTCGAGTCTCAAAAAATCTGTTTTTAATTATATTTTCTCAATTTTAATAACTAGACTAATCGCAAAAATCCGAATTTATTACGTAACTTAATTTTATAACGTTAGATTCGAGTTCTTAATAATTAAGCGAAAGAATTTGTTTTAAGCGAGTTAATTAAATAGCTTAATTTATCAATCTTAACAATTTAATTTTACGCTAAAAATTCGAATCGAATTTCGATTTTAACTTTTGAAATCGAAATTCGATTCAACAATTAGTCTATTAATAACAAAAACAATTAAAGATTAAAAGTTTAAATTTCTTAATATTTATTACTTTCTTAATTTTCGAGTAGCTATAATTGTTTTAACAATTAAAATATAAATTTATTTATTAGCTATAATTTTTTTTTGCAACTTTGTTTGTCTATTTTTCTTTTTCTTTTTCTTTTTATTTGTTATTTTTATTTGTTTTAACTTTAATTTTTTCTCGAAAACAATATTTGTTTATAGTTATAATTTAAGTCTAATTAATATTTAAATTTCTAAAATAGATTTTACTATTAAGTAGAGTATTTAACTTAAATATTAAATTAAGAAAGTTGTCGACGTTATTAATACTAAAGAAGAATTAACAATTTAGCTTGTTATTAACTTAGTATCTTCTAAACTAATTGCGAAAATCCGAATCTATTATATAACTCGATTTTATAATGTTAGATTCGAATTCTTAACAATTAAGCGAAAGAACTTGTTCTAAGCAAGCTAATTAAGTAACTTAATTTATCAATCTTAGCAATTCGATTTTACACTAAAAATTCGAATCGAATGTTGATTTCAACTTTTGAAACCAAAACTTGACTTAACAATTAGTCTAGTATCTTTTTAATAGTAGTAGATTGTTTTCTATTTAATTAGAACTTACAACTTTTAAATTTTTTAATTTCGATAACTCTATATCTAAATACTAATTAGCTATTGCTTTATTAATTTAAACCAAAAATTTAAATAAGAAAAAATTTAGTTTTGTCTAATTCTTATCGAAAAAGATATATTTTTCTAGTCTATAACTATATATAAAGAGATATAAGATATAGCTCGAGATTAAAATTAATTAAGATTAATTAAGATTTTTTTTAAGACAAAAATAAAGTATTTCGATAGAAAAAACTATAGTAGCAATGGATTAATATTGTATTTCTATTATATTAATTGTTTTAAACTTATTAATTAATATATATTCTCTTCTTTTAAGAGATTTGTTAAGCAATTGTAATTGTTTATAACTCTACTTAATAAATAGTTTTCTATAACAAGTAATTTATATAACTATTGTAAATAATAAAATTGCTATAAAATTATTTATAGATTTGTTAATATTATATATAAAAAGATTTTACTATATAAAGAGTATTTGCTATATTTATTATAAATAGAAAGCTTAGTATAATACTTTATTGAAAGAGTAAAATAGAAATTACAAACAATATTTTTTAACTAAATTTTGACACTTTAATAGATTATATATTCGAATATCTATTTTCTTTCTCTTTTTTACATATATAATACAAAATTATTATTATTAGTATAATAATCTCGATTATTATATAGAATTAAGATTTAGTCGACAATAGTATATTATTGTAAAAATTGTTAAAACTAAATACAACTTAAGAGTTTTAATACTTAAGCAATTTATAATTAGATAAATAACGAATTACTACTTATTAGAGCTAAACAAGAATAAATTATTTTAAGTAATTTCTTTCTTTCTTTCTTACATCTTTTAATAGAAGATTTATTATTAATTTAAAAAAAAATCTAAAGAAAAATTAACTCAACTAATAGAGAAATTGTTAAATGCAAAAATTAAGATTTTAAATTAAATTTTTCTACTAAATACAATATTTAAAAGATATATTTATTTTAATTTCAAGATATTTACAAGTAACAAAGTTAACAATTTAAACATATAAAATTGAGTTAAATTAATTTGAAACTAAAATACAAGGAGATAAATAATATAAAACAACAAATATTTAAACAAATTAATTTATTGCAATACAAATTAAAACAAACGCTAAAAAAGCTTAATAAACTTGAAAAAAAGTACTTATTATATATTAAAATGAAATTTTATTTGATTAACTTATAGTTAAGAATTAACAGAGTTAAAAAATAACTATATAGAAAAGATAAGAAGCTAGAAATAGCAATTCGACTAACAAAGAGATTGTTAAGTGCAAAAAATAAGTTGTATCTATACAAAAATAAATATAGATTACTCTATTAGATAAAAAAGATTGCTAATTAACTTGCTTTAACTATTAATTATTCTTGCTTACTATATTACTTAAATTAATATATTAGATTCTAAACAAATTTTTTCGAATATCAACAACAATATATGCAAGCAATTCAAGCTGCATTTCTTTTTATTAACAAACAATTTTTTTATCTTTAATAAAAGTCTATTAGATATTAAGCAATATATTAGAAAAAAAAAATTTTGAATATTAATAATAATAAAATACAAATAAGTAGTTTAATTTAAAATATCTTAATATTAAAATTATTAAGAACAATAACAAGATTGTATATTTAAAAAGAAATATCTTGTTGCAATAAGAGCAAAGAGAAACAATTCAACTATATATTTAAACAATATACTTAAGAGAGAATTTACTTTGTTGCAATAAGTAAAAAAGAATAATTTAGCTCTATAGTTAAGCATTATATTTAAAGAGAAATTTGTCTTATTGTAAAAGTAAAAAGAAATAACTTAGTTCTATAGTTAAACAAAATGCGTACAAGATATATCTATCTTATTGCTTCAAAAATAAAAATAAAAAGTTTTGTTTTAGAATTAAGTATTTTGTTTAAACAAAATATTGCACTTATAATATATTAGATATTATTAATAGCTTATTTATTTGTATTAATAGCTACAAATTATATATATCTATTTTGTTTCTATTTTAAGAATATACTTAAATATTAAGAAAACTATAACTAAGTAAAGAATTAATCTTCAAACTTTTTTTTCTATCGAATTAATAGTATTTGTTATAACAAAAAATAAAAGATATACAAAGCAAAGTATTTTAGCTTATATTTATACTAATTTTAACCAATTATTAAACTAAGATCGAGAAGCTTTAAGATATAATAATATAATTAATTACTACTAACAATTTAAAAAAGAATTAAAATACAATAAGAGAAAAAATTATTTCTTTATTTTAAAATATATATTTTGTCTTGTTGTAGTATTATAATATACAAATTAGATAAAGATAACAATTGTACAAATATAGTTATTAAAATAGTAACTTTCAATTAATCTTATAATACTCTTAACTTTATTTTTAATATATTAAAAACAATGTAGTCTCTAAGTAACTACTAAGATATATTAATAAATTTTAAATTTTATCTATTTATTTTTAAGAAGTTACTAATCTCTTATATTAATTAATAAACAAACTTTTTATTAGAAGAATTAAAATTAGAATTAAGCAATTGTTTTTGCAATATAAATTAGTTTTAATAGATTATAATTATTAGCTTTTATTTTAATAGAGTAACAAATAAAAGAGTATCACAATTGTATTTGTACAAATAGCTAGAAAAATTCCTAAATGATAGTATCTTAATATTAAGCGTTATATTAATATTGAAGCAATTAAATTGTAGAGAAGTCTATTTCGAGATTTTCTACTCTATTTTCTATTTTTAACAATTAACAAATTTGTTTTTAGAAAAGAAGTTTAATAATAATATTAATTAAAGTTTTTGCAACTAATTTTAAGACAACAAACTTTTAATCGATAAATATCAATTTTTGTACAAGTAAAATGCAGTTAATATAGCTTAACTGTTATATTATAGAAAGAATATAAAAGTATATATAAGTTAAGAATTGCAAGAAACTATAACAATTTAAAAAGAAAACATCGTATTCTATATTACAAGTATATTATAAAAACTAAGAAATTTCAAATTTTATCTGTAATTAATATATTAAGTAGTCGATTTTACTTTTTATCAATTTTTGTTGTTTACTTTTTGCTTCTTTTCTTAAATCTTTTTTTTCTATTTTAAAAAATTCTCGAATTAAATTGCTCGAAAAAGACAAAAAATATATTAAAATTATTATATTTGTAACTTCTTTTATTAAAGATTTTTGATTGCTTAGTATAACAACTTTTTTTTATCGAAGTACTTGTTAAAATATTGTTTGCAAAATTAAACAATTTATTAATATTATAATTACAAGTTGTTGTACTACAAGACAATTTATTAATCTAAAAATTACAAGTTATTGCAATATAAAACAAGTTATTAATTTAAGAGTTGCAAATTGCAATAGTATAAAATAATTTATCGATTTAGAAGTTGCAAACTATAGTAGTATAAGATAATTCTTTAATCTTAAAATTAATAATTGTTTAATATTCGATTTGCAATTATTTTATTATTTTTTTCAATTAAGAAATTGTTTCTAAAAATTATATATTGTAATATTAGAATTTTAACTTAAATTTTTATTTAAACTTTTGTTTAAGCTGTTATTTAAATTCTTATCTTTTTATTTAAGAGTTAGTATCTCTGGATATATATTTTATAAATACTTACTAAAAAAAGATATTAATTTAATTTCTTCTTTATTATTATTTTTGCTCTACAAATAGTTTCTTTTTTATTAATTATTAGTAAAAATTAAAGAAACAAAGATTCTTTCTAGTAGAAAACAAAGACTTACACTTACTAGAAAATTAAAACTCGATTTTAGTAAAAAATTAAGATTTAATCTTTATAGAATTAGAGAATTTAAATTGCAAAGTATTAGCAAAATTATTGTAAAAAATATATTTTTTGTCTATTGTAAACAAATCCATTTTATTGTTATTATAGAAATTCTTCTTTAAAGTTTTCTATATTAACTTTCTAATATAATTTGATTTAATAAGTATAGAAGAAATTTTAATTTAACTTCTTTTTTCTTTCTAAATTTGTTATTCTTTCTTAATATATTTTGTTTTTTTTAAGTACTTTTCTATTTAAGAATTATATATATAAGGCAATTTCGCAACTCTAATTTAACAATTAAAGTAAAAAAATTAAAAAAATATATAACTATTGTATTAATTCTTTAAAAAAGAGAGATATTTGTTAAATTTTGTACTTTACTAAAAATTATAACTAAGATAACTCTTCTATATCAAAGATAATCTTGCATTTTTTTATTTTAGTTTGCAAACTTGTAGATTGACCGCCAGGTCAAGTTTCGATATCAACATTCTGGCCCAATCTAAATACTCGATATCAACCTCTTGACTCGACTTGAAATCGACTTGGGTCAACGATTTCTTGATTTGGCCCAATCGATCCGCCAAGCAATCGAAAATGACGTCAAAATGCCAAGATTCTCTATTTTTAAAAAAATTCGCATTATTTGAATTACTAAAAATAGTTTAAAAATAATAACGCACAAATAACGTACAAATACATTATCTAAATGCATTACTATATAATATTATAAACAAATCAATTAAATTAATCAATTTGATTAAGTTGATTAATGCACTTTTTTAAAATAATCTAAATTTTTCGAGTCTTGGCGAGTTAGGTCGAGTTATACGCTAAGTACTTCATACCTACCCTTTGACTCGACCCAAATACTTGGGTCAAGATTTCTAACCCGAATTGGGTCTTGGCGAGTCGAGAACCCGATTCGAACTCGATGACTTGGCTCGACGCGATTAGTCTACAAACTTGTTTCTATTAAATATATTCTCGACAAAGTTTTTGTTTTTTTTTTAAAAATTTAAAATTAATCTTTAAAAAAAAAAAAAAAAATGTTTTTTTTTATATTTTTTTAAAAATTAATTTTAATGTTTTTTGTTAAATTTTGTGCAATTAAATAGTCTCTTTTAATCTACAATAGTATATATAATACTATTATTTTTTGCTATTTAAAAAAAGTTTAAAAATCTCGAATTTATTAGATATCTTGTTATATATAGTAAGAAGTTTTCGATAATATTATTATAGAATTGCAAAAAAAAGATATTTGTCGATATCTAGATTATATTAGTTTAATTATCTTTGTATTAATATATTGTATTATTTATTCTATTTTTCTATTTCGACTTTTATTTTTTTTACAAAAGTTTGATTTGCAAGAAATACAAAGTTTTGTATTTCTTTAGATAGATTATTGTATAATATTATTAATCTATTACTAATATATAGATTACGCAATAACTACTTATATATCTTGTAAATATTCTATTAATAGATAAAAGCAAAAATCTAATAATATACAAGTAATATATAGATTGCAAGTATAATAATTTAATTAATTATTAAATTTTTGTTGTACAATTTTGTTATATTAATCTCCAAAAATACTACTATATTTGTCAAATCTATATTAGCAAATTAGCTTAATATATTGCTTGTATCTTTTTACAATACAAAAAAAATAAAAAAATTACAAAAATTAAAAAGATATAGTTAAATCTTCTATTTAAATAGACAAAAATTTTAAAGATTTTTTTATTATTTTTTAATTTATATATTTTTAATATTTATATTGTAGTAAAAGTAGTATCTAAATAGTAGCTTCGAATTTTTCTAGTATTTGCGAATAGTTTGTAATATATATCTTTTATTATAATAGTTTTATCTTTTAGATTAATACTTAGATATTCGAAAAGATATTTGATTTCTACAATTAAGTTTAAATATTATTTAATACTATTAATTGTTGTTTGTACAATAATATCTATATAGATTTGAATTATATATTATAAGTATATATTAATATTAAATATCTCAATTTTTAAATAACTATTTATCGATTAGACTAATTGTGTCGAATTAGATTATCAAGTTCGAATCAAGTATTTGACTCGAATCTTAATAATTTATACTGATCTAACTCGAAAATCTTGATAATTTGATTTCCAAAATTAAAATCGACAATTCGAACTAATTTCTATACTTGAAATCGAAATTTGATTCGAATAATTAATTCGAATTGTCAAAACTATTATTTTTAGTAAATTTTATTATTTTTAGTAGCAATTAATTAATAATTTAATAGAAATAGTTAATTTATTTAAATTAATTAATAAGTATATTAGATTGTTTTTATAGTATATATTACTAATATATATTATCTAGAAAATAATTAAAAAAATCTAAATTTAAACTAAATTTATACTATTTTTAGTATTCTTAATATTCTTGACAATTTAATTCGATTTCTAATATTGAAATCGAAAATTAACACAAATCGAGTTAAATTCATATTTAAATAATAGAAATTAGATTAAGTTTCGAGTTAATTTCTAATATTAAAATCAACAAATTAAATTAATTTCTAAAGTTAAATTCGAAATTCGATCTAACAATTATTCTATTATCGATCAAATCTTGTTTAATTTTTTCATAATATAATTGCGTTTTATTATTATAAAATAGTATTTTTTAATTTATTCGAATATTAAAGTTGCTTAAAAAGATTGTTTGCTAATCGATATATAATTATATCGTTACTATAGATATTTTATTAAGCGCTTAAAAACACTATCTTCTATCTATATTTAATACGTCTATATTTGTCTAAATACTTAAAAGCTAACATTAAATAAAGAATAGTAATAAGTTCTTAATTTATTCGAACTTTGCAATTGTTTAGAAAGATTATTTGCTAATTAAAATATAATTGTATTAATACTTTAGATATTCTATTAAGTTTCTAAAGAGTATTATTTTTTATCTATATTTAATATATTTATATTTGTTTAAATACTTAAAAGTCGAGAGTAAACAAAGAATAATAATATTTAAATATATTTTTATTTTTATTGTATTTGTTACAAATAAAGTAAATAATAACAATATTAATCTTAAAACAAAATTAATAAGTATAAAATTAAAAATTAGTTATTGTCTTATTTTTTGTTACAATTGCGCATTTAGATAAAATACTAATTCTAATAATAAAAAAGAATTTCTAAGATTAATTCTTTAATAAAGTTTTCAAAAATAGAAAAAAACTCTTAAAATTGTAATTTTGACAAGATTTTTATAGAATAAATATAAAAAAAGTTTGATTGCTATAATAATAGCAATATTCTTTTATATAGTTAGAAAATATATATATCGACAATTCGGAATAATTCTCTAGAGACTTTATTAGTAGTTTAAGACTTTCGAGATTGTTATATTGATGTCTTAACTTTAAAGTTATATTAGTAACATAGAGTTGCTTTAGAGTTTATCTCGAACTAAAATATCTATTTTTGCAAAATAATATTTTTATAAGTTATAATGTTTTTTTTAATTTATTTCGCGATATTTTAATCTATACTTACAATATAGATTATAAATAATATAATGTCTTTAATACTTATAATTATTTAGATTCTTGTTCGACTGCAACTTATATACACAATAGTATTGCAATTTCTAATATAATTTGTTTGATTTATATTATAATATTAAATGCATTTGCGTTTATAGAAATGCTTAATACTTTAAAAATTAAATTTATTTCTCTTATATATATATTATACTTTTACAAGAAGTAAAAGTTCTTCTTTTTATTATCTATAAAAATATTTACGTATAAACACTTTTTTGCATAAGCATCAAATCTCTTGTATTTCTTTGCATTATTTATAATTAATAAAAGAATCTTTTTTCTCTTTATATATTAAATTGTATTTGTCTTACTTTTAATATTTAGCTTTTTTCTTTAAATAGTCTAATTAAGTGTTAATTTTAACAATATATTTTTCTCTTGTCTTTTAACTCGAGTTCTATATTTATTTTATTAAAGATTATTCTTAATATTAATCTTCGACTTTACAATTAACTTGTTCCTAAATTGTATTAGTATAGATAATAATGTAAAGATAACAAATACAGCTTACTATATTAATACTTCTTTTTTTTAGTATATTTTGTTTGTCGCTCTCTAGTTAATTTCGATCGATCTAAAATTTGATTACAATTATTAAAGATAACTTATGTTTTTCGCTATATTTCTCGAGAAGTTGTAATTGTCTAATTGCAAATAAACATAAGCATTCAATATTTAATTTAGTATAATCTTTATAAGATATCTTTTATCAAAAAAGTCTACTTCGATATTATTCTTTTTTTTAAATTTCCTCTATAAGTATTTTTGTTGTTAGTTAATATATACATTGTTATCTATCAAATCTAAACAAGATTTAATTTAAACTTATATTTTTATTTAAGAATATCTATCTAAACGTTACTTTGTGTAATAATTTCTCTTTGTAAATACGCTCTCAATTAATTAATTTATTTGTTGTTATTTGTCAAATTTAGACAAGATTTGATTTAGATCTTCTTCTTTGTATATAAATAAATCTATCTAAATATTGTTGTTCTTCCTAGATTCTTTCTATAAGTATTTTTTGCAATTAGGTTATATAGCACTTGTTATTTGTTAAATTTAGACAAAATCTAACTTAGATTAAATTTATATTTGCTTCTTTAATTAAAAATACTTACTTTTATATTGTTTTGTTTGTTAACTTTCTTCTACAAGTACTCTTACAATTAGTTAATACTTTTATTGTTATTCGATAGTTTAAAGAAGATCTAACTTAGAATTGATTTAGATTTAACTTAGATTTGCGTTTTCGATTAAAAATACTTACTCTAATATTGTTTTAATTGTTAATCTCTTTTTATAAATATTCTTGTAATTAATTAATATCTTTGTAATTATTTGTTAGAATTAAGTTAGATCTTCTCTAAGTAACTTATATTTATACAACTTAAGATTGTTAATTGATTGCTTAGATTAGTTTATTTTTATATATTTTTTTACTTCTTAAGCTTTTAAGTACGAATTTTTTATTCGAAGCATTTATTAAATTCTTATTATTGTTTTATCGATTACATTGCTTCGATAAATACTTAAATTTCAATTTATTAGTATTTAAATTTAAGAGAGACTTTTGAAGAGAAATATACTAGATTTTGTTATTATCGAACTTGTTAATAGCTTCTTTGTTGTAAAATATAATTTTTTATTGCAATTTTTGTAAACATTTCTCTCTTTATATTATAAATTAATTGTTTTATCTTTGTTGTATTTTCTTATAAATATTTGTTAATATATTATAAGTATAAAGATTGCAATTGTTAACAAAGTAAAGTATATATTTTCGATATATTGTTCTTCGAAATAAATAGATATTTGTATTTTGTATTTAAATTTCTCGATACAATAACAAATTATAATTCTTATTATTTTAATTGTTTTTAAGATTATAAAATTAAATATATATTTAATCAAAGAATTAATTTTAAAACTCTCTTAACTATTGTTAAAAAACAAAGATATAAAAGTCTTAATTATTATCGAACTTGCAAATAGTTCGAATTGCTTCTTCTAATTGTAATTTAGTATAAAATCAATAAAGATAAACAAACTTATATCTTAAATATTCTTGCTTAGAAAAGTTGATTTTGATAATAAAGTTTAAACGTAATTACGCGACTTTCTATTGCTAATAAAGTTGTAATAATTCTTAATTATATTACAAACTTGCTTTATTATATAAGATTGAAAATTTTCTATTGCATTATAGAGTTACAATTAAATAAGTTCTTATTTACAATAGAAAGAGATAGAAGCAAAATTCAATTAAGATTTAAATTAAATCTTAACAATTTTTATTCAAGTAAAGAAGATAGCATTTATTGTTACTTGAAAATGCTTTGTTTTCGCTTATTTATTAAAATCTTCTTTATATCTTTTACAATCTTATCTAATATTATTAATCTAAATAATTATATATAGTTTAATAATTTTGAGTTTAATTGTATGCAACTCGATAATAGCAACAATGCAAACAATTTTTACAATAATATCGAAAATAGCAATTTGAGCAATAATAAGACAACTATTATAGATATCGAGCTAGATAGTAATAGCAACAATAATAGCAAGAAAAATAATAATAATTAGAAGAAGACTAGCATAGAAATCAAATTAGACAATAACAATAATAGTAATAACAAAGAAAATAAAGATTAAGAAAATAAAAACAAACAAGAGAGTATTAAAGAAGAGAACTATATAATTACAAACAATAGATTTTACTCTCTTAATATTAATTTATTTGTAATAAATTATAGCAAAATATTATTTATTGTTTCTAATAATATTAATACGTCTATTAAGAATAATTTAAGTTTTATTAATTTAATTAAGATTTATTTTATTGCTTTGACTATTATAAAGATATATTTTACATTAATAAAAACTAACTCTTAAATATCAAATTATCGAAAAATCGATTTTGTATCTTCTTTACAATTATTGCTCTTTATTTCGAATTGTTTTTTTTTATAAAATTAGCTAAGTTGTATTGTTAGAATAAGAATAAGATTATAAATAATAAGTATAAGTTCGACGAACTTAATACTTATAAATTATGCTCAATTATTAAATTTATAATAATTAAGAATATTTGTATATACTATATATTTAATCAATATTAAAAGACGTTGTTAGATATATCTTTATATTTAAAAATATAAGAAAGATATTAAACTCGATACTTTTAATTTTTCGATACAATAATAAGCTAAGCAATATTCTTATTACTTATATAAAGTTGTCGCTCTTATTATTTATAATATTAGACAATTAGATCGAAATATTGCTTATACAATTAACAAATAATAATATAGAATTACTGTTCTTGTTACTTAAACTAGTTGTTATTCTTTTGTATTTTAAAGATTTTGTATTATATATTGTTAACAATAACTTATTTGTTAAATAGTAATTTCAATTGTCGATTTATTTGTTGTTTTCTTTTTTGTCTATAACAATAATAAAAAAAGTATAGATCAAATTGTTATTGTCTCTTTCTTGTATATAGAGTAGAGCAATATTTTGTAAATCGATTCTATTATTTTTGTCGAATTCATTCTTTCTATCTTTGTCTTCTATATACAAAGATTCTATTTTAAGTAACTACTATACAAGAGAATAAAATAAAAAGAGACAAGTATTAAGTTAATTATTGTTATATAGTCTAATAAATAAGACTTTAATTAAATTGCTTTTTTAAGAATTTAATAGCAATAATATAATATTAAATAAGATTAAGTTATAAGATTATATCATTGTTAACAACAATATATTTAGATTGTTACATCTTGTAAAAAAAACTTAATTGTATATTAAAACAAACAATAATATTAATTTCAACAATAATAAAACTAATAATTTGTTAATTTTTGTATTTAAATACTTGCACTATATTATAATTAATTCTTCTTTTTAATTTTGTCAAAATATATATATCTTAATTTCTTTATCAATTTCTTCTTATTTAAAATTATTATTCTCTAAGTTTTGCAATATTTAAGCAAATTGTTATTGTTACAAATTGCGTAAATAATTAAAATGCAAGACTACAAAAGTCTTTAAAAAGAAATATAAGTTTTAAAAATTATATATTAAGTATTATTTGACAAATATATAGTCTTGTTTATTGTTTTTTTAATTAATTATTTTATAATTGTTTTGTTTAGATTTTAATTAAATTTTAAGCTTTCGAAGATTATAAATCTTTGAAATTAAGAAATCGATTAGCTTTGAAACTTTGTTACTTTATAAAAAAAAAAATGTTAATATAAATAGAACTTGCGTCTTTGCTTTTGTTTTTAATAAAGAAGATTCTTAATATTCTAAGAACAATTTAACTTAAATCTAATTTAGATTTGATCTAGATCTAATCTAGAACAATTGCTTCTTAAAGAAAAGATTGTTAATATTCGAAAATTAATTTAACTTAGATTTGACTTAGATCTAATTTAGAATAGTTGCTTCTTAAAGAAAAGATTGTTAATATTTAAAGATTAATCTAATTTAGATTTAAATTAAATCTAACTTAGAACAATTACTTCTTAGAGAAAAAATTATTAATATTCAAAAATTAATCTAACTTAGATCTAACGTAAAATAGTTGCTTCTTAGAGAAAAAATTCTCAATATTCGAAAATTAAGTTAATTTAAATTCGAATGTTTAGACAACAATAATATAATAATTTCTTTGTTAATATTAATAACAATCGATTAAGAAGTATTTTAGTCTTTACTTTGTTATTTTCGAATATTTATTATATTTGCGAACTAGTTTAAGTAACTTAATGCAAGACATTTTAATTTTTTGCTTTTGCTTATTTAATAAGCAATACTAAAAAGATGTTTTAATTGTATCTTTACTTTCTTTATCTTAACAACAAAGAGAACTTTTTTCTTAATATATTAAATATTGTAATATTCGACAATAAGTTAAAAGTTGCACTTAAAGAATTTCTTAATATTTAACTTTTGTTATTTTTATCGATAATTTCGCTAATCTTTTTAAGTAATTTTTGGAAATTTGTTAAAAAGTTTTGCTAAAAGACAAAATTTTCAACATTATAAGTAAAAAGTTAGTATAGCGTTAAAGAAGTTAGTTATTTTCTTTATTTTTAAAGTTATAATTGTAGATATTTTGTTATAATATATTCTAATATTAATCGATAAAGACTTGTAAGAAGATAAAAAGACAATATTATTATATTCGAGAGTAACTTATTTTTTTATTTTATTGTCTTTAGTTTAATAGAATCTTTTTTTTATTAATACTTTTTTTTCTTATCTTTAACTTTCTGATTTTATATAATGTTCTTGTTATTTATTCTTAATTTTATCTTCTTTTTAACAAGAACTAGTTTAATTAAGTGCAATTTAAATTAGCAATTACGTCTTTAAGTCTTATTTTATATTTAATGATATCTTGCTTATTTGTTTGCAATTCGAATTCTCTTTATCTTAAATTAAGAACTATATATTATATTATATTAATTTTGATTAGTAAAATTGTTAATATAATACTTTGTATATTTTAAATTTGTAGATACAAAACATATATTGCAAATAATATATAAAATATTATAAAAATATTAAGATTACAAATATTTAAAATTCTTATTTATATTCTTTGAATAATTTACTACTTTGTATATTTTATATATCTTGTAAGTAATTTCTTTATTAATTTAGTACTTTAATTTAACAAACGTCTTTGTATATTTTTATAATTGTCTATTACGCCTTAATCTTTTGTAATTAAGCATAAAAATAATAAGTTATATACTTCTTATATATTTGTTACTATTTGTTATTAATTTGTTGTTTCGATATTTCTTGTTCGACTCTTTATCTTGCATTTATACGCAATCTCTTTGTTAATTACTTCTATTGCGTTAACAAAAAATATATCGAATTATATTCTTTTGTAGTCGATCTAAATTAATATAATCTTTCTTGCTTTATTTTTAATACGTTAAAGACTTATAAATCTTAACAAAAGAATTTTTTGTTCAAAACAAATTTTGTTCTCGAATATTTAAATTAGCAATATTGTATTTTCTTTTGTATTTTTCTCGAATAAATATTGTTAAAACCTTTATAAAGTTAAAGTACTTAAATTAGTTTTCGATAATAAGTCTCTTAGCTTTTTGTCAATATTAGTTATTTTAATCTAAATTAATAAATTGTGCATTATTATAATTGTTAAGATTAAATATTATTAACAAATTTATTAAATCTTAACTTGATATTGTAATACTTATCTTTAATTTTTGTTTCGCAATAAATATTACTTAAGTTTTTAGATATAATATTATATCTTTTATAACAACAATATTAAGATATCGAATATTGTGCATTAATATTTGCGTATTCTAGTTTTTTGTCTTGTTTGTTCTTGAAAAGAATTGCTTTAACAAGAATTTATATATTGTTTTTCTATAAAAAATACTAAAATTTTGAGTATTATTAAATAATCGAATAAAACTTGTATAGTATATTAAGATACAAAGCTTAAGAATATTAAAACAAATTTTGTTCTTATTATTTTTATTGTATATAATATTTTGCAATCGATATTTAACAAAAATTGTTTTTAAATTGTCGATTTAATATAGCGTATATTTTAAGTAATTTAATATATTTTTATTATATAAAATATACTAAGCAAGCATAACAAAGTTTATTATTGCTTAAGTATAACATATTGTTATATCTTGTTTTTCTAATAATAGAAATATTATTGCAAAAACAAGTTATAATATTATTGTCTTTTATTCGATTTTGCTCTATTATTGAATTTTGCTAAAATACTTAAATTTCTTTAAGTTAATAAATTTAGAAATCTAACAAAAGCGCTTGTTAAATTAAATCGAATTTGTCGATTTAATAACTGTTTTTTTCTTTTTTCTACGTTTTGCTAATCTTTTAAAATAAGTATAAAAAATAATATTATTAATTAAAGCAATAAATTAATTAATTAATTTTATAATTATATTTTTGAACAATTGATAAAGAATATTTAGATTTATTAAGATATAAATGTTGCAATATTTGTAATTCTATATTTAATTCTTTACAAAATAAATCTTTATATTTGTTTTGTCTCTTTTTGAATTAAAATTTTGTTCAACAAGCTTAATTTAAGTATATTTAGAAGTTTAATATTTTTATTTCTTTGTAAGATTCTCTTGCTTGTTAAAAGAAATTTTGCGAATGTTATAGTATTTGTTCTTCTTAATATTAGTAATAAGTATTTGCTTTTTGTAATTTATTATTATTTTCTTAATAATTAAATAATAGCTTCTTGTAAAGTTATTTATATATCGAATATTTATATCGAATTTTTTAAGTTTCTCGAAATCTTTATTAAATTAATACGAAGAATATATATATTATAGTTAAAATACATATATTTAAATACTATTTTGATAGTTTAATAATATACTTTTGTTTATATATATAATTAATATTTCTTTTTAATCTTTACAATTAAAATTATTTTTATTAAAATTATTTTTAATCGAATTTAATTTCGTTTAGTTGTATAATTAAGATTGCCAATAATAAAATAAATCGATTATAAATTCTAATTGTTATAATAATATCTTATCTATATCTTATCTATAAATATAAGAATTAAAACAATAATTATCTCTATTAATACCTAATTTTGCGTACTTTATTATTAATCTCTTATATATATCTTTGTATAAACATATATATTGTTTGTTGTTCTAATTTAAATAGACGCATATATTAGATTTTCTTAAAAGAATTTGTATTTTAATAGAAAGCGCATTATATTTTTTATATTTCGATAATATATAATATACTTAACAATAGCAAAATTATTTATTGTGCTCTTAATAGTAAAGTTCTTGCTTATTTAATTGTTATTTCGAATCTTATATAATGTACGATATATTTGCGTACATTATTTTTTAACGTTGTAATAATTGTATTGCTTGCGTATATACTTAAAATTTATATTTCGAAAAAGAGCGTTAATAGTACTCTTTGTAATTTTGTAATTTATTAATTATTGCGCAAACTTTTAGTTTGTAATATCTCAAAAAAACTTATATATTATACAAAAAATCTCGAGATATATTGTTATACTTTCTTCGAATTAACGAAAATAATTATTTTTTTTAATTATAGACTTGTTAAGTTCTTTAATTCTCTTCTTTTTATTATATTTCTCTATTATTAGAGAGAAGACAATAAATTGCAAATCTATTATAGAATTGCTTCTTATTAAGTTATTAAATATTTTCAAAATTTGATTTTTGTTAATAATATTGTCTTGTTGTAAAATTGCAAAGTAGCAAATTGTAATCTTTGTAAAATACGTATTAGAAAAATTCTTTTAATTTTAATTTAATTCGAAAGATTATAAAGCTTCGTTATATATTATTTTATTTAATAGATTTAATATTTTAGTTTTTGTTGCAATCTATCTAAGTGTAAGAAGACTATTATATAATTAATATAATTTTTTATCTTTCGATTTATCTTTTATTTTTATTTTAGATCTAGATTTTCTTTAATACTTTTTCTTTCAAGTTATTAAGTACTTGTCAAGATATTGCGTTAGTTTATTATAATTAGATTATTTTAATTTATAATTAATCAAAGTGCTAATTAGATAATATCTAATTAACTATATAAGATATAATCTCTATTATCAATAATTGTTTCTTTCTAACAATAGTATTGTTTTTATATATATTAGTATTTAAGCTCAAGCACGTTCGAAACAATTATTTATATTTTAAATTCTAGAGCAATTCTCAATATTAACAAGAAATTAATATTAAAGTAAGAAAATACGCTTTGCTATTGCTCAATAGTTAATATTTATAGATGTTAAGTTCTTTAAATAAAATAACTTAGATTCAACTTAGATACAAGATTATACTATAGATTAAAAGAGAAGATATTAAGCAAATACAAACTTATATTTAGAATTAGATTTGTTAGATCTAATTAAAATTTGATCAAGATTTGATTTAGATACAAGATTATACTATAAATTAGAAAAAAAGATATTAGACAAGCACAAACTTATATTTAGAATTAGATTTGTTAGATTTGATTAAAATCTAATCGAGATTTAACTTAGATACAAGATTATACTATAAATTAGAAGAAAAAATATTAGACAAGTACGAACTTATATTTAGAATTAGATTTATTAAATTTAATCGAGATCTAATTAAGATCTATTTTAGATTACAAGATTACAAGATAAACGCGTAAATTAGAAGAAGTTTAATAGCAATTCTATTGCGTCTAACTATAAGAGCTTTGTGCTACTTTATCTTAAATATACTCTTATTATTATTAGATTTCTTGTATATTCTTAATATTAATAAACGCATTTATAGAAGTATTATTTTATTTAGCAATTTCGATTCTTTATTTCTTTTTAATATTTAATCTCGAATGTATCGACAATAAAGTTGAACTTTATTTTCTATTTTCTATTTTTTATTTTTTATTTTTTATATATTTAATTTTTGGTATTGCATAAAGTATACAATAGAATATTTTATTAATATTGTTTTAATAATAAGCGAGCTTAAAAATTTGTTTGTTCGACTTCGAATTAATAATAAATTTAAATCAAATAATAATTGTTATTTGCTAAAAATTTAATATTGTTTCTATAAGACTTGTTATATCGATAAGAGTATTTAATTAATTCTAAGCTAAAATATTGTTAGTTTTTATATATTTTTTAAGTATAAATGTGGTGACAATTACGCTGCGCTTTGCTTAACTATTGTAATTTATTTATATATATTAATTTAATATAAAACGCTTGCAAAGAAATTGTATAAAAGAAATTAATATTTGTTAATTACAAAGTATATTAAACGCTATGCTTAATTTATAAAATAGTAAATACTTCGACTCTTGTAAACAAAAGAGTTAAGTTAAGATATCAATTTACGTATTTTATTATTAATATTATTTCGAGAAACAAAAATATAATAGATATTAAAGTGTCGAAATGTAATTTAAGAAACAATTTAATAACTTTTAATTTTAAGACGTTCTAAATAAGATATAAATAAAAGTTCGCTAAAAAGTAATAATTTTTTGTTCGATTAATAATCGAGTTTATATATATTCTCTTTACTTTAGCATTTGTTTATCTTATATTTTGCTTAAGAGAACTAATATTGCGTTCGATTATAAACAATATATTGTTATAAATATAAAACAAGCTAACTTCTTTATAAACTCTCTTAAATTTTGATATTATTAATTTTTTTAAATATTGTCGAGAATAGATTTGTTTATAACAATTTTAATTTTAAATAAATTGCAATTCTTTAAGTTGTCGTAAATACATATTCTTTTGTTTAATTATTAATTATTTATAGTTAATACAAGATTATTCGAGAATAGAGTGACAAAAATTTTCGATACAATTTTTTAAGTTCGATTAAGCAATTCTTGAACTAACAATTTTTCTTGTAATATTAAATAATAATACAAAGCACAATCTTCGCAAAGAGTTAACTAAATATATTTGTCTCTTTTTTAATTTTTTTGTTAATAGTTACTTGATACTTTTTAATAATCTTCTTTATTACTTTTATTATAATTAACTAAGAAACGTAATACAAATGCTTCGAAACTCTAGTGCGCTTAAAAGCTTATAATATTATTATAGTTAATAACAATAGTAGAAACAAAGTATTAATTAATTTTGAACAAAAACGTTTGTTAAAATCGAAATTTCAATTTGTTGTTCTTTATTTGTTGTTAAATTTTTTAAATTCTCTTCTCGAAATCTCAACATTATAAAATTTATTAATATTGAAAAAATCGCAAAGAAAACCATTAATCTATTGTGTTTTTCTTGTTCTCTTTGTATTTTTCTACAAGAAGTAGCTATAAATATCGATAATCTTATTATAAATATAAGATTTCTAGAAGCTCTAAATAATTTACTACCATAGCGTAGTATTAACAATTATATTGTAATACTTGTTAAAATTAAAATCTCTTTTTGTTTAAGATAATTAATTGCTAAGCTTTTAAATAAGTAATTATAAGAATCTCGAATTATTCAAAGTCGATTTCTTAACTTAATTAAAAGTTTTATTTTAAATTTCTTAAACAACTTATAAAGATATAGAAACATAATATCTAGTTTTGTTAAATCGATAATCTTAATAATAACTCGATATTAATTGTTAGTATTAATGTTCGAAATTACAAATAAAATTAATTTTTTAATAACATAATAATTATAACAAGTGAAGTCGAATTCGCACAAATAAACGTCTAATTAAATATCGAAAGTATTAATTAAAAAAAAAGTAAAGATCTTGAATACTTAGTAGAAACAATAACAATAAATAGCAAACTCGACTTTTTACTTAAATAGAATATTTATTAATCGACGCTATAAATAAAGTTAAAGAATAACAACAACAATTGCTTCGACTATCTATAAATAGATATTGTTAATCTTTATATTATTGATTAAGTTAATATATATTATTTTCTTTAGATTTATTTTATTTCTTATAGAAATGTTACAAAGATTTTGAATGCTTATATATGCTCTAGTTATAAATTAGATAATCGAATATTGTTAGTAAAAATAAGCAACAATATATTTAACAATAATTATATAACTTTTTTATTAATCTTTATAAAAACTAATTTTATAAAATATATAGCGCATTTCTATATATTGTCGACAAAATATTTATAGAGTTAACAAACTTATATTGTCTTAATTTTAATAATTAAATTAATCTTAATATGCAAGCAAAGAAGTAATATTTTAACTCGACGTATAAATTTTTATTTTACGCTTTATTGTTCTTGGTTTTTTCGATTTTATTAATATTTTTGTTCTTTTACTTTATATTTGACGCGACAATAAAAATAATCTTTGTTTTTCTTTTATTAATCTCGATTGCAATCTTAAACTTAGATTAATTGTTATTTCAACTATTTAAGATATTGTTAACAACATTTCTTGATATATTTTTTGCTTAACTTTCTTAAATGAAGACAAAGTAACTATTAACTATTTATTGTTTAGAAGTTTAAGAATTCAAAAATAGATAATTTTAAGTCTAGAATAATAAAATATTAATTTTAAAGATATAGAATAAAAAGAATATTATAATATATTGATTAGCTCTATTAATTTTCTACGACAACTTTGCTAAACAATATAATAGAATTTTTGTTAGTTCGAAGACGTCAAAAGAGAAAAGATCGAATAAATTATTTTTAGAATTAATATTAATTAAATATTTTTGCGCTTCTTTTGTTCTTCGAGTAGATTATAATATAAAAGTAAGAGATTGATTTATTTATATTATCTTGTAATTAACATTAAACTTAGACTAATCGCGAGAAATCGAAAATATCATGTGAGAGCATCAAGACTCGATTCCTCGATTTTTTTTAAAATCGAATTGCTTAAAATAGTAACTTTTCGACTAAGCTAAACTTATTATAGTAATAAGCTAGCTTCTTTAAGCAATTTAATTTCATTCGATTTCTTAATAATTCGATTCAATTTCAAAGTTGAAATTAAATATTGAATCGACAATTAATCTAATTAAACTTTAATCTAATTTTAATATATATATAGACTAATCGCGTTAACCTAGAAATGTCACGTGCAAATGCCAAGACTTAAGTTAAAAAAAAATCGAGAAATCGAATTGCTTAAAGTAGTTTAGTCGATTACTATAAGTAGTTTAGCGCGAAGCGCGCTAAACTAATTTGAGCGATTCGATTTCAAAAAATCGTCGCGATCCAATCTTGGCGTCGAGTCGAACTAGAAAGATAATATCATAACTTGATTCGACGATCAATCTATATATATATTGATTGTAACAATCTTGTTGCGCAAATTATTATTCTTAAATAGAGGAATAAAATTGTTTAATATATAATATTTTAAAACTTAATTAACTTTGTTGCAAAAAATATTCCGCGTTCGAAATTAAGTTTAAAGAAAGCTTAAACAGAAGTTACTAAATTGCGAACAAACTCTAAATATAATTATAAAGAGTTACTTAGTTTTAAGTTTACATAAAAGTATAAATAATCTTATTCGAAATAAAATGCAATTAATTGCGAATTTGTTTAACACAAATTTAAAAACAAACTAATAGAAAGAAAGCAAAATGAAGAAGAGAAATAAAATAAAGAGAGAGCTAAAAGAAGCAAAGAAAAAATCTATTAATAAAGAATATTTTCAAAGATTAATATTGTAATTTTATCTTCTTATTTTTTTTGCAAACTTTTTTATTATTATAATTTTAATATTAAAGTTATCAATATAAGTAATTGTATCTTTATTAAGACATTTAATAAATATAGAATGCTTAGAAATCTTTGTAAAGTTCTAAAAATTTTGTTGTAAAATATAAACAAAGTTAAGTTTATAAATTTTGTGTTTGTTTTTTGTTAAATATTCGCGAAGTATTTCTAACTTTTTTTCGAATAAAATATATATAAGTTTAAACGTAAGTTACTTGTCTAATTTAAGTCTAATTTTGTAATTTTATAATTAATATTTAAATAAAGTCTCGATTGTTTTCTCTTTCTAAAATAGATACTTTTAATTGTTATATATTTGTAATATATACTTTAGCAATTTTCTTGCTATATTAGATAATTTAGAATTTTTAGAAAATTTGTAGTTTTTATTATTTACTTTAGCTTTGTAATTTAACTAATTTTTGTTAATATCTATTAAATTAAACTTTATTAGATTGTTTTTTTGCAAAAATGCAAACTTGTTACTTGCAATTAAATTTCGACTTAATCTTTTATCTATTATTGAATGCTATTAATACGTCAGTTAAATATAAATTGTATAATTATATTGTGCAAATCTAAGTACTTATATATTTTAATCAATTTCTAAATTGTATTTACTTTAATTAAAATATTTGTAAAACAATATTATAAATAATTATTCTTATTATATTAAAGATTAGTTCTTCGTAATATTACTAAATAGTAATCGATAATAATTTTGTTTCTCTATTTACTTTTTTATTTTTTGCGAGCAATAAATTTTTATCTACAATTATTAGATTGTAAGTATTAGATTTCTTTTAAATAAAATATTCTTTTTTCTTTACAAAAGCTTTAACTATAAAATTATCTATTATATTAGAATCGACTATTGCTATAAGTTAATAATTGTTAATCTTAATTTTTTTTTTCTTTTTTTTTTTATACTCGATTCAACATTCCTAAGAATTTATGCGAGAATTTATGCGAGAATTATATACTTTTATAGTTTTTAAATTTGATCAATTACGAATAGACAAGTAACACTAGCGTCTATTTGTCTAATTATAATTGACTAGAATTTGCGATTGTTATTTCGTTTGTAACAAATTGTTATAACGACGCTACGTCTTCGTCTTCTATATCGTGATATTCGTAATACAAGAAATTTTTTCAAACGAAAACTCTATAAATCTAAGAAGAGTCTAAATATCGTTAATAATGTCGTTGTTTAAAATTGACGCAACAATTTAATAGTCAAAATTATGCGCATTGTTGCGACGATAAATCTAATCTTGTTTAGCAATTATTATTAATTCGTAATATTAATCTTTTATTATATGTGTGTTCTTTTTTGTTGTTATCTAAGACAAATTAATAAAATATGCTTAATTGTTATACGTTTTTGATCGCAATCGAAAGTTTTTATTGTAATTTTAAACATTTGTTGTTTGCACAAAAATTAATTAAAGTCGATTTTGCTTATTTTTAGTTATATTAGAAATGCATTATGCGATTTGAAACAATTATTATGTAATTGCATATATTTATGCGTAATTCTAAGTACAAGTTTGCGATACTTTGCGTCGTTCTTATCTTTTAATTATCTTAATTGTTATTTCTTTCGAATTTTGTTCTAAATAAGCATCTTTTTAATAACGAGTTTGCTTAACATTTGATTTGCAAAAAATAAATATTGTTTGTGCGTCTTGTTAGCAATTTCGTTTACAATTTCGTTGTTTTTTATATCTTTATATTCTAAAACTTAATAAAGTTTTAATATAACGTTGCAACGTCGCATCGCATTATATGCTTTTTACATTTTTCTAAAACATATTTAATTTAATGTTGATTTTATCTTTCTTATAATCTTTAATAAAGTTTGATTGTCGAAATACATTTTATAAATTTGTTCTCGCAAATTAATAAACATCTCGCAATGCTTCGTCAATTTTTCGATTACTCTTGTAAGTTTTTTAAGTTCGTTATAATATATAAGTGTTATTTCGACATCTTCTAGTCGCTTTTCAATTTTTTAATTCGTTTTTATCAAAATAATAATAACATTTTTATCGCAATTGCTTTTGTTAAAATACATTCTTTAATATTAATTAAACTTGTTTGCATTATATTTTTTCTTAATTATTTTTTTATTATACGCAATAATTATTTTAGAGAGTTTTACTTATAAAACATTTTTGTAAAATTGCTATCGCAATATTGTTGTTAATTCGAGTTTTTTTCGCATTTATTTTTTCTTAAGTTGCAAAAATATTATTTTAAATTTTGATTTTTATTCTTTTTTTAATATTAAGTTGTTGCGTATGCGTAACATTGTTACATTTATTATTTTGCTTAACTTTTATACATTTATAATAGTTATTAATTTTTGTATTAGCTTTTTAAGATGCACATTAATAAAAAACATATTAATTTTAATTTGTAAAACTTTTATAAATGTTGTTTTGTAAACATTTGTAATATATTGAAGCGCACAATTCTATATCGATCGCAATTTTAAAATAATTTCTTTTCTTAAATTTTTAATATTTTTAGATGTATGTTACGCGACAACATTGTATTTTTGTATTATAATTTAATATAATTAACAATATATTTATTAATTTAAACAAATCGACTTCTTAAAATATAATAAAAAATTAAATATTTCGATTGCAATTCTAACAAAAAAAACAAAAGTTATTTCGAGATAATTAAAATAGAACAAAGAAGAAGATTGTAATTTTTCAATTTACTTTACATAGTATAATTTTTATATTTTTTGCAATAATTACACGAAGTACGCAAAACTAATGAATATAATTTTCTTTCGAACAAACTATAGATATAAATTTGAAAAATTTAAATACATTAAAAATAAAGAAAGAGATAAAGAGAAATATAATTCTTTAAAATAGATAGAAAATATATTGTAACTAAGAAGTTATTTCTTGTATATATTAGAATATATATATATTAGAATTCTAATATATACCCTTTTTTTAATAAATTAACTACTATTGTTATATTTTCTGCAAACTATACATACTTTTTAATAGATTATATATATTCTTTAACAAATGCTACTCAAAATATATAATATAATAGAGACAACTTTTTTACAAACTTGTATAAAACAAGATTTATAATAAGATTGTCTTTTATAATATATAATTACTTGAAAAATATAAAAAGCAATATTTGAATTATCTAATATTTTATTATTTAATACTAAAAAATAATATGCAAAGTAACATTAACTATTTATATATACAACAAAATTGCTAATTTCTTTTTTTCTTTTTTAAAAAAATTAGAGAAGATATATTATATTTTTCTTTAATTGTATATTGTTGTTTGCAAGATTGCAATTCTTAAAAGATTTGTTCTATTTTTTTATTATCTTTATCTATTTAGAATCTCTTATTTATATAGTCTACAATACAAAACAAAAAACAAAAAAAATCTAGATTATTATTTCTCTATAATTTAATTGCAATTGTAAAATTAAGTTAAAGCAAATTAATCTAGTTTTTTCGAAATTGTTTTAAAATTAATATTTAATATATTATTAAACTTCGAATTAAAGCTATCGATTGCATTAATATAATTAGATAGTTTCTTGTTATTTTTCGAAATAAATAAAGATTTTTTTGTTGTATATTGTTCGAAAAGTAGCTTATTAGACAAAAATTAAGATTTATTGTCTAACTTGTTATTAATTAATTGATTGAATATAACAATCTTTAAAAATATACAATAGTAATAACATTAAATTAATACTAACAAACTAGTAAATACAATTGCATATCTACTATATTTGTACTATATATAAATTTGTTTTTCTATAGACAATACTAAATTCGAAGTAGTTGCAAATAGTATTTCTATAGTTAAATCTTTAAATATTAAATATATAATATTATTAGTATTTGTTTAAAGCAAAGAACAAAAGAAAGATTTATTAAGTAAATAGTTAAACAACTTTTGTTTTTAAAGACAATTGTTGCATACTTTAATTTTTATCTTGTTAACTATGTAAGTATCGAAAATTAAAATAAATTTATTGAAGAAATCTTTTATTAAATATAGACTAATTTTTAGATAAAATTTCGGTTTCAACTTTAGAAATTAATTTAACTTATCGATTTTAATATTAGAAATCAATTTAAAATTCGATTCGATTTCTATTATTTTAAAATTAACTTAACTTAATTTGAGTTAATTTTCGATTTTAATATTAGAAATCGAATTAAATTGTTAAAAATATCAAGAATACTAAAAATAGTATAAATTTAGTTTAAATTTAGATTTTTTTAATTATTTTCTAGATAATATATACTAGTAATATATAATATAAAAATAGTCTAATATATTTATTAATTAATTTAAATAGATTAACTATTTCTATTAAATTATCAATTAATTGTTACAAAAAAAATTTACTAAAAATAGTAGTCTTAATAATTCGAATTAATTTTTCGAATTAAATTTCGATTTTAAGTATAGAAATTAATCTAAATTGTCGATTTTAATTTTAGAAATCGAATTATTAAATTTTTTCGAATTAAGTTAATATAAATTGTCAAGATTCGAATTAAGTATTTAATTTAAATTCGATAATTTGATTCGATATAATTAGTCTAATTAAATAGTAAGTACAAAGCAATTGTATTGCTTTGCTATAAATTTTCGAAATATTAATTATACTCTTAAAACTAATTAGATATTTGTAGACTTATTTAATAGATTAATATTTACAATTTTTGTTAATATACAAAATACTATATATTAGAGAGAAGATTACAATAGATATCTAGTTCGATAATATTAAACGTATTAATAATTTAATAATATTCGAAGACTAGAAGACGCAATTATAGTTGTTGTTGTATTTAATTTGTTATTCCAAAGCAATTTCTTTTACTAAATAATCTATAAGAGTAGAACTAATAATAAGAATATATTTATTATTGCTTACTATTTTGTTTTAGCATTTATCTAACAATAAAAAATTATTATAGAACTTAAACTATATTAGAAGCAATAACTATAGAAGAGTTTATAGTAGTAATTGTAATGATAAAGAGAAAATACAAATATAAAGAAAATTTACTAACAAAATAATTATACTAGCGCAAAACAATTAGAATAAATATAATATTTAAATATTTATTTAATATTAAGTATTATTCTTAATAGCAATACTTATTGCTAGAAAAATACTACTATATATATCTTATTGTTCGAAAGAAAAACTAGTATTACAAAGAAAGTTACTTAATATCTACAAATAGAGAATAATTCTATAATTTATTTTTTAAGTTTCTTTTTCTAATTACTTAAACTTTGTTATATCTATTAAAGAAATTAAAGATTTAAATAAATAATTAAAGATAATTGTAAGTATTATAATACTAGACTTCGAAATATTGAAACAAATCATTTGCTATAGAAAATATTTTGTCTTTTAAATTTGTAATATCTATAATCAATTAAAAGAACTAATATTTTACAAATATTTTTCTATTATTTTAAATCGAAAAACAATACTAGTGTAATTGTTAAGTTAAATTAAACACTTTTTCCTTAATTTAACTTATTCTCTTAGATTTTGTAGAATTAAATTAGAATTAAGATGCGAACTCGATCTTAGAATTGAGTTTTGTCAATAAACTAATCGCGAGAAATCGAAAATATTACGTGAGAGCATTAAGATTTGATTCCTCGATTTTTTTTTAAAATTGAATTGCTTAAAATAGTAACTTTTCGACTAGGCTAAACTTATTATAGTAATAAGCTAACTTCTTGAAGCGATTCGATTTTATTCGATTTCTTGACAATTCGATTCAATTCCAAAGTTGAAACTAAATATCGAATTAACGATCAATTTATTCGTCAAGTTAATGTCAAGAACTTAAGTTAACTTTGTCGCGTTAGTATTTGCTTATCTTATTTTATTTTATCTATGCACTAACTTAATTAATCTAGCACAAAGTTTACGCTAGTTGCATATAATTAGCGCGTTACGTAATTTTATATAATCGAACAAGTTAAATTAAGCGTTTAACGCGTTTTATGCGTTCGATTGAGCTAGAACTTTTGCTTGATTCTAGAATTAAAATTGAACGAGTCAATTTGTTTGGATTAAAACTTAATTCGTCGATTACGCTAAACAATACTATTAAAGTATCTTAAATTTTATATTTTTATTTTTATTTTTGTAGTTTCGATTAAAGCTATTAGATATTTAAACAAACAATTAAGAGTAATTGTATATACTATAATATTAGCGTAAAAGTATTAGAAGTATTTATATAATATAGAAGAGCTTATTTCTTTTAAGTTTATAATATTTTAATTTAATATTAAAGATATTAACAATTGCAAATTATAATAAACAATAATTTTTCTATTATTCTATTTAAGATATTCGAAGAAATAAAATTACAATAAAAATTTACATTCTTAAAAAACAATCAATAGAACTAGAAGAAAAATAATTATTTGCTTAATATTTTTGTACAAGTTAAAAAATCTTAATTGCAAAATTTAAAATAGAAAAATCAAAGATTTATTTATATATTACGAGAATTAAATCTTAAATTTTTTTTGTTCTTTTTATTTTAATTTTTTAAAAAAAGAAATATAGCTTTTAATTAAGATAATCAATTTAAGTAAATAAATTATCTTAACTAGAAGTTGTAATTATTAAAATTTAATAATATTTTATATAACTTAATTATTTTTAAGATTAATTATTGATTTTCTTTGTATTATTGTTAACAAGTAATCTAGTACTTTTAGTACAAAAAACAAATATAGAAATTAAGATAGCAAATCGACTACTAAAATATTAACAATTCTATATAAATATTTAAGACAAATATTTTATAGATTTTCTTCTTAATTACTTTAGCTATTGACTTTAGAGTATTTTATTTTTTTTGCAAGTTTTAACTCTATTAATAAAGATCTAATTTTAAAAAAATTGAATAATTTTTTTAATTAAAGTATTACAATTTTTTTAAATTTTAAGAGATACTTTTTATTAAATATTGATTCTTGCTCTTACAATTAACTTAAGATATTTAATAATTACTATAAAACTTCTCTTTTTTGTATAGTTAATAATTTTATATTTTAGTTCTTTAGATTAAGTTTGTTACGTTGCTATCTAGAAGTTTAGAATATTAGAGTAGATTAATACTATTAGAGAGATTCTCTAAAGTTCTTTAGAGCAATGTTAACAAGTACTTGATAATAAGTAATTGTAGCTTAAATATAGCAATAATAGTTTATAGATTAAGATAGAGTATAGAAACTATAATAAGTTGAACACAATCTATAAGAGAGTTGTGTTCGAAGATCTATATACTAAAAGAGATTCTTCTTGCTTGTTTATTAAGTAGAACAAGTATATCTTGCTTGTCTTGCTTGTTCGTCGAGCAGATCAAGTATATAAGTATTCTTTTTCTATGTTATACTTGAGCGTATCTCTTATATTGATATGTATTGCTAGAGCTTGTAATAAAGTTGTTATAAAAATATAAACTAGAATAAATATATTTTGTATATTTTTTTTAATATTATTGTTTATATTATTGTCTAATCTATTATTTATATTATTGTCTACTCTATTGTTTGTATTATTGTCTATAGATTAATCGTTAAGTCGAGTTTTGATTTCAAAAGCTAAAATCGAAATTCAACTCTAATTTTTAGCGTAAAATCAAATTGTCAAGATTAATAAATCAAGCTACTTGATTAACTTGCTTAGAACAAATTCTTTCGCTTAATTGTCAAGAACTCGAATCTAACGTTATAAAATCAAGTTACGTAATAAATTTGAATTTTCGCGATCAATTTAATTGTCTAGTTTATTGCTTGTACTATTGTCTAGTCTACTATCTATATTACTATCTAGTTTATTGTCTATACTACTATCTAGTCTATTATTTGCACTATTGTTTAATCTATTGTCTATATTATTTTCTAATTTACTATCTAGTCTATTGTTTGCTTATATAGTTATTGCAAATATTAAGATACAAAAGATTAGAAAATTCTAACAATCTAAGAGCTTTATTAAGATAATATAAGTTAAAAGATTAGATATATTTATTATAGTCTAAATAGTATAGTTAAATTAATATAGATAATTTTAATTAAAATATAAAAAATATATAATTCGAATTTCTTTAAAATTAAAACTTTTTGTAAATATATTTTAAAACTTTCTTCGATAAATTTGTTCTAATTCTATAATAATAATAATTTGCAAGTATATATTATTATAAGAAATTTATTAATTACAATTTACTTTAAGTTAATTTCTAGAACTAATAATACAAGATTTTGCAAACAAATAATTAACAACTATTTAATAATATAGATTAACAAATAATTAATAGCTATACAAACAAATTTTTATATAACTAATATATAGTTTGAAATTAACAAAAATAATGCAAAAACTAGTTGCTTTAATATTAGTGTAATCGTCGAGTCAAGTTTCAACTCGATTGGGTTAACTCGCCCAACCTTGATTCTAGGGTCAGGCAAATTTCCTAGCTCAACAGGGTGGGGCGAGCGAAGAATGCACGTCGAATGTTCAACTCGACCCATTCGATCACGTGATGTCACGTGACGCGCTAGCCTAATCGAGTTAGCGCGTAGATAAGATAAGATAAGATAAGATAAACGAATGCTGACGCGACGAAGTTAGCTTAGATTCTTGGCATTGACCCAACGAAACCCGACCCTAGGGTCGAGTTCGCGCCTTAACCCTGGCCCAACCCTACGAGGCCCAAGAGGGTGAGTTGGGTTGAGAAAAAAGTGTTCGACTCGACCCAACGATCACACTATTTAATATTCGATAAAAATAATATATTAAAGAAAACTAAAATTAAAAGACTTTAATATCTTTGTACTAATAACTTAAGATAATAATTAATAAAGAGAAAAAGAATTATTTTTGTATAATTAATATTATATAATATTGTTGCGTTAATAAAACATCTAATAAAGATACTGTATTTCAAGAAGTTTTTTACAACTCTTATAATTCTATATTTGAATCAATTATTAAGAGAATTAAAGAGATTATAATCTAATAATTGTTTTTGTATCTTTAATTACAATATAGATTGTAAATATAACTAAGTAAATTAATAGTTTAAAAAATTTATAGAGAACAAAAAGAGTAAGGTTTTCGAAGATTAAAAGTCTAAAATAAATTAATACAATTATTATATTAAGTAAGTTTCTATATCGCAAACAAAAAAGTAATTATTTATTTAACTTGCAAAAATATATTTAAAGTTTTACTTTGCAAATCTACTACTTACGCAATCGACTATTAGACAACGTTAAAATTTTAACACTAATATAATTTTATATACTTTACAACTTGTGCATAATTTTAAGATATAAAATTTAAGTATATATTGTAGCATTAAGAATTTTAAAATATTGCTTAAAGTACTTTTTAATATACAATTTTAACTAGACTAATTGCGTCGATTCGAAAAATCGAGTTTAATTCAAGAAATCGAATCGAATCTTGACGATTTAATTCGAATCGAATCGAAAGTCTTAACGATTCAATTTCTAAAGTTGAAATCGACAATTCGATTTGATTTCAAAAGTTAAATCGAAAATCGAATCGAAAAATCGAATCGAATTGTCAAGACTATTGTTTTTAGTAAATTTAATAAATTTAATTATTTTTAGTAACAATTAATTAATAATTTAATAGAAATAGTTAATCTATTTAAATTAATTAATAAATATATTAGAAATTTCTTTTTATAAATGTTGCAAAATGCATTACTACTAAGCATTATCTAGTAATTGATAAAAAATCTAAATTTAAACTTAATTTATACTATTTTTAGTATTCTTGGCATTCTTGGCAATTCGATTCGATTCCTAATATTAAAATCGAAAATCGACTCGATTTGATTCAATTCGATTCCAAAATAGTTAAAATCGAATCAATTTTTAATTCGATTTCTAAAGTTGAATTGTCAATTCGATTCGATTCCAAAGTTGGGATCGAATATTAAACCAACGATCAGTCTAATTTTAACAATTCTAAGATATTTTTTTTGCAAACTTTTTTTTTTTCAAAAAATATGTTGAACGAAATAGCATCTTATTGCATCTTTAGAACTTACATTAATATATACTTATATACCTTAAAATTACGCAGAAGTTGTAGAGTATATTAAGTTATATTAATATTACAATTTTAAGATCGTATAATAATTAATTGCGTTGATAATAGATCTATAAAGTAGAATTTTGGATGTGTCTTCGCGAGCCAAATGGATGTTACTTTTTCGCTTGCGGCACGGAAACTTGCTTGGCACGATACTGGCCTATGGTGGCCATAGGCAAACACTCCAGGGACTGCATAGGAGCGTCGCCCTCTCGAGTCTACGTTATATGCAGACCTCTGATTACTCAGTATTGCAATTCCTACATTCAGGATGCAATAGAACTCGATATGGACTGGCAAACCCAGTACAGTAATCGCGCGTAAGTTAACCTGCGACAGCAGCTGCGACGAAATCTGTTAAAACACAACCCAATATCGAATCTGCACCTGACGGACAACTCGACATGAATTGTGTACAGCAAGATCCCAAGCAGGACCGTTAGGCTCTCATACCTTCTACTATCTATGCGCGAGACAGTCAGCCTGAGCCTACGCGGACCTCGAACGTGGCCTTGCAGCCCTGTCCTTGGGGAACCGACGACCTAAGAGTCAAATGCTTCCATTCCCAGACCCTCGACGATGTTACGGCGGCGGCCGGCTATGCTGTATCCACGTCTAACACGACTATCTTGCCCACTGTTATGCGCTCAGTCAAGGTGTATTGCTTCTACAGCCCGCAGAATCGCAGATTCACCGTGGCTGAACCCATCAAGCGGGGCAAACATTAGCAACGATCAGGTCGCTCGCTTGGCCTCGAAGCCGCTGCACTCATTAACATTGGCAGATCTAGTCCGGTGAGAAAGCTGTCGTATCTTCGAGGAAACCTACTGACGATGGGTCGAGACATGGCCGTCCTCCCCTTTCAACAGACGCCCTCCTCGCCTCCGCCAACTTCGGCCTTTCCCTGATACCCATTAGACTCGCTCACCGCATCCAAGCTCTTCGCAACCTCCCTTTCATTGTGGTATCCAACCCTCACATTGCTAGGATCTACAAGTACTACATGCACTCGCTTTCGACACTACTACCCTACCAAGAACGGCAAATGTCGAGCCTTGATGAGGAGATACAATTCACGGAGGTCATGGCAGACTTGGTTCAAACCCACGCCAATACCATTCCCGTGCTGGCGAGGGGGTTCCTGGAGTGCAGGAAGTACATCAGCCCGGAAGAAGTTACCATATTTCTGGATGAGCATCTGCGGGCGAGGATTGGGACCAGACTCATAGCCGAGCAACACATTGCCCTCCACCTCTCCTCGCAACCACACAGTCAGGGCAAGCCAGAGCTATCGCAATCCCTGTCGCCCACACATGTTGGTGTCATCGATACTGCGCTTCGACCAGCAGAGGTCATACGCCACTGTGAGACGTTCGTTTCCGAGATCTGTGAATTGAAGTACGGTGTCAGGCCGACTGTCATCATCAGTGGCCAGCCAGATACCCGGCTTGCTCACGTGCCAACACATATAGAGTACATCGTGACGGAGCTGTTGAAGAATGCGTTTCGTGCCACGATTGAAAGAGGAAAAGAGCGCGAGCCAATCGAAATCACCATCGCAGCTTCACCAGCTACTCAGAAGCCCTCGCCGGAAGCTACCAACCCAGCCAGGTCAAGAGACGTGCCAGACTCGGTCGGGTCATCTTCCACAATGGATCCCTCGATCCCCTGTGTAACTGTCCGCATCCGTGATCGAGGGGGCGGCATCTCGCCCGAAACTCTGCCCAACATCTGGGCTTACAGTTTCACCACCTTTGGGGAAGACGAAGCGCTCGACATCAGTAATGGTAACATTGATGCTCTAAATGCTATCTCTGGCGCTGGTGGCGACTCCAGCAGTCTTGCAGGCCTAGGGTACGGCTTGCCCCTGGGTAGAGCCTATGCCGAGCATTTTGGTGGAGGCATTGCTGTTCAAAGCTTATGGGGCTGGGGTACTGATGTCTATCTCAATCTACGTGGTCTCGGAGAGATCTAGCTTAATACGATGCACGGACATAAACGTTTAGAGTCAGCATTAGCTGGAGCCCCGAAGTCAGTCCATAGTATTTCGCTGTCGGCGAAAGGTTAGACGCCTCTCCTCTCGTACCTCATGAGAACACAGTATCTAGCCAAACTACTTCAAGATGATTGACTTGTCAAGATCCAAGGCTTATTAGGCATTCCGCCAGAGCGTATTCATGCTTGATGATAAGAAGGAGGGTGTTAAAACCACGGAAACGATGGATGGCTAGATGGGACTCTGGAAGTTGAATCAAGTCAGGGCATTGGAGTAAAAACAGCCTCGAGGAGTGAGAATCCTTCAACGTACTAGAACCTCGCGCCGGGTCGCGTTAATATCAATTATCTACATTGGTGGGTATCGACAACACTCTTGTTGGTACAGATCCTAGCGCATAATGATTTCCTGGATCCGTATCTTTCTCTCTCCACTTCTAGAGGTATGCTACTGTGAACACGGCAGCCTGAAAATTCTGGTACTCCGGTTTGATACATGGTGGCAGTCGCGTTCTTGGTACTGCTTAACTATGTCGTATTCCTCGGTCTCACTTGGTACAAAGATGGCAGCGATCCCTCCGGCTAAGATCGAAGAGCAGCACAAAAAGGACTCTTCCGCAAAGCCTAGGCGTGAGCAAATCGCACTCCCCAAGCTTACAAACAATTGTCCGGCCTAACCAGTCTTTTAGCAGCATCCTTTTCCCCTGCGGTTCTTCAAGTCAACGATCAGAGAATCATCGGCAGCTTGTGTTACAAATTAGAGCTGCCATATCTCATAGGAGTCACGGTGCACAGAGGTCGATTCAACCTCGGCTTCTTCCGCAAGATCTCGGAATCTGGGTCGTATAGATGGAGCTGCATAGCGTATCGGCCAGGCGAAACAGTCCCTACCACTATTAGTGGCCCGGGAGAAAACTTGTCGGAGCTCAAGATCCAGGCCTTTCGCTATGAAGTCGTGGATGAGTCTGGCTATCTCGAAGATGACACAAGAATGGCCCTTAGAACCAACAGAGACGGTGTTGACACGGATGTTCTTGTTCAAATAACGGTCTTGTGTACACGGCATGGGCTTCCGGAAGCCATGATGGGGCCCCAGTGGAAATCCTTGGACGCGGCCCTCTGGAGGAATCTGGAGGAAATGACGAATGACAACTATGTTCTTACAATCTGGTGTTTGATGGATCCAAAGAGAATCCAGACTCTCGCGAACTCTGAGTCTGCTGTGGAACATTGTGTACGTCAAGCGACGCATGTGAGTAAACCTATATCTCAACCACGCCAAGCATTACATGAATTTCCGCTAAAGCCACTGTGCAGTCAAGTAGGCAAGACACTGTTCCCAGGGCTTTCGAACATTTGACTTTTCGAACTCCGCTTGCGGACTATATGCGGTCTGCGGGAAGCGTGGAGGGGCGAGATTCTAGAAGTGTTTCTTCTCGCGCAAACCACCCTTCGGTCGAAGCAACGGCTGCTACAGGGCAAAGCTCCTCGGACGCTGAGCTTCAGGCCAAGATGCAGAAGCTAGAAGAGGAGAACCAACAACTCCGCCTCGCCGTTCAACGCTCTAATGCTGCGGTCGAGCAAATGGGTAAAGACTTACAACGGCTAAAAGACACGGCCTACAAAAATTCCAAGAACTTGCGGCAAAATGTGATCAATTTCACTGAAGGGCAAGAGGAGGAGATCAAGCAGCTGCGAGGCGTCGGTCGCTTCTGGATGGGTATCGAAAGGCTTCGGCACGAGAAGATCACACAATTCTTCGATGGGAATCTACCGGAGGAAAACATCGTCTTCCAGCTGGCGGAGAAGGGCCCTCCCGAGTCCTGAGAAGGATTGGCACGGACAGTTGGGCCAGGGAGAGCGATGGAATACGTGTCGGAGCACTCGTTAGATGGGGGAAGTACTGTAGGTTCTCTGGACCAAGGATTAGATCAGCAGTTAGAATCCTGAATGGTTACACGGTTACACGACTTCACGTTGGGTACTATGACCATTATGGGCCCATGGGTAAACAGTCACTCCGTTCTTCAATCTTCGTAAAGCATGGGACCTTGGGGTCCGAATTCGCTTGTCTTTGGATGAGAAATGACCGACCTAAGTATCCCTACTCCGTATTCGTTCCATCTTACCTCACACCACACACAGCATCACTTTGAGGTCGGAAAAGTTTCTCTCCCTTGTCCGGTCTGGGGCACAGATGTCACACAACTGACGAGTCCTATTCTGGGCTTCGCTTAGTCTCGTCTAGCGACTTATCGTCGGAAGTTCTCCGAAATGTCTCTTTTAGGCTTAGCGCTAATAGTCGGCGCTAAGCGCAACGTCCTTCGAATATTGGAACAGAGATCAAATCATGGCACTTAGACTAGCAGTTCTGTCAGACTCGCTGTTGGCTCAAGTGGCTCAAGAGGTTGAGCTCTCTTATGGCTTCGTTCAATCTGGTTATGTTTCTACAACGTCAAGTTGAGCACACGGATTTACGTTTTGACGCAATTCTGTTTTGGCGTTGGGCCTGTGTTGGGTATTCGGTCCAACGTCAAATCGCATAAGAGTGTTTTCAAGTTTGTGATAGAATTGGTCTGACGAGTAACGCTGGATTTATCTACCTGTAAGAATTCATTTCTAACATGCCTCTCTTGCTCGATATAGCCAATAAGCTGCTCCAGAAGATCATCGACAAGGTCTATTACAAAGATCTGGTGAACCTCGCATTGACCTGCACGCACATCCATGAGCGGAGTCAGTCGACGTTGAAGCGTCACCAAGGGCTACTAAGCAAATACTCCATCTTCTCGAACGCAGTGCGCCGTGGCGGCGTCTTTGCCGAATTGACCGCCGATGTAATCCCTCCGTGCGAGTCATCAAGGCATCTGGGAATCAGAATTGGGGATCCCCAATATTAACCAGTCCCACGGCTGGTGAATACGACCTTGAGAGTATAATATTCAACCATTGCAGGCTTGGATCAAAGGCCCTTCATGCGTTCATCGTGAACATCTCAGGGCTACGATGCTTCAGTTTCGTTTTCGAAGATATTGATTTTGCCTCTGCCGACTTGTACTGGATCCGAGCTGGTATATCGACTATCGCCAAGGATACACTGGAATATCTGCAACTGATTGGACGTAACCGACGATTAGCTGTTGATTACCAGTCAGGTACTGAATTATCGGAAGAAGACTCGACACAAGAGACAACATCAGAGTCCCACTCTGTTTCTCGTAACCCGTGTCTACACGAAGAGAACGACGATCCGTACATTGGCTCTCTTCGGAACTTCAACGTACTCAGAACCCTGATCCTCAATTGAAAGTTCTTGGTCGACGGTGGATCTAACCCTAGTCGCTATAATCTAGCTAATCGGATACCTATGGCTACCTCTCTAGCTCGTCAATACAATCTAATGCTTCTTATCAAAAATGATACGGAGAAAGGAAATCAGTCAGCACCACACTTGAAAAGGGCTCTAAAAGAGTTATTAAACGAGAGCAAAGCGCGGCTACCTGACCTGAAAATCCTCAGCGTTGTCGGCACGAGCAGACCGAAAATGGAACAGCTATCGGCCTCGATGCTCGAAAAGAAGTATCAAGGTGCAGGGATCGCTTTGAGCTTTACTGCCGCGGAAGATACTTCCGAAATCGAAGAAAGCTTACAGGGTTGCGGTTATTACGACAAGGCTCCCTGGGCACCCAGCATTTTGCCATAAGATTTTGCGTCCCTCGAGACTCAAATTTTTGGACCCGGTGGAGAGCTACGCTGCCGGCATGGTTCAGACCCGACGTAGTCATCACAAGTCAACGATTCCGGGATCTAAGCAAGCGTGAAACATCATAAAGAGCCTCAAAATACATTCTATACGTTAGGACGGCTAGGCGAACGAAGACGACCAAGCTGCTTTACAAACGCTATGCTATGTTCGAAGCTTCTTCATTTAGACACACCAATAGGTATATCCTGACAGATCGGTGGAGTCCCGTATGAAAACGAGGTGACGAAATGACGTAAATAGATCGCCCAGTGTTTACGCGTTGTCATAGAGGCAAACCGTTGAGCATTATCACCTTCAGGGGTGGAATACCAAACAGCCAGACTTATCTACTGTGGCAACAGCGATCTTTTCCATTTCGTTTGCGAAGTAAGGAGCGCATCTGACCACTGACAGTGTCCAACAGGGATCGTCTTGGTCCCTCAATTATCCACGGTACCTTTAGAAAGTTGGCAGTAGTAGTGTGCCCTCGGTTCTCGGCAGTAGCCGTCCGCCGGCTACTCTAGTATACCCGGAAAAGCGGAAGGTGCAGCCGAGAAGCGCAAGCATTTGCCCCCCTTGCATGATGTGGACACTTGACCTCCTCGACTCTCACGCAGAGGAAGCTGATCGAAGAGATGCTTGAGGGCTCCCTCCACCTGCTCTCCGATCCACACGACTATATGTGTAACTGTTCGCTTGCTGATGGTGCTCTAGACTGCGGTATGACCCAGCGATTACCCGAGGGTTTCTGTTTCAGTCTCGTGCGGGCATGCGCGTGGCATGGAGCTCCTGATTCCCCAGATAATTCTCCGCATCTGACCTTCGTCCTTCCTCAGGAATGTCAGTATCTCCGTTTTACCCCAGACTACAATAAGGGAACAATGCTTCTGATATAGATCACACTCGCAACGACTTGCCCTTTTGACAGGGAAGCTGCCTTGAAGAAGAAATGCCAATTTTAGGGCCGATGCCAGCATATATCATGACCAAATGCCCTCTTTACTCTTCACATTTCATTTCCTACACTCACTGTACATACTAAGTATCACTCACCTTGCTGCACATATTGCTGCGCTGTTCCTATTCTAACATCTCAATACACCTTTCTTCAAAACATCCTATCCTTTACCAATTCATCACCATGACGTCACCTACGCTGAACATTGCACTCGTCAATCAGACGAGCTCTTCTACGGTCTATTCTTACATCACCGGCCAAGCTCTCGACAACAACAATGCTGTCTTCCTACTTCAGTCTGATGGCAGGACGCCATACTTTCCCACTTCACCTTCCTCGACAGGCGCCCCTCTGGCCGTCAACTGCGCCATTGCTCTTGGCGCCTCTGGATCGAGGACCTCAGCAGTCATTCCGCACATTGCTGGCGGACGAATCTGGTTCTCCATCGGTACTCCGTTGACCTTCCTGCTCAACCCCGGAGCTCCTGGTAGTTCGAGCGGCGCCTTGGTTGAGCCATCTCCCAACAATCCTTCAGACCCCAACATCAACATCATGTGGGGCTTTTGCGAATTCACCTACAACAACGCCCAGCTGTTCGCCAACATTTCCTATGTCGACTTCGTCTCGATCCCAATCGCTCTGACACTCAACAACTCCGCTGGGGCAACTCAGCATGTAGCCGGTACCGCTGCCAACGGGCTGGATACCGTTTGCGCTGGCCTCCAGGCGCAATCGGCTGCAGACCATACCAATGCCTGGGCATCCCTCATCGTCCCCAACCCCTCTGGCGGGAACCTCCGCGCACTAAGCCCCAACAACGCGCCCAACCCCTCGCTCTTCGACGGGTACTACAACTCCTATGTCGACGCAGTCTATTCACGCTACAGCAACACTCCCCTCACAGTCGATACCCAAGCCTCCTTCGGCACCGTCTCCGGCACCGTCACGAACAACGTCCTCGACTTTGGCCCCGGCGGCCAGTTCGCCAAGCCCTCCGCACACGACATCTTCAGCTGCAGCACCGGCCCCTTCGCCGACACCAGCGGCGAGCGCGCCGCCTTCGTGCCCCGCATTGCCGCGGCCTTCAACCGCTCCACACTTCTACTCGACTCTAAAACACCAGATGCGACGCCGGCACAGTACTACCAGACCTCGCCCACCAACCACTATTCGCGCATCGTGCATGCTGCTAATCTCGATGGCCGTGGCTATGCCTTCCCATACGACGATGTCACGCCAACCGGCGGCCAGGACCAGTCCGGTGCCGTGCAGGATGGGGCGCCGACCTTGCTGACGGTTACGGTGGGAGGGCAGAACGCCACGCCTGCGCTGAGGGTCCAGAACTGAAGTACTTTCTTTACAGTAGGTAATGCGAAGATCGACCTCTTCTGTCGCTTCAAACTCGAGAGCCCACAGTCATTTCATGATCAGCTAGTTGGATCAGTTTGGTTTCGTAGCGCTAGCTCGCTTACGGCTCTTCTTCGTGTAAATAGGAATTTTCTGCTGTACTTATTACCGCTTTTTCGAAGGGGTTTTTGAGGGTTGCGATTACAACGAGATAAGAATTATATTTTCGCAATCGCTGGCGTAGCATTTACACTGTTAGCCAAAAACTGCTGTGGATTCCAATCTCCGAGTGTCCATTCTTTGGTTCAAAAGTAACAGAGTAACCGCTCATACCAAGCGACACATAAAGTCATCTCGGATACCCGACACAATCACGTATTGCCCTCGACGGAATCAAATCCAGTGTAAACTCTTTCTACACAGTCACTCCTCTTGATAACGAAAATCTCCATATTACGCACGTTGATCTGTGGCTGTGTGTACTTTCAGTTGATTTTTGTTGTTGGAGAATGTTATATAATGTTGGGGGTCACGTGGTCGATTGCAGATGATAGGTATTCCATGAAGTAGAAGTACAGCCGTCTTGGAGACGGGCAACTAGGTAAGCTACGTCTCTTCTTTGATGGCGTCGGTGGGCAGGCGATACGTGATTGTGTCGACCGGTTGGTATTTGTATCATTGGTTCCAATATATATCTCCAACCTTCCACCTGGCCAGTAACAGAGAACCACTGCCCCCAGAGGCGTCTCTTCATGCGCGAACTTTGATTATATCAATCGCTATACATATGAATATATACATCTGGAGTCTCTAGTCCAGGGTCAACTGCTGCTATCCCGAGACCCGCTTTCACTATTGCTAACACCACCCAGATCCAACCGCTCCAATAATTCACATCGTGAAACCTCCAGCCCAACTCTCCCCCCCCCCCCCCCTCCCACAAGAACCTCGATCTTTGAATCCCAGATCAAACACACACCTCCCAACCAAATCCGCAGCACTTCTCTGTTATTACTGTCCCAACACCTTCCCCCCCCTCTTTCTCTATCTATCACACACCATCAGCAAGCAACGATCTCCCGTCTGCTTTCCCACCTCCAAACCTCCAAGCCCCTGAATCCGAAATCCAGCCGGTGCATGCGATACTGGCGCTGGGGTTCCATGGAGCAAGATTGTCAATGTTAGGCTTTGAGAAGTAGATACTGGGGCAGAGTAGTGCGGAGTTTGGAATGGAGTTTCTGGTTATGGTGGTATTGGCTGTAGGAGAGGGGTTGGAGGGAAGATGGGCTTGGGGGGGTGGTTTGGGGATTGGGCTGGGAAGGGATTGGGGAGGGATTGGTTTTTGATGTTTTGGGTGGGGGGTGGATCTGGGTTAGGGGGTGAGGAGATATTGTTCGGGAGGATGGGGTTGGGGGGTGTTTGGATGTGTAACAAGGGGGAGGATTGGAGTTGCGATTACGTGGGGTGGTTTTAGGGGGTGGGGACTGGGAGTTATGTTTGGGTTGGGTCTGGGATGGGAGATAGTTCTGGACGATGAAGAACTGAGGAAAGAGACTCAAGGCCGCGAACTCGATCTGAGTTTCACTTTGGGAATTTTCGGGTATGCAGAAGGTAGGGAGAAGGTCTTCGGATAATTGTAGAAATGGTAAGCGTTGAATTGGTTTTGGATACTGGCTAGCCCCATGGGCGAGGAGTGTGTGGAGAATCCTGAAGCTCGAGGTTGATGCTCTCTGGGTTGGCTTTCTTGGACGGATCTGTAGGGTTCTAACTCTATCTCGAACTGTAGTATTTGCTTCTCAATGCTATATATGATTTAAGCTGCTCCAAAGATTGTCAAGCTTACTTCTATAGTCTCGTAGAGGGCATGCGGGTTCCGGTGATGAGCTTTCCAAGACCAGGTGCTCGCGGTGCTTCCTTCTTGACGGGTCACGCAGCTGTATGCCCATTCGCCATCGCCGTCACCACATCCGGAGTCTCATGTCTTTGGAGTCCCCCGTTGACGAGCTCTCTCTTTAGGGTGGTGCCCGCGCCATTGACTAGCTCACTCTTTTCGGTGGTGCCCCCGCCATTAACGCCATTCGGCTCAGCATGTCCCTCCTCCCACTTCAAATTAAGGATACACCGATATAGCCGCCCACTCCGAATGGACCCATGAATAACACTGATCCACGACCCGATGTTCCTCCTCTCCCGCCCATCCTGTGTATCAATGTCGGAACGTGGGTATTCGCTCAGCCCGCGATGGAACGGCACGCCGAGGTCGTGGCGGATGAATGTGTACACGGCGTTTGCACCGCGGCCGAGGGAGGCGGGGGTGTTCTGAGTATCGAAGAATGAGGAGCGGGTTGTGGTGTAGATGTCGTGCATTGTGGATTGGGCTGAGTATTTCCAGGCTGCGAGGTCGGAGTGTAGGTTTTGTTTGGGTTGGGGGGTTAGGGATATGAGGTAGGTGGTGAGGATTGACAGGGATGACTCGGCAACCTGGGCGGTGCGATCGTGGGAGTCGAGGGTGGATTTTCTGGACCAGGTAGTGGCGATGTGCTGCCACAGGAGTCTGTTCATTTCAGCGTGCGCCCCGGCTTCCATGCTTTCGGCCCAGATGCGGTGGCTCAGATTGTCGAGCGCAGGCTTGAGAGCGAGGAAGAAGTTGGCGAGCATGGCGCGGAGATCCAGAGCTTGGCAGAGGACGAAAATGTGGGCGGCTGCCATCAGGGTGACGATCTCGGCGGCTTGGAGCGTGTAGCGGGCGGAGATGAGGGCGAGCGAGTTGATGGCTTGGTTGTGCATTTCGGCAGATTGCACGTGGCTGCTGACGGGGTTCGCGAGGAAAGCGAGTTCGGACATGTAGGCCGCCATGCTGGTGTCGATGCCTTTGCAGGTGTATGAGAGACTGGGTTCGTCGGCTGCGAGGTTGGGTGGGAGGCCATTGTTGAGCATGGGGTTGATGATCTCGGAGCATTGGGCGAACAGCAGTTTCCCCACCATTTGCAGCGCCAGCCGCGTTTTCTCCATGGCGGATGTGACTGAGGTGGCTTGGAAGTTGCCGCCGTGGTGGATGTGGTTTCCGGCAACATCTATCAGGGGATTATCAGTGGTGGAATTCAATTCCGTGACTATCTGTTTCTGGGCTAACAGAAGGTCTTCGAGCTGCGGTCCGAGCCACTGGGAGGAAGTGCGCAGCGGATAGCGATCCTGGTAGAGCCCGACGTTTCGGGAATCATCGACATCGAGACCTCGTGCGAATTGAGAGCCTTGGAGAAGAAAGCGGATGTTTGCGGCTGCTTCGACCTGTCCCTGGTGAGGCCGTATTTGACCGATGAATGGATGGAAACTTCCGTAGCTGCCAAGCAGAGCCTCGACTGACATGCTTGTCAGGACTTGTGAGAGCAGCACCAGGTTGTGGCTGTCAAACAAGGCGAGACTGCCCACCGCCGCTGAGGTCGCTGTTCCGTTGAGCAATCCCAAGCCTTCCTTGGGACCTAGCACTACTGCCTGAATACCTGCCGCTTCAAGCGCTCTATTCGCTGGAATTGTCATTGAGCGTTGGCCATAGCCGACTTGCACCATGATATCTGGATTTCCAGTCACAGTGCCTGCAATGTACGACAACGGCGAGAGGTCACCCGATGCGGAGATACTCCCCCGGAGAGGCACAACTGGCGTGATTCCCTTGGAGATCAGGGCGTTCAGGGACTCTATGACCTTCAAAGTCACAGCGGAATGACCACGGCTCACGGTGTTGCATCTGATCAGGATCGTCCCTTTGACCCAGGACCGAGGCATCGCGTGCGACGCTGCGTCTATGTCATCTTCGGATGCTCGGCCTCGGTCATGCTCGGTCAGGACGCCAATGTGGAGGTGTTGGAGACATGACCGCTGTAGATTCTCCATTGCTTGCGTGCGGGTGTCCGCGCTGCCGCCGAAACCGGTAGTGACACCTAAAGAAAGGCTTAGACCGAACACCAAAAGGTCATTCGGTTCTCTTCATGGGCTCCATACCATAGATGATGCGACCCTCTGCGAGGTGATTGTTGAGAACATCAGCGCTGTCCTGGATCCGCGTCTTGAAGTCGTCGCCCTGATCGAGTTCACTGAGAATGCCATATCTTTTGCGACTGCATCAGCTTCTTTGTTCTTGTTGTTTGAGACATAGATCTGGTTCGCACCTGGAGACAGCAACGATCGAAGCAAGATCAAGGCTTCCCCCATCGATCACGACCTTCCCATTCTTACGAAGTCGCTCGAGCTTCTTCCATGTGTCCTGAACCAGAGTCCAGTGCTCCGAGTGACCAGACCCGCTGGATTTTGACGAAACCATGTGCATATTTTCCTATCTGACGGGGTCGCCCTGACTGGTATAACGTCTCGACGAGTGAATCCTGTCCCACCGTCGAGCTGCAAGCTGGCTTTCAAATCATGAGGTAGCGCCATCATCGAAGACGTCCGATGGGTAGTGCACATTAGTCTCGACAGTGGGCGCGCCAACGACAGCGGCATGCCGAGGTTAGACCCGTACCAGACAGCGAGAACAGTTTCGACTCTTTCGATTGTAGGTGGCGCTCGGGTCGCCTCTATCATGCTAGCGCTGTAGAACGTGCCATGGGCATTCCCCCAGATAGCGAGGCTCACCAGGATAATCCCCAACCTTGAGATACTGCAAGGACCAGAGTGGGGGTATCTTCGAAAAGTACCATCGTCGTACGGATAAGCTGTGATACTGCATTGCGGGGTTGCGCATTGGCCAAAACCCAAGTGGGCGATGTATTGCGCCGCTAGGAAGACCCCAGTAGACTTGACTTGGTCCAGCGGGATCGGTAGGGCCGCCCGGGGGTCCATGAATCCTCCCGCACGGCCCACAGGTGACACCGATCGCGCATTTCTCGCTGCCCGCCCCCAAGAACACAGGTCGTAATGAGCAATCCGAGTGAATTTGTCCTATGTGGCTTGACTCGATGACCGTGCGTCTGATTGCTGCTGAGATTCCCCAACAAGCAGCTCCCGAAGACGTTCTATCTTGCTGCCCCAGGGCGAGATCGCTGTTCCAATGATACGAGGCCCTTGCTCCGTTGAGTCCAGCACGCATGCCACGGATCATGGGCTAGCACACTCTACTCGCGCTCGGTTCGGTAGTGGCGTTCTTTGCGGACGGACTACATCTCCTTGTTGCCGGTAACGTTGATAAATTACTGCCCTAACTCAGACGTTTCTCATGCGCTCGTAAGAAACATGTATCGAAATGGGACCGGCTGAGAACGATAGAAGAAACAGAGGGCCCTTATGTGGCCCGCGCAGCTCCTGCATAGAGTAGCGCAATAAAGCACATTCACCAACAACCCAAAAGACCCTAGTTTCTCGAACGATTCTCCGAGGCTTTGCAGGTGGAACTGGAGGCGGAACTGGAGGTTTCCGATGTTTTCCTAGGCCTTTGCGGCGAGCTGGCAGTTGAGACTTAGCTCTGAAATCTATATGGAGACAGGAGCTTCTGCCGCCGGTCTATTAGTCTAGAGAGATGCTATTCTGCCGTTGAATCGGTAGCAATAAAACCTTCAAAGTAAGCTCCCAGCTGCGAAGTATTCTCCAACTCCCCAATCCACCCGACATGTTGATCCGGTCTCGTAACCACAACACAGCCTCTCTGCGTGTCAACTCCCAATTTCCGATACGCCTCACCATGCGCTTCATAGTAGGACTCGCCGTCCACGAAGATCTTGTCGTAGTCCCATCCGAGCGCGTCATGGAACGGATGCAACAGCTCCGGGAAGTCAGCCAATTCTACTGCTTCCCTTGGAGCCGAATGGATAGTCAGTATCTCGACCAGTGAACCTGGGGTCCAGCCTCTCGCCATTGGTCGCTGCAAAATTGAGCCTGGACGATGCAACACGGAGCAGAAGCTTTGCACTCGCTGCATTTGATCGGGATTTGAAACGTCACCGGCGAAGAGTATGATGCGGAAACGTCCATCGGCTTTGAGCCATCTTGCAACCTCCCATGGGCGTGCATCGCTATGATTGACCACTTTGGCATTCGGAAACCGCTTTCCTAGTGGGATATTGAGGGCAAGAGACTGTTGGCCGATCGGCTTCCGGTGACCTGACTCGGCAGTCTCACCGCCTGGTTTCGCAACCAAGACATTCGGGCCATAATCAACAGCAAACCCGGAGGAGAACAGCTTCTGTTTGATGAAAGCTTCCTTGAACACGTCCATCGATATTCCGGCGTTGTCGGTTGCGTCCTTGGCAGGTCGACTGGAGAAGAGTTTCGAGAATTGATGATCGAAAGCGACGAGCTCCAAGGCTATGCCCCTTCTCTCTTGCTCGTAGGTTGAGAGTAGACTGCGGCGGGCAAAGCCTTTGACTACGAGTGCTAGCTTCCAGCCGAGGTTGTAGGTGTCCTGCATGCTGACATTCATGCCCTGTCCTCTAATAATCTTCGGGATCAGCAATGCTTCACTAAGGCAATGAATCATATGGCAGCTCGTTCGGAGGGAATGTTGCCATGACATGTTTCAAGCTTGCTGACACCTTAGGAATGGGAAAGAGACTTTCGGAGATTCGCTTACGCTTTGGGAGAGTGCGTGTGAATAGCGTCGCCCGCGAGGAATATTCGATCGTCAACGCTGAATTGTTCACCAACTCGTTGACCAATCTGGCGGAAGTGAGTAAGCCGCTCAATCCTTAGCTGAGTGGCTTACCTGGTATACTGTCCAATTCTCGCAGTATTTATACTCCAGCGCATAAGGTCTCATGATCTTCTGAGCGGTCTTGAAGATCCTCTCCTCTGTGATTTCAGAACGATCGAATTTACCCCCCTGATCTCTGCTGACTTCGTTGAGCTGGCAGTAGATCCTGATAAGTCTCCCACCTTCTCGTGGGATGATCATTATGCTCCCAGACTTGGCGCTGTGGATCGCACAACGCGATCTGATATCGGGAAAATCGGTTATGGGTATGATGTCAATCACGCCCCATACGAAGTCGGTATGCTCACCGTTCATCTTGATCCCTAATTGGGATCGCGTCCAGCTGTGCGCGCCATCACAGCCAATCATATACCTAGCTTTCACTGTCTTAATACCACCTTGATGGATCTTGCCGGTCGTCCCATTTTCTGGGTTTATGCTCTCGATTTGCTTCCGTTCATCCGGTACCGATTGATCTTGATTATGCGATTTGGTGTGGCCATTGTTGGATATTGATGCTACAGAGCGGCAATGCCGATGGCCATGCTCCGGATGCTCGGAACTTGTAAACGGAGTGGATGGTGAGCGCGACGGCTTTGGAGATGAAACAGATTCCGCGACTTGTTCACATACCGCCCATCGAAGCGACACCGTGATGGGATAGGCATCTTCGCTCTCAGCCTCCGAAGGAATGTAAACCAGATCATCAGGAACAACCTCTCTCTGAATCTCGAGTTCCGGATGTTCCGACAACGACGCTAGGAGAATCTCTTCTATACGATGCTGAGACAGTATCACGCCTTGACGGAACCGAGAAAGGCCAGGTATTGTATTCGGCATCCTTGAAGACCGTTGAATCAGGCCACCTGGACCTGGGTTCTACATCGACTATCAGCAGAGGCTGAAATGAGTGTATCTTGGAGTTCCTAACCCACAGACACATCTGCATAAGCAAAACGAACATTTAGCAGCTCCTTTCGAAGACGAAGAGGGGGAGCCGCTTTACGAACCTCGCCCATATGATAGGACTCATTCCACACTGCGTCCGCGAGGCCGAAGCTGTCCAATATCTCCAGCGTCCGGGCTTGAATCCCATCGGCATGGCCACTCCGAGTCTCGGCGTTCCTCTTGTCTACGAGGAGCGTCTTCACACCGCAACGGGCCATCCATGTTGCAGCCACAAGGCTCCAAATAAAATCTCAGCATGCTGTTACCAGCTGTGCGACCTGGGTCGCGAGATGTTGTCCACTCACCCAGCTGGGCCTGCACCTACGATGAGGCTAGAGAAATATGCATTTCAGGCGAAACTCTTACCAGCAGGACGTTCAACGAGAGATACTCACACATCAACATGCTTTTCTTTTGGTAAGATCATTTCCAATTTGTTCGAGCCCCTGCAGCTGTCGTCCCATTCACAGAAAGACAATTAGCAATTCTACGTTTCCCACTGAGCTGAACCATCCAGCAAAGATCAAGACATGCAGCTGATGCATGCACTGCAGCCTTTGGATTGTCCGTTTCAAGCCTGGTTCATAATGTCCCCCCATGTTTTGGGCCGGAGAAAACCTAGAAATCAAGTGCAATAGGGGGTTCCACAGTAGTCAGTGTGGAGCGAAATCCCCATTCTCGAGTGGTCCGCATAATGCTACTCCGTACTTTAGCCCAGAGACGGCTTGGTTGCCGACTGTGTTGCCTAGCGGCATGACCAAGCGGGTTGTCCAGTGTAGTTCGGGAAGGTAAGGACGGTTATCTCAGATGAAACCAGGGCTCTGTGTGATCTAGAACAATCCCTCAACCCCGGCTCTATCAAAGAGCAAGCGAGAGCATGCATCATCCAGGATCCCAAGTTCCAGCTCCCGGCTCGGCTAAGAGGCTGATGAGAGTTTCAAGACTAATGTAGCCTGATACCTTAGCGTTGCGGCCAGACAAAAAACTTACTGTACCGTATGTAATACCGTTCTAGTAGGAGCTCAATCCTTTACCTTGCATTGACTGTCCAGCAAACCTTGATCGATGAGCAAGCCGCGGCGAAAGCAAAGATACTGGGACCGATGGCTCAAAGATCCCCAACTTCTCTTTTGTCTCTCATCGATGGTATCAGAACCAAGGTGGAGACAACACATGAAGACGATGCCGTCTCACACGCAAAGCTCCTCGACGATATCAGTGCCTTGATGCTGGCGGCAGAGACGCCTTTAGACACCATCTATAGGATCGGGTACCAAGTTCGTCTCTACAGTCTCCCCAGCATGTGTCTTCGTCCTGGGTACATACGATCTGACGCCAGGCACTGATGATAGATCGCAGCACTGGCAAGCCGCATGCATTAGGACAGCGCTTGACCTTGGCATCTTCGATGCGGTTGTCGGGGCTGGAGACAATGGCATTGACAACGAAGCTCTCGCTCGCAAGACCGGCGCAGAAAGTCAACTCATTCGTTAGTGTTACGCTTGTGGCATGTCCGTTACCCGTACTCGGCGTTGCTAACATGCATGCTATTCAGTTCGACTAGTGAGAGTGCTTGTTGCCGTGGGGTTGTGCCAGAGTGGTCCGGCTGGATTGTATAGAGCAAACCAGAAGACGCCGATCATGACTCGGGTTCAAGGCGTTTCGAGCTTTAAGATCTGGTAAGAAAACGGTGTGCTTCCGATATTCTAGTCGGGGAGATGCTTACATGTTCTCCTCGCCTAGGTTTGACTTATTCTTGCCAACAGCTGCAAAGATGCCCGAGTATTTCCGGACCCACCAGTATCATGACCCTCGAGATAACAACGACTCCGCCTTTGCACATGCTTTCGATAGCGAATTCTGGACGTACCTTTCCACTCATCCAAGCTCATCCGCGGATTTCAACAGCTTCATGCAGTCGCGGCGCGAAGGAAGGCCAAGCTGGTTTGCTCCGTATCCTGTAGAGGAAAATCTTCTCTCAGAACGTGATCCAAGTCCGGACGCGGTACTACTGATTGACATTGGTGGTGGTCGTGGCCATGATTTGTCAAAATTCAGAACAACATATCCTAAGCATGGCGGACGATTGATCTTACAAGATCAACCCGATGTCATCTCAAACGCTTCTGCTGATCTCGAGGGCATAGAATGTATGCCTCATAACTTTTTCATGCCGCAACCGATCAGGGGTAAGTCTCAGCGACTGTAAGCAGAGAACAGATCCATGGGCCTGCTGACCATCCGGAAAGGGGCGCGAGCATACCATTTCCGAGCCATCTTCCATGACTGGCCGGATGAGAAATGCAGGCAGATCCTCGATCAGATTATTGCGGTGATGACGCCTGGCTATTCCAAAGTCCTGATCAGCGAGTTCATCCTTCCAGATGATAAAACACGCCCATTCCCGGCCTCGTTAGACGTGCAGATGATGGGCTTGCATGCTGGAAGGGAGCGCTCCGAAAGTCAGTGGCGGTCGCTACTAGATCGTAGTGGTCTGATCATCAGCGGGATATGGCAGAAGCTTCCTGGAGGAGAGGGCGTCATTGAGGCGGTTCTCCGCGATTGAGATCTATTTCCGGAAGATGCGTGTAGTCGGTAAAGTGTCAAAGCGCAGGCAAAACGTAGCATGGTATTGGACCACTCATAGCGGTCCGTGGTTGTGTAGATTTTTATCTATTGCCCTGGCAAAATCCAGGTAAGCTAGCAGCACGCCATTCGGTGACGGGAGCTTCTATAATGCAGGCGTTTTCTAAAATATAATACTGCGCGATGATCACCCCTCCCCACCAAATTAGGTGGCACTGCCACCTTAATTTCCGGGGAACGGGGGCTGACCTCACCGTCGCCAAATGCAGACCTCACCGTCATCGCGGCTGCCCTCGAGGGATGCCCCTTTGCTCTCACCAAATTTTGGTGGCAATGCCACCAAATAGTTTGGGGAGCAGAGGGGCACCTCATCGTCGCCATTATATGTAGTAGTATAGAGTAGTATAGTCAATGAATTTATATTTAGCCCTTCTCCTTCTCATTGTCCTCAAATCTACGCCTCCGCTTGCGAGGAAGCCCCTCGACGACGTCATCTACCTCGTCGGCGAGTTCCTGCAGAGCTGTATTTACTCCCCTCTTTCTAATGGGGTCGATGAGGTGTGCCAGCTGTTCTATTCACCTGGTGATGGTCGACGTACGCTCTTTCTTTGTCCAATTTGTCGTTTGCTTTGCAATCTCATAGTAGCGATCCTTAATTGAATCAAGAATCTCGCGTATCTTCAACAGATGCTTGTCAGGAGCTTCAATAGCCTCATGTATGTCCTTAATGACGTACTTCTTTGTAGTTGATTCGTAGATTTCGAACCCATCGTTCTCAAACATAAACGCTCATTTGTCTCAATCGTGTGAGGTGAAGACGCGTCGGCGAGCCTCTTCTAGGTCAGGAGGGACGCGAAGGAGGGTGGAGTCGATTAGACTGACCGTCGGGCCGGGTTATGATACCACCCCTCTGGCCCGACCCAGCGCCAAGACCGGGTCGCGACGATTTTTTGGAATCGAATCGCTCAAATTAGTTTAGCGCGCTTCGCGCTAAACTACTTATAGTAATCGACTAAACTACTTTGAGCGATTCGATTCCTCGAATTTTTTTTGACCTAGGTCTTGGCATTTGCACGTGACATTTTTGGGTCAACGCGACCAGTCTAATCCTAATGCCCCCCCCTCCTCCTTCATCGACTCTAGACTGGCCGCGCTGACCCAAAAATGTCACGTG
>JAABUO010000467.1_pt1 | contig 80538 bp, 71 predicted proteins | sample 5559291 | NCBI WGS metagenome assembly JAABUO01 (sample SAMN10711878, study PRJNA513372) | rock metagenome | isolation source: Antarctica rocks | place: Antarctica: Victoria Land, Finger Mt sud
CATGGAGGGCGCGGGAATCAGCGGACGGGTGTGGGGGAGGGCGGGTTGGCGGAGGGGGAGCAGGACGAGCGGTCGAAGGCGGCGAGGTCGGCCTGGAGGCTCTGCCAGACTTTGGGCTTGCGCTGGTACCAGGCGGGTTCGGAGCGCTTGCCGTAGAAGTCGGCGAGGCTTTTGCGGACGTCGGGGAGCATGGGGGATTTGGGATCGGTGACGAGGATGTGGAGGAGTTTGGCGTAGGTCTGGTCGGCGAGGCGATACTCGCCGAACTCGGCGGGCTTGCCGGTGTCGAGGTCGATTTCGGCGAGATCGGGGGCGGTCTGGGGGTGGCGGGCGTCGACGGGGATGGCCTGAAGAGCGGCGAGGTAGGCGTTGAACTTGTCTACGGTGCCGTTGATGCTTTTGATGTAGATGTCCTGGGCCTTGGGGTCGGGGACCTTGAGGGCGAAGACCTTGAGCGGGCCGATTTTGGGGAGCACGGCGAAGGTGACGGCGAGGAGGTGGGAGCCGAAGCCGGGGCGGGCGTACTGCTTGCCGTAGTCCTTTTCGTACTCGGTGCGGTTGAGGCGGTAGATGAATTGATTGCGATCGAAGGTGGGGTTCTCCTTCTGCATCTGGCCGCTGTAGTGGACGAGGGCGACGGTGGTCATGCGGGGGATGAGGCCGCTGACGGCTCGGCGGTAGCTGCCGATGGCGAGGTCTTCGTGCTTGAGGATGGAGTTGAGGGGGAAGCCGTAGGTCTCCTGAAAGGCGCGCTCCATGACCTCTTTGGCGACCTGGAAGCCGATGAAGTCGCGGTAGTTCTGCTGCGAGTAGCGGCCGTGGGCGACCTCGGCGACGTCGAAGCCGAACTCGGTGCGGATGTGGGCGGTTTTGTCGTTGTCGTAGGTGACGATGGGGCCGAATCGGCGCTCGAGCTTGGGGTACTCCTGGCCGGTGGCCTTGTTGATGGCGGGGTGGCCGACGAGATCGCCGCAGAAGTGGGCGAGGGCGCCGAGAGCGAAGGCGAACTCGTCGGGGTTGGAGGACTCGCGGATGAGGGCGGAGACGAAGTCGCCGGTGCGGGCGTAGTGGAGGAGATCGGAGAACTGCTGGTTGCCGAAGGGGTAGTAGCCGATGTCCTGGATGACGGAGCCGCCGTAGGCGTAGGCGTGGGCCTCGCGGATCTGGTCGTCCGTGAGGTTTGGGAAGCGGGCGCGGAGGAGGGGGAGAAGGTGAGGGAGCCAGGCCATGTCGATGACCTCCTCGTGCGAGAGCACGGAGTAGGCGCCGGCGGGGCGTGCGGAGCAAAGAGCAACGACGAGCACGAGCGAGCAGAGAAGTCGCAGACCTGGGAAGGAACGCAGCATAGCAGGGACGTCCGGTTTCTGCCCTCCGATGTCGACCGCACGGAGTGGCGCTCCTTACTGTAGCGAAGGCGGGGACCGGAATGCAGCGACGAAGGTTCGGCGTGAGAAACTTATGGGTGAGTTTGGGGATGACGATCGGGTTGTTAGCTTCCCGATTCGGGACGTGGAGGGATCGGGATGGAGATTGAGGGCGGGACGCATCCGTTACGGACGACGGTGGGGGACTTTGTGGCAGGTCTGCGCGAGTTGGAGCGGGACCTGATCACGAAGGACCGGATCAAGGAGTACATGGGGGCGGCGACGCTGCGGCCGGAGGCGTTGAGCGAGTTTGTGTGGTGGCGGGACAGCTTGTATACGCGCAACCTGATCTACCGCGATGAGCTGTTTGAGGTGATGACGATCTGCTGGTCGCCGGGGCAGCGGACGGCGATCCACACGCACAATGGGCAGTTGGGATGGATGACGGTGGCGCAGGGCGAGGTGCGGACGCATGAGTTTCGGCATACGAGCTGCAACGCGCCCGAGAACCAGAATGTGGTGAACATCGATTGCCTGGGCGGGGCGACGGAGCTGGAGCTGGACCGGGTGGGGACGGTGGTGTGCTCGGAGGGGAACGGCATGGTGACGGTGGACAAGCTGCAGACGATCCACCAGATTGAGAACGCGGGGACGACGGGGTGCGTGAGTCTCCATGTGTACTCGAAGCCGTTCGACAGCTGCATTGCGTTTGATCTGGAGAGGCAGCGGTGCTACCGGCGGCAGTTGAGTTACTTCAGCAAGGATGGTCGGCGGGTGGGGATTTAGGCGATCCGCATACCCGTTTCGGGTGAGAGCCGGGGCCAGATACGTGTTGGTGGGACGGGTGTGTGCCGCTATACTCAGGTTTCCTCATGCCCCCCACCCAGACGACCCAATTCACGCAGGCCGCGCTACAGAACTATCTGCTGGACCACGCGTATGACGAGATGTTTCAGGGTCGGGACGAGCTCCATGAGCACTACCAGCCGCTTCTGGACCACTTCGGATCGCTGGCTCCGAAGGAGTTGGAGCGGAGGAAGCAGGCGGCGGACCTCAGCTTTCTGAACCAGGGCATCACCTTCACCGTGTATGGGCGGGAGGAGGGCACGGAGCGGATCTTTCCGTACGACATGCTGCCGCGGATTATTACGAGCGAGGAGTGGGAGACGGTCGAGATTGGCCTGACGCAGCGGATTACGGCGCTGAATCTGTTTTTGAAGGACATCTACAACGAGGGCCGGATTCTGGAGGACGGGATCGTTCCGCGGGAGGTGGTGTACAGCTGCAAACACTTCCGCCGGCAGATGTGCGGCCTGCAGGTTCCGCGCAATGTGTATATCGCGGTGTGCGGGACGGACCTGATCCGGCTGCAGAGCGGAGAGTTTGTGGTGCTCGAGGACAACCTGCGAGTGCCGAGCGGCGTGAGCTACATGCTGACGAACCGGCGGGTGATGAAGCGGACGTTTCCGCACCTGTTTCGGACGTACAACGTGCGGCCGATCGAGCAGTACACGCAGCTGCTGCTGGGTACGCTGCGGTCGCTGGCGCCCGAGGGCCGGCCCGAGCCAAACATTGTTTTGCTGAGTCCGGGGGTGTTCAACTCGGCCTATTTCGAGCATGCATACCTGGCGCGGCAGATGGGGATCGAGCTGGTGGAGGGGCGCGACATGGTGACGCACGACAACGTCGTGTACATGCGCACGATCAGCGGTCTGCGGCGGGTGGACGTGATTTATCGGCGGGTGGACGACGACTTTATCGATCCCCTGGCGTTTCGCGGGGACTCGATTCTGGGCGTGGCGGGGCTGTTCAACGCGTACCGCGCGGGCAATGTGACGCTGGCGAACGCGTTTGGGACGGGTGTGGCCGACGATAAGGCGCTGTATGCGTATGTGCCGGAGATTATTCGGTACTACCTGAGCGAGGAGCCGGTGCTGAAGAACGTGGAGACGTTTCTGCTGACGCGGCCGAAGGAGCGGCAGCATGTGCTGGCGAACCTGGACAAGCTGGTGGTGAAGGCGGTGGGCGAGAGCGGCGGGTACGGGATGCTGATCGGTCCGCAGTCGACGGCGGCGGAGCGCGAGGAGTTTCGGCGCAAGATCGAGGCCGATCCGCGGAACTATATCGCGCAGCCGACAATTTCGTTTTCGCGGGCTCCGTGCCTGATTGAGGATGCGCTGGAGCCGCGGCATGTGGATTTGCGGCCGTATGTGCTGTACGGCGACAAGGTGAACATCGTTCCGGGAGGTTTGACACGGGTGGCGCTGAAGCGCGGGTCGCTGGTGGTGAACTCGTCGCAGGGCGGCGGGAGCAAGGATACGTGGGTGTTGAGTAAGTGAATGCCGGCTTTTGAATGGGATGAGGGTAAGCAGCGGACCAACGTCGAGAAGCATGGAGTTGGCACAGACCGTGTTCGAGGACCCAGACCTGCTGCTGCGGCAAGATAGGATGATCGATGAGGAAGAACGGTGGCAGGCCCTTGGCTCTTCACTTGGTCAGGTTCTGCTCCTGGTAGCACACGTAGTGCGATTGGGCGAAGACAATGAAGAGATTATCCGAATCATCTCAGCGAGGCGGGCAGAGCGACATGAACGAGCCGAATATCGTGCGTTCCAGACGGAACGAGGGCGAACCTCTTTCCAGTGAAGCGCTGCAGCAGATAGCGAAGCTCCGCACAATGCCGGACGAGAACATCGATTTTTCAGATATCGCGCCAGTTCCGGAGGGTTTGTGGAAGCGGGCTTCTGATGTTCGAGTGCTTGCAACGCAGGCGAGCTTGCCGCCATTCCTGGTTCGACGGCAGCTTACGCTTGTTCAGGGTGAAGAGCGGAAGCATGTCGACGTCGAAATTGGCCCGCTGCGAACACATGCAGCCCAGGCGATCTGTCATGTTCGGATCGTTGTGCCGGGTGAAGAGATGAACTATGACATACAGGGTGTCGACGGTGTGCAAGCGGTACAACTGGCAATTCAGTTTGCCGGTTCCGAACTGGACCGGCTCGGAGGGGACCAGTGGGAGTTTTCCAGTGAACACGGGCACGGCTTTGGCCGCTTCGATCTTCGAACGGCTTCCTGAGGTGTTCGGTAGAAGGCGCCTCGTTTGTGAGATGGAGGTGAGATGCTGAGTCGCGTGGCCGATAGTTTGTATTGGATGAGCCGGTATCTGGAGCGGGCGGAGCATACGACGCGCATTCTGGATGTGAATTTGAACCTGATGTTGGACGAGAGTGCGGCGAGTGCGGAGCGGCGCTGGGAGCGGGTGCTGCAGGCGCTGGGGCGGCCGAAGGATGTGAAGTGGACCGGCAATCCGTATGACCTGACGCAGGCGATGTCGTTTGATCCGCTGAATAAGACGTCGATTGTGGCGTGCATTGTGTCGGCGCGGGAGAACTCGCGGCACGTGCGTGAGCAGATCTCGACGGAGCAGTGGTCGAGGTTGAACAGCCTGTATCTGCAGGTGTCACGGCCGGAGATGCAGAGCGACATGCACGCGGACGCGCTGCTGGAGGGCCGGGAGCAGCCGGAGGAGTTTTTGCAGCAGGTGATGGAGGCGGTGCACCAGTTCCAGGGCGTGAGCGATTCGACGATGAGCCATGGGCAGGGGTGGCATTTTATCCAGGTGGGGCGGTATATCGAGCGGGCGACGGCGATTGCGATGCTGCTGGAAGCCTATTACCCGGATGTGTGGGGGCCGACGGAGCGGCTTCCGGAGACGAACGAGTACCTGGACTGGATGGGTTTGCTGCGGTCGGCGACGGCGTTTGAGGCGTACTGCAAGGTGTATACGGCGGATCTGACGCCGGAGTGGATTTTGGAGTTTCTGCTGCTGGATGCGGAGTTTCCGCACTCGCTGCGGTTTTCGATCGATAGCCTGCAGAGGGCGCTGGAGGGGATCCACGGAGGGAGCGGGAGCGAGCGGGCCGAGCCGCTGCGGCGGATGGCGGGGCGGCTGCAGGCGAGTTTGAGCTACTCGAGCGTGGAGGAGATTCTGCGGGGCGATGTGGTGAGGTACCTGCAGGAGATTCAACGGCAGTGCCGGGCGATCCACGGAATGATCTACGAGTTGTATGTGGACTATTCGATTCAGGCGGCGCTGGCGGGCTAGTTTGCGGCGGCGGAGCGGGAAGGCCTCGACGGCTGAGGTGAAGGGGAGGGTTGCATGTACTACTCGATTCGGCACCTGACGAAGTTTCTGTACAGCAACGATGTGAGCGAGAGCATGATGGAGACGCGGATGCATCCGCGGAGCGACCAGAGCCAGCGCTGCCTGACGTTTCACCTGTCGGTGAGCCCGCGCTGCCGGGTGTTCAGCTTTCGCGATCACCTGGCGAACCAGGTGCATCACTTCGACATTCCCGGGCAGCATGGGCAGCTGGTGATTGTGGCCGAGTCGCTGGTGGAGATGCAGCCGGCGCTGCAGATTCCGGCGTTTCTGGCGCCGGATGCGTGGACGGATCTGGATGCGATCGTCGAAGGCGGCGACTTTTGGGAGATGCTGTACCCGAGTGAGTTTGCGCAGCCGACGGCGGCGCTGGACGACCTGGCGGCGAAGCTGGATGTGCGGCGCAGGGATGATCCGCTGATGGTGCTGCAGCAGCTGAACCAGCAGATGTATGAGTACTTCGCCTATAAGCCGAAGTCGACGAAGGTGGACTCGCCGATCGATCTGGCGCTCAAGAACAGGGCTGGGGTGTGCCAGGATTTTGCGCACATCATGATTGCGCTGGTGCGGTCGAAGCTGCGGATTCCGTGCCGGTATGTGAGCGGGTACCTGTACCACGGGCAGGATGGGACGGATCGATCGGTGAACTCGGCGACGCATGCGTGGATTGAGGCTTTGGTGCCGCAGTTGGGGTGGGTCGGGTTTGATCCAACGAACTGGCTGGTGGCGGGGGATCGGCATATCCGGACGGCGATCGGGCGGGATTACGCGGATGTGCCGCCGACGCACGGGATGTTTCGCGGGAAGGCGAATAGCGAGTTGACGGTGGCGGTGCGGGTGACGCCGAGCGAGGGAGCGTTTTCGCTAGACCAGGAGATGCCGGTGCCGGAGGACTGGTCGACGCTGGTGGAGAAGGCGACGGCGCTGCCGGAGCAGCCGCCGGCGTTGACGCGGCAGCAGATGATGGCGCAGCAGCAACAGTAGTGGAAGGGGTGGTACACCTCCTCCCGTACTTAGTATTCGAAGTCTTCGAATGAGAGACTTTAAGTCTAAATTTCCGGCGGGCTTAGAGTGGCCAGATCCGACAAACTTGCCTTTCTTCCGCGACGAAGCCCCGGGTGCTCTCCGGGGCTTCGTCTGCTGTATTCAGTTCTAGCTGGTTGGATGGGGATGTCACGCCACTCCGTTCAGAAATAGAATTTGGCGGCGAGCTGGGTTTGGCGGCCGGCGGCAGCAGAGGTAATCTGACCGAAGGTTTGCGTGTTTCCGTTGGTTATAGCGTTGGTGGTCGCGTTGAACGTGGTTCCGTTGATGCTGCTGGCAGGGTTGAGGAACTGGGTGTGATTGAAGACGTTGTCACTCTCCATGCGGAGCTGGAGGGTGCGGGTCCCATCCTTCGAGACGGAGAAGTTTTTAGCGAGGATCAGGTTGGTGTTGTTGATTCCCGGTCCGTGATACCGATTGCGGCTCTCGTTTCCGAATGTGCCGATCGCCTCCGGAACGAAGCTGGTGGGCTGGAAGTAAACGACACGATTGGTGGTTGCCCCGGTAGACGTTACGAATTTTAGGTTGGGGTGTTGCCACGTACTGCGGATACTCTGGGCGGTGCAATCGGGCCGCCAAACATAAAAGTGGCCTCTGGACGCTGAAAACGTTCGAAAGTTGCGGGGAAATAAGGCACATCGACAGCGAAGTCTGATGGGAAAGTGTAGATGCGGTGATGAATGATCTGTTAATCGGAATCAGAGGTTGAGCTTTTTGAAGATGCTCTCGGGGATGTGGCGGATGACGAACATGATGGGCTGCCACTGGAAGGGGACGTAGAGGTTGTCGCGGCGTTTGTCGATGGCGGCGACGATGGTGCGGGCGGTTTTGGTGGGGTCGGCGAACTTGTTGGAGCCGGGCATGTGGGCGGTCATGGCGGTCTTGATGGGTCCGGGCTTGATGGAGAGGACGGTGACGCCTTCGCGGTCGACGCGGTTGCGGAGGCCGCCGAGAAAGGCGGAGAGGCCGGCCTTTGAGGATCCGTAGAGGTAGTTGGACTTGCGGCCGCGGTCGCCGGCGACCGAGGAGATGACGGCGAGGACGCCGGAGCGGCGCTGGACGCAGAAGTTGGCGAGCCAGGTGAGGAGGGAGACGGGCGCGATGAAGTTGGTGTGGAGGATCTGCGCGGCGTGGGGGAAGTCGTGCTCGGCGGCGTTCTGGTCGCCGAGGATGCCGTGGGCGAGGTAGGCGATGTCGAGGCCGGTGAGGGAGTTGATGGCGTGGGCGAGGAGCTCGGGGTGTTTTTCGGTGTCGTCGAGGTCGGCGACCTCGGTGTAGACGGCGGCGGCTCCTCGGGTGCGGAGGTCAGCGGCGACCATAGCGAGCTTGTCGGAGTTGCGGCCGACGAGGAAGAGGCTGTGGCCCTGGGCGGCCCAGAGGCGGCAGGTGGCCTCGGCGATGCCGGAGGTGGCGCCGAGGACGAGGATCTTTTTTTTCTGGCCGGAGCGGACGGCGAGGGTCTGGGTGGAATCTTCGGTGAGGGCGGCGGCGTTGGTGGCGGCGGCGATGGAGCCGGGGGCTATGGGATCGGCGGTGAGTCTGGAGGAGGTCATAGAACCTGTCTTGGAACGAGTGATGTGCTTGAAGGAGAGCACGTCCCGGGGCCGAAGCCCCCCAAATTTTTGCGGGAGCCGGGTGTCTGGGCTGAAGCCCAGACCTATCGAAGAACAGCTACCAGGAGATTACAGGGAGGTGGGGTCTCCGGTGACGCGCTCCCAGAAGCTGGAGGTGATCTGTGGGTCGCGGTATTGCGCGAACTGCTGCCACTGGGGGTAGAAGGCCTGGAACTGCTGCGGGGTCATGGCGGCGTCCTTGGCGGGGTAGAGACGGCCGCCGAGCTCGCGGGTCATTTCGGCGAGGCGGTGGAAGAGGGGGAAGCTCCGGTCGGGCTTGATGGGGAAGTCGAGGGCGAGGGTGATGCCAGGCTTGGGGAAGCTCATGAGGCCGGGGGAGGGGACGTCGCCGAAGGCCTTGAGGACGGCCAGGAAGGAGGCGAGGCCGGACTTGGCGACCTCCTTGAGGATGGCGATGGTGCCTTCGCGGGCGTTGTCCCAGGGGATCACGTACTGGAATTGAAGCAGGCCGCCCTTGCCGTACATGCGATTCCAGTGGAGGACCTTGTCGAGCGGGTAGAAGAACGGTTCGTAGTCCTGGAGGGCGACGACGCGCTTGTGGATCTGCTTGTGGAAGAAGGCGGTGTTGAAGAGGGAGACGGAGACGGGGTTGAGGGCGAAGCCGGGGGCCTCGATGGGGAAGACGAGCTTGGGTTCGGGCGAGACGGTGAGGGGGCCGGGGACCTCGGAGTGATCGCCCTGCATGAAGATGCCGCGGGCGAAGTTCTTGCCCGACGAGGTGACGTCGACCCAGGAGACGGTGTATTCGATGTGGCCGGACTGGTTGGTGAGGTCGAGGAACTCGTCGACGCCGTGGAACTGGATGCCCTCGTAGTCGATCTTGCGGGAGACGATGGGGCGGAGCTTGAGTTGGGCCCAGGTGATGAGGCCGGTGAGGCCAAGGCCGCCGATGGTGGCGGCGTAGAGCTCGGGGTTTTGGGAGGCGGAGCAGAGGCGCCGGGAGCCGTCGGAGCGGACGAGCTCGAAGGCGGGGACGTGCGCGCCGAAGGTGCCGGCGATGTGGTGATTTTTACCGTGGATATCATTGGCGATGGCCCCGCCGAGGGTGACGTACTTGGTGCCGGGGGAGACGGGGAGGAAGAAGCCGCGGGGGACGGAGAAGTCGAGGATCTGGGCGAGGGTGATGCCGGCCTCGGCGGTGAGGACGCCGGTGGTCTCGTCGAAGGCGAGGAGGCGGTTCATGCCGGTGGTGACCAGGAGGTTGCCCTCCTTGAGGAGGCAGACGTCGCCGTAGCTGCGTCCCATGCCGACGGGGAGGACGCCCTCGTGGAGGTTGTGGGTGACGGCGGGGAAGTCGGTCTGCCAGTGGAGGGGGACGAGTTTCGCGTGGTGATTGGGGTAGCGTCCCCAGGACTCGAAGAGAGCCGTGGTGGAGGCGATGGATTCTGCTGGCGAGCTGGGTTCGGCCATAGGTATCAGGATACTTGGTTGCGGGTGGTCGCGGGAGAGGGGATGTTGACCTGGGGCACACGGTGGGGCGCACGAAAGGCGCAGCCGAAGCTGCGCCCTGGGTGATTACGGCGGGGATAGTTAGGCGGCGGCTGGCTGCTTGGAGGCCAGCGCGGATTTTGCCTGGGCGACGAGGGCGGTGAAGCCGGGGGCGTCGTTGGCGGCGATGTGGGCGAGGATCTTGCGATCGAGGCCGTTGCCAGCGGCTTTGAGGCCGGCGATAAAAGTCGAGTAGCTCATGCCGTTGAGCTTGGCGGCGGCGCCGATGCGGACGATCCAGAGGGAGCGGAACTGGCGCTTCTTCTGCTTGCGGCCGGTGTAGGCGAACATGAGGCCGCGCTCGACGGCTTCCTGGGCGGCCTGGTAGAGCTTGGATTTAGTGAGGAAGTAGCCGCTGGCGCGTTTGAGGATCTTCTTGCGGCGGTCGTTGCGTTTGGTACTCCGTTTGACACGGGGCATGGTGGATCTCCTTTTGCGTGGGTCGGTTGGGCGGCTGGAGGTAAGGTTGGCCTCTTCACTCGCTGTGCAGCTTCGGTCTCAGTGGAATCGATTGCCGGAGCTCACGATTCCAGGGTCCATGTACGCTTTTCTGGACCTTGCCTGCTTGCGCGGGCGGCTTGACGGAAGGGTTTGGGTGTTCCCTGCCCTGGATGGGCTCAGGCGTAGGGGAGCATGCGGTCGACCTTATGCTGATCCGCCTCGGAGATAAGGGCCGAGCCGCCGAGCTTACGCTTGGTCTTGGTGGCCTTGGAGGTGAGGATGTGGCGCATCTTGGACTGGCCGCGTTTGAACTTGCCGGTGCCGGTCTTGTGGAAGCGCTTGGCCGCGCCCGAGTGGGTCTTCAACTTTGGCATTGGTGTTCCTAGGGTGGTGCTTTTAGACAACCCTTCGAGTATACCTGAGGGGTTTGGCGGGGTACCCTCTCCCTCCCCCTCCCCGAACCAAAGTCTTCAAGAAAATACGTTGCGCGTACTTCGGAGGCTTTGGAGCCGGCCGGGTTGGTTAGCGACTTGTCTAGGACACCGGGCAAAGCGGGTCATTGCGCCATGGGGAAACGGAACTTTTCCGGTGGCGAGCGGTCTACCCCATGAGAGGTCGAATCGATGCCTGTGCGTGGACTGGCGGTAGCAGCGGTGTTGGCGGTGGGTTTCGCGGTGGGCGGGACTTTGCGAGCGCAGGCGCCACCGAGCATTCCGCAGGCTCTGGCGGCGCTGGCGGACCAGCCGGCGGCGCATACGTCGTTGACGTTTGACCGGTCGATGCTGGCATCGGCACAGGGGCTGATCGATCCGAACCAGACGGAGGCGCGCCGGCTGGCGTCGGCGCTGACGAGCATTACGGTGGACACGTATCGGTATCCGCAGCCAGCTTTTTACGCGCCCGAGACGATGGGCATCCTTTCGGCGGCGTACGATGCGGCGGGATGGAAGCACCTGGTGAACGCGAATGTGGGACCGGCGCAAGGGGCGCAGCCGGAAAAGCCCATCACGGATATGTGGCTGCACTTCCATGGGACCGAGATCGACGATGTGGCGGTGCTGATGCGGGCGCCAAACACCATGAACCTGATCCAGATCTCGTGCATGCTGCGGCCGCTGGATCTGCTGCACCTGGGTGGGCATTTCGGGATTCCGAAGGTGGATCCGGATGCGGTGATGGTGCCGGCTCCACCGCCGCGGCGTTAAGGTATCTGGATGTCGGGGGAGTTAGGCAAGATGTGCTCCGGGCAGTGAGCATGGCCGGGCACACCTTACAAAGATGGCTTCCCCTATTCAGGATGACGGTTCTTCGGGATAGGACGAGGGGTGGTTCAAGTCCGCGGGGCCTGGATGGTGGTCTTGGACTCGGCGGCGGGTGCGACGGGTTGGGTCATGATGAGTTTGGCGGGGGAGAAGCCCTGGGCGGCAGCTTTCGCTTCGATCTCGGCAAGGACCTGCGGATCGAGGGTGGGGGTCTTGGCGAGGATCCAGAGCTGTTTGTGGTTGGGGCTGCCGATGAGGGACCAGGCGTTGTCGGGACCGAGGGCGAGCACCCAAAACGGTGTCGAGAACGGCCAAAGGGAGACCAGCTTGAGTTTGCCGTCGCCGCTCTTGTTTGCGGCTTTGATGATGGCGCCGCGGATCTCGGCGAAGCCGCCCTTGTTCTTGCAGGAGCTGACGAATTGGAGACGGGTGGGCTTTTCACCCTGGGCGATTAGATTGAAGACATCGCTCACGCACTTTTTTTCGCGTTTGTTGGGGAAGCGGGCGATCTCGTACCACTTGCCGGTAAAGGTGGCGAGGTCGAGCTTGGGGACGGCGGTGACGGTCTGTGCCTGTGGGGCGAGGGGGAAGGCCAGCAGAAGAAGGATCAGAGCGGGCGCGCGCCAGTTCCGTTTCAACGTACCCATGGTTAAAGACGCCTCCGATCTGCTGCTTGTGGTTCTGATGCTATCTGGGGGGCGTTGCCGTGCGGTGGAGCGCCTAGAAGGTGACGAGGGGACGGGCTAGCGGAGGCAGGGACCGGAGGTGAGTTGCACGACCACGAAGCCGGCGGGGGCTGAGGCTGTGCCGGGATGGTCGTGATGCGCTCCGAGGGGAGCGAGAGGCGGCAGAGCCGGGTGGAGGTCGGCAGGGTGATCCAGCAAAGGATGAGGGGCTCTGGCGAGACGCGATCGTCTGCGTTACTTGCCGGTGTCGATCTTCAGGTTGATGACAATATCGTTTTTACTGTCGAAGGAGCTGATGGACTTAATCGAGCTCTTTTTACCGTCCGCCTCGGCCCAAACCTCGTAGTCGGTGCTTTGCGCGAGCTGGCCGAAGCGGTAGCCGCCGGTGTCATCGGAGATGAAGCTTTTTATCGACAAGGTGTGATCGTCTTTGAGGTAGACGACCGCGCCACGAAGCGGAGCGTCGCCTTTGTCCGTGACCTTGCCCTGAACGATGCGCTGTGCCGGACCACGCTGCGCGAAGGCAGGTATGGCGACCAGGCTGGCTGCCGGAACGATCCAGGCCAGCGATGAGAGCAGAAAGAGGGCAAGGGTGCAGGTGCGGGGAGTGGAACCGGGGTGCGGCTTCATGGGCTTGAGTATACGCTTCGCTACTCCTCTTCCTCGTGTTCGACCGGCGACTCGGCCTCGTCGTCGTAGCCGGTGTTGTCGATGGGCGCGAGTTCGAGTGGATCGAGCGAGACGACCTCGAGATCCAGACCGCACTCGTCGCACTGAACGGTTTCTCCTTCGTCGACCTCGTCGACATCGACGGTGATGGGGTTATCGCATTCTGGGCAAACAACAGCCATTACGGGTGCCTCCGTGGAACTTGGGTGGGGAGCTGCCTATACGATGATGGGGACAGACCGGTTCAGCCCCCTGACGCTATTGTCTAACGACCAGCCCTTTCGGCGTCAAGCGGGGTTCACGAACGGAAGTTCATGGAGGTAAAGAATGCAGATATTCCGCCACGCTTTTCGGCGCTTTCGCGCAGGCACCATGATAGTGATTTTCAGCGCCGTTGCGGTGTATGGGCAGACGCCAGGGAGTCGATCGCTGACACCCCTGCCCGCGGATCCGGCGATCGTTTCGGCACTCGGGCAGGTTTCCACGGAGCGAATCCAGGCGACGGTCGAGAAGCTGGTCAGCTTCAACAATCGGAGCACGCTCTCGAGCATGGAGACGGACCTGAAGCCGGGCACGGGAGTGAGTGCCGCGGCAGAGTGGATCGCGTCGGAGTTTGGGCGGTACGCGGCGGAGTGCGGTGGGTGCCTGGAGGTGAAGCGGGACGTCTACACAGAGCCGGGATCTTCGGCGGCGAACTCGCGGATACGGAAGCCGACGAAGCTGACGAATGTGTATGCGGTGTTGAAGGGCACGGACCCGGCGCAGGCGGAGCGGCGCGTGCTGGTAACGGGGCACTACGACTCGCGGAACTCGGACAACTTCAACACGCACGACGCGGCTCCGGGGGCGAACGACGATGCGAGCGGTGTGGCGGTGTCGCTCGAGTGCGCGCGGGTGCTGAGCAAGCTGAAGTTTCCTGCGACGCTTGTGTTTGTCGCGGTGGCGGGCGAAGAACAGGGGCTGAACGGGAGCAAGCACCTGGCGCAGCTGGCGAGGGCGGAGGGGTGGCAGCTGGAGGCGGTGTTGAACAACGACATTGTGGGTGGGGATACGACGCCCGGGGACACGATGGCCGATAAGACCGCGGTGCGAGTGTTTTCGGAGGGGGTGCCGCCGTCGGCGACGCCGGAGCAGGTGAGGGCGATCGAGCGGCTGGGTGCGGAGAGCGACAGCCCGTCGCGGGAGCTGGCGCGGGCGATGGTGGATGTGAGTGGGAGCTACTTCGGGAATGGGCCGGAGCGGGTGCCGGGTGCCGGGCGGGGTAAGGCGCGGTCGGATGCGATCCGGACGCTGCCGGCGTTCCATCCGGTGCTGATCTTCCGGAGCGACCGGTTTCTGCGCGGAGGGGACCATACGAGCTTCAACGAGGAGGGATTTACGGCGGTGCGGCTGACCGAGTGGAGGGAGAACTTCGATCATCAGCACCAGAATGTGCGGGTAGAGAACGGTGTGGAGTACGGGGATCTGCTGAAGTTTGTGGATTTCGGCTATGTGGCGAAGGTGGCCCGGTTGAATGCGGCGGTGCTGGCGGATCTGGCGGCGGCGCCGGGTGTTCCGCGGAACGTCCGCGTTCTGACGCAGGCGCTCGACAACAACACGGAGCTGACGTGGGAGGCGGCGGGGGGGGCTCCGGCGGGTACGGTGTATGAGGTTCTGTGGAGGTCGACCCAGGAGCCGGTGTGGACGACGGTGCAGACGGCGGGGTCGGAGACGCACCTGAAGCTGCCGGTGTCGAAGGACAATGTGGTGTTTGGGGTGCGATCGGTGGACGGGGCTGGGCATCGGAGTCTGGCGGTGGTTCCGCAGCCTACGGCGCGGGCGGCGGCGCCGCCGAAGCCTGCGGCTGCGGCGCGGGAGTAGCGGCGCCGCAGCGGTAAAGGGCGGGGCGTGGTCAAATAGATGGAGCGGTGTATCTGTTGAGGGAGCGGCTTCGGGGCCGCTTCGACATGCAGCTCCCGTCCTGTTTCCGGTCCCGTTCTTATGCCACGTTCGCAAGCTACAACGCTGAATCTTCCACCGTTTGCCGGCGTCACGCGCAGGCTGATCCTGCTGAATGTTGGCGTGTTCTTTGGGATTGCGGTGCTGTCGTGGGTGTCGCGGCCGGTGATGGATGCGCTTGTCGGGCACCTGGTGCTGGAGCCGAGGGCGCTGTTGCGCGGCGAGCTGTGGCAGCTGGCGACGTACTCGGTGATCGAGCAGGGGATCCTTGGAACTCTTTTTGCGATGCTGACGCTGTGGTTTACGGGGTCGTTGCTGGAGGGGTCGTATGGGGGGCGGTGGCTGGCGGAGCTGTATGGGGTGTCGGTGGTGGGCGGGGCGGTGATCGCGAGCGTGGTGGCGTTTACACGGGTGTTTGGGCTGCATCCGGCGACGGCGGCGTTTGGCCCGTGGGCGGGGATTTTCGGGATGCTGATCGCGATCGCGATGCTGTTCGGCGACCAGGAGTTTCTGCTGTGGTTTGTGCTGCGGATCAAGGCGAAGTACATGGTGGCGATCTATATCCTGATCGCGGTAGCGATCTTGTTGAAGCAGGCAGACAGCTTGAGCGCTCTGCTGCAGCTGGCGGGGGCGCTATCGGGGTTTCTGTTTGTGCGGTTTGCGCCGCGGCGGGGGCTGGCGTTTGGGGTGGCGGAGCGGATATTCGGGGTGCGCAACGACTATTACCGGTGGAAGCGGCGGCGGGCGGCGCGGAAGTTCGAGGTGTACATGCGCAAGCAGAATCGCGAGGTGCACTTCGACAAGGACGGGCGGTATGTGGATCCGGACGCGGCGCAGAATCGCACGGCCGAGACGGAGCGCGAGAAGATGCGGCGGCAGAACGACAAACGCTCCATGAACTAGAGCACGGTCTGGTGGAGGTACCCTCCCCCCCCGTACTTTGGTTCCAAAGTCTTGGATCTGTGGAGCTTAGATATGGGGTACCAAGGCTACCTCACAGTCCGAAAGATGCCGGAATTTCGCTTCGGACGAAGTGCGTGTTTGAGTCCCTCGCCAGAGAGCACACTTTTAATTGTAGCGAGCGGGACTTGAAGTTACGCCAAAGTGAGCTGGGTGCAGAAGTACTTCGATGAGCGCGGGATGGGCATCTTGAAGGCGCTGGGCGAGGTGGCCGGGGAGACTGGGGCTGTGCCGGTTTCGGTGGCGCTGGCGTGGCTGCTGGCGCAGCCGACGACTCTGGCGTTGATTGCGAGTGCTACGAGTGTGGAGCAGCTTGGAGATCTGTTTCGGGCGGTGGAGCTACAGTTGACGGCGGAGCAGGTGGGGAGGCTGGCGGAGGCTAGTGCGTACGAAGCGGGTGCTTCGAGGGACGACTCAGCTTTTCATTTCGGCGGTGAAATCCGACCACTGCTCGACACGAAAGGCGCGCAGGTCACGAACCGAGACAGGGAACCATGGGAGGGATTTGAGGGCGTTCATCGTTCGGAAGAGGTTCGACAGGTCCTCGTTGTTGCTGGTGTAAACGCTGCCCTGGCGCCATTCGAAGTCGAAGGTGGCAAGGAGGTTCCGAATCTCGGCGTAGGCTTGCGTGAGACCCTTAGGGTGAGTCCGCCTGGTGTCGTTCGTATCCAGATCGAAGGCAATTGCGAACACTACTCGGCCTCAGGATCGAGGAGAATCGCTTCGAGAGGATAGTCAAGCTCTTCTCCGGTCCGCACAATGACGATCTTTACCATGCGCTCGCCATCCCTGGGCTCAGCCGCTCCGAGTACCTCATACTCGGGACCCCACGGACCGAACTGCTTGACGGCACCTACGGGAACCTCGACGTTGTGCGCTAGTGTTGCCATAGAGCCTCCTGCGTTGACGCCAACCTCTGCTTGGGACGGCGATGACCCATGTTATCCAATCGCCCTAAGTTCTTACAACGGTTTTCAGGCTGAGGTCGCGGAGTTGCGCGTCGCTGACGGGGGTGGGGGCGTCGACCATGAGGTCGATGGCTTTGGCGGTTTTGGGGAAGGCGATGACCTCGCGGAGGGACTGGGCGCCGGCGAGGATCATGACGATGCGATCGAGGCCGAGGGCGATGCCGCCGTGCGGTGGTGTGCCGTATTCGAGGGCGTCTAGAAAAAAGCCGAAGCGGGCTTTGGCTTCTTCATCGCTCATGCCTAACGACCGGAAGATCTCGGCCTGGACGTCTTTGCGGTGGATGCGGATGGAGCCGGAGCCGAGCTCGGTGCCGTTGAGGACGATGTCGTAGGCGAGGGCGCGGACGGCGCCCTTGTCATGGAGGAGGCGGCCGGAGGTGATGTCGTCCTCGTGGGGGGAGGTGAAGGGGTGGTGGGCGGCGTCCCAGGTGCGGGTCTCCTCGTTCCACTCGTACATGGGGAAGTCGGTGACCCAGAGAAATTTGTAATCGTTTGCGGTGCCTGTTTTGTCGAAGAGCTTGTGCTTGTCGGCGAACTTGCGGGCGAGCTCGAGGCGCAGGGCACCGACGCGCTTGGGGATCCAGTGGGGGTCGTGGTTCCAGCGCTCGGGGGTGCCGGGTTTCGGGGTGATGACGATGGCCAAATGGCTTGGCTCTTCCGCGAGGGCCGGGGAAGATTCAACCTGCGCGAATTTCCTATATTCCTCATTGAACTTCGCCCCAAGTCTCTGAGCCAGTGGTTGAAAACGGCCTGAGGTTCCGAGCCTGAGCAGATTCAGAATGTCTAAACCCGTGTCTCCCAGACTAGCTTTTACCTCATTCAAGAGCGTTTTCATCGCGGTTCCACTTAGCTCACCCACTCTGGGGACAGAGAAGCCGTAGATCGGCAGCACAGGGTCAATATTTAGGTCTGCGCGAAGCTCTGGGGTAAATTCGGCGCTCAGGTCAACGAGGGCGGGGACGCGCATGTCGGGTTTGTCGATGCCGTACTTGCGGATGGCGTCGTCGTAGGTCATCTGGACGAAGGGGCTGGAGAGTGTAACGCCGGCGGTGGCAAATGCGGCGGTGAGGAAGCCCTCGACGATGCGGAAGATGTTCGCTTGCTGGGGGAAGGTGGTTTCGAGGTCGATCTGGGTGAACTCGGGCTGGCGGTCGGCGCGGAGGTCTTCGTCGCGGAAGCAGCGGGCGATCTGGAAGTAGCGGTCGAAGCCGGAGATCATGAGGATCTGCTTGAAGATCTGGGGGGACTGCGGGAGCGCGTAGAAGTGGCCGGCGTGGACGCGGGAGGGGACGAGGTAGTCGCGGGCGCCCTCGGGGGTCGACCGCGTCATGAAGGGAGTTTCGATCTCGAGGAAGCCCTCGCCGACGAGGTAGTTGCGGATGGCCATGGCGACTTTGCTGCGCAGGGCGAAGTTGTGCTGCATGTCGGCGCGGCGGAGGTCGAGGTAGCGGTATTTGAGGCGGACTTCTTCGTTGACGATGGCGTCTTCGGCGGGCGAGAAGGGCGGCGTCTTTGCGTCGTTGAGGAGCAGGAGCTCGGTGGCGAGGACCTCGATGGAGCCGGTGGGCATGTTGGGGTTTTCGAGGCCGGTGGAGCGACGGCGGACCTTGCCCTGAATGGCGACGACAAACTCGGGGCGGGCGGCTTCGGCCTTGGTGTGGGCGGGGCCGGAGAGCTCACGATCGAGGACGATCTGGGTGATGCCGGAGCGGTCGCGGAGATCGAGGAAGATGAGGTTGCCGTGGTCGCGGCGGCGGTTGACCCATCCCATGAGGACGACGTCCTGGCCAGCCTGCTCGGGCCGGAGATCTCCGCACATGTGGGTGCGGGTGAGGGAGCCTAGAAAGTCTAAGTGCATGGTTATTTTCTAGTATGAAGGAAAGGACGTGGCAGGAACATGCCACGCGTTATAACGGTGTTCGGTTTATTCGCGTTCAAAAAACCAGATCGTTGCCATCGCCAGTGCGCCGCCGAGAATCCAGGTAAGCACTTTCACCCAAGGTCTCAGTGCTACATCCGTCCCCGTGTTCCTTTCAGCATGATTTGGGTCGTACTGAATCTCAAACGTGTGTCCGTCTTCCCGCGGCGAACCGGATAGGTACTTGCCTTGGTACGTCTTACCCCCAACGGTGTACGAAAAGGTGATGACATACTCGGCTCGCCCATAGCCCGCATCGCCTATAGTGACATTCACCATCGATGTCTCGAAGGTCCGCTTGCATCCAGTGACGCTTGCAATTGCGGATAACCATGGAGTCGTCTGGCTCACAGTGGATCAGCCCTGGGGTACCGGGAAGGGGTTGCGCTCCGAGAACTGGGCCTGGTGCCAGTAGGGGTAGGCGAGGTCGCGGTGGCTGGCGGCGTCGAGGGTGGCGATCTGTTCGGGGGTGAGCTTCCAGCCGGTGGAGGCGAGGTTGGCGCGGAGCTGCGCCTCGTTGCGGGCGCCGAGGATGACGGTGGAGACGGTGGGGCGGCGGAGGACCCAGTTGAGGGCGATCTGGGGTACGGACTTGCCGGTCTCCTGGGCGACGGCGTCGAGGGCGTCGACGACGCGGTAGAGGTACTCGTCTTCGGGGCGGGGGCCGGCTTCGACGACGGATTTGGTGTTGAGGCGGCTATCAGGCGGAAGCGGTTGGCCGCGGCGGATTTTGCCGGTGAGGCGTCCCCAGCCGAGGGGGGACCAGACGAGGGCGCCGACGCCCTGGTCGTGGGCGAGGGGCATGAGCTCCCACTCGTAGTCGCGGCCGATGAGCGAGTAGTAGACCTGGTGACCGACGTAGCGGGTCCAGCCGTAGCGCTCGGAGGTGGAGAGCGACTTCATGAGGTGCCAGCCGGAGAAGTTGGAGGCGGCGAGGTAGCGGACCTTGCCGGCGAGGACGAGGTGATTGAGGGCCTGGAGGGTCTCTTCGACGGGGGTGAGGGCGTCGAAGGCGTGGAGGTGATAGACGTCGATGTAGTCGGTGTGGAGGCGCTTGAGGGAGCGCTCGACGGACTGGATGATGTGGTAGCGGGAGGAGCCGACGTCGTTGGGGCCGGAGCCGATGCGGAAGGTGGACTTGGTGGAGAGGAGGACGTCCTGGCGAGGGAGGTGGGCGATGGCCTTGCCGAGCATCTCTTCGCTCGCGCCGTCGGAGTAGACGTCGGCGGTGTCAAAGAAGTTGGCGCCGGCTTCCATGCAGATGTCGATGAGATTGCGGGCTTCGTCCTGGGAGGTTTCGGCCCAGGCCTTGAAGAACTCGTTGCCGCTGCCGAAGGTGCCTACGCCGAAGCAGAGCTCCGGGACTTTGAAGCCTGACCTGCCGAGTTGTCTCGATTCCATGGAGGGTTGGATGCCTGGGGATGCGGGCTGATTCGGACGTTGGCGTGGAAGTGATTTCGAGGTCGTGCGCGGGTATGCTGCGGGGATGCACATGCGACTTCCATTCCCCGATCAGCCGGAGACTTCGCCGGAGATCCCGCCGACGTGGTCGGCGGAGAGCGATGTGTTCCACACGACGGAAGGGTGTATGCGGCTGCAGGCGATTCCGCGGAACCGGCGGGAGCGGGGCATGCCTGGGGTGGGTCGGCGGCTGTGCTTCAACTGCGAGGATATTCTGCGGACGAAGCGGTCGGGATAGGGGCTGATTGGCAGGTTGAGTGCGTCAGAATAGTGTAATCGTGAAGACGTTGGGTGGGGAGAGGTGATCGGCTTGGAAAGGAGAGTGGAGGGACGCTCTCCTTTCCGCGCGAGGGGTATACCTTTGCGATCGACTTTCCTATACGGGAGGGCACGCCTGCGCTTTTGCGTCGTCTGGACGCGATGGTGGTCGACGCAGGTGGCCGCATTTACCTCGGAAAGGACCGCTACACGGACCCGGTGACATTTCGCACCATGTATCCCCAGGTAGAAGGCTGGCTGGCGGTGAAGACGAAGTACGATCCCGACGGGGTGTTTACGTCGAATCTGGGGCGGCGACTGGGTTTGTCGTAGCCCGCTCTGCTTCCTTTCCTGGACCTCAGGAGGTTCCTTACGCAGGCAGATGCCACGGTCAGGTTTCTGTGTCGAGATCGGAGGTGGCGGGTTTGTCGACCTGGGACTGGTAGACCTCTTCGACGCGGGCCAGGGTGTCGATCTCGGTGACGGGTTTATCGGGGCGGAGGCGGAGGATGCGGGGGAAGCGGAGGGCGAAGCCGCTGGCATGGCGGTCGGAGCGCATGATGTTGTTGAAGGCGACCTCGAGGACGATCTGGGGCTCGACGGTGCGGAAGTGGCCGTGGTCGACGAGGGTGTGGGCTTTGAGCCAGTCGGTGAGCTCGGTGATTTCGAGGTCGGTGACGCCGCTGTAGGCTTTGCCGACGTTGAGGAGATCGCCGGCGGGGCCGCGGACGGCAAAGGTGTAGTCGGAGAGGAACTGGGCGCGGCGGCCGTTGCCGAACTCGGCGCCGGTGATGACGACGTCGAGGGTGGCGAGCTCGCGCTTGAGCTTGACCCAGGCGAGGCCGCGGCGGCCGGGGAGGTAGGCGGAGTCGGCGGCTTTGAGCATAACGCCCTCGTTGGCGCTGGCGCGGGCGCGGGCGTCGGCGTAGGCGCGGTCAATATCTTCGGCGCTTTCGACGAGGCGGCTGGGCGAGAGGTGGAGGCGACCCACGCCTTTGACATTCGGGCGGGTTGCGGGGCCGCTTGCCTCGTCGAAGAGGGCGGTCTGCGGGGCCGCGGTGGCGGACGGACGGGGAGCTTCGACGGGAGAGCAGACGGCTTCGACGAGCTCTTCGACGATGCCTTCGAGCTTGTTGCGGCGGTCGCGGAGGGGGAGGTCGAGTTGGAGGCGGCCGTCGGCGTACATGAGGTCGAAGGCCATGAAGATGACGGGGATTTGCCGGCGGATGTCGTCGGGGACGCGCTTGCGACCGATGCGCTGGCCGAGGATGGCGAAGGGGAGAGCGCGGGCTTGATCGAGGTCCCAGCCGAGGATTTCGCCGTCGAAGATAAGGGCTCCGGCACCGGTTTCGCCGACGTGGGCGAAGGCTTCGGCGAGCTCGGGGAAGGATTCGGTGATGTCTTCGCGATTGCGGGAGTAGATGGCGACGCGGCCGGGCTGGGCGGGATCTCCGCAGTGGAGCTGGGCGCGCATGCCGTCGTACTTATCTTCGAGGAAGGCCTGGACGGGGGGCGGGTCCGGAGAGAGTGGGGCCGGGTCGGAAGTTCCCGAGGTCTGAGGTGGGGCGATGTCGGCGCCTTCGGGATCAGTTTCAGGGTCAACCGGTGCCGCCGGCAGAAGATCCATGGCGGGTGCGTCCTCGAAGGCTTCGGAGATCTGGTCGATGGCGGGGACTGCTTCCCCTGGAGGGATGCCGGGTGTGGCTTTTTTGCCGCGGGCTTTTTTGGGTGGCTTGATGGGCTTCGGCGGCTTGGATTTGGGCGGCTTTTCGGTGAAGCGGTCGATGGCTTCTTCTGGGGTTTCGACGGGGCTGGCGAGCATGAAGCCGAGGGGGTGGAAGAGGCGCATGCGGGCGCGGTCGAGGGTGCCCTCGAAGGCGCGGCGGACGGCTCCGGCGAGGTCGGCCTCGAGCATGACGGCGTGGCGGACGGCGGCTACGGTGATGGGTTCGGGGGCTGGGCCGTCGGTCGCGGCTGGCTCTTTGGTGGTGTTCGCGGTGGTGTTGGTGATGGGGGCGGACGGGCTGGCGGCGATGGCGATGGCTTCCTCGACGAGGCTTTGTTTTACGCCGATGCGCATGTCGCCGAGCATGAGTTTGAGGAGGTACTTCGCTTCGAGGGCGGTGGAGCGGCGGAGGAGATCTTCGACGAGGGAGGCGCGAATGGCGGTGGTGCCGGCGGTGGCCATGCCGGCGAAGGCCTGGGCGAGCTCGAGGAGGGTGAGGGTGGGGTCGGCGGGGGCGTGGCCGTCGAGGAGGTCGAAGGCGGCGGCGCCGAGATCGCCGTGGCGACGGTAGGCGGCGGTGAGTTGGGCGTCGGTGGCGCTGCTGACGGTGAGGAGGGTGCGGGTGAGGAGGGCGCCGCCGGCGTTGAGCTTGCGGGGGTCGGCCTCGGCGAAGGGGGTTCCGGCGAGGTAGAGGGCGAAGAGGCCGGCGTCGGCGAGGGATTGGGTGGAGGCGCGGGACTCGGCAGCGATGCGGCGGATGCTGTCGGCGATGGCGGCGCGTTTTTTAAGGCGGCTGCCTTCGTTGGCGAGCTGGTCGGCGAGGTTTGCTACTTCGTGGAACAGGGCCATGCGTCTTCCTCTATGGAGAAGGATGCGATCTGCGCAGGGCGAGGTGTGTCCTGTTCCAGGTGAGCGTCCACGGTGCAGGCGAGCCCTGCGGAATCCAATCGATCTGGGACGAGAGCTCGGTGAGGGAGCTTTGTCCGGGTTTCCTTAGCGACGTCTTCGCTTCCCACGAGCCGACTTTCGGTACTGATCGCACCCTTCTCGAAAGGGCCCATCAGTCCCGGTGCGCTACGATGCAGTCAAATCCTGGAACAGCGTAGAGCTAAGTGCCAGTAGCGTTTCAGCCTCATGGCTTTGCACTACGTCATGAGCCCAGGGAGAGAGCCGTTTTTCCTTGTCGAGCACTTGTTGGGTCGTGAGGCCGCACAGAGAGCCTGGCGGGATTAATCTCGTGAAACGCGCCTTTGGGTATTGAAGTCGCAGACGCTGGCTGGCTGCTACGGCCCTGGTCGCGCCTGCGTCGCACCCTTGACGGCGGCTGTACCATCTAAGGAAGGGTATGTTGCGGACGCTTGCAAAGACGGTGAGCTCTCCCGTTGTGACTGGCCTGGTGGTTGCCGGCCGTCATGATTTTGCTTAGCTGCGCCTCCCTGTTCCCTTCCCTTTCGTAAAAGACTATTGATGCAAGTGATGCAAGCCCTGCTGAGAGATGCAGGAGGAGAACCGACCATGTTCGATCGTTTGGAGCAGATGGAAGCGCGGTATGAGGAGCTGGGGGTGCAGCTTTCGGACCCGACGCTGGTGAATGACCAGAAGAGGTTTCAGGCGACGGCGAAGGCGCATCGCGACCTCGAGCCGGTGGTGGAGCGGTTTCGGCAGTTTCGGAGTATCGAGCAGGGCGTGGCGGATGCTCGGGCGATGCTCGGGGAGACGGATGCGGAGATCCGGGCGATGGCGACCGAGGAGCTGGCGACGCTGGAGCCGCGGCTGGCTGCGATGGAGGAGGAGATCAAGGTTCTGCTGCTGCCGAAGGATCCGAATGACGAGAAGAATATTGTGATTGAACTGCGGGCGGGGACGGGTGGGGACGAGGCGGCGCTGTTTGTGGCGGAGATGTTTCGGATGTATCTGCGGTTTGCGGAGCAGCACCGGTGGAAGGTGGAGATTCTGTCGCAGTCGGAGACGGGCATTGGCCACGGGATGAAGGAGGTTACGGCGATTTTTGAGGGGGACAAGGTGTACTCGCAGATGAAGTTCGAGTCGGGGGTGCACCGGGTGCAGCGGGTTCCCGCGACGGAGACGCAGGGGCGGGTGCACACGTCGGCGATCACGGTGGCGGTGCTGCCGGAGGCGGAGGAAGTCGACATCAAGATCGAGGCGAAGGATCTGCGGGTGGATACGTTCTGCTCGTCAGGGCCGGGCGGGCAGTCGGTGAATACGACCTACTCGGCGATCCGGATTACGCACATTCCGACGCAGACGGTGGTGAGCTGCCAGGATGAGAAGTCGCAGATCAAGAATCGGGAAAAGGCGATGCGGGTGCTGCGGGCGCGGCTGTACGAGGTGGAGGCGGAGCGGATCCACCAGATCCAGGCGAAGGACCGGAAGCAGCAGGTGGGGACGGGGGATCGATCGGAGAAGATACGGACGTATAACTTTCCGCAGAACCGGATGACGGATCACCGGATCGGGTTGACAAACCACCAGCTGGCGATGGTGATGGAGGGGCAGCTGCAGCCGACGGTGGATGCGCTGATTGCGCACGATGTGGCGGAGAAGATGAAGGCGGAGACGACGGCGGCGGTGTGAGGAGAGATGGAGGAAGGACTTTACCGTTCTGTTCCCACGACTTTCCTCTTTCCGGGCCGTTGACGATGCGTGCGGCCGAGATATGCGGGATCGGTGCTGCCGGAGGTGATCTGTTTCAGGGCGAAGCTCGCGATGTTTCGTGAGTTTTGCCCTGAAGTGCTCGTGGAACGTGAGTTACAGGGCGACATGGACTCTCGATTGCAAACACTGGAGGGCATGACCCTTCGCCAGGCAGTCTCGGTGGGCGCGAATGAGCTGGCCGGCAACAGGGACCTAGCGGAGACGGCGGTGCGCGATGCGGAGCTGTTGCTGCTGCATGCGCTTGAGCTTCCGCGCAGTGTGCTCCATGCGTACCCGGGACGGCTGCTGAGCGGGGTGGAGGAGGCGGCGTACCGGTCGGCGATCGAGCGGCGGATGCGGTCGGAGCCGATGCAGTACATCACCGGCGTGCAGGAGTTCTTTGGACTGGCGTTTGAGGTAGGGCCAGGCGTGCTGATCCCGAGGCCGGAGACGGAGCTGCTGGTGGAGGCGGCGCTGGATCGTTTGCCGCAGGACCGGCCGGTGCGGGTGCTGGATGTGGGAACGGGTACGGGGGCGATTGCGATTGCGGTGGCGTCGCGGCTGCCCGAGGCCGAGGTGGTGGCGGTGGATCTTTCGGCGGCGGCGCTCGCGATGGCGCGGAGGAATGTCGGGCGGCATGGGCTTGGCGGCCGGGTGACGTTGATCGGCTCGGACCTGTTGCGGGATGTGCCGGAGGTGGCGATGCCGTTTGATGCGATCCTGTCGAATCCGCCGTATGTGCCGGAGGGGGATCGGGCGGGGCTGCACCCGCAGGTGCGCGACTATGAGCCGGCGGAGGCATTGTTTGCGGGTGCGGATGGGCTGGCGGTGTACCGGCGGCTGCTTCCCCAGGCGCATGGGGCGTTGCGGGCGGGCGGGCTGCTGGCGCTGGAGATTGGGTATGGGCAGAGGGAGGCGATAGAGGAGTTGCTGGGCGGGTGGCGTGCGGTGCAGTTTCTGGACGATCTGCAGGGGATCGCGCGGGTGGCGCTGGGGCGGAGGCCGTAGGTGCGGCGAGGGCGTGGGGGCGCTGGTGCAGGGATCTCGGCCTGGAGGTTGAATTTCGGGTCGCGCCTCTCGGGGAAGCTCTGCTACGCTTTTCCTCACATGTCCAAGCTTCTTCGATCGACCTTTCTTGCCGCTGCCTGCGTGCTTCTTGTGCCCTCGCTTCGTGCGGCGGCTCCCACCTCTGCGGCGGATCGTGTGTCTGCGCAGAACGCGCTGTTTGCGGAGCAGTACGAGTCGGATCTGCGGTTTTCGCCGGAGCGGGCGACGGCGGTGGGGGACTACCGGTACAACGACAAGCTGAGCGACCACTCGCTGGCGTCGATCGCTGAGAGGCATGGGGTGGACCAAGGCTACCTGTTGAAGCTGAAAGCGATCTCGACGGATGGATTCGCGGAGCAGGATCTGCTGTCGCATGACCTGCTGGTGCGGAATCTGGAGCAGCGGGTCACGGACTTCGACATGAAGGACTACGAGATGCCGGTGGACCAGATGAGCGGGCCGCACACGAACCTCGCGGATCTGCCGCTGTCGGCGCCGCTCGACTCGGTGAAGCATTACGAGGACTACATCGCGCGGCTCCATCAGGTTCCGCGGGTGTTTGAGCAGACGGAGGAGGTGCTGCGCGCGGGGATGAAGGACAACCTGATGCCGGTGCGATTTCTGCTGGAGAAGGTCGCGGCGCAGTGCCAGGGGGTGATTGCGGCCGATCCGTTTCTGGGGCCGACAAAGAAGTATCCGGCGAGCATCTCCGCCGAGGACCAGGCGCGGTTGACGAAGGGGATCACGGACGCGGTGAACAACGAGGTGCTGCCGGCGTACAAGAGCTTTGCGACCTACATTGCGACGGACTATGCGCCGCGCGGGCGGACGACGCTATCGATCGAGTCGCTGCCGGGGGGTGCGGCGCGGTATGCGAACGCGATCCATGGACGGACGACGACCAACATGAAGCCGGAGGTGATTCACGAGATCGGGCTGAAGGAGATTGCGCGGATCGAGGGGGAGATGACGGCGATCGCGCACAAGGAGGGGTTTGCGGATCTCGCGGCGTTTCGGGCGTCGGTGAAGACGAACCCAAAGTATGTGCCGACGTCGTCGGAGCAGATTCTGGATGAGTTCCGGAGGTACATCGCGCAGATGGAGCCGAAGCTGCCGCAGATGTTTGGCCTGCTACCGAAGTCGCCGGTGACGGTGGAGGCGATCCCGGCATTTCAGTCGGCGATGGCGACGCACTACCAGACGGGAACGCCGGACGGGAAGCGGCCGGGGCGGGTGTCGGTGGCGACGTCGCAGTTCGAGAAGCGCAGCCTGGTGGATGACGAGGCGATTGCGTATCATGAGGGGATTCCGGGGCACCACATGCAGCTGTCGATCCAGCAGCAGCTGACGGGGCTGCCGAAGTTTCGGCAGCATGGCGGCAACTCGGCGTATACGGAGGGGTGGGCGCTGTATGCGGAGCAGCTGGGCAAGGAGGTCGGGTTCTACCAGGATCCGGTGAGCGACTATGGACGGCTGTCGAGCGAGCTGTTCCGGGCGGTGCGGCTGGTGGTGGATACGGGCATTCACTCGCAGGGATGGACACGGGAGCAGGTGGTGGACTTCTTCCGTAAGTCGGGCGCGGTAGATGAGCCGACGATCCAATCGGAGACGGACCGATATATCGCGTGGCCGGCGCAGGCGCTGAGTTACAAGCTGGGGCAGCTGAAGATTCGCGAGCTCAGGGACCGGGCGCAGACGGAGCTGGGGACGAAGTTCGATATCAGGACGTTTCACGACGAGATCCTGGACGGCGGGGCGCTGCCGCTGGATGTGCTGGATGCCCGGGTGGGGCGGTGGATTGCGGTGCAGAAGGGGTCAGATGTCAAAGAACATGCCACACTTTTGCGAGGCGATTGACCGCAAACTACACGCGACATGTACGGTATGGGCATGTTGGTGTGTACAGTGTTACCCTTCGTGAATGGAAGTTTCAATCACGGAGTTTCGGCGAGAGCTTTTCCATCTCGTGGGTCGTGCCATGGCTGGAGATCAGGTGTGGGTCGCGCATAAGGGAAAGCGCTTCAGGGTAGCTCCGGAGGACGGCGGTGTCAGCCGCCTGAGCCGGATCACGCAGCTTCAAATCGTGGATCCCGAAACGCCGGCGTCCATGGATATTTCGTTGCGCGAGGAGATGACGCGAGCATGGGAGAGTGACTGGACCAGCTTGTGATCGCGTATCTGGACACCAACGTGGTGGTGTGGCTTGCAGGGGGCGACCTCCACCGAATTAGCCGGCCTGCTCACGACCTGCTTGAGAGAGCGGACCTGCTGATCTCTCCCCTTGTGCTGCTCGAGCTGGAATACCTGTATGAGGTTCGCCGGATCAGGCTGCCGGCACGCGATGTGCATTTGAAGATTGAGCATGAGGTCGGCGTTCGCGTCTGCGATCTACCCTTTCCGACGGTGGCCAGCATTGCGCTTGACGAGAGGTGGACGCGCGATCCGTTCGATCGCATGATCGTGGCACAGGCCAAGGCGAATGGGCTGGCTTCTCTTATGTCTGCGGACGAAGAGATCCGCAGGCACTATCCGAGGACCGTCTGGTAGGGCGATACTGGGTGGAATGGCTACTGAGCAGACGAGTTTGACGTTGCCCCCGGATTATTTTGGGGTGTTTGAGCTGCCTCCGAAGTTGCGGGTGGATACCGCGGCGCTCGAGAAGCGGTTTTATGCGATGTCGCGGCGGCTGCATCCGGATCGGTTTGTGAATCGGCCGGCCGAGGAGCAGGAGGCGGTGTTGCGGCAGAGTTCACTGTTGAACGACGCGTACCGGACGCTGCGTGACCCGGTGTTGCGGACGCAGCATCTGCTGCACCTTGAGGGTGTGGAGATGGAGGAGCAGTCGAAGGCGGCGACGGATGCGGCGCGGGCGACGGGTGCGGAGAAAAAGCAGGCGGTTCCGCCGGAGCTGCTGGAGGAGGTCTTTGAGCTGAATATGCAGCTGGCGGAGATGCGCGCGGCGAAGGGGATGGGGGAGGACGATCCGCAGCTGCGGCGGGAGCTCGAGACGGCCAAGGGGGGCTTCGACGCGAAGATGGATGGGACGCAGGCGGAGCTGGAGCGGCAGTGGGAGGCGTGGGACGGGGCACTGGATGCCGGCGATGAAGGCGGGAAGGAGCGGGCGAAGGAGGCGATGGTGACGCTGCTCAATAAGCGGCGGTATCTGCGGAACCTGGTGCGGGATGTGAACGAGGCACTGGAGGGCTAGGCCACGGGGTTGGCGGTCGGTTGCGTGGAGATGGCTGGCGGTACTTTCATGCGAGGTGTTGACGGCGTTGGAGGCGAAGGTTGACCAGCTTCGGCAGGCTCCAGGATGGAAAAGGGTGGAGCGGGCGAAGGTTGGCTTTAGCTGCGGCCGAGGGCGAGGCGTTCGGTTTGATTGAGGTGGTTGATGTCGTGGCCGGCCATGCTTTCGACGATGGTCCAGAGGGTCATGGCGCCGCGTTCGGGGTGGGTGGTGGGGAGCTTGCGTTCGGCGGGGGAGACGCCTTGGAGCAGCTTGACGTTCCAGCCGCGGAGGGCGGAGAAGAGGGTCATGGCGGAGGGGAGATCGTAGATGGCGTACCGCTCGGCCCAGCGGCCCTGGTCGAAGGGCTGGAAGACGGGATTTTTCTCGCTGAGCGCCTGGCGGAGGCGGAAGCCGAAGACCATCTCGCAGTCGGCGAGGTGGGCGACGATCTCGCGGACGCTCCATTTTCCGGGTGCGGGAGAGCGGTTGCAGACCTCGGGTCCGAGGCCGGAGGTGAGCCGGTGGAGGCGGTCGGCGGTGGTGGCGATGATCTCCATCGGATCACTGTCGCCCAGGTGCATGGCGTAAGGGTTCAGATCCATGGCAAGACGTTACCACGGGAAAGTACCGATTTCTGCGTCAGATTGCACGTGGGTGGGGTTCGGGGCTGGGCGGCAGGGATGTAGGACAATGGGAGGGGGACGGATGTTCGCGTGCGCCGCGGCGTACGGGCAGCGGTAACCCTTAACAGGTTGGGCAGGACAGGATGGCGACAGAGATGGCGGAAGAGCGCGTTGTAGGCATTGATCTGGGGACGACGAACTCGCTGGTGGCGTTTATGGACGGCGACACGCCGACGGTGATTCCGGGCGAGGATGGCGACCGCCTGGTGCCGAGCGTGGTGGCGTTTGCGGGCGAGACGGTGCTGGTGGGCAATGCGGCGCGGGGAACGCTGCTGGAGTCGCCCGGGGACGCGGTGTACTCGGCGAAGCGGCTGATGGGGCGTGGGGTGGCGGAGGTGCAGGAGGAGTTGACGCTGTTTCCGTTTCGGCTGGCGCCGGGTGCGGGTGATGTGGAAGCGGCGGGCGAGGAGGGGAGCGGCTCGGCGCAGGCGGATGTGATTCGGCTGGAGATTGGGTCGCGAACGCTGACGCCCCCGGAGGTTTCGGCGTATGTGCTGCAGCAGCTGAAGCGGAATGCGGAACGGTTTTTTGGCGGGCCGGTGCGAAAGGCTGTGGTGACGGTGCCGGCGTACTTCAACGATTCGCAGCGGCAGGCGACCAAGGATGCGGGGCGGATTGCGGGGCTGGAGGTGCTGCGGCTGGTGAACGAGCCGACGGCGGCGGCGCTGGCGTACGGGCTCGATAAAAAGAAGGACGGCGTGATCGCGGTGTATGACTTTGGGGGCGGCACGTTTGATGTGTCGATCCTGAAGCTGCATGAGGGGATCTTTGAGGTGGTGGCGACGGGCGGGGATACGCATCTGGGCGGGGATGACCTCGACAACCTGCTGATTGCGATTGCGGTCGACGATGTGAAGGGCGATCTCGGAGAGGATGTGCGGGGGAACGCGGCGGCGGTGCAGGCAATTCGCAAGGCGGTGATCGAGGCGAAGATCCGGCTGTCGGCGGAGACTTCGACGAAGCTGGATGTGATGCTGCCGAGCGGAAGGCGGTATACGCGGGAGATAACGCGGGAGCAGTTCGAGGGCATTGCGGAGGTGGTGATCGGGCGGACGGCGGGGCCGTGCCGACAGGCCTTGAAGGATGCGGGGATGGAGGCCGCGGCGATCGACGAGGTGGTGCTGGTGGGTGGATCGACGAGGATACCGGCGGTGCAGCGCCTGGTGGATGAGATCTTTGGGCTGGCGGAGCGGGGCAAGAGACCGCACACGGAGCTGAATCCGGATGAGGTGGTGGCGCTGGGGGCGGCGGTGCAGGCGCAGATTCTGGCCGGTGGGGCCGTGGCCGGATCGGGCCTGGAGGATCTGCTGCTGCTGGATGTGACGCCGTTGTCGCTGGGGATCGAGGCTCTGGGGGGTGTGGTGGCGAAGATTATCGAGCGCAACTCGACCATACCGGCGTCGGCGACGGAGCACTTTACGACGGGCGTGGACGGGCAGACGAATGTGGCGATCCACGTAGTGCAGGGCGAGCGGGAGCTGGCGAAGGACTGCCGGTCGCTGGCGCGGTTCGACCTGAAGGGCGTGCCGCCGATGATGGCGGGGCTGCCGCGGATCGAGGTGAAGTTTCTGATCGATGCGAATGGAATTCTGCATGTGTCGGCGAGGGAGCAGAGGAGCGGCAAAAACGCGGAGATCGACGTCAAACCGACCTATGGGCTGACCGACGAGCAGGTGGAGACGATGATCCTGGCGTCGTTCGACAACGCGGAAGCGGACATACGGGAGCGACAGGTGATCGAGGCAAAGAATGAGGCGGAGACGATTCTTGCGGCAGTAAAGAAGGGCAAGAGTCATGAGGCGTGGCAGATGCTCTCGGGGGACGAGATCGAGAAGATCGAGGCCGGGCAGAGTGAGTTGGCGGCGTCGGTCAAGGGCGGCGACCACCAGATTATCCGGCAGGCGATCGAGCGGCTGGACAAGGCGACGCGGCGGTTTGCGGAGCTGATGATGGACACGGCGGTGGGCGGCGCGATGCGGGGCAAGACAATGGAGTCGGCGGGCGAGGGGATGGGCGAAGGGCCGAGCGCGCCGCACCCGTTTGCGAAGGCGGAGATCAATTCTACGGCGGCTCTGCCGGTGGTTGGGGCGAGTGAAGCTGCCGATGAAGTGAAGAAGTAAGAGAAGATAGAGAGTATGTCCGAGAAGAGCCAAACAAGTGAGACGGTGGACCTGACGAAGCCGGTCGCCGAAGGAAATGTCCGGGTGACGTTTTTGCCTGAGAACCGCACGGTGGAGTTTCCGTTCGGGTCGATGTCGTACGACGGGCATGGCCTGCCGATGTCGTTTCTGGATGTGGCGGAGAACTACGGGATCTTTCTGGACCATGCGTGCGGCGGTGTGTGCGCGTGCACGACCTGCCACCTGTGGGTGAAGGAGGGCGCGGCGGGCGTGAGCGAGGCGGAGGATCTGGAGCTCGACCGGATGGAGACGGCGGCGGATATCCAGTTGAACTCGCGGCTGGGGTGCCAGGCGGTGATTGAGAGGCCGGGGACGTATGTGGTGGAGATTCCGAAGTGGAATCGAAACTACGTGCAGGAAGGCAAGCCGTCGCACGGGCCGGGGTCGTAGGCCTGGCGGTCACGCCCGTAGCGAGGTCCCTTCGCGAACGATTCGCCAGAGAGTGAGAGGAGAGCACCGATGCCGCGCGAGATTGACTGGACTGACACTGAGGAGATTGGGATACAGCTGCAGGAGAAGTTCCCGGAGCTTGATCCGTACAGCGTTCGATTTACGGATCTGCGGCAGTACGTGATGGAGCTGCCGGGGTTTGTGGGGGACCCGGTGAAGTCGAATGAGGGTTTGCTGGAGGCGATCCAGACGGCGTGGCATGAGGAGTTTGAGGACGCGAAGTAGACGCGCGGGGCCGCCTCGTCGCGGGAGTGCCTGCAAACGGACTTGGGGTGAGGGTCTGTTGGGCGCTGGGGGCTGGTGTCAGGCTGTGCGGCGTCTGAGGATCTGGTCGAGTGAGTGGGAGCCGAGGAGCTTGAGCGAGATAGCGGCGATCAGCGCCCAGGCTGTTCCGCCGGCTGCGAGCAGGGCGAGCGAGCCCCACCAGCCCCCCAAGCCCCCCCAGCCCCCCCAGCCCCCAAGATGCGGGAGCAGGCGCAGCAGAAGGAGGATGGTGCCGTAGCTGAGGAGGGCGGCAGCGAGGCCGCGTGCGATCTCAGGGCGGTCGAGACCGAAGAGCGGGACGAGGCGGCGGCGGTGGGCCAACACGGCGAGGGTGACGGTCTGGGCGGCGATGGCGATGTCCGAGGCCCAGGCCAGGCCGGCCATGCCGAAGGTTCGATGGAGCTGCCAGTAGACCGGGAGGCTGAGCAGCATGACGGCGGTTCCGCCGATCATGGGGAGGCGGGTCTCTCCGGCGGCGAAGAAGGCGCGGGCGTAGAGGCTCTGCGCGGCCCAGAACGGTAGAGAGAGCGTGAAGATCGCGAAGTAGATCGCGGTCGCGTGAGCATCCTGCGGCTGGTAGTGTCCGCCGCGGAGGAGCACATTGACGATGGGCTGTGCCAGGCCCAGCATGGCGGCGGCGGCGAGCAGGGAGACGGAGAGGAGCCGGGTGACCGAGCGGTTGACGGCGGAGGCATAGTCGGCGAAGAGATTGCGCGAGAAGAGGGAGGCGAAGAAGGGCATGGAGGCAGCGCCGGCGGCCTGCCCGAGGACGGCGATGGGGGCGCCGAAGAGTCGCTTGGCGGCGAGGATGCGGGAGATGTCTCCGGTGTAGTGCTTGGCGAAGTAGGTGAGGATGTACTGATCCATGAAGACGACGGTGAAGCCGAACATCAGCGGCAGGGACATCCGGACCCACTCGCGCAGGCCGGGATTGCCGAGGTCCCACATGGGCCGGATGCGGGCGCCGGCGCGGCGGGCGGCGTAGCCATTGACGAGGACGGGACCGGCGAAAGCTCCGAAGAAGGCGCCCCAGGCGAGGGACCGGATGCCGATGTAGTTCTTGAGCAGCACACCTCCGAGGAGGATGCCGGAGGTGTAGACCAGGGGGGCGAGCGCCTGGTAGGTGAACTGTTTGCGGACGAGCGCAACGGAGGCGAGGACGCCGCCGAAGAAGAAGAAGATCTGCCCGGGAAGCAGGATGCGCGTCATGGAGGTGCAGAGCGCGACGGCGACGGGATCGCTGGGGCAGAAGTAGCGGGTGTAGAGGGGAACGGCGAACTCGGTGAGCCCAAGAGCGAGGCCGAGCACGAGCGAGATGGTGGTGAGGATGACGGAGAGCGCGCGATCGCCTTCCTCGTCCTGCCCGGCCTCGCGGTAGCGCGTGAGGATGGTGACGAAGCTAATGGAGGCGGCGCCGCCGATGAGCAGGCTGGTGATGAGGTCGGGGAGCTGGAAGGCGACGTTGTAGGCGTCGGTGCTGGGGCCTGCGCCAAAGGTGTAGGCGATGTACTTATCGCGGATGAGGCCGACGACGCGGGAGAGGAGGGCGAAGCCGCCGAGCAGGATGGTGGCGGAGCTGGCGCTGTGCTGGTGCGAGGGGCGGAGGAAGCTGAAGCGGCGGGCCGGCGCGGGATCGGTCTGGGTGGGGCCGGGCGCGAGGTTCGGATGGGAATCGGTCGCGGCGGAGGTGGGGATGGAGGTCACGGGCGTGGGCAAGGGTGGCATCGCGGGCGGAGCTCTGGGACAAGGTTCGGGGAAGGCCAGGATTTTATTTTACCGGGCGTGGGCCGGCTCGATGGAGAAGGGAAGGAGATCCGCCTGGACAGGGACATCTGCGCAGCGCATGCTTAGAGGCGGATGGTACGGAATCTTTTTTACATTGGCATTATTCTTTCGGCGAGCGGTCTGATCTCGCCTCCGTTTGCGCTGGCGGGCGGGCTGATCTTTGGGCTGACGACGGTGCACCACTTCCATGTGGAGAGCCGGACGTTGTCGAAGTTTCTGCTGCAGGCGGCGGTGGTTTGCCTGGGCTTCGGGATGAATCTGCAGCAGGTGGTGCATGCGGGGCGATCGGGATTTCTGTACACGGCGATCAGCATCGCGTTTGCGCTGGCGCTGGGCGTGCTGCTGGGCAAGGTGCTGCGGGTGCAGGGGACGCAGTCGCTGCTGATCAGCTTCGGGACAGCGGTGTGCGGGGGAAGCGCGATCGCGGCGATGGGACCGATTCTGCAGGCGAGCGAGGAGGAGATGGCGGTCTCGCTGGGAACGGTGTTTGTGCTGAACTCGGTGGCTCTGCTGCTGTTTCCGGCGATCGGATGGGCGATGCACCTGAGCCAGACGCAGTTCGGGCTGTGGGCGGCGCTGGCGATCCACGATACGAGCTCGGTGGTGGGAGCGGGGGCGAAGTACGGTCCGGTGGCGCTGGCGATCGGGACGACGGTGAAACTGGCGCGGGCGCTGTGGATTGTGCCGCTCGCGATTGCGACGTCGACCTTGCGCAAGAGCAAGACACGGATCAAGTGGCCGTGGTTTATCGGATACTTTTGCGTGGCGGCGATGCTGGCGAGCTACGTGCCGCCGCTGCTGCCGGCATCGAAGCCGATGTTTGGGGCGTTGGCGCAGCTGGGCAGGGCGGCGCTGACGGTGGTGTTGTTTCTGATTGGGACGGGGATCACGCGGTCGACGCTGCGCGAGGTCGGGGTGCGGCCCTTGCTGCAGGGGATTTCGCTGTGGATCGTGGTGGCGTCGATGTCGCTCTGGGCGATCCACGCGGGTTGGATCGCGTTATAGGCGAGGCGAGGGGTTTGCGGGCTCGTTCTCGGCGGATCCCGGAGAAGACCTGCCCTGGGCGGAACGTCGCCTGCGCTGGGCGCGCACGCTTGAACCGAGCGAGATGCCGGCGATGGTGAAGCTGACGAGCTGGCGCTGCGCACATCGCGTGCAGCGGACCGGGTAGCGCATCAGCAGAAGCGACCGGATATCGTCGACGCGCAGGCGCGACCGGCGAAAGGTCTGCCCGATGCAGAACTGGCAGCGGATGGGAACACCGCCGCGCTCGTCGGCGAAGTCGACCTCGACCTCGTCGGCGGGGGTCTGGTCTACGAACGTCGGCTCGTCTTGGAGGGCCTTGGGGACCTTTGGGAGATCGCTCATGCCTCTATTCTAATGTTGATCGGCAGGTCGATCTCCAGTGGCGAAGTCGAGCAGGATCTCCGGTTGGCGATCGGCGGCGATCAGCGGCGGCGGTTGCCGGCGCAGGGAGCGGGGCGCGGGCGCGGATGGAGGTCTGGAGACCATGGACAGGAGCTCGCAGAGATCCCGGCGCAGTTGCTGGAGCTGCAGTGTGGGTAGGGGCCGCGGATGGTTGGCGTCGCTGGGGAGCAGAGGGAGTTGCGGTTCTTGCAGCCGCTGCTCGCCCTTGAGAATCTGTCGGGCGCCTGGGATGGTGTATCCCTCGTCGTAGAGCAGGCGTTTGATGCGCAGGGCCATTTCGACGTCTCTGCGGCGGTACAGGCGCTGCCCGGATCCGCCCTTGTTCGGCTTGAGGTGCGGGAACTCGCTCTCCCAGAAGCGCAGGACGTAGGCCGGCACGTCACAGAGCCGCGCAACCTCGCCGATGCGGAAGTACAGCTTATCCGGGATGCCGGAGGCTGGTTCGAGGAGGGGAGTGCGGATCGGCGACTGGTGAGCCATGCCAAGCTCCGTTGCCGGGCATCTGCCTGATGTTTGCCCGACCGGTTCAGTATAGGGCACATCGCGTCTGCAATCAGCTATTTCCATGGGGCCGAGAGAGCGGTATGGTGATCAGCAGATCCCAACGAACTTTTTGCCGGGAGTTGGCGTATGTTTCACCACGAAGAGGTTTCCGTATGGCTGTGAGGAAGACACTTTTACTGCTTGCGGGTATGGCTGCCCTTGCCGCCGCAGGCTGCCGCATCGATTCGAAGGGCAAGGATGGCAGCGACAACGTCAAGATCGCGACGCCCTTTGGCGGCATGCAGGTGAAGACGAACGACGCGGCGGTGCAGAGCGGCATCGGGCTGCCGGAGTACCCGGGAGCGAGCCTGGTGAAGAAGGACAAGGACAACGGCGCTGCCGACATCCATATGAGCTTTGGGAGCTTTCAGCTACGGGTGAAGGCGATGAGCTACCGGACGAGCGACTCCCCTGACAAGGTGCAGGCTTTTTACAAGGGTGCGCTGAGCCGGTTTGGCGATGTGATCCAGTGTTCGGACGACCGTCCGGTGGGTTCGCCGACGCGCACGGCGGAGGGTTTGACCTGTGACAACGAGAAGAGCAACCACGTCCAGGTGAACCGGGAGTTTTCGAAGAAGCGGGAGCTGAAGGCGGGATCCGCGCAGCATCAGCACATTGTTGCGATCGAACCGGAGGGCGATGGCACGAAGTTCGGGCTGGTGGCGCTCGACCTGCCGGGGCATCTGTCGCTGGGCGACAAGCAGGAATCGAGCCAGTAGGGGCGGCCCTGAGCGGGCTTTGGCGTGGGAGATGTCGGGCTTGTCGCGTTCCGGGTGGAGGCGTAACGTCGAGAGATGCCTGAAGAATGTCATCGGTGTGGAGCGGACCTCCCTCCCGCCAGCGGATCCTTCTGCTGCCCTCACTGTGGGTCGCCACAGCTTCACCTTGCGCAGGCGATGACGGACCTTGACGCGTCGGCGGACGAGAGCACGGGCGCGCCGCCGCCGCCGAAGCTGCCCGAGGTGAACTGGAAGGCGGCGCTGCGGTCGGCGCTGCTGGTCGCTACCGTGGGCGCCGTGCTGTTTGCGGTCGCTTCGTTTGTTCCCGTGGTCACCAGCTTCAGCCTTCTGTGGATCTTGAGCGCCGCCTCGATCGCGATCGGGCTCTACCGGCGTCGCGAGCCTTTGCTTCGGATGGATGCGTCGATCGGGGCGCGCATCGGTCTCTCGGTGGGTGTGCTGATGACGGCACTTTTGTCTGTTTCGCTGGCCGCGATCGGGTTGGTCGCGCGGTTCCGGACGCATTCCATGGCGGCCTTCGACGCGGAGATGACGCAGCGGCTGCACGCGGAGGTGGAGCGGGCGATCGCGGCCAATCCAGCGCCCGCGAACATGGTGCAGCAGATGCTCTCGCAGGAGTTTCGCACCGGGATCATGCTTACCGGCCTGTTGATCTTCGCTCTGCTGATCCTGCTGCTCTCGACGGTGAGCGGGCTGCTGAGCGGCATGGTGGCGGTGGCACGCAACCGCACGGCGTGACGGCGGAGGAGCGTCCGCGGGCTGGTATGATCGACCCCAATCGTTATGAGTGAGACGGGCGCAGCTCCGCAGACCAGACTTCGCGAAAAGGGCCGGCTCCTGTCGGCTTCGGAGATCGAACGCACGCTGGTTCGGCTCGCGCATGAGATTGTCGAGAAGAACGAGGGCACCGCCAACATCGGTCTGGTTGGCATCAAGCGTCGCGGCGTTCCGCTGGCGCAGCGGCTGGCCGTTCTGCTCGAAAAGATCGAGAAGCACCCGGTGGACACGGGCGTGCTCGACATCAGCTTCTACCGCGACGACCTGTCGACCTCGGGACCGCGTCCGGTGGTCAACGCCGGTGCGATCGGCTTCGACGTGACCGGTCGCGACATTATCCTGATGGACGATGTGTTGTATACGGGCCGCACGATTCGCGCGGCTCTGGATGCTCTGTTCGACCAGGGGCGGCCCAAGAGCGTGCAGCTGCTGGTGCTGATCGATCGTGGTCATCGCGAGCTTCCGATCCAGGCGACGTTCACGGGGCGCACGGTTCCGACGTCGAGCCGCGAGATCATCGAGGTGAAGCTGAACGAGGTGGACGGCCAGGACCAGGTGGTGCTGGTGGAGCTCTCCGAGTAGACGGAGCGATCTGCCGCCGCCATGAACCCCCCACCTGCTTCCATCGCCGCCCGACAGCCTCCGCAGCAGGCTCCCGGACTCGCTCCCGGATCGCTGCTCAGCGTCGACGACCTTTCGGTTGCGGAGGTCTCGTCGATTCTGGCGCTGACCTCGGAGATCGAGGCGATGCCGCACGGGGAGCGGTCGCAAAGGCTGGCGGGGCGGCGGGTGGCGCTGCTCTTTTACGAGTCCAGTACACGGACGCGGACGTCCTTCGAGCTCGCGGCCAAGTCGCTGGGGGTGACGACGACGCTGGTGAGCGATAAGTCGTCGTCGATCGAGAAGGGCGAGAGCCTGAAGGACACGGGCCTGACGCTGCGCGCGCTGGGGGCGCAGTGCATCATCCTGCGTCATCCGTCGTCGGGGGCGCCGTCGCTGCTGGCGCGCGTGACGGGGCTGCCGGTATTGAACGCGGGCGACGGGATGCACGAGCACCCGTCGCAGGCGCTCCTGGATCTGCGGACGATGCTGACGCGTCTGCCGGGGTTCGATCCGTCACGGGTGGGAGAGGATACGCTGCGCGGTGTGACGGTGACGATCACGGGAGACATTCGGCATAGCCGTGTGGCGCGGTCGAATGCGATGCTTCTGCCGCGGCTGGGCGCGCGGGTGATCTTGTGCGGGCCGGAGGCGCTGTTGCCGGAGGAGGCGCTTGGGTTGGGCGAGGGCGTCGCGATCGAGCGCGACTTCGAACGCGCGCTCGGGCAGTCGCAGGTGGTGATGATGCTGCGGATTCAACGGGAGCGGCTGGAGGGGCTCGAACTCGATCTTCCGGAGTATGTCGAGCGGTACCAGTTGAGCCGCGATCGGCTGGAGGCGTGCGCGCCGGGCGCGCTGGTGCTGCATCCGGGGCCGATGATTCGCGGACTCGAGATCGCCGGCGAGGTCGCGGATGGGCCGAACTCGGCGATCGAAGACCAGGTGCGGCATGGTCTGGCGGTGCGATCGGCGCTGCTGGTGCGAGCGCTGGCGCCGGAGTCGCACGGGGAGGCGGCGCCGTGAAAGACGTGCTGATTCTGAACGGGCATCTGATCGACCCGCGTGGGGGCGTGGACGGGGCGCGTGACCTGCTGCTGCGCGAGGGCCGGGTTGCGGCGATCGAGGCTCCGGGTGCATTGCGCGAGGTGCGGGATGCCGAGGTGATCGACGCGACGGGGCTGGTCGTTGCGCCGGGTTTTGTGGATATCCATGTGCATTTGCGGGAGCCGGGGCAGACGTACAAGGAGACAATCGCGACCGGCACGGCGGCGGCGGCGGCGGGCGGGTACACGACGGTCGTGGCGATGCCGAACACGGTTCCGGTGAACGACTCGGTGGCGACTACGCTGTGGATGCGGAGCCTGGAGCGGGCCGCGGCGGTGAACCTGTTTGCGATGCCGGCGGCGACCGTGGGCAGCATGGGCGTGATGCTTACGGACTTCGCGGCGCTGGTGGCAGGAGGTGGGGCGGTCGGGTTCACCGACGATGGAAGACCGATTCTCGGCGATGCGGTGATGCGTTCGGCGCTGGTCGCGGCGGCGCGGTGCGGCGTGCCGATCTCGCAGCATGCGGAGGATACGCGGCTGACGGGGGGATGCAGCATGAACGCGGGACCGCTGGCGTTTCGGCTGGGGCTGCGCGGCATGCCGATTGAAGCGGAGGCTGACATCGTGGAGCGCGACATCGCGCTGCTGCGGGAGATCGAACAGACTGAGGGCCTGCGGCCGCATCTGCATGTGCAGCACGTCTCGACGGGGCGGGCGCTGCGAGCGATTCGCGAGGCCAAGCGGCAAGGGTTGCACGTGACGTGCGAGGCCGCGCCGCACCATTTTGCGTTGAACGAGAGCGCGGTCGCCGGCTACGACACGAACGCGAAGATGAATCCGCCGCTGCGTTCGGAACGCGATCGCAGAGCTGTGATCGAGGCTCTGCTGGACGGCACGGTGGACTGCATTGCGACGGATCACGCGCCGCATGCGACGCACGAGAAGGAGGTCGAGTTCGAGCGCGCGCCGAACGGGATCACCGGGCTCGAGACGGCGCTGGGGCTGGCGATGCGCGTGCTCCATCGCGAGCACGGTCTGCCGCTGGCGAAGATTGTAGCGTTGCTGAGCACAAATCCGGCGGGGCTGGTTCTGCCGCGAGAGCGTGGGTGCCTGATGAAGGGGAGCCGGGCGGATGTGGTGCTGTTCGACGCTGGAGCCGAGTGGACGTTTGAGGGGGCGAAGAGCCGGTCGAGGTCGAGGAACACACCGTTTGGCGGCTCCGCGATGCTGGGTGAGGTCAGGGCGACGATATGCGGCGGAGCGATCGTTTTTCGCGGCCCCGCTTAGACCGCGTGGGCGCGACGCTTACGCGAGGACGCCTGTTTTTCTACCAACCGAGGTGAACACCTCGAGCGCCTGGTCGATCTGCTCCCGCGTGTGTTCGCTGGTCATGATGGTGCGGACGCGTGCTTTGCCCTCGGGGACGGTGGGAAAGGCGATGCCGGTGGCCATGACCCCTGCGTCGAAGAGCGCCTTGGAGAAGTCCATGGTGGTGCGGCCGTCGCCGAGGATGATGGGGGTGATGGGCGTTTCGCTGCGCGGTGTGGTGTGGCCGCCGACGTCAAAGCCCGCGGCTTCGAGCTCCTCGCGGAAGTACACGGTGTTCGACCACAGGCGCTCGATGCGCTCAGGCTCGCTTTCGAGCAGGTCGAACGCGGCGATGCAGGTGGCGGCGACCGAAGGCGGGTGCGAGGTGGAGAAGAGAAACGGACGTGCGCGATGGTAGAGGAAGTCGATGAGGTCGCGGCTGCCGCAGACGTATCCGCCGAGCGCGCCGATGGCTTTGGAGAGTGTGCCGACCTGCACGTCGACTTTGGAGGTCATGCCGAAGTGGTCGACCGAGCCGCGGCCGTTGCGGCCTAGAACGCCGCTTGCGTGCGCGTCATCGACCATCATGATGGCGCCGTAGCGTTCGGCGAGCTCGGCCAGTTTGTCGACGGGACCGATGTCGCCGTCCATGGAGAAGACGCCGTCGGTGATGATGAGCTTGCGGCCGGGATCGTCGGCGACCTCCTGCAACAGTTCTTCGCAGTGCGCGACGTCCTTGTGGCGGAAGACTTTGACCTTGGCCCGGCTGAGGCGCGCGCCGTCGATGATGGAGGCGTGGTTGAGCTCGTCGGAGAGGATGAAGTCGTCCTTGCCGAGGATGGAGGAGACGGTGCCGGCGTTGGCGGCGAATCCGCTCTGGAAGACGACGCAGGCCTCGACGCCCTTGAAGCGGGCGATCTTTTCCTCGAGTTCCATGTGGATGCGCATGGTGCCGGCGATGGTTCTGACGGCGCCTGAGCCGACGCCGAAGCGCTCGGTGGCGATGATGGCGGCTTCGCGCAGCCTGGGGTGGTTGCACAGGCCGAGGTAGTTGTTGGAGGCGAGATTGATCACGCGCCGGCTGTCGTAGGTGCAGACCGGGGCCTGCTCATCCTCGAGGACGCGGAGCTTGAAGAAGGTTCCGCGCTGCTTTAGGTCGTCGATCTGCCGGGTGAGGTGGGCGAGCTGCGGGCGGGCGGCGGTGGCGGTCGTCATGCCTCCATCGTAAACCTCGGGTCCGAAGCAGGCTCGGCGTCCGGAGCCCATCCAACAACCGTGCTATTGCCGGAGCCGACCGGACGGGGTCCCTTAGAGAGGAACGGGGAGATCCATGCGCGCACGCAAGCTTCAAGTCTCGGCACTCACGATCGGTCTGGCTGGAGTTCTGCTCTTCGGCTGCAAGTCCAGGGAGGACGCCGCTCTGGACCAGGCCAGGCAGCAGGCCCTGGCCACGGGCCAGCCGCAGCAGGTAGTTTCGGTCAACAAGAACGGCAGTACGACGGTGACGACGGTGCAGCCACCGGTTCCCGGGCAGACCGGGCAGGTGGTCACCACGACTGTGACTCCCGCGGTCGCGAATGCTCCCGCGGGGTCTGCGTACGCGGGCGCGGTACGTCCGAGCGGCGCGGCCTACCCGGCGTCGGCGGGTGTTCCCGTGAACTCGGCCGGGGTTCCGGCGGGTTCGGCAGTCGCCCAACCGGATGTGGCGCAGCCCGGCTACGCGTCCCAAAGGTCGGGCTACGCTCGGCAGCAGGGGGCCGTGCCGGGTGGAGCGCCGGTTCTTCGACCGGCGGAGGTGAACATTCCCGCGGGCACGAGTCTGGCGGTCCGCATCAATCAGCACATCAGCGTGAAGTCGAGCCGGGCGGGCGATCACTTTGACGGGGAGGTGGTGGAGCCGGTCGCTGACGCGAGCAACCGCGTCGTGGTTCCGCGCGGGACGCCGGTCGCGGGCATTATCGACGCGTCGCATCGGCGCGGCCACTTCAAGGGAGCATCGCTCCTGGAGCTGCGGTTGACATCGATGACGCTGAACGGGGCGCGCTATCCGCTCGACACACGCGACCTGACGCGCACGAAGAAGGGCAAGGGCAAGCGCTCGGCGGCGTTTATTGGCGGCGGCACGGGCCTCGGCATGCTGGTTGGAGGTGTGGCGTCGGGCGGTGTGGGGCTGCTGGTCGGCGGTCTGGCCGGAGCGGGCGCGGGCACCGCGGCAGCGGGTCTCACGGGCAATCGCGACATCGAGATCCCGAGTGAGTCGATTATGCGCTTCCGTCTCGCGGACGATCTCGTGGTGCGTCCGAGCTAGCCGGACGGCGGCGGTGACGAGGGTTGGAGATGCCGGTTGACGAGAGATCTCGCCTCGGCCAGGACCTCCGCATCGCCGCCGAAGCCGTTGATCCAGTGCATCTCCGGCTCGCGGCGGAACCAGGTGCCCTGGCGCTTGGCGTAGTTGCGGTGGCCCTGCCGCGCCTCCGCGATGGCGGCGTCACGAGTCAGATCTCCGCGGAGCACGGCTGCTGCCTCCGCGTAGCCGAGCGAACCGAGCGGGCGGCAGTCGCGGCCGTATCGATCGGTGAGGAGCTCTGTTTCCTTGAGGAGGCCGCCGACGAACATGGCTGTGGCGCGGGCGTTGATGCGGCGGTAGAGTTCGTCGCGCGCTGGGGCGAGGCCCAGGCGGAGAATGCTGTAGCCCACCAAGGGCTCGCGGCCGCGCTCCCACTGCTGGCTGATGGGTGTGCGGCCGGTAAGGGTGACCTCGAGCGCCCGGACGAGCTTGGGCAGATCGTTGGCGTGGATGACGGCGGCGGACCTGGGGTCCAGCCGGCGCAGCAGCCGATGGAGAGCCGCGCCGCCACGGACGGCGCCACGCTGCCTGAGGCGCGCGCGAAGCTCCGGCGCGACCGGCGGTGCGGGAAAGAGGCCGTCGACGAGCGCGCGCAGGTAGAGGCCGGTGCCTCCCGCGATGATCGGCAGACGTCCGCGACCGGAGATGCCGGCGATTGCCTCCCGCGCCAGGCGGCTCCAATCGCCGGCGGTGAAGGCCTCGTCGGGGTCGGCTACATCGATGAGGTGGTGCGGGACGAGCGCACGGTCGGCGACGGGCGGCTTGGCCGTGCCGATCTCCAACCCGCGGTAGACGGCGACGGAGTCACAGCTGACGATCTCGCCCCTGAACTCCTCGGCCAGACGCAGAGCGAGGGCTGACTTGCCGCTCGCGGTCGGGCCGACGACGACCACCAGAGGAAAGGGAGGAGCGAGCGCCGCGGCGCTCACCAGAGCCGCCACCAGCCGGGGGTGAAGACGCGGTGCAGGCCGAAGCGCAGGAGGCTGAAGACGAGTACGGCGAGGGCGAGGACGATGAGGCCGCGCGCCTGGCGTCGACGCTCGATGGCTTCACGGGCCGCGATGTCTATGCCCGGTCTGGTATTCGGTGGGGTGCTGTGGGTGCGATGGGGGGCCAAGGTCGGCTTATTCAGGGTTCTTGTTGACCAGGTAGTGGATGCGGAGCTCGAGGTTGGGACCGTGGAACTCGTTGGGCAGCGGCGGGAACTGGCCGACGCCGGTGATCGAGCCCCAGGCTGACTTGTTGATGGCATCGTCGTGGGTGGAGCCGTCGAGGGACATGGAGCCGATGCGCCCGTCGGGAAGGATGGTGAAGCGGATGAGGGTTTCGCCCTGTTTGTTCAGCGGTGGCCGAGCCTCTTCCGGGATCAGTGGGAGCCAGGTCGCCTTAATCTCGCGCAGGATTTTCTGCAGGTAGGGACCGAAGTTGACGCCCATGGTGTCGGAGAGGACATCGACGCCGGTGTTGAGGCCTCCGTGAGCGACGGGGATGTTAGCGCCGTAGTCACCGCCCTGGCCACGGTTCTCGGAGGCTTGCTGCGCGGCCTGGCGGATGGCGTCCCCCGCGCTGACGCTGGGCGAGCCGAAGTTTGGCCGGGTGGGTGCAGGCCTGGGGGCGTCGACGGTGGCCTGCTGCACGGGAGCGCGCTGCGGTTGGGGGGTGGGGATCTGCTGCTGGGGTGCGGGCTTCTGCGGAAGGGCCTGCGTCTGCTGGGGAGCGGGCTCATTCGGCTGCGTTCCCATGCGCTGCGGCGGTGTAGGCGTGGGGACCTTGGCGCCCGCATCCCCGGCCCGGCGCATTGCCTGGAGCTGCTCGATCGTCTTGCGGTCCAGGGTCGGCTTCACGGTCTGCGCCGTGCGGTCGCGGTCGCTGATGATCTTGGTCGGCTTGCGCTCGAGCTGCTTGCTGACGTCCTTGGGCAGATCGAGATAGGTGAGCTCTTTGTCGCGCTGTTTCAAGACGTCCGCCGGATTGATCAGGCGCGGCTGGTGAAAGAGCACCGTTGGACCGTAAAGGACAAACCAGCCGACGGCGAGGTAGAAGATGAGCGAGATGTAGACGGCTTCGCGAAAACGCGCTCTGGAGCGCTCGTCGTCGAGGGTATCCAGGAGATGGATGAGCTCGTGCTCTTCGAGTTCCCCGAAACGGCCCGTGCGCACCTTGGAGGGTGTCTGCGGTGCGGCCGGATTCGGCGGTGTCTCCAGGGTTGGCATGGATCGTTCTTGATGAGACGCTGAGAAGGGTCTCAAGGTCTCCGGTTAAGATTCGCCCGACGACCAGCGCGCCCTTTGCGGCACGTGCGTCGAAGCATCTTCTATCTTCTCACCCTGGCCTTTTGCCCGGCCAACAAAGGCCGGGTGATTCGCAGATGTCGCGCCCAGGAACAGGTGCACGTAAACTACTGGCGTGCATACGAGTTTCCCCCCTGGTACAAGCGCGGCCGTGCTTACGGTCAGCGATCGCTGCTTCGAAGGCCGCCAGAAGGACCTATCTGGCCCCGCGGTCGCCGATCGGCTGAAGACCGCCGGCGCCTCGGTTTCGGCGATGGAGACGGTTCCCGACGAGCTGGAGGTGATTGCCGATGCCCTGCGGCGGCACGCGGCTGCGGCCAACCTGGTGATTGCGACGGGCGGGACGGGCCTGGCTCCCCGCGATGTGACGCCCGAGGCGACCCGTCTGGTATGCGACCGGCTGGTGGAGGGCCTGCCGGAACGGATGCGCGCCGTGGGGCTGCAGCAGACGCCGATGGCTCCGCTGAGCCGCGCGGTGTGCGGCACGCTGGGCAGCACGCTGATTCTCAACCTGCCCGGCAGCCCGGCCGGGGCCGTGGCCTCGCTCGAGGCTATCCTGCCGCTGCTTCCGCATGCGCTGGATTTGCTTGCCGGACGCACCGATCACGCGAAGTTCGGGGCCTTCGGCAGCGGTGCAGACCGGGATATAGACCGGGATACAGAGACATCGGAACAAGTGGGCGAGACACCTTGACACTTCACCCGCTCGTCTGGTTTCACAAGGCAAGCTTCTGGACGCTGGCGGTGCTGAAGCCGCTTGGGGTATGGGGTCTGGGCGGGCTGGCCTTTGTCGACTCCGCGTTTTTCCCGATCCCGCCGACGATGGATCTCGTTCTGGTCGGCTATGTTGCCGAGGATCCGTCACGGCTTCTGCTGTACGCCTTTGCTGCGGCGCTTGGCTCCGCCTTCGGCAGCCTCATCCCGTACTACATTGGTCGGGCGGGCGGGGAGATCTTTCTGCTGAAACGGATCAACCGGCAACGCTACGAGAAGCTCCGCGACCGGTTTGAACGGCAGGAGTTCCTGGTGATCATGATCCCGTCGATGGTTCCGCCGCCCATGCCGCTGAAGCTGTTCGAACTGGCGGCGGGCGTCTTCGAGATGAAGCCGGTGCTGTTTGCAACGGCGATCTTCTGCGGTAAGTTCATCCGCTTCCTAGTCTTCGCCACGATCACGCGGTACTTCGGACAGGCGATCGTGCACGATGTCACGTTTCTGTTTCACCGGCATCTTGGGCTGGTGCTGGCGGGTGTGGGCCTGCTGGTGATGGTGCTGCTGGCGTACGTGGTCCGAAGGGTGTTCGACCGGCGGCGCGGGACTGCCCTTCCCCTGGAAGAGGATGAGCTCACGTAGCGGGCGACCCGGCGACGCAAAAAAGGGGACGCTGTTCGCGTCCCTTGTTCCTGCTTCGAGAGGTGATGGACCGCGGTTTATCCGAGGCGAAGGTCGTTGCTCTGGGGGCCGCGAACGCTCTCGGCGATCGCCTTTGCCAGCACCGGCAGACCGAAGAGCGCACCCGCTGTGAGCGCGGTCGACATGACGTCGTTAGCATAAAAGGGAATGGCCGCCACGTAGCAGGCACCGAGACCGGCCGCGTTGTGAGGGTAGAGGCCGCCCCCGGCCCAGACCATGAAGTTACTGAGAACGAAGAAGGAGGTCGAGGAGGCAAGCACTGCGGCGCCCACACGCAAGGCCGATCGCTTCTCGGACAGCAGGGCGTGTCCGAAGAGGCAGACCGCACCATACCAGGCCCAGGTAACCAGATATCCGCGAACGTGGAAGGGGAAGCTGTAGACGTAGGTCGTCAAGTAGAAGTCGGTGAGTGCCATGGCGGCAGCGGCGATGAGTGCCTGGGAACGGCCACGGCGCGATCCGAAGAACAACAGGCCCGCGCCCACCGCGGTGAAATTCACGCTCGTGGTGTGAAAGGCGTGTGGAAGGATGCGGCTCAGGATCGCGAGCAGAAGGACGAGATAGGCGAACATGGGACCTCAAAGGAGGCGCGGGGCGAACGGCACCAGGATCCATTCTCAGGGGTGCGGCGGCCCCGGTCAACCGCGCCGTTGGGACGCTGCTTGCGCCCGGCGCAAAGAGATGTGGTCTATCTTTGCTCCCGGCCGTTCATCTCCAGGCGTACGACCTCCTGTTTGCTGTTGACGAAGGCCGCGCCTGACAACGGCGGAGACTCCCTGCCGTGCATCGCCGGGACGTCGTAGAAGAAGCGGAGATCGCGGAAGCTGATCTCGGAGATCCCGTCGGCGTTCGGCCCGGCGTCGGTGACGATGGGAAATTGCGACCAGTCCAGGTACACATGGCCGAGCCAGCTGCTTTTCGCCGCCTGGATGGAGGGCGTGGCCGCCGGCTTGCGGAAGACGTCCTCCTGGCCCGTGGTTGCGACGCGGCCGGACCACGTGTCGACCGTGGCCAGCTGGTAGAAGTCGGCGGTTTCGATGATGGCGTGCCAGGTGAATGGGGTGATGGGGTACGGGCTGAGGAAGGTGCGGGTGATCTCGACGCCGCCGAAGTCGCCGCCGAGCGCGATACGCTCCGCCGAGACCTTTTCCCAACCGCGCCAGGCCCAGAGCAGAGCGACGGAGACGAGCGCGAAGACGGCCCAGCCGCGACCGCGAAAGCGCTCCCTGCGCGCGCCCACCTCGCCTCCGACCAGGCCGAAGAGGGCCGGCGCGAGGAGGCCGACGAGCAAAAGGAGGAACATGACGGGCTCAAGGATGAAGAGGAACGACCCGGCGTACCAGCGCGGGTTGAACGGGAAGAACGGCCGAACGCCATAGTTGTTGGTCCAGTCCAGAAGGATGTGGCTCAACAGAGCGACGATCGCAAACGCGTACAGCAGACCCCAGCGGATGGGGAGATCTGGACGGGAGAGAGGCCTGCCTGCTCCCGGAGCTCCGGCGACCTCGGTGCGCGTGCGGTCACGCCGGAGCCTCCACCGGCGCCACAGCCAGACGGCGCCCACAACCACCGCCGCCTCGAGAGGGACGCCGACGAAGCTATGCGTCCATCCGCGATGGTGCTCGAAGCCCGCGACCGGGCCGCGCAGCGACCACAGCGTATCCAGGTCCGGGGCCTCGGCGGCCAGCGTCATGGTGAGCGTCGCGTAGGCGGATTTGCGGTTGAATCCCGAGCGGGCCAGGCACGCGCCGGTCAGAAGATGAGTCACGGGTTCCATGGGGAGTCTCTGGAGCCCAGCATACCGGGTCGGCCGCCGCTCGCTTCGGCCACTCTCTATAATTTTCCTCGATGCCTCCGAAGCTCACGCCCGAACAGCAGATCGAGAAACTCCGCCACGAACTTCGCCATCACGAGCACCTGTACTACGTGCTGGACGCGCCGGTATTAACGGACGCGCAGTACGACGCGTTGATGAACCGCCTGAAGGCGCTTGAAGCCGAGTCCCCCGATCTTGTCCGGCCGGATTCGCCCTCGCAGCGGGTGGGTGGAAAGCCGCGCGACGGCTTCGCCAAGACGGCGCACTCGCGCCCGATGCTGTCGCTCGACAATGCCTACAACGAGGCGGAGCTGCGGACGTGGGACCAGCGGGTGCGCGATGCCCTGCCGTCGAGCGAGCAGGCCAGCTATGTGTGCGAGCTGAAGCTCGATGGGCTCTCGCTGGCGCTGCACTATGGTCCTGCCGGCAGCGGTTCCCCGGGCAAGCCTGGCGATGGCGCCGCCCACCTCCAGCGCGGCCTGACGCGGGGCGACGGAACGATCGGCGAGGATGTCACGTCGAACGTGCGCACCATCCGGTCCATCCCGCTCAGCATCCCGGCCGCGAAGCGAAAGGCTGCCGGCCTGCCGCAGAGCTTCGAGGTGCGCGGCGAGGTCGTGCTTCCGCAGGCGGCCTTTCGCAAGCTCAACGAGGAGCGCGAGGCTGCCGGGCAGGCGCCCGCGGCCAACCCCCGCAACGCCGCCGCTGGAACCATTCGAACGCTCGAGCCCAACATCGTCGCGCAGCGGCGCCTGGACCTGTACGCCTACTTCCTCCTGGACCCGACGGGAGAGCCGCTGCTGGCTCGGCAGTCTACCGCGCTTGAGGCTCTCCGGGCCTGCGGCTTCCGGGTCAATGCGCACGCGCGCCCGGCGAAGGATGTCGACGAGGTGCTGCGCTTTATCGCCGAGGCTGAGCCGCTGCGCGACACGCTCCCGTACGAGATCGACGGCGTCGTCATCAAGCTCGACTCGGTCGCGGGGCAGCGCCGCCTCGGCTTCACCGGCAAGGCGCCGCGCTGGGCGATCGCTTATAAGGTCCCGGCGCGCGCCGGTATCACGCGGCTCGAGCGCGTGCTCTTCCAGGTTGGTCGCACCGGCAAGCTCACACCAGTCGCCGCGCTCGCGCCCGTTCTGATCGGCGGAACCACAGTGGGCCGCGCCACGCTGCACAACGCGGATGAGATTGCGCGGCTGGGCGTTCGCATCGGCGACTTCGTCCAGGTCGAGCGCGGGGGCGACGTGATCCCGAAGATCGTGCAGGTGATCGACGACGGGAAGCACCCGCGCGGCACGGTCGAGATTGTCTTTCCGACGCTCTGCCCCGAGTGCCGGAGCGAGCTGGTTCGCGCCGAGGGTGAGGTGGATTGGCGGTGCATCAACGCGAACTGCCCGGCTCGCCTGCGCGAAGAGCTGCTGCACTTTGCCGCACGCGGCGTGATGAACATCGAGGGCCTCGGCGACGCCATGGTCGCGCAGCTGCTCGGCCAAGCCACGGCGACGATAGATGGCGAGGTCACGGAGGAGGAGCAGTCGGTTGCCGACGCCGAGGCCGAGCCGCATCACAGGCCTCGGCGCAAAGTCTTCGTTCGCACGCTCTCGGACCTCTACCACCTGAAGAAGCCGGACCTGCTGGGCCTGGATCGCATCGGCGAGAAGACGGCGCAGTCGTTGCTCGACGAGATCGAGCGTTCAAAGTCCGCGCCGCTGCCGCGGGTTCTGCTGGGGCTTGGCATACGCTTCGTGGGGGAACGGACGGCACAGCTGCTGGCCGCGCACTTCGGTGAAATCGATGCGCTGATGGCAGCGTCGGCGGAGGAGCTCGAGGCCGTCAACGAGGTTGGACCGCGGGTCGCGCAGGCGATCGTCGAGTTCTTTGCCGAGCCGCACAATCGCGATCTGGTGCAGCGCTTCAAGGAAGCCGGCCTCACCATGCGCGCGGAGAAGCGCGTCACCACGACGACGCTCGCGGGCCTGACGTTTGTGCTTACGGGAACGCTGCCGACGCTCACGCGCGAGATCGCGAAGGAGAAGATCGAGGCCGCGGGCGGTCGCGTTTCGGGCGCCGTCTCGAAGAAGACCAGCTACCTGGTGGCGGGGGAGGAGGCGGGGTCGAAGCTGGATAAGGCGAACAGCCTGAAGGTTGCGGTGCTCGAGGAGGCCGCGCTGCTGGCGCTGATCGAGACGGGTCCGCAGGCGGCAGGGTAGCTACCGCTCGCGCAGCATCGGGCGCAGCAGAACCGGAGAGAACGTTGCGAGAAAGGCCACCATCTCGAGCACAACCAGCGTCGCCGCAGTGTGCCGCACGGCGAAGACGCTCCACGTCAGAAGGATCCAGAAGGCCATGTTTGCGGAGGCGGCCAGGTACACCCAGTCCGAGAAGCGGTGCTGGTCGCGAACAAAGTCCATTTCGCCGAGCCGCCGGGTCTCCTCCCCGGCACGCATAGTGCGCCGCAGAACGAGCACCGGCAGCAGGTTGAGAGCGAGCACCAGAGCGATCCAGACGAGCACAGCGTAGGGCTGCGGGTAGCGGGGCTCAATCACCCATGTGAGCGCGATGGTCAGAAGGACGTTTGCGGTTGCGCCCGCGTTCACTGCCGCGGGAAAGTGCAACATGTCGCTGAGCCTGTTCATCCCATCCAGCCGCTTCTCCGTTGATCGCAGAACCTGCATCCGCACCTCGTCCATAGCTTACCCATGCAGTCTACCCTTGGTCGAGAGGAGATCTTCGATGACCTCCAAACCGTTGAGCGATGCTATTGAATCCGTCTGGGACTACCCGCGGCCGCCCCGCATCGAGGCCACCGCGCGCAGGCTGCGCATCGTCCATGCGGGCGTGGTTCTCGCGGAGACCGATCGAGCGCAGCGCATTCTCGAGACGAGCCATCCGCCCGTCTTTTACCTTCCGCAGAGCGACATCCTGATGCAGTTCCTCCGGCCGTCGGCGCGCCGTGGCTCCTTCTGCGAGTTCAAAGGCGCTGCCACGTACTGGGACATCGACCTCACCGGCGCGCACCTGCCGAGCGGCGATCCCGCGCCCAATGCCGTGGCCGTAGCCGCGGCCGCCTGGAGCTACGCGAGCCCGTCTGCGGCGTACACCGCCCTCAAGGATCATCTGGCGTTCTACGCCAGCAAGGTCGATGGGTGCACCGTGGACGGCGAGCGCGTGGAGGCGCAGCCCGGAGACTTTTACGGTGGATGGATCACCTCGCAGGTTCGCGGTCCGTTCAAGGGAGGACCCGGAACGCTTGGCTGGTAGAGCGTCGGAGCCGGGATGGTGCGAGGCTATGCGATGGTTCGGAAGCCGCACGCGAGCATGGCCGCCTGCGGCTCCGGGTTGCGCATAAACGTCTCCCACACAAAGCGCGAGCGGAGGTTCTCCGCCATCAGGACGCCGATGCCGATATCGATTCCGAGCGCGTCGGGGTCGTACCAGAACTGCGTTGGGTGGAAGGCATCGCAGAAGCCGTAGCGTCCCCAGGCGTCCGTCCCATACCGCTCAAAGAGTGACCGCAGCACCTGAACGCACGGCTTGGGAAGAAACGGCAGCGAGCCCCCCGCCGCGCACGGGACCACCGATCCATCGACCGGACCCATCAGCGGAGGTCCGCCCCAGGCGGTGTATCCGTGCTGCCAGTCGGAGGCGCTCACGCCCCAGTAGTCGTTGTCGTAGCCGCGCTTCAGCGTCGCCAGAAAGGCCTTGTGCGCGCGGGTGGCCTTGACGGAGTTGGCGAAGTAATCCGCGTACCGGTCGCGGACGTTGCCGAAGTCGAACCACGCATGGCTGTACTGGTGCACAAAGAGCGGATCGTGGCCGGAGATGTAGGTGTACGGGCCATACTTGATGCGCGGCCGCGCAAAGGCGTCCCAAGCGCTCGGGGGCACCGGGTGCGAGCGCGATCCGATCGCGAGCAGATAGATCATCATCAGCTCGCAGTAGTGATCCCAGCGCGTGGCGATAAAGCCGGACGATGGATGCCAGCCCATGCTGAAGGTCGCTCCGCCGTTCAGCATCCACGGCCAGTCCACGCGGTCGAAGATGCGCGTCGTCAGATCGTAGATGCGGGCGTCGGTGTCGAAGTACGCGCGGCAGGTGAGAACGCCGCACAGGAGCAGCGCCGTATCGATCGAGGAGACCTCGCTCCAGCTAAGCGGACGGCCCGTGACGACATCGTTGAAGTGGTAGAAGAAGCCGTGCTCATGCTGCATGTGGTTGAGGTGAAAGTCCAGCGTGCGGATGACCTGCTGCCGAACGCGGCCGCCGGGCAGGTATCCGCGGCTGTCGGCGATGCAGAGCGCGGTAAGACCGAAGCCGGTCGCGGCGATGCTTGCCGCGTGCCGCCGGTCGAGCGCGCCGTTGGGATTATGGTTTACGGCTCGGTCGAGCACCTGTCCGCTCACGGGCCCGGCCTGCTCGACGAAGTACATGCAGCCGCGGCGCTCGAGCTCATCCAGAAACGCGACGTCCTCCACCGTCAGGCCGGCCTTGGTCTCCTCCGGGGAGAGCAGCGCCGGCGCCGGGGTGGGCGTTGCCTGCTGCGCCGCCGCGACACGCAGAGCGGGAGTCAGCGACGCCAATGCGCCCGCCAGCAGCTTCGCCGCGTTTCGCCGCGTGATTGCCTTTCGTTCGTCCCCACCACCGCTCATGGTCATCCGCTTCGCTGTTACGTTCCTTCGCGGCTCACCAGCCTCCAAAGCCGAGCACCGGCGTAGAGGCCGAAGATCTATCGCCCCGCCAGTACCTTGACGACGACGAGACCCTGGGGAGGGATGCTGACCGAAAAGCTCCCACCCTTGAGATTACTCTTCTCCTCCGGTGCAGGCGCGCCCGCCGCTCGCAGCGCCGCGATCTGCTCCCGCGATGGAGCCGCCGGACGTCCCATGGCGTCGAACGTCTTGACCACACTGCCATGGTTCGCATCCAGCCGCCATACCACCACGGAGGCATTCGGCGGTGCGCCCACCAGCTTCACGGTGAAGTTTTTCGCCGGCCCAACGTTCGCCGGCGCCGGTGTGTAGACCGCACCTTCGCCGTACGGCGGGGCATAGTTCCACAGCGCGACCTCGATCGATCCATCGGCCGAGCGCGTCGCCAGCACACTCTCCGAGTCCACCGTGAGGCGCCGGTCGCCGAGCTCATGCAGCATCGCGAACGCATGGAGAGCGGGCTTCTGAATGCCGTCCTCGGCCACCAGACCGAAGCCTCCATAGAACGGCGTCTTCACCACGCCCTGCTCCTCGAACACGTCCGAGAAGGACCAGTAGCTCATCGACTCCGTCAGGCCGTCGCAGAGGCGGATGTTGTTCGCCAGCCACGGCCCCATGTAGATCGAGTCGGTAACATCGGGCTCGTTGGCATAGCTGGCGTTGTACTCGGAAAAGATGAGCGGGATCTTCGGGTAGGGTGAGGCGGTGATCTCTTCGTGCACCTTTCTGACCGCGCGGTACACCATCTGGTCGCGCGGGATCTGCTCGGTGGTTTTGAAGACGTTGTCCGCCGTGTCGTTTCCGTAGACGTGCGTCGACGCGAAGTCCACCGGGATGTTCTTGGCCTTGCAGTGCGCCAGAAACTCCGCGACGTAGCCGGCCTGCGCCGTAGAAGGCCCGCCCACGCGAATCCGCTTGTTCACCTTCTTCAGCGCGAGCGCCGTGTGGTCGTATAACTCGTAGTACGTCGGCATGTTGGGCCGCCCGCCCCAGAAGTCGAGGTTGGGCTCGTTCCACACCTCGAAGTTCCACGTTTCCACCTCGGCAATGCCGTAGCGCTCGATCAGGTGCTGCGCGAAGGCGGTGATCATCGCGTCCCACACCGCGTAGTCCTTCGGCGGCGAGACGTTCGGCTTATACCAGAAGGCGTGAAGCATGGCCGGATCGGCTGCCATCTTTTTCGGCATAAAGCTCATTTCCACGAACGGCTTCACCCCCATGTCCAGCAGGCCGTCGTAGATCTGATCGATGTAGGAGAAGTTGTACGGACCGGCGCCCTCGACCTTCTCCGCGGCCAGACCGGGGTTCTTCACCACCGCATCCGGATCGTACAGCCCGACCTCGTCGTTGAAAATTCCGTGGAAGCGGACGGATCGGAAGTCGGTGACCTTCTTCACGGTGCGCACGTCATCGCGGTAGCTCTGCCGCAGTGACAGGATCGCGCGGCCCGAGCCAAACGTCTGCTCCCAGAAGTGCGGAAACGGCGTCGTTGCCGCCCTGGTATCGATCACGAGGTCGACAGGCGCGGCGGCCGGAGCCTGTGCCGGCGCGTATCCGCTTGCACCCAGGTTTACAGCCAGGAGACCGAGCGAAAGCAGCCGAAGGTAACCGCGCGACTTTTGTGTTCGCGCCGGGAGGTGGGTTCGGGTCACAAGCATGGAGATCTCCAGGGATCAGATCATTCGGGAACAGAGGAAGGCTAGGGGCGTGCGGAGATGTCCCGCCGCTGCCGAGCCGTGTTGAGCAATCGTTTGTCTAAGGTTTGCCTAAAGGACAGATACTGCCCGTCGGTCAAACCAGGTGTCAAATTTCGGCCTGAGCCGTTCAAACTGCTGGACCAGGGCTGCGGCCGGAACTCCCCTTTGGCGTGTGACGATTCAGCCGAAATTCCGCGGCAAGCACGCGGCTGCGGCGGTCGCAATCAACCTACCGCGTTGCAATTAAGGACCGGCCCCGCGTGAGCCCGAAGACCGCGATGTACACGTAGCAGATCGCCGGGATAAAGAACGCGTGATGCACCCCGATGCGGTCCGCGATGAACCCCTGCGTGACCGGAAGGATGGCTCCCCCGACGATGGCCGCGACCATCAGGCTGGAGCCGCGGCTGGTGAGCGGTCCCAGACCTTCGAGACCCAGCGTAAAGATGCTCGGAAACATGACCGAGTTGAACAGACCGACGGCGATGATGGTCCACATGGCTACATGGCCCAGCGTCAGCATCGAGAGGACGACCAGCAAGGTCGCCATGATTGCGGCGAGCCCAAGCACAATGCCGGTGCGGAAGCGCGTCAGCAGTGCCGATCCGATGAATCGGCCCACCATCGCTCCGCCCCAGTAGAGCGCCACATAAAGCGCCGCCGTCTTCTCCGTCAGATTTCCGATCTCCGGCAGGCCGAAGTAGTTGACGAGGAAGCTTCCGATCGAGACCTCTGCGCCGACGTAGAGGAAGATGGCAAGCGCACCCAGAAGCAGCTGCGGATGGCGGAAGACGCTGTCGTTCGACGGCGTGGTATCGAGCTCGCCCGGCCGGATCTCCTGCGTAAAGCTCATCGACGGCAGCTTGATCAGCGCCAGGCCCACCGCCAGCGCAATTAACGCCAGCGCAATCCCTGAGTACGGCAGCCGAACCGACGACGCCTGCTGCATCCGGTACGCCTGCACGCCCGCCGCGGACAGCCCCTCGAAGCTCTTCTTGGTCGCCGGAATCGCACTCAGGATCACGGCTGATCCGAAGAACGGCGCCAGAAACGTTCCAAAGGAATTGAATGCCTGCGAAAGGTTCAGCCGGCTCGACGCGGTTCGCTGCGGCCCGAGATTGGCCACATACGGATTCGCCGCAACCTGCAGCGCCGTGATGCCTGCGGCCAGAACGATCTGCGCGCCCAGAAACAGACCGAACGAGGCGGCGTTTGCCGCAGGAAGAAAGAGCAGGGCGCCGACCGCCATGATCAGCAGACCCACTACCATCGTTCGCTTGTACCCGATCAGCTCGACGAGCTTGCCCGCCGGCAGCGCGAAGACGAAGTAGGAGGTAAAAAAGCAGAGCTGCACCATCATCACCTGCGCGTAGCCAAGCTGAAAGATGGACCGGAGATGCGGGATCAGGATGTCGTTGAGGCAGGTAAGAAACCCCCACATAAAGAACAACATCGTCGCAATCGACATCGCTCGCGCGTTCGTGGTTGCGAGATCGGGTCCCGCGTAGCTCGCCGTGCTCTGACTTGTGATCGCCATCCTGACACTCCTTCGCCCCGCGCGCGCGGCGGAGCCTGACATCTATCGCAGCCATTAGACACGAAAGCGCAGCGCTTACGTTTTCCTCCCGCAAAAAGCGGAACCGTCCCTTCGGAAGTTGGCTCCGCCGAGCGCCATTAGACTCTCAGCGACTTCCCGCGACCGGCACGGCGCTTTCCGCCACATTCCAGCCGCGCAGACCGACCTTGGCTGCCCCGGCCCATGCCGCCGCCGGGTACCGGATCGTAAGCGTCCGGCTCTCGCCCGGCAGCAGCGAAACGTAGTTTTCGCTCAGATACGCCGGCAGGATCCGATCGCCGTTCTTCCCGTTGACCAGCGTAGCCTTTACCGCCAGCACCGGAGACGTACCCGGGTTTCGCAGCTGCAGCGTCACCTCCGTCTCGTCGCCGATCCGCTTCGCTGCCGCGGAACCGCTGAGCTTCGTCTTTGGCAGCGTATTCAGCGCACGGTACGCCGCATCCGTCGCACCCCACCAGTACAGGTTGTCCGAGATCGTCTTTCCGCTCGCGTCCATCAGCTCCAACTTGACCAACACCAGACGCCCGCCCGCCATCAACGGAGCGAGGTCAAGCTTGAGCGGCGCCGACATCGCATTGGCCGCAACGTCCACCCTGCCCTCCCGCATCTGGAGCAGCTGGTTGTCGAGCGAGAATACCCGCGCTCGCACCGTCGCCCCGGTGAGCGGCTCCCGCGTCGTGTTGATGACGCCGATCTGCCCGTCCGTCAAATCCATCTGCACATGCTGCGGCTCGCACGCCTTTTGCACGGCGTAGAACGACGCCTGCGTGTCGTAGTCCGAGCTCAGGATCTGCCACATATTGCTCGGCCACGCGGGCTGCGTCATCCACAGCATGCGGCCGCTGTTTGGCGTCCACAGGTGCTGGTTGAAGCCCTCGAAGATCGCCCGGTGGTCGACGTAATTGAACATCTGCACCTTGCGCTCAAAGTCTTCGAGACTCGTTCCCGCGCCCATCTGCGCCTCCATCTTCGCCAGCAAAGGCCCGGTGTCGCCGTTTCCGCCGTGGTGCCAGTCGTGGTATGCCCACGCATCGCTGATCGGCCACTGATCCGGTTCCGCGACCGACGCACGGAAGCTCTCGATCGTCGACATCGACGAGATCCCGAGCTCCACCGAGAAGCCGCGGTTGATCTCGTAATAATGTGCCGGATCCTGATACATATAAGGTCCGCTGTCACGCAGGTTCACCCGGTTTGAGCTCGGCGAGTAGAAGCGCGTTCCATCGAGCTCGGCGAACGTCTTGATCAGACCCTCGTTCAGCACCGGCTGCGGCACGCCCTCGTTCCGGCCGCACCAGATCACGATCGAGGGATGGTTGCGGAAACGCTTCACCGTATCGCGCGCGTTCTCGAGAAACAATTGCGGGTCCTCCGGCTCCACGTTCCAGTCCTGCGTCGAGGCCCAGAAATCGTTCCACACCATCATCCCGTACTCGTCCGCCAGCTCGAAGAACGTCTCCTCCGTATTCTGCCCCACCCAGTTGCGGATGATGTTGACGTTAGCCACCTGGTGCAGCCGAAAGAACGGCTCGAGGTGCTCCCGGCTGACGCGCTTGCGCGAGTCGTCCATACCCCAGTTGCCGCCGCGCGCCGCGATTCGCACACCATTCACCTTCAGCACCAGATCGTTCATGCCCGCGGGCTCGTTCGTGATCGTCCGCACCGCCGGCGAGGTAAGCCCCGCCGCCGTCAACGTCGCAGCGAAGCCCTCGGCGGTTGGCCGCATGCCCTCGTGCGTCACATCGACGATCTCCTGCCCGAGCGCGTGCGCAACCGTCGGGTTCACCTCCACGCGACGGATTTTGCCCGTCGCGTCAAAGAGACCTAGCTCGTACGTGATCTCCCGCATACCGAACGTCAGCTCCCTGTGATCCGAGACCTCGCCGGGCGCACCTCCGATCTGTAACTTTAGGTGATACAGATCTGGCCGGCCGTACCCATTCGGCCACCACAGCCGCGGCTGCGCGACATGGAGCTGCGGAAACTCGCTGGACGTCAGCTTCACCACGCTCTCGCCCGCCGGCAGCCGCACCTGCTTGGTCAACGTCACACCTTCAAACGTCGCGGTCAGCGTCACGGGCGTGCCCGCGTCTCCCGCGTTCCGCACCGGCACGTCGATCGAGACGTCCGCGCTTGAAACATCAGGTAGTGGCAGTTTCGTGATCACCTGCGGGTCGCCGATCGTGACAGTATCGGTCGCGCTCAGAACCACGTCCTGCCACAAGCCACTATTTCGGTCACGTATTCCCGGGATCCAGTCCCAGCCCTCGGTCGCCACAAACGTTGGCCCGTCCAGACAGAGCTGCCCGCCGTTGTCGCCCGCGCTGCCCTTGATCGACTGCTCATGCGGGAAGCCCGGATGCGGCGGCGGCGAGATCCGCACCGCCAGCACATTTTCTCCCCTCTCGCGCAGCATCCCGCTCACATCGAAGGTCCCGCGAATGAACGCGCCCTTCACCCGCCCCAGCTCCTTGCCGTTCAGCCACACATCTGCTGCATAGTTGATGCCGTTGAACGTCAGGCCCAACCGCCGCTTCGCACCACCCGCCGGCGTCGGGAACTCGACGCGGTACCAGTAGTCTTGCTTGTTCAGCGTCTCCGGGATCGCCAGGTTGTTCAGGCCGAAGTCCGAGTCCGGATACACGCCGCGATCGATCATGGTCGTCAGCACCGTTCCGGGCACCGTCGCCACCATCCACCCCTTGGTGTCGAAGCCTGCCGCCGAGATCTGCTCGGCCGTAGCGGGCTCGCCAGCCACGGTGATCTCCGGCGCCGGCATCAGCCTCCAGTTCGCGGCCAGCGTCCATCGGCTCTCGCCCGTGCTTTCGAGCGTCGCACGCGCCGGCGGCAGCGGCTTCGCCACCGCCTTCGAGAACGCCGCCTTGCTGTGCGGCAGAAGCGATGGGTCCTGGGGCTCGAAGTACCCCGAAGGCGCGCGCTTCTGGGTCGGCCACGCCGGCGATCCCTCCGTGTACGCCAGCAGAGCGAAGTCCGGCCGCCGCCCAAAGCGCTCGCGGACCTCCTTGGGCGTCAGCGCACCCGGCGTCACTTCGAAGCCTGCGATGAGACCGCCGAAGTGCTCGAAGCCCGCGATCGGTCGTCGCGGCGCCTCAGACCCCGGACCGTAGTGCGGCACCGTCGACTCCGGCACCGGGCCCAGCACCACCTGCGCCGACACCTGTCCCAGAGCAAGTTCCCCCGCCGCCACCTCCACGCCGTCCGCAAACAGGTGCTGCCGACGGCCGTCGCACGTGGCCGCCATCTGATGCCATCCACTCTTTGCGATCGTCGCCGCCGCGACCAGCTGATTGCCGGCACCGAAGCGCAGCGCGGGCTTCCCGTCCACCAGCGCCAGCACCCGCGAGCTCTCCTCCGCGGGGTCGCCGACACCCGCCAGGAGCATGTTTGCCGGCGCGCCAACCTCCTCGCGGAACCACACCGACATCGTCCACGGCGCGTCCGCCTTGAGCAGGGGAACGCCCGCGGGAAGCGGCTCCGCCAAACCACGCCCCGCAAACAGGAACCGCCCGTTGTAGGGCCCGTAGCTCTCGGACGCCAGCTCCGGAGCGGCAATCTGTGCAGGCATCTGCGCCTCCATACCTCCCTTAAGCGTTGCAAAGCAAAAAATCGCTGCGCCCACAAAGCGCAGACCTGTGCGACGTTCCATCGTTCGGCTCTCCCCAGGCGTATCAGACCAGCAGTGCATGTCCATACTGCCCCACAAACAGGCGGCTCGCCAGTCTCGTCTCCATCGATCGCATGTCGGACCCTTGTTCCGTACATCTTCAAATACGAGCTGGATCGCAGTCATAGGCGACACCCATGCTGGCGTAGACTCGGCCCGTACCGCGATCTGATTCTATGACGCCACTGCGCAAGCTCGCCCTCACCTCCGTCCGCGCCCTTTCGAGCGTGCTTCTGCGCCTCCTGCTCGCCCAGGCCACTGCCTTCGCGCGGCCGCAGTCGCCGGTCGTCCTCTCGCGCGGCAACGCCACCGTGATGCTCGAGCCCTACGCGCCCAACGTCCTCCGCGTCACCCTCTCGCTCCGCAAGGAAGACGCCGTCGCCGCCCCCGGGTACGGCATCCTCGCCAAGCCCAACTCCACCGGCTGGCGCGCCTCGACCTCCGCAGCCGGAGACACGCTTGCCTCCGATCGCATCACCGCGACCATCTCGCCCGAGCGCCAACCATACAAGCCCACCGGTACGCAGGCCGACATCGCGAGGTTCTTCAACGGGTCCACCCCCGGCGTCGGCCTCGACCTCCGCGCCGCCGGCGGCAAGCCCCTCCTCCACCTGAACGGCTGGCAGATGTCCGTGCCCAACCACAAGGACGGCAACGCCGGGATCCTCAACGAGCGCCGGCCGCAGGATCACGATTTCTTTGAGGTTGGCGCCACCTTCGCCACACCGCCCGACGAGCATGTCTACGGCCTTGGCCAGAACCAGGAGGGCTACCTCGACCGCCGCGGCCACGTCGTCCGCTGCGCCCACGACTACAACGCGCCCTCCGGCCAATCCGTATGTGTGCCTTTCGTCGTTACAAACAGAGGCTACGGCCTGCTTTGGGACAACCCTTCCCGCACCACCGTCTCCTTCGGCTTCAACGACCAGACCACCTGGATCTCGGACGTCGGCCAGCGCGTCTCCTTCTTCGTCATCGCCGGCAACACCTACGACGAGATCTACGCGGGTTACCGCCTGCTCACCGGCGAGACGCCCATCCCGCCGCGCTCCGCCTTCGGCTACCTCCAGTCGAAGCAGCGCTACAGTTCGCAAGCCGAGCTCCTCGCCGTCGCCCACGGCTACCGCGATCGCCACCTGCCCATCGACGACCTCGTCATCGACTGGTTCCACTACACCAAAATGGGCGAGATGGACATGGACCCCGCGCTCTGGCCCGACCCCGCCGCCATGAACAAGGAGCTTCATCAACTCAACTTCCACATCATGATCAGCGTCTGGCCGCGCTTCGTCCCCGAGTCCCGCTACTACAGCACCGTCCTCAAAAACGGCTGGTTCGAAGCGCTCGCCGACAGGACGCCCACCAACGGCCTGCCCTACGATCGCGCCGGCGCCGACATCGACTCCACGGACCCCGAAGCCCGCAAATGGTACTGGTCCATCATCAAAGAAAACTACATCGCCAAAGGCTTCGACGCGTTCTGGGCCGACGAGACCGAGCCCGACCTGCCCCCCAACGGCTCCTTCTGGCACATCGGCCCCGGCACCGAGTTCTTCAACGTCTTCCCGCTCTTTCACACCTCTGCCTTCTACGACGGCATGCGCTCGGACACGCACCAGCGCGCCCTCATCCTCGCCCGCGACGCTTTCACCGGCGCCCAGCATAACGGCGCCATCTTCTGGTCCTCCGACATCGCCCCCACCTGGGACACGCTCAAGCGCCAGGTCCCCACCGGCATCAACTTCGTCGCCTCCGGAACGCCCTTCTGGTCCACTGACATCGGCGGCTGGCAGTACCTCCCCGGCACCCACCGGCCCGCGCATCCACCGCTGCTCGACCCAAGCGACGCCCGCGACAACGTCGGCGGCTACGACGACTACCCCGAGCTCTACACGCGCTGGTTCGAGTACGGCGCCTTCCAGCCCAACTTCCGCTCGCACGGCTCCCGCACTCACAACGAGGTCTGGTCCTACGGCAAGCAGGCCGAGCCCATCCTCTCCAAATACCTCCGCCTTCGCTACCAGCTCCTGCCCTACCTCTACTCGCTCGGCCGCTTCACCAACCTCACCGGTGCGCCCTTCATGCGCGGCCTCTTCATGGACTTCGGCGCCGATCCCAACGTCGCCAACATCGGCGACGAGTACATGTTCGGCCCCGCTCTGCTCGTCGCCCCCGTCACCGAGCAGGGCGTCACCTCACGCCAGGTCTACCTGCCCGCCGGCCCCGAAGGCCCCGATCGCACCCTCTGGTACAACTTCTGGACCAACGAGCGCCTTCACGGCGGCCAGACCGTCACCGTCTCCGCACCCATCGACATCATCCCCGTCTTCGTTCGCGCCGGTTCCATCCTTCCACTCGGCTCGGTGGTTGAAAGCACCAACGAAAAGCAGACCGTCGCGAGTCTCCGCGTCTATCCCGGCGCTGACGGCAGCTTCGATCTCTACACCGACGACGGCGCCACCTACGCCTATGAGCAGGGCCACTCCCAAACCAGCCATCTCCACTGGTCCGACAGCACCCACAAACTCACCCACACCGGCGACGACCTCACCTGCGGTGCAACCATCGATGTCATCCCCCGCTGATCCTGTTCACTCTTGCGATCGCCTCTGCCCTTGCCTTCCGTTCTCTATTCTGAGCGCAGCGAACCAACCTGCCGTCGCCATTGCCCCCTCTTTTGCTCGTCATTCAGGAGCGCCGAGAAGGAATGTGCCTTTGCCTTTGCCGTTTCCTGCTGTTCCGCTCTCTCTTAGCACGAGACAACAGACCCACTCTCGCGCTAAACTTGACGCCGTCGCACAGAAGGACAAGCGTTTGCCTCAAACGCAGCAAAGTCTGCAATCGTTTTCATCAAAGTCCACATCCCTATGACACCTCGCCGTCTGCTCCCCCTCCTCTGCCTGGCCGTCGCATCCGCTGCCGGCAACGCGCAATCCGCGAAGCACCCCCAGGCTCCCGATACCAGGTCCATGCCTTGGATGAACACCACGCTCGGCCCCGACGAGCGCGCCGACCTCGTCGTCAAGCAGCTCACGCTCGACGAGAAGATCCAGCTCGTGCACGGCATCGGCTGGGGACCCTTGCGCGAGGGCGATCCCGTTCCCGCCGATAACAATGGCGGCGCCGGGCAGGTTCTCGGCATCCCCCGCCTCGGCATCCCCTCCATCCAGCAGGCAGACTCCGCCGTCGGCGCGCGCATGGCCGCATCGCAGTCCCGCTACGCCACGCTGTTGCCTTCCGTGCTCGGTGCCGCCGCCTCGTGGGATGCCGAAGCCGCCCATCTCTACGGCGACGTCATCGGCCGCGAACTCCGCGCTCAGGGCTACAACCAGTCCATCGGCGGCGGCGTCGATCTCGCCCGCGACCCCCGCAACGGCCGCCTCTTCGAGTATCCCGGGGAAGATCCCGTGCTCGCCGGAACCACCGTCGGCCACCTCATCCTGGGCCTGCAAGGCAACAACATCATGGGCGATATCAAGCACTACGCCTTCAACGATCAGGAGACCGGCCGCACCGTGGTCGACGTCCATCTCGACCGCAAGGCTGCTCACGAGTCCGACCTGCTCGCCTTCGAGATCGGCATCCGCATCGGTCACCCCGCCTCCGTCATGTGCTCCTACAACAAATTCGAGGGCGACTGGACCTGCGAAAACGACTGGCTCCTGAACCACGTCCTCAAGGACCAGTGGAAGTTCCCCGGCTTTGTTGTCTCCGACTGGGAGGCCACGCACTCGACCGTCAAGGCCGCCAAAGCCGGCCTCGACATGCAGATGCCCGGCGAAGAGCACTTCGGAGCGCCGCTCAAGCAGGCCGTCCAGTCCGGACAGGTGCCTCAGGCGCGTCTCGACGACATGGTCCACCGCATCCTCCGCTCGCTCATCGCCACCGGCGCCCTCGATCACCCGTCCACACCGCGCTTTGTCGTCGACCCCTTCAAAGGCCGCGATGACGCTCAGCACATCGCCGAGGAGTCTATCGTCCTCCTCAAAAACGACGGCAACCTCCTTCCGCTCGGCCCCTCGGTCCACTCCATTGCCGTCATCGGAGCCCACGCCGACATGGGCATCATGTCCGGCGGCGGCTCCGCCCAGGTCGACGCTCCGGGCGGCGACGCCATCCACCCCGGCCAGTCCACCAAGTGGGGTCAGTCGGTCTACTTCCCCTCCGCTCCCCTGCGTTACATCCGCGAGCATGCTCCATCCGCCAAGGTCGAGTTCAACGACGGCACCGACGCTGCCGCCGCTGCCAGGTTCGCCAGGTCCGCCGACGTGGCCATCGTCTTCGCCGACCAGTACATGAGCGAGGGCGCCGACTCACCCACGCTCGCGCTTCCGCACCGGCAGAACGCCCTCATCGAAGCCGTCGCCAAGGCCAACCCTCACACCGTCGTCGTCCTAGTCACCGGCAATCCCGTCTCCATGCCCTGGGTCGGGCAGGTCGCTGGCATCATGGAGGCCTGGTACCCCGGCATCGCCGGCGGGCAGGCCATCGCCAACCTCCTCTTCGGCACCGTCAATCCGTCCGGCAAGCTGCCCATCACCTTCGCGAAGTCCGAGAGCGACCTGCCCCATGCCGACATCTTCGGCCTGGCCCGGCCCAGGGGCGACGCCGGCCTGCCCGAGCACTGGGCCGAGCAGCAGAAGAAAGTCAGCTTCCCCGCCGACTACACCGAAGGCGTCCGCTTCGGTTACAAATGGTTCGACTCCGAGCATAAAGAGCCGCTCTTCGCCTTTGGGCACGGCCTCTCCTACACCACTTACGCCTACTCCGGCCTGACCGCGGACGCAGCCAGCCACAGCGCTACGTTTACCGTGCGCAACACCGGCAAGGTCGCGGGCGAGGAGATCGCCCAGGTCTACGTCCAGCTGCCGGCTGCATCGGGAGAGAACTTCCGCCGCCTGGTCGCGTGGCAGCGCGTCCCCCTTGCCGCCGGCGAAAGCAAGCAGGTCACTCTCAACGTCGATCCGCTCTACATCTCCGTCTGGGACACCGCCGAGGACAACTGGAAGGTCCTGCCGGGCGACTACACCGTCTCCGCCGGAGGCTCCTCGCGCGACCTGCCCCTGACCGCGAAGGCGACCGTGCAGTAGACCGGCAGGGCGCCACTATCTCACCACAGAAAAACGGTTCCGCACCACGCGGAACCGTTCGTTTTTTCACCACAAACTACTCTGGATCGCCTACCACCACACCGAACCCGTTCGTTCCCAGGTACACCCGCCCCGCCACCCGAGGATCGCCCGTAATCGGCGCCACAACCCCGTACTCATGGTCCTTGTCGTCGATCCGAGCCCACGTTACGCCGGCATCCGTCGAGCGGTAAAATCCTTTGTTTCCATCCACATCTCCGGAGACGTACATCGCCTCCGGCCCACCCTCGAGCGCCTTGCCCAGGCCCAGCGCATAGGCCATCCGGACGTGGCCCAGCTTCGTGAGCTGGCCACCCTTCTTCCGCCAGATTCCTCCTAGGCCGTACATCCACACGTCGCCCGCCTCCGCCCCCGCGACCAGGTGCAGCTTGTACTGCAGCCCATCCTCGATCTTGCTCATTCCGGAGCCGATAGCCATCGTCGACAGAACTCCGTGAGACCGATCCATAACGAAAAAGCTGCCCGCCACCGACCGCTCCGGGACCACCTCCAGATCGTGCCCGTCCGATACCTCTTGCCAGCTCAGACCTTTATCCCTCGATCCAAACGCTCCGGCGGAGGTCGTCCAAACCAGCGCTTCGCCATCCGCCGAGATCGCAATTTGTCCGCCCTTCTCCGTCTCCGGTGGCTCCACGGCGAACGGCTTCCACGTCCTTCCCCCGTCGTCCGAGTATCCTCCGTGGCTCACCCCCGACCACACGCGACCTGCCATCGCAACGTGCTCGGGAGCCTGCGATGCCACCGCGATGCTGTCGCAGTTTGACAGCCGCGGCGGCCCAAGCACCGCCGGAGCGACGCCGGCCCCGACGTCGTCCGCCCGGAAGCAGCCGATATCTCTAAGTCCTGCAAACAGCTGTGCTCCGCTCCGAGGGCTCACCAGCGAGAGGACGGCTGTCTCCTCAATCCCGACCGCGCCCACGCTCCACGCGGTCGCGCGCCCGTGATCGGACCTGTGCAGATCGTGCGTTGCCCAGATTGTCTCGCCCGTGCCGTACAGCAGGTGGTCCGAATCGAACGGGTCGATGGCGACCGCGCCCATCCAGTGGCCCATCCCGACAACTCCGCTCTCGTTGCGGAGCCACGGACTCGCGGCTGCATCCAGCTTCGCTTTCTCGCGCAGGCTCACCCACCGCTTTCCGCCGTCGGTACTCGCAAATAACGTGTCCCCTGGCTTCCAGCGGTCGATCGTCGAGACCACAACCGTACCCTCGCGTTCGCGGTCCAGAGCCAGGCCGCCGTACCCGCCGCCCGCCCCGGCTGTCTCGGGCGTGACATCCTTCCAGGCTCCCTCCTTGGACCGCCGCCACACCGCGCCGGCCGTCATGCCGTTCGGACCGGGCTTGTTCCCGTAGGTCAGGTACATCGCACCGCTCCGGTCCACGGCCGCATGGTTCGGCAGCAGACCGCGCGGCGCACCGTTCACGGGCGTCCAAGTCGCCCCCGCGTCCTCCGAGAAGAAGAGATTGTCACCCGCGTTGGATACGCCCACATAGACCGCTCCCGGAGACCCATCCCTCTTCAGTCCGGCCAGCACAAACGTGAGACCCACACCATTCTCCGCATGCCCGGGAAACGAGTCCACGCGAGCCCACGTCGTGCCGCTATCCAGGCTTCTCCAGAGGCCATCCAGGCGCGTCGCCAGATAGAGCGTTCCGGCATGCAGCGGGTCCAGCATCAGGCGCTCGCCCGCGAACCGTCCCTCCTCGTTCGCGCCCAGCTTGAAGGGCAGAGCCAGCGTCTCGAAGCTCTTGCCGCGATCGTGCGATCGGAGCAGAGCGCCGTTGGGCGAGCTGGCGTGGGTATACGTGCCCGCAGCCAGGTAAAGGTCGTCCGGATGCGCCGGGTCGACTGCCATGCTCTCGATGCCGACCAGGTTCGATCTGCCGATCGGGATCCACTCGCTCAGCGCCGTCCATCGTCGCGCAGCATCGTCCCACCGGTACGCGCCGCCGATATCCGTCCGGCAGTACGCCAGTCCCTTCACCGCCGGGTGAAAGAGAATGCCGGTGATGAAGCCCCCTCCGACAACATGGAGATGATGGAACCGATAGGCGACGCTGGCGTTCGCGCCACTCTTCTGCGCCGGCGAAGACGCGGGGACGAGCACCAGAAGAACTGCCATGCACCCGCGCCAACAGCTGTGCTTCACGCGCTCCGAGCCTCCATCTTCTCGTCCTTCGTCTGCTATTGCAGCACAGCCACGCCATACTGCGGCAAGGTCAAGCTCGTCGTCCTCGAGCCGTCGAGCACATTCTCCATCGACCTCGGCAGCGTGACCGGCTTTGGCTCCGCCGAAAGATTGATCAGGATCGACACTGTCTTTCCGCCACCCGACCGGACCGAGATATCGACGCCCTCGGGAACGCCCGGCCACACTGCCTCGATCCCGCTCGTCTCCACCATCCACTTGGCCGCGGACGCCATGGTGGAGCCGTCCAGCATCGCGCCGATGTAGGTGATACGTCCCTTGCCAACCTTGCGCGTCACAGCGGCGGGCTGCCCATCCAGCCATCCGTTGCTGGCGCCGTAGCGCATCAGCACCTCGGCATCCGTCGCCGAAACGCTCATCTGCTCCGCCCAGATCCGGTCCGTTCCGCTGCCCCACGTGCCCTGGATCGGAACGTCCTTGTCGAGCGCATAGAACTGCTCGACACGGCCACCGAGCAGATCGACCAGAGGTCCTGGCTGCCGCTTCACCTGGAGCCCGTTGTCCTCATCCTTCATGCCGGAGCGCTGCCCCAGCACCAGGTGCCCGCCGCCGCGGACATACCCTTCCAGATTCTTCGCCGCCGCCGGCGTCAGCACATTCAGCGCCGGTGCGACTACCAGGCTGTAGCGCGCCAGCGCAGACACATCCGAGACCACGTCGACCGATCGCACCAGCGCACGCAGCGGACCGTAGAACTCCGTGAGCGCCGCGACCGGATCGAACGCTTTGTTGTGCCGCTGCCAGTTGATCGCCCACCGGCTATCGTAATCCTGCAGAATCGCGACCTTGGATTCGACGGTCGTTCCGGCAAGCGCCGGCCCGGCCTTCGCGAACTCCGCCCCCAGCTGCACGACCTCCGGGTAGAGCGGCACCGGCGTTCCATCCGCTCCAACCAGGACGCCGTGGTACTCCTCCTGCCCGTTCAGCGCGCTGCGCCACTGCCAGTAGCTCACCGCCTCGGCTCCATGGCCGACGTCGTGCCACGCCATCGCGCGCACCTCGCCTTTATCAAGCGCATTGTTGTTCGCAGACCAGTTCACCGAGCCAGGCTGCGTCTCCATCACCCAGAAGTTCCTGTGCAGGAAGCCCCGGGTGAGATCGTGCGCCATACCGTTACGAATCGGGTCCAGGTAACCCGTTCCGACGTAGTCGTCCCATGAGGCAAAATCGAGATCCTGCGCGACTTTGTAGTGGTCGTACCCGTCGAACCAGCCCATCATGTTGGTCGTGATCTTCTGCCGCGGCTCCGCGTACCTCCGAATCGCATCGAGGTGCAGCCTGGAGTAGCTGCGGTACGTATCGGTTACAAATTGCTTCCAGTTCAGCAGCAGACCGGGATTGCCGTACTTCGTCTCGATCGGAATCTGTCGCCAGTCCGAGTAGCTCTCGCTCCAGTAGGCCGTCGTCCATCGCGCATTCAGGTTGTCGAGCGTGCCATACTTCGCGTGGAGCCAGTCCTGCCACTGCCGCTTCGTGTCGGCGTCGTACGACTCTGCCGCAAGCTCATTGTCGATCTGCCAGCCGATCACGTTTTTGTCGTGCCCGAAGCGCTCCGCCATCTTCTCCGTAACACGGCCGACCAGCTCGCGGTACTTCGCGCTGGTGAAGTTGAACTGCTCGCGATTGCCGTGTTCGTCCTTGCGCCCATCCTCCATGGTGCGTAGCGTGTCGGGATACTTCTGCGTCAGCCATGCCGGAGGCGCCGCTCCCGGCGTTCCCAGCACGACCTGGATATGGTGCCGCTCGGCGGCCCGTATCGCATGCTCCACCCAGTCCAGCTTGAAGTCGCCCTCGCTCGGCTCAAGCGCGCTCCACGCAAACTCCGTGATGCGCACAAAGGTGACGTGCGCCTGCTGCATCAGCAGCAGGTCGGCATCCCACCGCGACTCGGGCCACTGCTCCGGATACCACGCTGTCCCCAGAGAGAGGGGCGGCGCATCGGGCACAGCGGTTGCCTGCTGTGCCGGCGCGGCAACACCGGCAAGGCCCAGCAACAGACACATCTCGGCGAGACTCCTCCAACGCATCATCGATCTCTCCCCACGCGCTCAGTCAGCCAGCCTCGAATCCAACGAGACAGTGGGCCGAACGAACACGCCCCAGCATAGCGCGATGCGCGGGCACCGAGCCAGCGCAGGCACGCCGTTTCCCGTTACGGCAGAGGAAGGATCAGGTGCAGGCACGACCCCGTCCTGCGACGCTTGCCGAAAGTCGTCGCGTCCGTTCAAAACGCGCGCACCGAGCTTGCCGCCGGCCCTGGTCAGGAGAGACGTGAGCCAAGCCACGTGGGGAGCGCAGGGCGTCAGGGGCATCGCCAAGCAGTGGGAATGGTGGCCAGAGACGGGATCGAACCGCCGACGCCGGCCTTTTCAGGGCCGCGCTCTACCACTGAGCTATCTGGCCTTGGCAGACGTACCGCACCGGTGGGCTGCCAAGATCGCCACCGTGCCTGCAGACGCAACCGGAACCTCTGCAGCGCCTGTCGCACCGGCCAGTCTCAAGAGGAAGTCCGCAGGAGGAGGGCGCCAGCATGGCAAACGCAAGCCAAGTATAGCAACCCCGCCGCTGAGCGCAAACACGCGTCGCGATCTGAGAGTGGGTCAGTTTGAATCCGCGGTTCTGAAGAGCAGAAATCGACACCTTTGGGTTATGAACCCAAAGAACAACGCATTCTATGCCTGAGCTTTCATCTTTGACTCAGGGTTAGCGAGTTTACCCCGAGTCACGCCGATCAAAATCGAAGCGATGATGATTCCGCAAAGACCCATTACAAGTTCCGGACTCCACCGGTCGCGTAGGGTTTGGTCGCCCAGCAATGCCGCCAACCAACGTGAGGCAGTGTTGAATATCGCGTGTACCAAAATCGCAATGGTTAGGCTTTGACCGGAAAGATTGAAGAGGAACGTCATCAGACCTGAAAGCCCAAGAACAATCAGAATGTAGTATGGGATGCTGCTGGAACTCCAGGATAGACAAAGAAATAATGGGAGATGCCAGCAGGCCCAAAGAATTCCGAGGAAAAGGGAGGCTTTCCAGGGAGCCATCATTTTCTCCAGTCTAGGAAGCGCAAAACCTCTCCAACCGGGCTCTTCCCCCAGCGGGCCACCGATCAAGGTTGAATAGCTGAACACCGAGAAAGACAGGAGAGCGCTCCAATGCAACGTCCAAGGTGCCCTTACCAGCACAATCGCTGGCAGGATAGCGAAAGTCAGACATAGCAGCGGTGCGCATAGCAGCATCGTCAAGAACCATCGAAGTGGGTTTGTGATCGACCTTTTTCTCGGCCATCGATGCTCCGTCACTCTTAAAGTAATCAGAGCTGAGAGCGAAGGTGCCAGTGTGCCCAACACTGACATGACCGGAAGGGGGAGTGTAAGCGGAATCCAGCCCAGACCTGCACGCGACAATCCGAGCAGCAGGAAGAAGAGCCACGCGATGCCGTATGCAAGACCAAAAAAGATGACAAGTTGTCGACTCTCTAAGCTTCGAGTCATCCACGCTCCTAACACCTTTCAAGGTATATACGACTCCAGCTACTCCAGCATGTGTCCAAAAGTGGCCTCAGAGGAGTTGCAGCCATCAGTACAACGTTGAAATGGGTTCTTTGCACGCATGATAATGTCCTTACCATGCGCCTGCGCCGCGCCGCTGCTCATAGTAGAGAGGTTGTGTCGGCACTCGCGAAGAGCGGCACTGGAATGGCGACCATGCCGGTGTCCTCGAAGCTCAGGATCGTCTGTTCGTGTCCGTCCGGGTGTTGCTCTCGCCACAGTTTTAAGAGGAGTGCCGACATATGACGGCGCACCACGCGTGTGCGGCTGACGATGGCGTGACAAGCGGGGCACAACGAGATCATCAGGTGCAGCCGTGAACACCCGGCACCCGATGATGGACCACGATCGAGCGCTTCCCGCGTCCAGAAGCTCCGCAAGCCCGGCAGCAATAGCCGTCGCGCTTGAGAACCTGTTCCCGCAGACCGCCGAAGTATTCCGCATCTTGCCGTTTGAGCGTGTAGCAGGTGGCGCACATGCCCAGGGCGAGAACCTTCCCTCCGCCGCAACGGCAGTGCAGCGATCGCTGAATGCCTGCTCTGATCTTCTTCACTTCCCTCTCCCCTTCCCCTGGAGAAAGAGCATCTCGCTTCCCCGCACAACTCCAGGCCGGACCGGTAGGGCAAACCCGAGCTCCACCAGCCGCGCCAGGGGAGCCGTGAAGCCGCCCGACTTCGCATTGCTGTACCCGGCCAGCTCGACACGGGTAAGGCTCTCCGGAAAAGCAGCGATGAGGAGGGTGAGCATCTTCCGCTCCCCTTCCCCGAGCAGGTTGTAGATACGCTCCTGTAGGTCCTTTGTAGTCGCAGGGCGGCTGGGCATATTTGCGGCTTCGCGCCCGGCAGCAGTCAGCGCAGCCTTGCCGCCGCTCGACTCCGCCAGTCCCTTCCGGTCAGCGCAGCGACGGGTGCGGCAAAGCCGCCGCTCTTTGGATTCGAGTATCCCGCGAAGGCAGCTAGTTGAGTCTTCGAAGGGGCGGTGACACCGACCGCTTCAAGGCTTGCCAAAGCATCGAGGATCTTCTGTTCCGAGCTCGAAACAGCGCCATTCGTATAGGTCACAGATTCCGGTTCCGCGATCTCCATGCTCATCCCAGGGATCACCAACGGTTGAGGGGAACCTTTACCGGCAGCTTCAGCGGCGAGGCCATGTCAGGAACCGGAATCGGCTCCCCATCGCCATCCCCTTCAAGCTTGCCGATCAGCGCCTTCAGCCCCTGAAGGATTTGTTTGCTGGTTTCGTCGGCTTCCCGCAGCTTGAGCGCATATCCGGCAGCCAATTCCGCCGCGGGCCGTAGCTTGGCGATCTCCGCCCGGAGTTGCGCGAGCTCGATACCCATGTCCGGCTGAGCGCGGTTCCCTGCCCTCTCCAGATCCGCAATTCGTTGGCGCAGGAACTCCGGCGAGTTCTCCTGCGCATGCCGCGCCGAGTCCGCGATTTCCCGGCCGAGCTGCTCGATGTCGATCGGAGCCAGTACCTTCGGCAATCGCTGTCTCTCACCGGGCTTCGGCGTCGCGCCGGAGTTGAACGTCTCGCGCGCACGCACTTCCACGCGTTCGCCGATGCCGAGCGAAGCCGAGCAGAAGAAGGCACTTCCCACGGGAAGACTGGGCAGCGCACTCTCCACTTCGCCAGCGAATTCGACAGAGACCTCGCTTTTGATCCAGTCCGTCGCGGCCTTGATGTCGAGCGGATGGCTCATCCGCAGCACGGTGAGGATGTCGACCTGGCTGAGGACCTTTTTATTGATATCTGCCGGCCGCTGCGTATCATCGTGACCCCGATACCGCGGACGCCGCCCTGTTTCACCAGGCGGCTCACGGTACCCAGGCAGACTTTCTGCCCCCGGTTCTCTGTCAACTGCGGAGCGAACGTGTCGGCCTCGTCGATATAGAGGTGGAGCGCGGTCCGGTTGATGCGAAGTAATTCACTCGCAAAGTCGGACGTGAACCTGATTTGGTCTTCCGTCAACATCAGACCCACGTCGAAGATGGCCGAGAAGCCGTGCTCGACCAGAGCCGTCGCCAGCATTCGGCCGGCATGGGGTTCGAGCGGAGCATCGGCATGGTCTCCGCCGAAGACGACCACCGGGTACCCCGGTCCATCACCGCCGGCGGACGACCGCAATCCCCACCATGCGCCGGTCGGATCGATGGCTGCGATCTGCTGTTTATGGCGGAGCAGCTCCTCCGCCTGGACCGAGGCGGTGTAGCTCTTGCCGCTTCGCTTCCGCGCCAGAATCGCCTGGGTCGATGTCACCAGCTCTATCGGCAGCGAAAATCCGTCCTTGCCGATTCGGAGAGGCATCACTTCCCTGCTCCCGCTTTGTCCATGTATCTATATACGGTAGTCCGGTCGATGCCGAACTCGCGGGCAAGCTGAGCCTTGACTCCACCGGCCGCAAGCCGCGCCCGGAGTTCAGCCGCCCGTGCCGCCGGCAGCGCCGGCTGGCCGCCACGGTAGACTTTGTTCTTCTTGGCGATCGCAATGCCCTCTCGCTGGCGTTCCCGAATCAGCGCGCGCTCGAACTCCGAGAAGGCGCCCATGACGCTCAACAGGAGATTGGCCATCGGCGAGTCCGCCCCGGTGAACGTCAAGCTCTCTTTCACAAACTGAACCTGAACGCTCCGGCTGGTGAGACCGAGAACGATCCTGCGAAGATCGTCGAGGGTTGCGGGCCAGCCGGTCCATCGAATGGCAGATGACGGTATCGCTTCCGCACGAAGGCCAGCATCGCATCGAGCTGCGGCCGCTTCGTATCCTTACCGGAAGCCTTGTCGAGGAAGGTTCGGTCGAGATCCACTCCGTCGAGCTGACGCTGTTCGTTCTGATCGAGTGTACTCACCCGTATGTAGCCGACGCGCTGGCCAGATGAAGACTTCTTCGACCGAGATGTTGCGTCTGGGTCTAAGAGCTTCGCCATAATGTGTAGCATATGAGCAAAACAGCTGTGATCTTCAGCGCTGTTTGGCGGGCTTTCTTCACCGTTAGGTGACGCCAATGACGAGTGTACTTCGGGCGGCGTTGACCACGCCGTCCGTGATCACGGTCAGCTCGTTAAGCCGGAGAACGCGTTCGATCTGCAGGAAGAGTCTGCGCAGTAGCCGGAAGTTTCCTCCTGTGATCCTTGCGATGCTGAAAACCGCTACGGATCAAGCTTCGCAAAAAGAGATGCAGGCCTCCAATGCAATGCTTGGAGCCTTACGCGAGATGGACGATCGAGTCCACCGCTTAGCTACGGAGAAGCGCATGCCGATCCGTAGAAATCCGTTCTCGCTGAAGGTCGTTGAATCTTGGGCAGCTTCAATTGTGTGTGAAAAGAGATTCAATGACGAATTCTGTTCAAGCACTTGAGAATCAATATTCTCTGCCGCGAGAGAGTCTTTCGCAGTTGCTCGCCCCCGGTGCAGCTGCCGATCAGCTGAATCAACTGCGGACATCGATACAAAAGTCGAGACAACTACTGGTTGCGTTCCTCACAGCTTGCTCCCGAAGCTCAGCTCTCCCAGCAGCAGCGTAGGACGACGTCTCTTATGCCTTATCGTCGCTACGCTTCTGTCATTCCCCTGGTTTGTGCCTTCAACCATGTGTCGCCATCAAGGCGACCTCCAGGGGCGTCCTGCCGATGCGCGCGTGCAACTGGAGGGCACTGGAAGTGCCGCTGACGGAGGACCCGAAACTGACACAAACTATGGTCCCTTTGGTTCTCCGAGGATTTCTGGCTGCTGGTTACAGCAAGGAGGTCGGACAGTTCTCTCCGCCTTGCATGCATCGTCTGCGCTAACGCTTACGGGCTCTGTTTGCAGAATCCTTACCCGAGCTTCGTATTCATCCCGGATTGTGAGCGGCCACGTCAAGTGGCGGGGATCGTCCCTTCGGGACGGTGTGACCGTTGCAAATGGTTCGAGGGCCGTGGCGGTGAGGCGATTCAATCTATGGCTGCGGAGGCAACTGAAGCCCGATCGATGCGTTCTCCTCAGGAGTTGCCAGCCAGCATTGATTTTGCTGAGCCGCTTCGACAATCCTGGCCATCACGCTCGCGTCTGGCGCTTGGGGAGGGTGGGCAGAGTCCACTGGCCGACCTATCCCACGAAAGAACCCATACACAAAGGGTCCGGTGACGACGATCGCGCGACATGCGACCTGCCCGCTGTTTCGCCAAGCATGCTTTGCGGAGCCAGGCACGACTGCGAGTTCGCCGGCGCGGACTGCCCGCCAGCCCGACGTACTTCCGTCGTCAAGATAGAGTTCCATCCCACCCTCTAGGAGATAAAAGCTTTCAGGATCAGGATGACTATGAAGTGGCACGATGATCCCTGCTGGAAGTGTTCCTTCCATAATGCAGTGATCGCCGCCACCCAGTTCCTCCGGGCTCGCGAGATAACGAACAAGTCCGCCAACAACGTCGAACTGCTGAAGATTTTCTGTTCCAGTAATCAAAAGTGTCTCCTCTGAGGTGCTTGGCACTCGCAGTGTAATTTGACGAGAGATTGTGCAGCGTAGTAGTCCTGATCCGCGCTTTATCGTCCTGTATTCTCGCGAATCAGACAGTCTTGTCCCGGCTTATCTCAGCCGCATGCATGTGTCCCGGGATGTCCTAGCTGTCGGCATCGTTGACTTCGCTCCGCCCTCAACGGGCCTTCCGTTTGGATTGGTCCTGCGACACGCGCGTCTCGTCGGAAAAGTCGTGCAATTTGAGCTTACGTCTCTGACGTTCAGTCGATAGCCCGCATCTTCTTTTCGAGTTGCCATCAGCCGATGTTGCGGAGCAGCGTGCGGTAAACAGTTGGACGAGAAATAGAGAAGAGCTCTGCCAAGTCGCTGATCGTGTACTGGCCTGTTCCATGCATACGGCCCAGCTCCTTCTGCTGCTTGTCTGACAGCTTGGGCTGTTTGCCCCGGAGTCTGCCTTTTGCGCGAGCGATCTTCATGCCTTCCCGGGTGCGCAGGCGAATCAGGTCGGCTTCAAACTCCGCGAATGTCGCCAGGATGTTGAAGAACATTTTGCCCATGGGATCGGCTGGGTCGTAGCGGCTTTGGCCGAGTGCTAACGTCACGCCCCGTGCTGCCAACTCATCTGCGATAGAGCGTGCATCGGGAACCGAGCGGGCGAGCCGATCCAGCTTCGGCACTACCAGCGTATCGCCCTTGCGAACAGCGGCTAGTGCCTGGTTAAGGCCTGGTCTGGCCCGGGCCGTTCCAGTCAGTCCGTGATCCACATAGATCCGGTCCGCCGCTACGCCCAACTCGGCAAGTGCTGCCCGCTGGGCGGAGAGGTCTTGTTTGTCCGTGGAGCACCGTGCGTAGCCGATTAGAGTTTTTGGCATGAGAACTGGCACGCTTAACGGGCCTCATGTGAGAGAGGCACCGCACCAGATATGTGAGACGCGGATTCCTGGCTTTCCGGCGATCCCATGATCGTTCCCGAGCTGTCCGTTGAAGGATCGTCTTACGGACACAGTTCAGAGCGTGGTCCAAGGGTGTGCTATGCACTTGGAAGACAAACCTGCGGCGATGGCAGAACTCACCGAGGCGCAGCGTGAGCAAGCGATGGCTCGCTTCCGCATACTCCGTCCCCACACACTGAGAGAGGAGTTCCGCTTCCAAGAGCGGCGGAAGCAGCAGGCGTGGGGCTACGAACTGTGGAGCGATGGCTTGCCCAGTATCGTGCCGATGGCTTGGCTGGACTGGTTCGGCAAACCCGTGAGGACCGCGGACGCCGAAAGTTGCCGGCGGAGGCAGTTGAACTGATCGAAGGATTGTTCCTAAAGTAGCCACGGCCTTCCGCTGCTGCTGTTCATCGTCGCGTACTCACACTTTGTAAAGAACGGGGGGTGGCCGCTGCCTTCCTACAGCAGCGTGTACGCCATCATCCGTCAGCTCGATCCAGCCTTGACCACACTGGCTCACGAAGGTCCTGCCCGTTTTCGCGACCAGTTCGAACTGGTGTATCGCCACCGCAAGCCACCCGAATGCAATCTGGCAAGTCGATCACACCCAGCTCGACCTGCTCATCCGAGACGCAAGCGGCGAAGCAATCAAACCGTGGCTGACCACAGTGATTGATGACCACTCTCGCGCTCTGGCCGGGTATTCGGTCTTTATTGGAGCGCCATCGGCCTTCTAAACTTCGCTCGCGCTCCGTCAGGCGATCTGGCGCAAAGCAGACCCGCTCTGGGCTATGTGCGGTATTCCAGACGTGCTTTATGTCGATCACGGCAGCGACTTCACGAGCCAGCATCTTGAGCAAGTGGCTGTGGACCTGCACTTCAAACTCGTCTACTCCCACTATTGCCCGTCCTCAAGGACGCGGGAAAATCGAGCGTCTATTCGGAACCCTCAACACCGAACTGCTACCTGAACTGCCCGGCTATCTCAAGCATGGCAAGACGGCAACCGAACCCAAACTGTCTTTGGCTGAATTGGATCGCGCTCTCGGCACCTTTCTGGTAGGCACCTACAACCCCCGAGTTCATCGAGAGATTCGCGTCGCACCGCAAGCCGCCTGGTCGGGTAACGGCTGGCTGTCCCGCATGCCGAACAGTCTTGAGGATCTGGATTTGTTGCTGATCTCGGTCGCGAAAGCCCGCACTGTCCACCGTGACGGCATTCACTTCTAAGGCATCCGGTACATGGACCCCACACTTGCCGCATACGTGAAAGAGGCCGTGACGATTCGCTACGATCCACGCGACGTTGCTGAAATTCGTGTCTTTCACCGCAATCGGTTTCTCTGCCGTGCCGTAAGCCCCGAGCATTGCGGCCAGGCAATCACGTTGAAGGATATCCAAACCGCACGCTCGGCTCATCGCCGCGCATTTCGTGGGCAAATCAGGGAACGCGTCACTCCAGTGGCAGAGTTCCTTTCTCCGCACACGGATATCACGATAGCACCGGCCTCAGAGCCTCCAGTCGCGGTGCGGCGAAAGGTCAAACTTCATACCTACCGGGAGAACCTTGAATGAGAACGACCAAAGCACCCCGTCGTGCAGAGGCTTTCATCGTCACGAAAGAACACCGCCGGTTCGCGGAGTTTGCAAATGTCGTTCGCAAAGAGCGCTACATCGGCCTCTGCTACGGCCCTGCGGGAGTGGGCAAAACACAGTCCGCCAGACGGTACGCTCACTGGCAAACGGTGGAGCCGCTTCTTACTCGCTGGGGACCTCGGGATGAAGCGGACAAGAAGGTTTACGCGACGCTGGCTCGGTCACGAGTACTCTTCTTCACCCCGGATGTCCGAGCCAACCTTTCGAAGCCAGTTTAGTCCCACGCCTCGACTCCAGTGCGCTCTAGGAGCTTCTGTTCAAATGGCGCTAACCTGCTCCCGGCGATGTCGATCAGACTGACCTTGGAATTTCTTTTGTCTGTGAGCCGCTGATCGAGCGATGAAAGGTTGCAGCAGCCCGTTGCCGCCCTCATCCAGTGAGCAGTGGAGCGCGCCTCCTGCAACGTGTGCCAGGTATCGCCAGAGAATAAGGTCGACGACTTTCACCTTCTCACCATTCCTTACAGCAAGGTCCTGACATAGCTCTTCCGCACTGTGGTACCCACACTTCTCGGCCAATCGGGTAAGATGTCCGTCGGGCTTTGCGACATTCAGCCTGAGGTTCTTCGCGAGGTGCCAGACAGTGACCGGACCCACAAACGGAAGCTTCTGTAACTGAACGATTGGATCCTCGAGCACCGCGGCTTTGAAAGCGCCAAATCCCTGTTCGCAAACTATGGCTGCACACCCAAGAATCGCATTCAGTTTCGCCTCGCTGTTCATGGAGGCTTTAGCCGCCATAACGCACTTCTGCCCATCGATACATATCGACTGTGCTGATTCCCAATCACAGAAGCACAGCGATATATGGTCGAACATGCGACGCACGGTCGCTTCCCGGAACCGGAACAGAGGATTACCCATGCCGCTTCTCGAAGGAGCTGCGACTCGGAAAAGGACATGAAGTCTGTTTCCCTCTGCCAAGCTACCTCAGCCTGTAGAGCGAAGGAGCGAGTGTGCTCGCAAGCGCGATTGAACACCTCCTGTGCCTCTGAGGCAGCATCTCTCATTGTCTTCTCCGGAAACCATTGTCTCGGAACCAGAGCTTCACGCGAAATAGCCGGAGGGAAGTTGAGGGGTACTCGTCTAGATGCTTGCTCAACGTCACCTTCAGTTTGTGCTGTCGTTTCAGTGCGAGGAAATCCTTTTCTGGAACCTTAATTCCCACAGCCGAAGCCATATCGTATCGCGCAAGAACACGTCTGTAGGCATGTTCATCTTCTCGGTCGGCGGCCAATAGGTAACCAGCTTCTCGCTTCACTCCGGCGTACAGGTCTAACGTCCTCCTGTGCGCGTCCGATTTGCTCTTCCAATCGGTCTTTAGCTGCACGAGCGTGGCAAAAAACGTCAGTACAGACAGAATGCCTAACCACAAGGTGCTGTCCCAGTGAAACGGGGTGAGACGCTCAGCGATGTTCGGAGCAACAAACACCAATGCAACTACCCAAGTTGAGAAAGCAAGTGTCAGGAGATCAAGAATCAGGGCTCTACGTGCAAGTCGATCTCTCAGCATAGCGTGACTGGTGCTCAGCATGTCGGACACATGCCTAATCCGCTTCATCTCCTCTGATTGCTCATGGCTGAGGATCATTGATCCAAGCCAAATAGCGCTCGCCATTGAGCCGCCGAACCTGCCGCGGTCGCATTCCTCATACGACGAGCTACACGTCCTAAAAGTGACTGGTCACTTGCCGTTCTTCACTATTCGCGGGACCCAGGTAGCCATCAACATGAACGGATTGTCCACTCCGATCCTTGATCGGCGAGAGAACAAGCTCCCTTGCGCGCTCGAACAACGTAGGCAGCATTGCCCGCGTCGTAATTTCCCCCTTATAGCCCTTGAACGCCGAAATACCTAAGCTTTCGATGTGGTAACCACTCAGCTGCTGAGCAGCTGGAAGCTGACCGTTGATCGCTTTTGCGAGTTTGATCGTCAGTATGAGCTTTCCCCCGCATTGCTGGTTGCGTTTGGTTAGAGCTTTCTGGAATGCAATTGGATCGATCTTTGACCAGCCGGTCGTTCTCGATGAGGGCACATGCACATGTCTGCCTGCAGACTCCAGTGCTGGCAAGAGCTGAATTATCATTCCGTCACCATACGCGACGCTCACGGCCATTCGCCCATGTGAAACGGCGGCCGTGCCTCCGAGACCCTCCTTCAGAATGCGCTCCATTTTCCGAAGAACGACTTGCGGACTCTTGCCTTCTAGATCAGTGTCATTGATCACCACTAGGAGCTTGTTGAAATAGGTACTGATCCACAGGCGTAGGCGGTGCTGAGTTCGTCTCAGGGAGTATGCGTGGAGATGAGCGGTTTCAGAATGAGATGTTCAGTTGT
>JAABUO010000468.1_pt1 | contig 80133 bp, 66 predicted proteins | sample 5559291 | NCBI WGS metagenome assembly JAABUO01 (sample SAMN10711878, study PRJNA513372) | rock metagenome | isolation source: Antarctica rocks | place: Antarctica: Victoria Land, Finger Mt sud
TTAAGATGACGATGGCTAGGTTGGTGGCTTGGTTCATTGAACTGCGGAACAGGTTCAATGAACCGAGGTTACCTAAGGTATCGACGATCTATGTTCTAAACCGGGTTGGTGACCTGGCACCATGACAGCTTCTAAGTCTTGAATATTCATATCGGAAAGCTTTATTCGCAAAGATGACGCTGACTTCTGGAAAAGAATCTGAAAGATACTGAGATTATAAGCACAGGCTTATGTTTATTCTAAGAGAGGGTTGCGAACTGAAAAAGACAAGGAAATGAACGGGTGGTGTGAGGTGTTTGAAAATGATGAATGTCCGTCCACGACTATAAGACCGACTATGTGGTGGGAAATTGTCACAAGAAGAGCGAGCAAGGGTTTTGTGTAACAAATCATTCTGGTGTGTTTGTGATAGGAAACCCCTCATCATTCATTACCGTTGTGCCTCGTTATTAGGGCTAGGGCTATGACTACAGGTGTCAGCTTGGAATCTTGAGCAGGAGTGCAATGTGGGGAGGGTGACTTCATCTATCCTCTTCGTTGATGGGGAACAGTCCCATCTCCGACCGTCACCCAACATCATCATCAGCCCAAGACGCTTCAGACGTCAGCGATCGTTCAACGCTCTCCTTTAGTTCCTTCTCCACCGATGAAGAGCACGACTTCGTTGCTCGATCGTTCTTCACCGATAGCTCCCGAGCGCTCTATGATTGCGAACGAAGCAGATGAAGATAGGGAGGAGTGGCTCAAGCGAGCCGGTCGCTGCTTGCATCGAGCATGGGCCCTATGGAGCAGGGCAAGAACGATGCATTGCAAGGAACAGCACAGACACGCATTAAGAGTTTACTCGAGCATCATGCGCTGGATAGAAGCTATAGGTTCATGAATGGTACATTGTCTCATTCTATTGTTTCGGCGGCACGAAGTCGCTGTGTAGGGTTTTGTCCATTCGATACACATTGCATAGTTTCCCCCATGGGTCGAACTTAAACCGATGTCACAAGGGCATATGAATTACAATTACAACAATATATTTTAGAAGATTAAAAGTCATTCTGTTTTCTGTGAATTTAGATTACATTACCACTAGCTCAGAAAAGCGGAATTATGCGCATGGTTGGGCAACCATGCTCGGACATTTTTAAGCTCATTCTTCACTTAGTGCTCGGCAGCCATGCACCACTTTCAGCCATGCACCCCTAAAACTTCATATTTTTGATCCACCACCTTCAAAATTCCACCAAAATTCCACGCAATGACTTCTACATACGCTATCATCGAAGATCGCATTCAGAAGGCTATTGAAGCCATAGACACACGTGAAAATCCTAATCGGGCCGAAATTGCGCGCGAATTTCGCGTTCCATGTGAGAGACTTCGATCTAGACTACGAGGTTATCAGTCCAAAACAGCAGTACGAGGACTGCATAACAGAGCTTTAAAACCTGATCAGGAGTCAGCTTTACGGTAATACTTAACTACAGTGGATCAGTTAGGCTTGTCAGCTAGAGTACACATGATGCAATCGACGACAAACGCTCTTCGTGCTCAGGACTCTCCTCGTTGGAATCCTTCACCTCTACTGAATGCTCAATGGGTCAAACGCTGGTTAGATCGTCAGCCAGATCTCTTCAAAGCTAAACGAAAGTCTTTAGCAGCTGAAAGAAAGAACGCGCATGATTCGAAAGTACTACAGACTTATTTTGATGAGTTTAACGAGGTGGTCGTCAAATATGGTATAACGAAGGATGATACATGGAATTTCGACGAAACCGGCTATCGTATGGGCATTGCACGCTCCGATTGGATTGTTACTGATCCAAATAGAAGAATCTACTCCAAGGATCCGGATAATAGAGAGTCATTGACGGGCATCGAATGCATCAGTGGAGGGGGCAAGGATATACCGCCAATGCTAATTATGACTGGAGTTCAACTTTTGGCGCCCCATTTCAACAACGATCTTGGCGACGACGTGTTAATCACTACCTCTGATACAGGCTATTCAAATGACTGGATTTCCCTTCGATGGCTGGAGCACTTCGATCGCTTTAGTCAAAAGCATCAAAAGGGAGCTTGGAGAATGCTTGTGATGGATGGCTATGGATCTCACCATACACGCGAATTTCTATCCTACTGTGAGGATCACAAGATCATACCCTTCGGCTTACCTTCGCATACTACTCATCTGCTTCAACCGCTAGATGTGTGTGTATTTCAGCCATTAAAGCATTGGCATTCGGAGGCGGTTAACCGAGCTGTTCAAATGGGTGACGAGACTTTTTCAAAAGTCGAATTTTTGGCTGCCTTCAACGAATTTCGAACCAAAGCCTTCAAAGAATCTACCATTCGATCTGCATGGAAGCATACTGGTTTAATTCCTTTTGATCCGAAGGTAGTACTGGATAAAGTTCGAATTATTGAACGTTCGGATCGACCTACTACACCACCACCTACTATAGGCGATCCGGCCGTTTGGACAACTCCTACTAGCCGAGCAGCACTTGCAAATCAGCTGCTTGGTCTAACTAGTGAATCGAAACCAGAAGAGTTTGGTAGGAAGCTTGGAACGTTCTGGAAAGGCGCTAGTGCAATGGCTCGTAAATTAAGCCAAATAGAAGCCGCTGACAATGCTCGCAAAGCACGCAAAAAGCAGTCTAATAAGGTTCTCAAAACCGGAGGCATCTTGTACGCCAAAGATGCTCGAAGTATGACTCAAGATAGACAGAAATTGGAGGACGAAAGGCAGCAGCAGCGCGAAGAGGCCTGGGAAAAGCGTTATTTAAATGCACTAAAGAAGTGCTACAGGGCTACTAAGCCCCATAGGGCTGCTCGCATTAAGTTCGTCCAGGCCTACCAGAAGAAATGGCGGGTTATTTTGCAGCAATTGCTCAAAAATCCTCTTGTATATAAAGGGTAGTTGAATTTAGTGGTGCACGTTTCACAAACCGTTGTTCAACCATTAATTCGAATTAAACGGTTGTTCTATTCGCTCGCTTGCAATCGTCATTCGTATAATAATAATTTTCTGTTAAGTTTATTGATCAATTTGCGGTGGCAGCTCGCCTGCAACGACGTGCTCAGATCTTGGCCAGGATGTCATCAGCTCCTCTCCGTATAAGGACTAGCGCATCCGGGATGTGCAGAGATTTATTGCTCTGCACCACATGTATTCTACTTCTAAGTCCTAATCGTTCAGTCTTAATCAATGAAAGCACTTCTATCAGTTACCTTTAAATAGTTTATTGTATTTTGCTACGGTCTATAGGTTTACCTGCGCTATACCGCCGCCCCTCCCGGGCCAAAAGGCGAAATACCAAGTCCAAGACTTGGCCCTATCCCTTTAACCGCCACAAGGTCGGCCACCCCTATGATCTACAATGCTCGTAGGGGGACCCCACCAATGACTAAGCATACGAGCATTTATTTGGATTCGGCGAGTCGGCGACAGCGCGGGTTATGAAGCACCCGTACCCCATCTGGTCAAGCTGCTACCAAAGTTGGCCTAGCTGTTGATCAAAGGTGGTGGCCGACCTTGTGGCGGTTAAAGTTTGACTGTACTTTTTGAAGCACATGATATCGGCTTCCCGCCGCCGTTTTGGTGACGATGGCGAGATCACTGAAGCTGGCGCCGATGAGAATGTTCGAGGAGTTATAGGAATCATAGGGGCTCGCTTATGATGGATGAGGTAGTGACATTGACTAATGACTCGGGTTTGCTAGGGGCACACACGTCACTTGCCCCTAGGCCAAACGTTTATCCGAACCCTTTTCGGACCCTGACAAACCTACTACAAATACAGCTCGGATTTCCTCTTTGCTTCTGTATTTTTAGTATTCTAGTTATAGCACCTCTATTGACTCAAACATTCTAGTCGGCATCACTGCACTGAGGCTAGATTCTAGGAACGGTACAAAGGGATAAAGTATGCTCAGAGATTTCAGCCATTTGTGACAATCGATGATGAAGCATGTGTAAGGAAAGGTCTTTTTAAAAGTATCGGCTAATGTTCATAGTTCAAATTCCTTCAAAACCATTGAATCAATTGTTTTGAAATTGATATTGATATTCATTTTGGCGGTGTGGAAGACAGGTATAAAGGCTAGTCACGGCAAGATGAGGTTTAGAAAGGCTTCGCCATCGGTTGTCATGAATGGCTGAAATCCCTGAGCATACTATCCCTTCGAATCACAGCTGAAAATCGAGCAAGTCTGGTGGCGTCGTCAAAAAATAAAATTCTCGAAAGAGAGGTTTATCTCTGATGACGCCACCAGACCTACTCGATTTTCAGCTGCGATTCGAAGGGATAGTATGCTCAGGGATTTCAGCCATTCATGACAACCGATGGCGAAGCCTTTCTAAACCTCATCTTGCCGTGACTAGCCTTTATGCCTGTCTTCCACACCGCTGTAGGAGCACGGCGAGCGGTAGAAAGGCAGGAGGCAAGCACCGGAGGAATACCACCCACCCATCCATCTATTCACCATCTAGGATGTACCTATACAGTCGGGCGGCGAGGATCTACGAACACAGCGGAGCGACAGGACGATGTAGGCTATTTTCAACTCTTCACTAGGAAAGTGATCCTTATTGGCCTTCAGCTAATTCCGCATTCGCGACAGCCAATTGTCTACATCCTGCGACGGACCTTCAAAGAGGGGTGGGTCCGGTAACTTGGTCGACTTCGAAGTTCGACCTTCGGGGGCAGGAGTGCTCTGTCGGCTCGGGGCGGTTTCCAGGTGACGTATAATCACGTCCTTGTCTCTTATTTCCTTTTGCAGACGAGTCTGCTGAGTCCTTAACTGGGGACTCCAACGAGGTGTTGGACCATGTCATTGTGGGTCTCGATTTCGGTGTCATGCTGGTGACACATGTACTTGATAAAGGCAACGATGTCGCCTGCTCCGTGAGCGGTTATCTAAGCATTCTGTTCTGTATTGGTGCTGATCTTGGTCATTTCGTAGTCAAAGGGCAACGCGTTCGTGTCCTCTTGTTCTGTTTCCGGCGACGCATTCGTGCCTTCTTCTGGTGCTGTTCGGTTCTGTGTTCTCTTCTAGCATTCCGGAGTTCGTAGCGAGCAGTGCTCGCTGGTTCTGAGCTTCTAGCCGTTGTATGGGTAGAAAATTGCTGGTCGGGGTTCTGGTGTTGCTGTCGGAATTTCTGGTTCCGATCAAAATTTCTGGGTCCGAGTTCTGATTCTACTGAAGTTGCTGGTTCCAGTTCTGGTTCTGTGACGGACGGGCTCAGTAAAGAGGTCAGTCGATGTTGTCTTCTGGTTCGTGCCTGTTTTGTATTATCTACACGTCGATAGCGAGGTTAATGAGCTTTGAACTAATGTTATGGGCCTGCATAGAGCGGATCATATGGGTGTATTCTAACTAGGAGTTCAAAGCTAAAGAAGGAAGATCAACATCAGCCCTATACTAGTCTATGGTAGCCTAACATGACCTATGATAGGCTAACCCGAAGTGCACGCTCGCAACACTCGGTGAGTTCAGCTGATCGTTTGACTGTCCGAGCATATTTTGAAGACTTTTCAACGGTTGGAATATGGTTCGGTAACGACTCGATCGTTTATTAGGTAGGTAGGCCCTAAGTAGATAGATAGGTAGGTCCTCAGTAGATAGGTAGGTAGACCCTCAGCAGGCAGGTAGGTAGGTCCTCAGTAGATAGGTAGGTAGACCCTCAGCAGGCAGGTAGGTAGATTCTCAGCAGATAGGTGGGTAGATCCTCAGTAGGTAGGTAGGTAGGCTCTCAGTAAGTTCTCCACGAATGGCAGCGCTGATTGAGAAGATGTCACGTCGGGAACACTGTCGTGCCAAGATTATTACTACCGCTAGCGACTTGACTAACGAAATGATATTCTTAGATTCTTTATTTATGACATATGAGCATGGCCGTCTTTCTCATGAGCACAACAACATTGCTTTCTTGAAGAGACTTGAGCCCTCAGTTCATCGTTGGATTGCCATGGCATACAGCCTTGCCATAGAGCCTGTTGTGTACGAACCTCCTCCAAGACATCCCGATGATCCTCCAGAATATACCGCTCAATGCACTTAAGGTATTTTCCGAACTTGAAAGCATGAACTTCTTATGAATTGTTAGAAGTCATTTTACTCAATCCGAAGTGAATTAAGCTATCAATCTCACAACCTTCATTATTGTGATTTGCCGGATATGTCATGTTGTCTTATTAGTGCTTTACATGTATGTTTCCTGAAGCTGTGCGTTCGGACCGATCACTCTTAACGTCGCAGATCTTGTACTACCCTTCTATCTCTTTCACCCGTTTCTTAAAGTCTCATTGGGGTATTGTAGCAAGCTTCAGCAAATGTGGCAAGACTCTACTATGGCCATGTCAAAACCACATGGCCAGGTCCTTTCAGTCCTCCGTGGCTCTCAAAAGACTTCAGCTTGGTGGAAATAGGGGATGGGAATCTCCGCCTTCAGAGGGCTGATAGGGCTGAGGCCCGAGTTTTCACCTGCTCGCTCCTAGATAGACTCCTATTAAGCTTCAACCTCTATACCAAAACCATATGACCTTGTCCTCCAAGCAGGGAACAGTAAGGTTCTGCTGTAATCAGTAATCTCCGCTTCGCACCCCATAGGGTTGGGGCCAGGGGCTTCAAGGTTTTCACCTCCTTCTTCTCTACGTAGCTTCCTTAGTGTTGTCACTTTCGCTAAATCGTATGCAAAACCTGTGCCGTTTCTTATCGTTGTATCTACAAGCATACCCTTTTCTACACCTCATACTCGTTACTAGGGAAAATTCATCCTGGGAATATTGGAATATGAGGGTCAGAGCGAATATGTGCATATATTGACTATCTAGTAGGTAGGAACTATCGAAGGAAGAAAGAAGTGGGAGGAAGGATAAATACCCCTAGCGCCAAGCCGGCTTCGGCCGGAGCGGAAATAACTAACCACCGGGGTATACGTATGTGCATACGTATGTGCATAAGGTACGTACCCCGTTTCCAACACTCCCTCTTAGGAATTGAAGCTCCATGTGAAGCTATTCAGACCTCCTACTGATTGTATATCCATGCTCTTTTACTCGCCGGCGCCATGCTCGGCGAGTCCCATGACTGACCTGGACCTCAGGAATTTGCCTGACTCCAGGGGCTTGGTGAGGCCGTCGGCCACCATTTGATCGGTGGGTATGTATTCCAACCTAATTGCTCCCTCTTCTACCTTGTTCCGGACATAGTGATACGACGTATCAATGTGCTTAGCCCGGGGGTGATTGACGGGATTGCTACCCATTTTTATAGCCGCTTGGTTGTCAGCCAAAATGGTAGTTGGATTTGTATCATACCCCACCTCTTTCAATGCTTGAACCAGGAAGGTCAATTCCTTGGCTGCATTACATTCGGAAGTCCGAGGAGTGGGTCGAGTACCAAGCTACCCCTGAAGAAATAGGGGGCTACCAATCAATCATCGGAACACTGATGTGGGTAGCCTGTCAAACACGGCCAGACATAGCCTATGCAGTGGGCAAATGCAGCAGATATTCGGCGAATCCTACCCCCGACCATGACCTAGCTGTCAAGCAAATCATTCGATACCTGGCCGGTACTGCTGAGCTGGGGCTTCGATATGGACCTTCCAAAGTGGAGGGAGTTGGGGGAGCTGAATTCTTTGGATATACCGATTCAGCCCATGCGGATTGCTTGGATTCCCGAAGGTCCACCTCCGGCTATATGTTTTTACTATGGAATGGTAGGAGCTCGATGGTGTTGGAAACAGGGAACAGTACTGTTACCCCTGTGGTTAGTAATCTCCGCTCCACATTGATCCGGATTGATCCGGCGCTAGTGGATTCAGGGGATTCAGGGTATTTACCTGATTCCCACTTCTTCCTTCCTCCGTAGTTCCTACCTACTAGATAGTCAATATATGCACATATTCGCTCTGACCCTCATATACCAACAGATGGCTCGCTTGATATAGGTGCTTTGGTTGATCCAAAGACTTCGTTCCTCTCCCCTCTTGTACGCACATGATGGCTTCGAACCTTCTGGTACTATTCATCAATCTATTAGTACTAGAACTATTCATTGTTAAGCAGTACATTAGGCGTCTAGCAACGAAGAATTGGGAGAACGGCAGCCTGAACTGGCAGCTTCGGGCTCGGCTTGTAGGAGAGACGAAAGACAGGACCTTACAGGTGTATGGGGTGGTATTGGCAAAGGCGAGGTCATCTAACGACCTTACTTTACTCGAGCAAATATCGTGTCTGCTATGCTCCATCGCGCTTGTACTTTACTGTTTTCAATGTCTTTCCTGCTAGATTAAGCTCTCTACCAGAATTCTCATCAAGCTCTATGCATGCGCCATAGTGAGCTTCTGTCCAAGCTCTATTTATGCTCGATAGCAAGCTCCTTGCCAAACTTCCCACCAAGCTCTCTACTAGGCTCCTTATCAAGCTCCATATTAAATAGCAAGCTCTTCGCCAAGATTCCCAGCAGCTCCCTCCCAAACTACCAACTCGCCAAGCTCTCCACCAAGCTACGTACATGCGACATAGGAAGTTCTACATCAAGATTCTCATTTGCTTTGAGGAAGGGCTTTTTCGAGGGTGGTGGAAGCTGCAACATGAATATTAGAATGGAAACTGCACCAAAAGTCTTAAGCGCCTGACATCGCACCGGAATAACTGATGGCGTTCTCTTCTGCGCAGCCGTTATCAATGCCAATATCAGCATCTATTCCCTCTTCCATCTGACTGCAGCTGTAAGACTCCGCAGGGTTATCCGTGACAACGGTTAACGGTTTTCTCAATGTTGACATAGAAGATGAACTTTGGCAGTTTAAGTCGTCGTTACCGTTCGTTGCCGCCCTTGAAACTGCGTTGGGTTTTCTTTTACGAACCTTCTTGCAAGCTTGAACGACAAGAGCACCCGTATTGTGAATGGCACGTGCTGAAGATCGCAGAGTGATGAGCGTTAGAAAGATCTGCCCTTTGATCAGTACTGTCATTAGCCTTGAACCTTGGTGTCTACTGACCGTAGGTAGTAGACGTTTAATTCCTGACACCTTCCACCCCACTGCTAGGAATATCGGTGCCAAGAGAGTGATGATTAGAGAGGTAATGTAGCGTCTAACAAGCAAGGATCTTGGTTCCCCACCGCTATGATTGATGATGATCTGCCGGTAAACCACGCTGAATAGCAAAAAATCCAGAAAGCTTGCCCCCAAACGGTGTGGAACTGTAATGTCTTATTTGACAAGCTGCAGTCAAGATTAGCAGAGATAATCCACCACGATTGATCGACCGTACTCAATAAAAGGCAGAAACTTTAAGAGAACAGAAAGAATTGTGATAATAGGACCAATACGACGCAAGAACCAGTCAAAACCATGTTCGGACACCCATGCGAAGGCGTTCCATAGATACAAAAACTATCATCGATAGTAAGCCTTTGATTTGACACGTCGAATCGAGAAAGTATGTACCTCTGCGCTTATCACACATGTGATGGAGCAGCGAATAAGAAGGTCCACCACCAGCCAAGTATTCCTGCTCAATCTAAGTTATCAATCGTTAACAAGCCCGGAACTTGACTTACCGTTGTTTAATGATATCACCTTCGAAACGTTCAGGGCAAGTAAGATGATCAGCGAGAAGTCAAATATTGACTTCACTGCAGGAGTCAAGCGAAGAAGGCAGACACGGCCGGGTGGGCAGTAGATATAAGGAGCATAATATAGTAGCAGCCACCTTTCCCCTTATCACTTTCCTTCTTCCTAATCCTTGTCCAGGCTCTGCCTCAAGAGCGATACTCTCGAGACAATGACGACGAGATGAGCTCTAGAATTGACTGCTGGGACGTAAGTGGAACCGCGAAGTAGATGACTGAATCCGAACCAATATTCTAAATCCTTGCAGTTCTTTAGCGTGGTCATACAGGGGGGAATCCCACGAGAGGTTGTAGGGGGGCGAAAACCGTTCTCGGGCGAAAACCGTTTTCGGGGGGAAACAGAGAGCAAAGAAACAATCTATGTGATCCGACGAGGCACATGAGGGAAAGCTGGAAACATGAGGACTTCCCGTCTTTCCTTCGATCCTCAGGACAAGACTAAGTGAATTCTACCATACATTGGAAGGCGCAAAGACTCCAGGACAACTGAAAATGCTGCCCACGCCAGTCGGTAAGGGTGGTCGCAACACGAGAGGATACCGAGAAGGTCAGAGTTCTTGGCGAGAGATTTAATGTGCTCGATGAAGCGTCATGGAGGGGGTTCCGTGAGCGATTGCCAGGGGCCGGTCGACAGTTCGAACTCCTTGCGCGTTCATCCTGTGCAACACTTGCAAGAGTCATGCTTTGTTGACGACTTCCCTCAGTATATAAGCAGCGCGGATCCGATGCTTTGATCGTGGGATAGGAATTGGATGCTGGACTCAGGCATTAGTCATGATCTTTACGATGTTGGTTAATATCACCAGAAGTTAGAGGCCCATCATTGCTTTGGAAGGAACTTGGTCCCAGGACCTCGAAATCAATGTCTAAGGAGATGACGGGGGTGCTCTTAGAAGCAGCATGAACCTTGTATATGCTCTCAACTGACTTTGGTACGCAATCAGAGTTGTAACCAAGGGCGGCGCATATTTCATCAATCCTAATACTCTCCCATCAGCATGGCCTTTACTATCAGACGGGAAATTCATACGAAATTTTGTTGGCCGTTATGTTGCATGCGTCAAGTAGAGATACAATAAGACCGGGAATGGTGTACTCGGGTCTAAGACAATCGCTGTAATCATGTTTTACGAACTTGTCTTTTTTGAGATGTCCGAGGATTAATTGTAAGTTTCCGATGTCACGGATATGGGTAAGATACGTAATGGATATTGCGTCTGAGATAGGTATAAGTTCAACTTCGCAAGTAAAGAGCTTGAAGAACACACCAATGAAGAACAGTTCTGTGGCCCGATAAATCGTCCAACCATGGCTGACTAGAGCAACAATAACGCCATTTATCCATAGGGCGCTGTCCAGTAGTCTTCGACGGTCACACTGCCGGCCGCCGATATGTTGAATTATCGGATCAAGAGTCTCTTGAAGAACGCCCCTTTTCCTAAGAACTTCACAGTATGACAGCAAGATGAGAGCTTGAAACGTGGCGAAGGATTTCTGGAGTTTGGCGTTCGTAAGGGACTCTCTAGTGAGCAAGGCGTATCTTTCGGCTAGGTTGACAAGTTCGTGCTCTGGACGTTCATCTCCCTGGTATGGTTGTCTCTCGACAATGACATTGGTGCGATCGGTGAAAGCTCGGATGGCTTGCTTGTACTGCTCTACAGTATTCAATTCGAGGTCGGTCTGTCTCTTACGCCACTCAATGCTCTTCGGAGCATTCCGTAGAAACGAATCCGCAGCCACATTCTTTCGTGGTTTCTGTTGTGGTGGTCCCTTTGCATCTGCATTTTTGGGTTTCTTACCCTTGGAAGTATTTGATGACCCGGACGGGAGTTGTGATCCAGGCTGCTGTGATGATTGTGATGGCAGTTGAGGTTCGGGCTGCTGTGGTGGTTGTGATGGCAGTTGAGATTCGGGCTGCTGTGATGAGTGCGATGGCTGCAACACTTCTTGAGGTCGCAATTCGTGCAAAGTCTTTCGTTTCTTAGCAGATGGACGTCCGTGAGGAATGACAACCGCACGTCCGTCCGATAAGTCCTGCAGTTGCTCGGCGAAGTCAGGGCAACATTCGCAGTGCTGGCGTAGACAATCAAACAGGCTTTTCTGGATTATCACGTAGTCATCATCGACCGCCATCTTTGACAGTGAGAAGCGTGCACAGATGTTCTGCAGAAGTCGGAGGCTGGGATTCCCGGGCGCGCTATTCCATTTTGGTTACTACATTGGAGTAACCAAAGTGGAATAGCGCGTACGTCCATCACTCCCGCTTCCCTTCCTTCCCAGACGATAAACACAAACGAGAAGCAAGCAGCCACCATCACTCCGCAGATGGCACATAGAACTACATGGGACGCGTACTTTGAAACCCCGCCTTCGCAACTTCAACCATGGACAGAGAGTTCCCTAGTGATAGCTTGATATCATCTCCATTGAATGGTCCCAAAGATAGCTCTGCCTGCATGCGTTCGTTGCAAAGTGGCTGATAAAGACAATCCTATGGCTGGCGACCATTCGACTTCCATCTACTTGAAGCCCCTGGCGAGTGTGGAGGATTTCCAGCTTCGATGCAGCTGATAACTTTTCAAAATGATTGATAGCCGGTGGTTATATATGTCTATCGAATGGCTGTCCCTGCACGGTCTTTACGCCCTACTCTGGTTGCCTTCTTCGCCTTGCTCGGTCGCCTTTCGGAGATTCCCATGGATAAACATTCGGCTCCGCCTACTCCTCCTTCGTCAGTCAGTGCTGGCGGGGTAAGACTCTTCACCGGCTCACCTGCTGACCAAATTACCAAAGCCAGAGTATTCGGTAATAGGGTCTTTGTCAAGTCTTTAACGCACGAGGTGACACCTGAAGAGGGCGAGGATTTCGGCTGGGAGGATTCCGATGAGGCAATTGAGAGTGATGAAGAGAGGGAAGATGGCAACAAATCCGACATGTTTCAAGGGGTCACTTCAAAGCCGAACCTGGTTTCGCGACGCTCGCTGCTCACCACTCTGATACACGAGAATGACCGGGCATCAGCGCTGCAGAATGCAGTTTCGCGTTGTGCTTCAGCAATTCATGGACCTAGCACATCAAACGGTCCTATTGTCTCCTCTCTGCGAAAGAACCTTCAGGGATTTCTGGAGCCGTCCATTATGATTACCTCTAATACTTATCCTCCAGTACCATCCCTTGATAGTACTCGAACCAACATGTTTTCTAAGGAGCTAACCGGGTCTCTACGAGATGGTCTTCTCTGGGAACGACGGGTCAAAAGTTCGACATTCAATGCCGTCAAGCATAGACACACCGCCCACGGTATTAGAAATCTTCAAAACTACCCTAGCGAAAACAGGAACTCTTGCAGTATTCATTTCGACGCTGGTTCTCAAGACTATCATCAGAGAGGATGGTAGATTAGCTGGATGAATGTACATAGCTGACTTACTGCTGTTATTGCGATATTTGAATAAGATGGCTCACAGCATTTGCATCTCGTTTGTGGAGCGAGGCCATTTTTATGCGAGTCCTCTCCACAATAGAATAAGGGTATCGTTGGTGAACCGCTACCACCGCCTAAAGGTTGGTGTGAAAGGTTACCACTCAAATATTAAGGTATGTGTATGGTAAGTGGACGTTGCACGGATATATACATACCGTGCTCATATCGCAGAGTTTCAATGCGTGCCAATGGCCCTTCACGATGAAGTGCTTCCTCGAACTAAGAATAGGAGACTACTCTTGCAAGTTCTCCTGCGAGATACGTGCAGAAGGCCAGAATTGGATATGATTGTCGCAACTCGCCCGCAATAGGAGAACGGTATTTTTAAAACAGGCATATCAAGGAACACTGCCGTACCAGGAGTGGTTGACGCATATCCAATGAGCTTGTGCAACTCAGATCCTTCAACCAGTATCACCACCACCACCAATCCATGTTACCCCTCTCATTGGATGCAGAAGTCGCTGCTTTCGTAAAGACATGACTTTGCTGGCATGCTTCCATCGCCATCATACTGTTTCGTTGTGCTTGGATGACATCGTACACTCTCCTTCTTTCCAAGGCCTACATTCTCCGCTGTTAAGTCTGTCGTTCCTTCTTTCTCTCTCGTCTCTGGCAAAGACATGAGATTATTGGTTGAGGTAGCGCGAACCTTTGCGGGTCCAGATACTGCATTAGACTTCATGTTCATTAAAGTCGTAGCTTCATGGCTTGCAGAAGCCTTCATGCAAGTAGTCCTATGAAGAGACTCCAATCACTTCGTGTGATAATGGATTGAGTACTCCGTACCGAGGCTTATTATGGTTACGTCCTGGACATTTTTGATTAGGTCGAAAATCTGACTGGATAGGGATGCATTGTGCACCCATCCGTGCCATCTACTGCAGTCCTTGTCTGTCTTCGCCTTGAGTGGCTTCTGCGCTTGTTTCTATGTAGATACGTATCAGAGGCGGTTGTGAATCAGCTTATATTGGTGGGATCCATGCGTGTACAAAAAGGTCTTGGATCCGCATAAGGCCTGATAACGCCCTTCCTCAAAGATTTCAGAATAAAATCAAACAGCAAGAAACAGCAGGATGGCTAATAACCTCCGGGTCGACGACGCTGACGCCTGGAAGACCGCAATGGATATGACTATTCCTGCGGTCGTCACTATCCACTCAGCGTTCCCTTATCCATCCGATACCGTTGTAGAATGACAGGGACTTTCACTGCAACACGAAGGACGAAGAGCTTCGTCGCCAACACTACCCAGTCCTTCCTTGGGACGACCGAGGTTCCGTGGGACTTGTCACTTCAGTTAGGTCTGAAAGGTTGAAACCTCGTTTCTTCCTTTCTTCAGATGCCTGATCGTCCCGTCCCCGCTTGTTGCCTATCACTTGACCTTGGCTTAACTCTTTGGCTCTTTCCATGAACCTTTGGATCTCGTCATAGGCCAATCCTAGTTGCGCCCCCAGCGCTCGATGTGCAATCTCAGGGTTTGATCGAACTGCCTCTTCCAGTGATATCGGCATCGGCAACCTTGATGACTCGCTTGTGCCTTCGCTGGAATCATCCGAATCGCTATATCCTTCGAGGCTGTCTGCATCCCTGCCCCATTCTTCGTACCCTTGGATCTTGTAAAAGCGGATAAGGTACACTAGTCGATCTACTGTTTCTCTTATCAATCGAAGTATCTCAGCGACATTTGCTACGGAAGACTTACTCTGCGTAGGATCTTTGAGTCTCCAGAAGTGTCTGACGTTGCGAGGGAAATAATCTGGGGTCTGGATTCCACCATGAGGATCAAGTGATCCCACAGGATAGATCTCTTCCCATCCTCTTGTGCGTAAGAAATTCCGTGACGCCTTTTGCATATGATTGAGGTAATCTCTCATTTTATTGTCCACCCCGTCGATTTTCTTGTCCACCTCATCGAGCTTCTTGTCCACCTTATTGAACCGTCTATCCATCTTCTCCATCTTCTCCTCAAGCTTCTTGTCCACCTCATTGAAACGTCCATCCATCTTCTTATCCGCCTCTTTGAACCGTGCACGCATCTTCTCCTCCGCGTCCTCGGACCGCTTCTCTACCTCATTGAACCGTCCATCTACTTTGATCTCCACCTCTTTGATTTGATGTGCAATGAATTCACGCTGACTGAAAAATTCTTCTCGCATTCGCTCGCTGTGTACGTCGGATGTCCGGCCCAATATCGTGAGACTTCGATCGATATATTCAAACGGCGAATTCCCTTCAGACGGTGGCGTTCGAGAGGATTCCTTGGCCAGCTGCCCCATCACGACGACGGAGTGTGTGAATTTGTACTCCATTTGTGGTATTGTTAGATCACTCCAACCTCATTGTCAAGATAGTAATTAATTCGATGCTGCCGATGTCGTAGGATGATGAGGGTGAGGATGATGATGTGGTGTGACTCACCGCGAAGGGTTCGGACAGTTGAGACTTGGCAGTCCCGCCCGCTCCCGCACGTGATCTGCTTACGCGAGATGTCAACCAAAAATCACCCCTCTACCGATCAGCGACAGCATTTGGATTTACTCATGCAAAAGTGTGATATCACAGCTGCAACGCTGGCGGTGCAGTGTATGCGCAATCTGGTCTCTTTCTGCAGCCAAGCACCGAGGAGACTAGCCGCCACCTGTGCTGAAGCTGTGGAATAGCCACCTTGCATCCAACGAAGTATCTCTACGCTTCGCCTACTTACAATTCTGGCCTCAGCTGTCTGGTCAAGGCATCGCCCTAATTATTAGGTCTCTAAGAGATGGTGCCGGATACGAACGGAAACGTCAGTTATGCTGACAATGATGTTCTTGAATTCTCGTCCTGACATCAGCACTTTAGATATATTCCCGACCCTTGTCCATCCGCGTCATTCTTACCAATTGTCCCTGTTTGATCTTTGGTCCACGACAGAATGTTGAATCGAAAGTTGGAGGATCTGGAGAGGATGACCAGCTCCAGCTCGACGCCAATACGGTCATACCCACCGCTAGACCTTTGCCCTTTCCAGGCAGACGTTTACATAGACAAAGTTCCCAGGGCAAATGTCAAAGACCCTAGGATCTTGTGAAATTCCGCCGTGCACAAGGCGAAAAACTCCCTCATGCCGTCCATATCAAGCTGGCCGCATGAGCCTTGGTTCTCCACTCATACTGGATACGAACTATCAGAGGGTGGGAGGCGGAAAACAAGAGGCAATGAGAATACTTGGTCCCCTATAGCACAATCGGGTAGCCGAAAGCTGAGGCACAGAGAAGTCAGCAGACAGATTCATACAGATGCTCATTCGGCAGGGCCACAATTGAATACTCGTACGAAAGGTGAGTTCGTTGGGAGAATGGTTCGCGCTATTCTATGTCAGTAAGGATTGAAGATGAAAAGAAGAGTCCAGGTTCAATGCCCAAAAAAGCCAAAGAACAACGGCAGGCTCGACAACAAAGACGACGGAAACGCAAAGTCCGGGGAAGGCGCAAGAAAGGGAAGAGTGAGCGCCTATTGACGGATTTGTACCAGCCGCCTGAAGAACATACAAAGGCCTTCAAAGAGGCCGGGCTTCCCTCGAAGGGCTTCTGGTCCTTATCCCATCGAAACAAAGCGAGAACGATTTCACAGTTGGAAGTGGAATCGAATAAGGGCAAATTAATTATGTTTGACTTTGGCAAGGGCCTTATCTGCAAGTACTGAAACAGCTATCGTGCGGTATGTGCTGACCTAGGGAATCAAACACGAATGTAATACTGATCTCGAGCGCTGAGAATATATCCATCCGTTCGAAGCGGATCTCAAGCAATACATTAACGTGGTCTGCCTTGATAGAAGCGGTAAATTCTTCAAGACTGAACATATTCCAAAAAAGAATGAGACTATGGGGTAAATTCCTTCGGCAGATAAAAGAGGACGAGTTTTCGTGATGGCTGTAGTTTCTGGATTTCGCATCTACACTGTTTTCCTACATGCTATGACCGCTTCTAACATATACATTACTGCGGGATCGCTGGTCAACACTTTCATACAGGGTCGATACTTCCCTCTCGGTCATTTACTAGCCGGGACCTGTGGACGCATAGAGCCTATCAAGAACACCTGAGATAGATACTAATGGGCAGTGGAGACCGGTGGATATAAATTACGCAAACACAAGCGACTGTAGATTCCCGATGAAAGCCAAATTAGACGACAGTTCCACTAACAGACGATACCTCGATTGCCTTGTCAAGACGGTTTATGTGATTTTTCAGCTCCAATCGACGACAGGAGGTGCTGAAGTCTTCTGCGGCAAGAGCCTCGAGGTCCGGATCCGGAAGCTGCCCAACAAATTCTGGAGTCAATAGGTAGACAGGTCCGGTAGGCCCGAGAAAGTGGCGCTCGATGCCTTGACGCGGGATGTTATCGATGAAGCGCTTCAAGCTAACTTTGTGGTAAGCCTTCAATGTGTCGTGGATATTATATATCGCCGACGTTTCGTTGCTGAGGTGCACCACCGAGGTCATCGCGTGAAAGTTCATCGTGTAAGACTTTCCCTCCACGTAGCCAAGCTTCTTGAGTCGAGCAACAACACGCTCAGCTTGTGAGAGACCTCACGGAAACAACAACTCTGATAACGATCACAGCCTTCTATTCGCTTCCTTAACGATAAAGGTCAAAGCCATCAGCGATTTCAGCGCCACTCCATGGAATCCGACTAAGAACAGTGCGCCGAACTATGGAGCATTCGAAGGACCTGCTAGCTTAGAGCATATGTTTCTCAATAATGCCGACTCTACTCAAGGGGATCAGTCTTTTCAGAAGCCTTCAGCGATGCCCAATGGAACCTCTGCTTCTGATTATGTCAATGGCCAATATACTCCTCCTGTATCTCCATCGACGGTTCCCAATACGTCATTTGATCAATACCACCACTCGGTAGACATTCATCCATTCTATCATACCGGCTACCATAGGCTTTTTATCGGGGTGTCTGCAACCGCGGCTCAATGCCTTGGTTTGGTCGATGGCAGTGGATACTACTGCGTTGAACAGATATTCCCGTGGGTTTGTCGACCCTTTATCGACAAAAAATTCAAACATAGTGCGACTCCCCAAAGTTTACGTTTGTGGGAGCAGAGGATACGAGTAGCCATTGATGATGCCAAGGTGTGTATGCAGGGCCGATTTCTTACTTCTGATCCACACCTCCGTCCACACCTCCGTTCACACCTCCGCCGATGGTACACCTTTTATACTTTCATCAAAATGTTCGGCTATCCGGTACAATACTGTCCACACGGGAAGGTCCAGACTTGTAAGAACAAGGAGGACGTTTTCGGCATCTTTTATCGACTCTGCACATTGTATAAAAGATGTAAGGATGGTCATTATAGATTGTTGGTTAGATTTTGCATCCGAAATATCAGCGGCACGGATTTCGTCAAGGATACTGTGTGGACTGGCTTACGATAGGAGTCTACTGGGTCTTCAGAATGATAATCCATTCTCATGAAAAACGTCTAATTGTAATCTTTCAATCTTTCTTCAAGGCGGTTGCTAGCAGTGTTTGTTTTTGTTAATCGACATCCCTAGGTTTTACTCTTGTTAGGCTTACTATAGCGTTCGATGCGGATTTTGAACTTGATGGTGAGATTGATATATTGCGGTAACATCTTATCTGAACCATGAAGGTGTTCACTAAAATAAAAGATGTTGAAAATAAATTATTGTTCAGAGTTGATGTCTCAAATCTTTGTTCTTAAGATTCAAGAAGAAGGAAACTCAGCAACCCAACTCGAAATCGCCGTCAACCGGTTTCCAGCCTGCCTTAAGCCTGCCCTTCAAGCCGTCCTTCGACCCATCGCATACCTGGCGCTGGCGCCAGTTGAATATTAAACATAGAGCTAACAACATCATCAGCTGTCAACCAACGTCTTGCGGCGGCTGTGGCTCACATTGAGAGCCAGCAATCCTATTTATTCCATCCATGGATACGAGTTGACTTCATATTATAACTTTCCGATGATGAACCTGATACTTCTTGCTCTCGAACGTTGGGAATTTTGTGGGCTTTACGCAATCGGTAATATCTGCACTGGATGCCTGCAAGCCTTTGCGCTGTTTTTGGGGGAATTCTCGCGGCTAAAGGTCGATCCGATGGTACTATATGAAATGGATCTCTTCGTCCGAGTATGGCGGCCGGGATCGTTTCGGCGAGGTTGAGGGCAAGGGATAGCGTCTGGACTTCGATGGTGTTGGACTTGTTCATCCACGACATATTGTTAAATGAAATGCACAGAAGCTAAGTAAGTAATGGTGAAATTGTGCAACTGCGTCCAGAAACTCATATGAGCCTTGTTATCATGCCCGTCGAGTCGGACTCACGAGAGTAGAGGAGTAACATTAAGACTACGGAAACGTATAAATTATCCGATAGATAGAGAATCTTTGAGAGAGAGATGCAACAACCCGTGCGATATTCCGAGCAGTAGACAGAGAACACAAGATTGTGGCTTTCGGTATTTGAAGCAGTAGTTATGATGTAAGCAATACACTCACGGATTGACCAATTGAGTGATGAAGAAGACTTTTTTTTACAAAGGCTCAGTCGACATCGATGCTGTTGTGTTTTAACGGCCAAGTTTTGTAGTGCTTGAGGAATAGAACACTTCACAGTGGTCTCAAATGACCCCAATGACCGACTATTTCTGCCACATAGATAGTGATACCCTAAGTGAACTACCCTACGAACACTGTTCCAACGCTAGCGCACTAGTCGACGTGTCTTTCGAAAACATTTATGAACGTGGTGAGCCGGTTCAGAATGCATGATAAGATGGTACGAGTTCAGTCGAGGGATAACATTCTGATAGTTTGCCCAAAACCCAATGTGTTCTACCCTGCAACGCTTCATTTCTGCATACCGCATGATCAGCCGTCGCCCTTCTCTTCTATTTTGCCCCTATCTCAACTGTTGCTGGGTTCAATTTCGAAACCAAATACTGGTGACGTTGAGATTTCAGTAATGCTCTGCTATGCCTACCAAAATTGACAACGAACAACGAAAAGAATGGCAGAATAACCACGAGATCCCATAATATTGATTGGAATTGATATCTTAGTAAGCATCTCTCCTAGGTACGCCTAGATGTATGCTTTTTCTAAGCGACCCTGATAGTCAAGTATTACGCCATTCTTCATGCCTCGTGCCATGCCTCATTAATCGTTACAAACACATCTCGAAATTTGTGTATTCAGGTCTGCCTAGGTGACATATCTCATACGACGACTAGCTAGTACTCAAGGCACTCATCGAAAATGATTGACCGGTATGTGGTACGCTGTCGTGACGCCTGACACGCTTTGTCGAGGGATTGCTTTGAGTATTGTCCTTCGCTTGATCAAGAGTGCCATGGCCTGTTCACTTTCTTGCTTTGTAACTTCTTTGAACGCAATTTTGAGAAGAGGGTGAAGTTCTTTTGCCGCATATTCGGCCACGGTAGTCTTGATGAGCAGACATGCTTGATTCTTCGTGTATCGCTGCAAAGGTAAGAGTTCGTCGAATAAGAAATAAACTGTTCCATTCTCTCGCATTTCAGCTCGATGCACTCGAACGCTCAAGTTCTGTGCATTGAATACTAATGAGAACACACGGACATCGTTGTAAAACTTTTCTTCTTGACCCAAACGCACCATCCAGGTATATATATTGTAAAGAGCCTGGCTAGCGCTGTGTAAATTAGCCGTGTAAGCGTCTTGAAGGTCTGCACCTGCTTTTTTGACTTCCATGAACAGAAACGGGAAGCAACGATCCCCTCCGTCAGGGGAGATGCACTTTTCGAGTTCAGAGGGGATCGGATCGTCAATGGCTTCCCCAGTGAATGATTTCAACGTAAAAAACATGGCCAGATCTGGCCTCGGTGACGAGATTGTATCGGCCTTGCTTGAAGGTAGGCGACTGTCTTCTGGCTGAGACCATGAGCCCTCGCTGTTCCAATCGAAAAATCCACCTAACCAGTACTGATTGATAATATGTATCATAATGGTTCGCTGGAGAACAGTCTCATTTCCGGCAAGGCATCGCTTCAAGTCAGAATTGAAATATTTCTCATTGATAAAAGGATAGTTGATCTTTGATTTGGCTTTGTCGAAATTGAAGGAGAAGTTGTCAATAAAGGAATAGCAGTTATCTCTGGGATGACTTCTGGTCTCATCAATGAATATCTGTGCGGCGGATTGCAGGTCTTCTATTTCCATATTTGATAATTCAGGAAGTGTTGTCTTGATTATAGACGCAAGGTACTCAAGTTTTCCGTCGGCCGTTGGGTCTTGATAGATTCGACGATATCTAAGTTTACTCGCTGAAACTTTGGTGACTCTGAAGCCCTTTGCTTTATTCTCTCCAGTGGTCACGAAGCTTGAGCTTTCTTGCATACTGCCCTCGTCCTCAGGCAGAACACCGGGGACCGGGGCTGTATATAGAGCGCGAGCTCTTGCAGTGCGTTCGGGCGACACTGATTCTATTCGGCTCAGCCAACGAGCAAGCTCAGAGGTCTGTAATCGTCAGCCAAGTTCTAGCTGTACGAAGAAGATTTGACTACTCACCGGAGGGTTCCCAGAGTTTGTTCTCGGAACTAGGTTCTGATTGACTACAGACCTTGTCTGCGGGCGGTTGAACGATTGTTGTTGGGTCTGGCTCGGCTTTTTGACAGAGGCTTTGCTATTGATCCTATCCCTTGTCTCTTTAAGCACTTGCTGTGTAGCTTTGAACCCGAAGTGCTGATGCGACCGATCCGATTGCCTTGGTCGTGGCTGTAATTTGGCTGAAGGTGGCTTACGGTTGTTCGGACTAGGTGATGGATGTTTACCCTCCCCGTATTGCTTAGTCCATGCCCTTGTACCCGGCCGGTGAGATTGGTCAAGTATGGGCTCGACGGTCTTCTTTGACCTTCACTTGACGTTCTCGTATGTCTTCTTCTGAACCTTCTTCTGCTGCTTCTCCGAGGCTCTTTTGCGCGGACGATGAGGTCGGTCAGGTTCACCAGCTGTGCTCTTCTTGGCGTTCTTCTCGACGTTATCCTGCTGCCTTGCCCAAGCTCTTGTGCGCGGGCGGTAGGTTTGCGCAGGTTCTGTCTCTGTATTCTAGTCCTCGTTCGTTGTCAGCCAATATTCATCTAGACACAGAATACGCAATCGCATGTACCGGAACAATGCTTAACGCTCGAGTGCGCGTCGCATTTTGCTTTCTGCCTCTCGTGCGGCCTCTTTTCGGCATCAGGAAACAGAAATTTGTGGCCCCAGCTCGATTGATAAGTAGATTCCTCGGCAATCAGGGGCCAAAAGGTGTAGAGCTTCTTGTCGCGACTGGGTCACGCTATCTCTCCAGATACTCTCTAGCCACGCCTGGCTCGGCTTTAGGGACAAATAGCGGCAAAGCGACGATAAAAAGCAAGGCAGACTGCGTCTGTCTTCTCCCCTCGCTGCTTTGATGTTAAAGTAATCTCTTATCTCTACTCTATAGCAGTCTCACAGAACTTGTCGCCTCAGTACCTCAGACGTGCGGGGGCTAAGCCCCTTCGGGTTAGCTCTGCTTACTTCGCGAGCTCAGTGCAGCACGTTTGACAGATATTGGTTAACTTTGATGTATTTACATACAAAGTTTTGAGTTAACTTTGCAATACATCAACATTTAACTTTACATTGCGATTATCAACGCAACAACATATTTAACGACATACATTTAACTGTCAATTCTATATTTAAATTAATCGTTAATAGCTTTTTTAAGTCTGTATTCTATCGCAATGAAACCACAATATTGAGCGACCTGGCTTCACTCGCTTTTGACCCAAAATTTCAATAGCAACCAAGAATCACTGATTACCTGCTAGCTTGAGTTTATTCCTGTCGATGAATTCTAATATTGATCTGTGCCTTCGAGTGTGTACAAAAAAGATCTCAAGATAGTGGTTGCGTTGTTGCTCTCTCAACGTTTTTTTCGCAAGCAATAACTTAAGATTACGAAACGCGCTTCTTGTTACGAATAATAAAGATAAACGAACAGATTAATTTTGAGACAATTAAAAGCATAAGTAGGTAGGTAGGTAGGCCCTCAGTAGATAGGTAGGTAGATTTGGTAGGAAGTTATGAAGGTGTTACGAGTGTGTCGGGATTGGGTAGGGTTTCCTAGCCAATAAGCCCTAGGGGTTTCGGCACATGTTAAACCCCTAGCCTCGACACTCTACCCAAGCACTTCCGGTACCCGTACTCAGCCCCTCTGTCTGCTCTACTATTAATACAGCTCGGATTTCCCTTTGGTTCTTTCTTTTGTATTCTTAGTATCCTAGTTATAGCTATCTCTATTGACTTAAACATTCTACCCACGGTTTCACTGGTTAGATTCTAGGCACGGTCTTAACAAAAGAAAGTTATAAAGAATGTTTGATAAAGATCATGTTTAATGCTCGGTAGGGATTAAATTTGATTCTTGAATATAAAGCAATTCGAAGCTTGGTAGAAAGCAAGGTAGGTAAGTAAGTAGGTAGGTGAGCATGTAGGGTAACAAGTAGGTAGAAAGCTATGTAGAAAGCATTGTTTGAAGCACTGTTTGACGTGTGTTATACGTTTGACCCAAGCGTATTTTGAAGTATATACGAGGCCAGAAATACGTAGAAATTTTAAATAATATAAATTATAATTTGTATCTATTCATTAAAGTGATTGTCACCCTGTTTAAGAACAATTTGATTCACTCGATGCTTTTAATTTATAATAAAAGAGTTAATACTTTTTATTATATTCAACTTTTCCTATTTATCATACCAGGCCAGTTCTAGTTCTAATCTACCCTTAATAAAGGGTTGTTAACGTGATACTTAATTCTTTATGAGGTTTTATATATGCTTTATGAGATTAAGGTCCGGGCTGTTGCCTGGTCAAAACAATATATTTATTTCCTACTTTATAAACAAAGGTCTGTTTCACTGTGAGGTGTAATTCGAGACTTCATCCTGCATTAATAAAACCTTGTTTGCATGCGAAGTCTTAAATCTCTAATAGGCGGGTAAAAGAAAAGGCTGAAGGATAAATCTATAATAGCAATACCAGTCAATTCCTTTGCGTGCAGAACGTTTATATAAGGCAAAAAAGAACGTAAAAGCATAAGTAAGAACCCGTTTATTATTATTTTGTTAACGTAAGAGCTTTGCTCTTTGAATTGCTTAAGCTGCTTAATTCAAAGGCCTTCGTAGTATATTTGTAGCAGCAAAAGCAGTTATGAAGGTAGCCCGTTCCTTTTTATTCTCGGGTTAATATATATAACAAGGCCTCTTTCAATTCAGAGCTATGAATTCTCAAAACATAAACGTGAAATATTGTGAAAAGTTCTCATCATAGTACATTGAATCTCATTCTTCATCCTTCTTTCGTGTAACGTGCTTTTGACCTTAATACTCACTTAATGTAATACTTGTTTCATTTGTATAGATCACACAATCTCAGCCTTCTATTGTGAGATCTCAATACACTCAATTCTTGCATTATTGCAATCGTACGAATTTTATAATGTCAGTAAGCCAAGGCTTGTAACGAGATAAAAATTGTTCGTAGTTTGCTTTATAAAAAGCTTTTGATATTCTAGGCTTGAATGCTTTAACGTTACATTTGTAAGCAACGTCTATTCAGGATTTTCGTTTTTATTCATAGTTGAATGTGACTAATTTAATTATATTATAAATCTTTTTTTGACATAGTATTAAAAGTCTTTCGAAACGTGATTCAGAAGCAGTATTTTTACTATGAAAAGAAGCTGTTTCATAGATTTTGGCCTGCTTGTACGCGTGGTTGGTTATATTTGATATTATTGATGAGGGTACTTTTGTACGGGCTTAAATAACGCGTAAAGATGATTGATTCTTGAATCTAACATAGGCAAGAGTCTCACAAGTAGCTGAACTGATCTCGCGACCGTCTTTTTAAGCTGACATGTTAATTTAAAGATAGAATAGTGACAATAAGATAAATTTATGAATATATAGTGGGTGCGAAAGATTATTTAATAAACTATGTTAGCCCTACGGCAGCTAATTGCGTAATCCGAATACTTTCTTTTCTGACCTCGTAAGAAGTTTGATAGAAAGCCTGATAGAAAGTTTAATAGAGAGTTTAGTAAGAAGTTTGATAGGAAGTTTAATAGAAAGTTTGATAAAAAGTTTAATAGAAAGTTTAGTATTAAGCTAATTAGTATATGCTATAAAACATGTATGAAACATACTATGAGGTAAGTCAAGAAGCGAATGACGTGTATTTAAACGCGTTGTATAAAGCATGTTTTGAAGCATGTTTGAAGCAAGTAGGCTAGTAAGTAGGCGAACGAGTAAATAGCTAAGTTGATAGCTGAACAAAATGTAATTAATTTAATAATACGCTTATACTTTATCGCATCAGGTAAGGCGACGGTAAAGTTCGGTACTTTTCCCGATTGTAAGTCAGATCTGCCGTTTTTATCGATTCTGTCCTTAAACGTGTAATCGCAGCTTTCGTAGTCAGCAAAGCGCTAATTTAATAGAGACTTAGCGAAAGGGACTAACCCAAAGGGGCTTAGCCTTACACGTAAAAGGTTTTGAGACAAGTTTGAGTGCAGAATTTATAAAGAGTCTCACTATACATACGCCTCAATTTACTACATATACACCTCGCGTTTTACTACATATACGCTCTCTCAAAAAGGTTTAGCTTCCGAATATATGCGCAACTCGAAGGTACTTCTTTTTTGGTGGTTCTGCCACCAAAAATCATGTATTTCGGGTACAGTGATAATGTGCGAATGTAAATAACCTCGAGATACCTGAAATTTAATGTAACCATCACCTAAATCTATGTATTTTGAGGTAAAGTCATCTGCATCACTTCATAGAAGTCAGCTTCATTGAAGCTTTCTGCTGAAACTTTGCTGCAGCAGTAGCTTCGCCCCCTTTCTCTACCTCGCTCTCTGTCTCTACCAGAACCCCCCCTACTGCCCCTACCTTCACCCCGCCCCCTACCTTGTTCTTTGCCTCGACCTACACCCCCGTCCCCCATCTGTGTTTGTTGGCTCAAAGCCTTCTTCACACGTTTAAATTGAGAAGGTAACCGTTGAGTTGAGGCTTCAAATTGCTGCTTCTGACGCGTACGCGTAGATTCGACCGACCTTTCTCGTGGTCTCGTGACTGGCGGATTCTGCACTAGTAGCAGTGAATTCATGACTTTATCTGCTGCTTTTTCTATCTGAATACCACGATCACGAATTACACTCGGCTTTGTGAAACGTTAATAACCGTGTACGTCTTCCATCTTCAATATATGAGAGAGCTCACTATACATTCAAGCCTGAATGCAATGAGCATACGAAAGTCTCATGCAAGTAGTGAAGGTATTGATGCATCGAGGCAAAGCCGTAGAATGTGCAGCTATCAGTTGCCACTGCGATAATATTCTTCGTAAGGCAAAGAAAGTTATCTGAGCATATAAATCGCGAAGTATTGATAGTCAAAGGTCAGTTGCTAGACGCATTTTTGCCTTTTCAAGAATTATAACATAATCATTTCGTTGATTAAGCAACAGCAGCTCGATGCAGTCAACCACTTTTTTTAGATCATTGATGCTAAAGCTTAAGCTACTTTTTAGCATCGCATGACCTTCTTCGCCTCGTAACGTGAAGTTATTGCCAAAGTGTGATATCTGATTCGTGTAGAATTTGACGAATTTGTGTTTGTATAATTGAATTCACGTCTCATTTAAATACAGAACAACTGCAGAATGAGTAATATTGTAGATATTCTGCAGCAAATTTCATGCTCTTTCATACGTTTCTTTGTTGAAGACATACATCATTAAATATTAGGTTTAAAAAAAGATCAGTGTAAGTTTCGAACTGAATAGAATTAAAAGTTTATCGCGAAAAAATTGTTTCAATTCTTCTTTGTTGTAAATGCATCTTTGCAATTAACACTCACGTTTTTATCAATGTGCCACGTGCACGAAATATGTTAAGTGTTTGAAAAGACTTGATGCGAGGTCAAAAGTAGTCCGAAGTCTCTGTCAATGATATTAACGATTGAATCAGGTAAATCTAGTCTTTAATACACGGCTTAAAGCTGCTTCAAAACTCACACATAGTTCTTCGTTGTTTTATTAAGAATGAAGGCGAAGGTTATATAAAAGTTGGTGTTTAGCGCAATCATCCCCGTGATCACCAGCAATGAAAGCTTGTAACGGTTGATTTTGTAGATGCAATTTATAATCAGCATCTCTCAGTTAATTTTAAGCATCTGCTTGAAAATATTCTTGATGAAAAACAAATGAATGACGCGATCTAGATAATTCTTTAAATACTCGCAGTGTCACTTCAATCGATAAAGGTTTTGAAGCAATGCTTGTATAAGTGTAAGAGATTCTAGTGCTTGCCTTCGTATTAAAGCCTTAGCGTTGTAAATATTCGACGTTTTAAACACAGAATTATTTGAATTCTCGTTGATGCGCAAGATGATGAGAATTTGCTTCGGCGTAATTCTCGTCCGGCTTTGCTTAGCAATTTTCTTCTGAATCTCGTCGGTCATAGTCAGTTTTCGTATAGCTGAATGTGACCCCCCTAGTGTAGAACAGTGATTATGTGCTGAATTCTTAATGATTAATATTCAGCCATCTTTTAGCTTTATTCATTTGCCCTGAGCATCAAAGGAACACTCGATCAGTCTAAAGCCGAAATGAAGTCTCTTTTAACCAACCACATTGTTCGGTTTGCCCCCTCTATCGCATCGTAGTGTTACCTTGCAAATAACACCCTGTCTTGACTTTTTCGAGCGTTTCATAACGACTGCATAGTCGTGTAATTCAGCGTGTTCGTTGACTGCAGTAATAAGCTTGTAGTGGTTGACATAAAGCTTTTTCACTGACGGTAGGGCCAAATTTAAGACGGCGGCGACAGCGTGATCAGTGAAGGGCGACGACGAGAATACAATAGCAAATAAAGGCAATAGATAAGCGGGAATAGTACAGGTGATGTTGTTGTAGAAGGTGCAGATGATTGCCACGCGAATGTTTGTTTATTGCAGAAATACTTTCTATGTAGAAAATATTTTACCGTGAAATACATGATTTTTGGTGGCAGTCACACCAAAAACAACGTATCACAGAGTTGTTTACTTTATCGGAAACTAAACCTATATGGGGGAGCGTATATGTAGTAAATTGAGGCGTATGTATAGTGAAACCCTTAATTTAATGCTTAATAGCTATGTAGATAGAAGTTATTGCGTTAAATATTAATCATTTTTGAAGATTGTTAGTTGAATATGATCGAATTTTGGTTAGGTGTACTAAGCGAAGAATAAGCGAAAGTGCGAAGTACGAATACATTAAATATTTATATTAAACTTACTCATCAACTCTCTCTCTCTTAAACGACCACGGAATTCTATTCAAGACAGTCAATGAAAGGCTTTGCAAGTCTGATACTATGAAATCTTTAATCAAGCCTTGATGAGGCGTTTTAAATTGAAGGTTTGCAGTCGTTGATGGTAACAGACCTACAATTATTACCTCAAAAGCTTTATCGCTAGTGAAATTATCGCTAAGCGAGCCCTCGAGCCCTTTAAGAATTTCAAGAAGATCTTTGCAAAGATCTCACCTGTTGAGCTAAATAAAGCCTCACAGGCCTTAGCTACATTAAAGCTATATGAGAAGCAGCAAACCTCATTTTCGGTTGATTTGAATTTTAGCCAAATGTTCAAAATTTATGATTTTTTTCTTTATTAAGTGCATGCAGCCTATGGCTATGACACTGTCTAGGCGCTGTGTGTATGCTAAATTACATGTAATTTGATCAAAATCAATGCTTTATATCTTCTTATTGAGCAGTCACATTGATAGAATGCGTATACGAGCGCGATTAAAATTCATGAAAGAAAGTTTTTAAAGTGAAGCAACGTTGACTGAGTTCACACGCATATTCACAACTTCACTAATTACATTCCATAGACCTGCTTTTTGCGCGTCCTGCTTGAAGAGATAATTAACATATTCATTTGTGGGATCATCTTCCTAACGGTCATTAGTTTCGATTCATGTTGTGACCTTGAACGATAATATAGTCTCAAACTTGAATTTATCGAAAAAGCTGTTACCGCTGTAATTATCCTCGAGAACGTAAGGCCAGACGAATCAGCCCGCCGACAGCAAGCAATGCAGTGAAGTGCATGTTAATGGATAAATTAACGGATGCTACAAGGTCAAGTTCTAAAATCATCAATGAAAGAAGCGAAACATCATCTGTTTCTAATATGCAATAAGCAGCTGTTCCTAGAATAAAATATTGTTTTGTAGTGATTATGGTTCAAACCTCATACTCGCCTTTCGTACAAAAATAACAGCAAATTCTACTAGCTTTAGAGTAGAATACGGCTTGTTGAGCGGCACGCAAAATCAGGGAGCGGATAAAATTGTCATGGCCGACTTGATTATAGTCGATTATCCTGAAGATTATCCGCATGTATGCTTGGAGGGAAGGGGTTAACAGCGTTGAGGACCTTTGGGATTTTGTTAGATTTTCGGGTCCTGATCCCTGATCTAGAGATACATCATTGAAGGGGGAAGACTTTCTAATGCATTGATGGTGTTGTTCAAAACTATCAAGAACTCTCGGTGAAAGGCACTCCAATATATGCTATGTCTCTGCTACTTCTTTATGGAGCGGTGTCTCCTCGGTTTGCCATAAGGACAACCACGAAGCTTCTTGCAATATTCCATGTTCCTGGTTGTACGGTCCCACGACTGAATCCCAGACTCGTCTCTGATCGCTTGAAATCTGAGCATGTCTTCCCGTAGAAGGTATACAGTATTCCGCACACTTCCGACCTCGAAGAGATAATGGGGTACCGTTATAGCAATGCTCATGTCTACGAGAAGGCCTCCTCTGTAGTTCCGCAGTCTTGTATCCCTCGGGAAGACACCTAACCTTCGCATCCTTACGAGGTCTCTTTGCATCTTGTTGAGCAGCTTGTTACTTAGCGGGGCTGTATCTGGAATCAGATCCTTAAGGATTGCACGGAAAGGTTGTCTCTTGGAGACTGGGACTAAGGCATCTTTGTGGGACCTATCCCATTCGGACACGCCAAATCTCTCACGCAGATATGCTTCCTGGTCGGCTGAGACAGCCAAATGACCATAGCAGCGAGCGGCGACCGTTCCGTTCACCTTGGAGTCGATGAGTCGGCCATAAGCACGGCACTCGTTGTAAAAAGGGTCCGATAGGGCGCGAACGACGCCGATTGAAAGGTTGGCTTTTTCTGCCTGGCTGAGAAGAGATACAGCTTCGTTAACATTATAGAATTTGAACTGCGAATCCTGTCAGCAGGACAAACAGAGTCGGACACAGCAGTCTGAAATTTTCAACGCGTAGGCATTCCCTTTGATCGAGACTTCGAAAACATGCGAATGGCCATCCTGTTCGTTGTCACTGAGCAGCCGTACGAAATCTATGTTGAATTTCCTGTTCTTGAAGGGGGCGAGTCTTGGGCCTTTGCATTCTGGGAGAGGTTTGCTGAAATGAATGCGCACCATCGTGGATTTCCTCTGATTCAGGACCAACCAGCATGGTAAGGAAGCCAGACATTGATCATGAGTAACCAAGCGACGGAACGTTCAATTTTGCCGTAGAAGGGTTCACCCCCCAATTTGGCAACCCCAGCAACTGGTCAGCCTCATAGGGCTACTAGCGTATACTTTTTTTTGGCCAGAAATCTACTCTTTCACCTTTTTAACGCACCAGATACCTCTTATTGACGTTTACCTATCATCTCAACTATGCCTTTAATCCCTAACGGCGGTATCCCAGCTGCTCCAGCTGCTTCAGCTCCTCTAGCTACTTTAGCTCTTACTCGCGCCCCTGGTACCAAGGAAGAAGAAGTTATACCGAAACAATGACTGGTTAGTAAGCCAATTGACCAATGCAGAACCATGGCGAGGTGCGAGTAAGAGGCCTGCACATGGGGAAAATCACCGTTTTGCCATACAAATTGGACCCTTTCCCAGGTATTTTCTCCGATCTCTATTGAACGCGCAATTTCATAGTCGTAGGGTCCGCCGACCTTCGTCGACATTGCCATGCAATGCAGGACGAAATCCCTCAACGGCTTTTGCAGACTTTTACGAATCTCATTCTCGAAGTCTTTGAATAGCTGATTGACAGGCAAATGATACGGTGATTTCTAAGCTCGATTTAGCTCAGGAACGATGTATCGGGTTCGTACATAAAATCTCTGTTATCGTGGGAGGTCATCCGGAAAAGGCAAAATTGGAGAGAGCAGTGCTGGAAAAGGCACTAAAAAGGTACGCCAAAAGCAGAATATATACCTCTGGTATCCGGTCTGCGTAACTTTACACTAGTCGGCACTACTTTATCAGCCGGATCTGCTGTACTCGATTGCTTCGACTTAAGGCTTTCGCGTCATGGCAGACTACGGGCATGAACAAGATCAAAGGTGTCTTGACTGGGTGAGTTGCCGTGCATCGTTTGAAAGTTTGCTGTTCTGTTTACATCGGTAAAGCCTTCGGACCTTCGGCACATACTCTGATGCAATGATCAAGTGCAATGAAGCTCAATTCAACGTTCATCGTGTCATTGTTTGCCCTCGGTCGGCTATTCTCCGGGCTATGTTGGACGGAAGTTTTAAAGTGATAGAAATCAAATGCTGCTGCTGGACTTGCGCTGACTTCGCCAAGGAAACTGAATCTGGCATGATAGATTTATCAGAAGACGATCAGTGTATCGTCGGCTATATGCTTGACTGTTTATACACGGCAGACTATGACGGCTCTGAGAGTATTTTCGAGGGTCTTGAAAAGTCTGCAGCTGGGCAGTCATCTTTAAACAAAGATATCGAAGATCATGTAGAATTCAATACGTTCGACAGCTTCGAAGACCTCGTTTTGGTGCACGGAAGTATCGCTTTGCGAATGGCGGAGATCTGTCATATGCGGATTCACGTACGCATCTGGGCAATGGGAGATAGATACGACATAGCAAGCTTAAGAGCTTTGGCAGAAGATAAATTCGAAGATTGCCTTAATTCAGATTACAAAGCAATATCTTTCAGCAAATACTCTCCTTTGACTGATAAAACATCGTTCTAATCACCTAACAGCATTTGGATTTTCGAGGGGACTGTCTTTGGTAATATGATGAGAACATTCGGATAATATTTTCAGACCATTACATTACTGAATCTATGACTGCTACTTGCTTTCACAAATTATATGGCGTTCCTCTTTTTCCCTTTCCAAAGCCTGTCTATGCCCGTTCTCTACAATCTCATATCACGCGATGCGTCTTCATCATCGTCAAGATGCTCTCGTGGTGGAATCGGCATCAGGCCAGCATAGTCCGGGTCATCAATCCAATCCGGATCGAACTGCGTCATTGTAACCCGCCAGTTGCCCGGAAATTTCTTCCGATCCTCGTAGTTGAATCCAGTAAGCTTTAAATGTCTCGATGTTCCTTCTTGGTCTTTTTTGAAAAGGTATTTAATCACACGTTCCATGGCGGGATCCATAGACGGATAATATGTTGAATAGGATGATGCGCCGACATACTCAGTTGAGATATCTATCTTCGTGAGGTTCGTGAGTCCACTTCCGAACAAGGCCTCCGCCCAGTGGGAAGCGGTGTCTGAGGTTGACACTCCATCCCATTGACGTTGCTCGGTTGTACGATAGTCGAACCATATGGATATAGATTGGACGTGGGCCTTGTTCATGCTTCCAATAGCCTCAAGGCAATCGTGTATGTCCTCAGGGGCATCGAAATGAATTGTATTTCTCGAGTAGAGGATCTCGTTCGCTTCAACGCTGAGCTGCCTGTTCAACAGACATATCGCAGGTGTAGGCGGCCTGTATAATTCCATATGCTGAGGGATAAGATTGGCGTGGAAGGTGCACATGAGTGCGTAGAGATAGATCTGATCTCGGACCTCTCGCGGAAGTCGAAGGAAAGGAAATGCTGGTTTATCAACAATGTGGCCCGCAGGCTTAAGCTCCCGTCTATTGAGATCAAGCTTGGTCTCAAGGTATTCTAATCGATGTTGCAAACGAGACATCTCTTTCCGGAGCTGCAGCACTTCGGATGAGAGATTCATATTGTTTGTCGGAGGAAATCTTTGAATAGGATTAATTGATGGAAAAAGATCTTATCCGACCCTTGTTAGATCCTCTGGTGGGAACAGCTCGACTAAGCGCACACTTCCATTTACCGCGCCCTATCACGGCCACAGTAATCTTCATGCTGAGTTTTTTATAACTTATTGTCTAAATTATCCAATTCTATGAAACTCCCTTTGTAATCAAAGCTCGGCCGTGGCGTTCATCTTAACATTGTAGGGCCTATCTGACTGTTTAGTCTTGTGATATACTTACGTCAACTGGAGGAAGCATGAGAAGAGAAGAAAAGAAGGAAGTGAGGAAGGGCGGAGAAGAGAAGAGAGGAGTTAACTGGGCTAAGTGAGGCGTGGGTGGATGGGTGCTAAGGTGGGGAGAGAAAGGGGGGTGTACAATGTGATATAGGATATGGAGACATGAAGAGGTTACAGGCTGATTCCAGCTGATGAAAGGGAGTGGATATCCATTGTACATTGACTGACTAGAGGGCGTATGAGGTGATAAACACTCTTCGAAGGGTTTACCACTAGGGCTTTGGCACTGGACATACGCACGCTGAAGCTATCAACTACGTAGATTACAGCTAGAATCAGCGAAGGCTATCATTCTTGCACATTCGGTCGTCCTATCACAGGCACAAAGAACAGACCATCAGTCCTCCTTCTTCCAAAACAAGCCCTTCACATTCCCCGTGAAGCCGCCTATCGCTCTTTTTGCATTCTCCGTCAACCCGCCCGTCGCTCCTTTTGCATTCTCCATCAACCCGCCTATCGCTTCTTTGGCATTGTCCGTCAACCCACGAATCATTCCTTTCAACGAAGCCAACCCCACTCCAACTACAACCATACCACCGAAAGCACCAATCACCCATATAAAACCCATGGCCGCCCCACCCATCGCCACGCTTTGCAAGAAAGCAAAGACAGACCCAGATGCAACTAATCCTATTGAAGCTTGCCATGCCGCGGCTATGCTTGAAGCAACAGGACCGATGGCACTGAATCCTACAGCTCCGAGTATTGCCGGAGCAGCTAAGGCGAGCGTAAAGAGCGAGATGCCGCTTAATATACTAGCTGATTTGTAGGGGTGGGCGCGGATCCAGTTGGTGATTTCATTTAGGAGCTTTCGGAGTGCCGGTCCGTAGCGATTGACGACTTGGTGTTAGTTGCCGCTTCCGTTAATCATGGAGGAAAGGGGACTTACTGAGTATTCGTAGCGAAGTTGCGAATCGGATGCAACGGTAAGTGAGTGCGCCAAGCGCTGCGTGAAATCCGACTATAGTGTTTGTCATGGTGGCTTGACTAAGTAGATTTAGGGATTGCGCCCTATTGAAGTTGTTCAAAGCGTTGACAGGCGTTGGTCTGTGTGTAGATAAGTCCTTTGGTTGCTGATGTGCTTCAAGAGCTCTGGTTATTTCTGCTAGAGAATGATAGTGAGCTGAGTAGATTTCGGGGTCTGAGTTGCCTGAATCGTTCATTATCTCGATGGTACCGTCCAGGTTGAGAATTATAGCCTCACTCCACTTCTCTTGCAGCTCGTTCGGCATTTCTTGAATGGAGCAAATACTATTAGTTTGAGGTTCCCCATTATTCTGAAGGGGATCTCTGATCAGCAAGCAGCATGCAACATTGTTTGAAGGCATTCTTGATATGGACCGTGTGGGTTACAGCTTATGCTGGTGAGGAGGATGGAATCGGAGCGCAAATCGTAGATATCCCACAGAACGACTTGTTTCGTTCAACTTTCACGAATAGCAGCCGGTCTTGTTTTTGTTTCCTGATGAGCGCTGGCTCTAAGTCTGTCAAAAGCTTACCGTCGTTGCTTCTGAAAAATGGTTGTCCGACAGAGAGCAGGACGATGATCCAGGATTTTCTCAGGCAAATTTCCGAAAAGCTGGGAAAGACTACTTGTTGTTATGTTCTTCGAAAGTTATCTGGAAGAAAACGAAATGAATATTCCGTTACTGAATGTCAGTGCCGTCTTGTTGTGACAGCAATGAAAGAGAAGCTTCACGTTCATCAGAGTAAGCCAACTGGCGGAGCAGTGATTATTGGTTCGCTATTGGAGATGTGAGAAGCAGGGATATACGGTTCGGGGCGTTCGATTCTTGCTTTTCATCTCGAAGCACCACAACGCAGTCGTGAATGAATGACCGGACGAATTCAGTAAAGCGTCGCGTTTGAGTATGCATATCGTCGAAAAGATGTCAGCCGTCCTCACCGAGTCTCGACAAATGAACGGGCACAAAGTGCCTATCCAATGACAAGGGAAGGTGCCCGCAATGCCTCTCGTATACAGAGACCCACAATTCAGAACACCTAAAGGTTCGTTTAAAATCTTCAGTCACGTACGCTTGAGTCATTATTATCTATTCCCACATCTGAGCGGCGATCAAAGAGCTTTAAATTTCCTCGCCCCAGCAAACATTCAAACTACAAATCCCGCGAGACACGACCCTGTCCTTCCGCCTCACTAAATGGCTACAGAGGAACCTACTCTGCCTGCCAACCGGGAACTACCTATCACAGACTGCTCTGTCTGGGTATCTACTTGCGGTAATCTCCGGCTCGATTCAAGCCAAGAAGCTTGTGCAGAGAAGGCTGGGAACACTTGCAAGAACTGCTATCTAATCAAGGTGAATTTACTCTATATAGAAATAGTACCCTCTGTATAGATTCATCGAGATCAGCGCTAATCTTGTCATAGTACTGCAGCAGAGAATGTCAAAAAGAGCACTGGGGTACTCATAAAGCTGACTGTAAGAATTCATACGCTGATAACAAGTGGTGTCCGCGATGGGTGCTTCAACGTCGCAGCCCAGACTTCATAAATTCTCAAGGTGGATTAGCCATGTTCGGGACTCACAAGTATCTTTGGGGCAATATACCAGCACTGGACATCATGAACATAGAGCAAAACGAAGGTACGGCCTACAATAAGGATATCGGACTATGCTTTGCCGGTGAGTCAAATCATCACTCCCTTAAATGCATAGCTAATCAAACTATCAGCATCCGGTGACCTTAGGAATGTGATTCTGAGTGTCCTCGGGCTTTCAAAGAATTCGGATCCCATACAGATGTCTTCATTAATGACAAAGATTTTGATATTGTCTTCCGTAACTTCACCATGCTTTCGATTGCTCTCCAATGCCCCCCAAACGAAGCAGCTGACATCATCTTGCATATCTGGTACTCCGCCCGAATTTCAGTAAAAGCTTCTCGAGCCATAAGCACATATGTCCTTCCTCTAGTCGAAGCGATGATTCCCAAGGTAAAGAACAAGTCATCGACGACTGTACTTTCGAAAATTTGGAAATTTGGGACCAGGGGCCTACGCTTATCGCTTCTCAAAAAGCAATGGCAAGTCTTGGTTCCAAAGCTAGCTCCCTTGTCCGCTGCCGCGAGCCGAATAACAGAATCGAATCGGCGAGCAGTCATTCTAGCACCGAGCAATTTTGACACAGCCCGAAAAACACCGCCAATGCACAATGCGGTTTCGAGAAACGGGCGTGCTTCTGCCGTTTTCTGGCGATATTCGGCCGTACAAGATTCCGAATCCGTAAGGCTCCCGTCTTAGCTCATAGTCTCAATCTTAACGGTTGTCGCAGGACCCTGTTTGATAATGAAGGGGATTGGCAGCTTCACGATTCCTCTGATCCTCTTGAAGGCTGGTGTCTTGACGAGGTTCCTAGTAGTGAAGCGCAATTTGTTGCGCCGGAATGCGATATCTATGGGGCTCTTTACTACTACATTCTCTCCAAACTTGAAAGATTCTGCCAACGATTGTCCAGACCTCCCGGACTTCAATGCTAAGTACATCAGATATCGATTTTAAGGAGCAATGGGCAAGCATCCAAGGGCACGCCAGTTCCAATAGCCTTCCGGATCCTTGCCTGCCAGACCAGCGCAACATGGTCACCTGTGCGCAATCCTACAGCGACTGTGAGTAACCTAAGCCCCACAATGCAAAGCCAGATAGGGATACTTACTGGCAAGGAGGCCACGGCGTCTGCAGTTCGCACCCGGCAGACGAGTTTATTGCACGACACTCCTCGGCGCCCCTGACGCTGCCGTCTTCGTTCAACGAAATCGAAAGCGATGGAAGGTACCCAATGCTCGGCGACGGAGGCATGGTCAAATATGAGCAAGCCACTCAGGATAGAAGAAGCCTTACGTAGTTCCAAGGAACTTCAATATTTTTAGCTTGCGAACTCAGATGGGGGGATACCGTTGAAGAGATCATTGCTAATCCCCATCTTCTCAATTTTCGTCCCTCATCCTATCATTCTTCGTAGCCTCAACCCTCATCCCTCACCACGTCTTCCCACCCAGAACGTTGTTCGCTAACCCAACACCTGCCCAAGCCGCACTGATCAGCCTGTCGGATGTTTGAAGGGAAAGTAATCGTCTTGCCTCATGCCCGAAGCGATGCACAAGATGGGTGCCCGTCCGATGTGACATCGAATGAAGAAACATGCGGAATAACTGCATCGAAATAGGATCCAGAGGGGGCGTGAAAATGAAAAGGGAGAATGGGGAAATTAGTTAAGTACCTCAATTGAAAGGTCTTGATGTGTCTGCGACACGAGTTAACCTGGTGGCAGATTGTACTTGTAGGCACTTGCGGTACCATGCTCATTGGCGGGGAGCGGAGCGGAGAGTTTTGCACTTGCAAAATTTTTGGGGGGGGCGGTGGGGATGGCAGTTTAATTGGGAGCAACACAGGGCAAAAGTACAGTTTTGGGTAGGAAGCTTGCTCGAGACCGCACCTAACCTCCTGAACCTCGCGTCTCCCACCATTCACCTGCCAACACCCGCCAAAGGGGAAACTACAACTCTGTAGCCGAACGTATACAATCTAAGCTCCGATCTTCGAGCTACATCCTTCCCTATGTACCAAAGAAGGTGCCATAGCAGAAGAATTGACAAATACAATAATGCTGAATATTCTGGGATGTGTATGTAGATAACCGGAATTCCCATAACCTGGACTGGTAGTAAGGCTAGAGGCTAAGGCGGCACAAACGACATAGAACCCAGCATGTCGTCGTCAGGTAAGTGGTCTTGAATGCTCAGAGGCGAGTTCGGCCGAAGCAGTCCGGCTCGCCTTCTCTTCGCCGGCTCAACGCTATAGGATACCTATCTGCTTGAGCACCGCAGTTGCTGATGATCATCCGCTCTGCTTATTGCTGCTCGTACTGTATCGAGAGGTTATATCTTCTGTTCGATTCTGGAAAGAGATTAGTATTGGTCGTGAACGCAGCGTCCATCGAAGGCTGACCTTGGTAAGAGGAAGACCAGGAGCAGAGACTAGATAGCCTTCGCGGCCTTGGTAAGAGTACGGTCGTACCTCGGGCCCAAGATAGAACTGAATATGGCTGAAGACGGAATATGCCAAAGCCGGGGACAAAATACTGTCTGTGGTGGGGGAATAAACCGAAACCCCATACTCGCACTCAGGCCTCCTAGCCTGATAAAGTTAGTCCAAAACTAGCCGAGGTGTTCCGTTGTCGTAACAGCAGCGCGCTAACCCGAATGGGCTCAACGGCGCTTGGCACGTCTGAGGCACTTAGACAATCGCTCTGCCCCTCGTGCTTTCTAGACTTGCTCATCATTCAATATGGCCTCCATAGAACGGATTTTGACTGAGCTTCAAACATCAGAGCACGATGATAGATCTTACAGATTTGTAAGACTGCCAAATAAGATAGAAGCACTTCTCGTGCACGACCCAAATACAGATAAAGCTAGTGCCGCAATGAGTGTTGGGGTTGGGAGCTTCAGTGATCCAGATAACAGGCTTGGCACGGCTCATGCGGTGGAGCATTTGCTCTTCATGGGTTCAAAAAAGGTACATATCTACGACACTCTTTGCTAATGATTTCTTAGTATCCTCTCGAGAACGAGTACGATAAGTACATAACCACACATTCCGGCCTGACCAACGCATACACAAAACCTACGGAGACAGACTTCTACTTCGAAGTTGAAGCATCAGCATTTTACGGAGCACTAGATCGCTTCGCTCAGTTCTTCAAAGAGCCTCTTTTCCTCGCTTCAGCTGTGGATAGTGAGCTGCGAACTGTCGATTCCGAACACAAGAAAGATATTCAAAGCGACAGCCGACGGATCTGGCAGCTCACTCGGTCATTGTCAAGTCCAAGGCATCCTTATCAGCGTTTCTTTGCCGGCAACTTAATGACTCTCAGAGACGAAGCAAGAAGCGAAAATGTTGAACTTAGTCAAGCATTTATGCAGTTTTACAGCAAGCACTACTCCGCGAATCGTATGAAGTTGGTTGTCTTGAGCCGTGAGTCTCTAGATACGTCGGAATCATGGATTGACGATCTTTTTGCGGACGTGCAAAATAAAGATCTGCCTTCGGACAGTTGGGATGATGTGCAGCTCTTTTCGAAGAAAGAAGCCTTGACTCAGATCTTCGTGAAGCCTGTCATGGACTATCGATATCTAAGAATAGAATTTCCCTTTCAGCATGAAGAAAACATTCACATGTACGAATCGCAGCCTAGTTCTTATATTAGTCATCTGATCGGACATGAAGGCCCTGGTGGTATCTTGGCGTATCTAAAAATGAACAATTGGGCGAATAATCTCTTTGCAGAAGCAACCTCTAGATTTCCTGGACCCGCCTTTTTCACGATAACGATTACACTCACTGAGAATGGGCTCAAAGAGTTTAAAGAAGTTGTACGAGTTGTTTTTCAATACATCTCTTTAATCAAAAACATTTTACCTCAGGAGTGAATATTTGACGAAGTCTCAAAGATGGCCAATATCGATTTCAGGTTTCAAGAAAAGAATTCTACGAGTAGCTTTACCATCAAAAGCTGTCAACTTATGCAGACGTCATTGCCTCGTGATTGGCTATTGCAAGGCTCTAATTTTCCTAGAAAATTTGACTCGACGGCAATCGCTAAAGCTATGTCGTATCTGCGAACGGATAATTATTGGCTCGTTATTGTTAATCAAAATATTTCTGAAAATTGGGACAGAACGGAAAAGTGGTACGGAACAAAGTATCGGTTGCAGCGAATTGACGATGACTTGAAGCACTCTGTGAGAAAAACGAAGAAGGCGGAAGACAGAATCTCGAATCTTCATTTGCCGCACAAGAACGAGTTCATTTCAAACAGACTCACTGTCGAAAAGAGAGATGTTGCAGAACCTCTGAAGACTCTTAAATTGATTCGCAACGATGAAGTTGCTCGTACATGGTGGAAGAAAGATGATCAGTTTTGGGTTCCCAAGGCCAACGTCTTTATCATTCTGAGAAACTTATCAGCGACTGTCACATCAACTACTTCTCTTATGACGCGAATTTTTTGTTTGCTAGTAAAAGATGCCTTGACGACAGACTTCTACGATGCTGAGAAAGCCGGACTGTGTTACAGACTTTACGCCTTCAACGTTGATGTACACGTTGATGTTATGAGATACAACGACAAGCTTGATGTGTTACTCGAAAAGGTGTTTGTTCATATCAGAGATCTTACAATCGACCCAGACTGTTTCAATATTGTCAAAGAGCGTGTCTCGCAAGGATTTCGAATGAGAGACTTTCAAGACCCTTGCGATCAGATTCACAACTTTTCTCGATCGCTCGTTTTAAGAGAAGAGTGGAGCAACGAGCAATATTTAGCTGCGCTCGTTGATCTGACAGCAGATGACATATCGATCTTCTTTCCACAGCTTTTTCGTCAAATACATATCGAGATTCTTGCTCATGGCAACATCTATAAAGAAGACGCACTTCGCATGACTAATCTCGTAGAATCTACGCTGAAGTCAAGATCACTATCTCGTTCATTATGGCAGATGCGGAGAGGTCTAATTCTTCCGCAAGGGAGCAACTTCACATTTCAGCGTACACATCCTGATCCAGACAATCTCAATCACGCTGTTGAGTATATTGTTTATGTCGGCGACGTTGCCGATCGAGACTTAAGAGCAAAGCTGCTACTTTTGGTGCAAATGACTAAAGAATCGATCTTTAATCAGTTACGTACGAAGGAAAACCTTGGCTATGTCGTCCGCACTGATCATGAGACTTATGTAACCACGATGGGCTATCAGATAATAGTACAGTCAGAACGGTTGGCCGAGTATCTAGAAGAAAGGATTAACGCTTTCCTGACTTCATTCTCAACCCTTCTCGATGAAATGTCAACAGAGGTATACGAAATTCATAAGAAGTGTCTGATAAACAATCTGTTGGAAAAGGACAAAAACCTTGATCAAGAGAGCTATCGATTCGAGGCTCATGTCGCTTCCGGATACTTCGATTTCCAACAGAAGGAGCATGATGTTGCGTGTCTCAAAAACTTGAATAAAAGACAAATGCCTGAGTTCTTCAATCAGTACATTCTTCCAGCTTCTCCGAGGCGTGCAAAATTATCCGTGCACTTGAACGCACAGGCCCCACCCAAAGCCACTTTGACTGGTTTGAAGGAGAAGGACAAAATGTCCTTGCTGGTGGATTGTCTTGATCCAATCGACGATGACGTCGAACCCCACACTCTTGTGCCAGATAAGCCGGCCTTGCAGCCGATTATAGAGCAAATCCAGCGTCCAGGCCTCGAGGTTGATCAACCGAGCGAGCGGTCAGAAGCAATCCATATCAGACCTACGGTGTTCATTAAGAACGTTCACGATTTCAAAGCTGGGCTGGCTGTAAGTGCAAGGCCAACATCAGAGACTGACTTGAGCACTTTTGAAGAATAAGACATCTTGTACTACGTCAACTTGTGTAGCGACGGATGTTATCAGCATCTTCGGCGAGCTGGGGCGGAGCGCATCATCACTGTTTTCTTTCATCGTCTCGAGGGAGGTTTTACGTAGGCAAATAGGGAATGATGAACCAATCACATCAATGATCACTTGTTTTGCTAATCAGCAGCTTGATCCTTCTATTCTGTATATATTCTACGCTTACAAGAAGCCGGATGGACAGTGCCGTGGTTGCCGCCGAAGAACAAACTCGCCCTTCTGCCGTCCCAGTCCGATCCAGATGTTGAGGCCTGGGGGATTGAGCAAAGAAATGAAGGGGCGGCCAGGCCTGCGACAGTGTTGAGGTAACTGTTTATCCAGAGCTAATGAAGCTCGGAAAAATGCAATGAAGCCATTGGCCTCAGCGCTGAAGTACTCGTACAGTCTAAAGCCTTGGGGTGACCACCGATCTTGGCCACGTCTATCACTTTAACTATACTTCTGCTCGTTAGCCTTTACTCCAGTCCGTCTCCAGGCGACAACAAAAACGTTAGGCTGCAGGAAAGTTACATTACTCTTGCTTGCTCACGCTATCTTCCGATTTGTTTCTACAGAATAGCCTCGTTGAGCGACGAAACCAGGAAAGCATACAATAATCCTCGCTCAACAGCCATTTCATGCCCAGATGAAGCTCAGAGATCATTGAAGCCTAGATGCTTAAGAGTCATATATAATGCACAAGCAACGAGATGTCAGCGCACACTTGAACATCAACAAGCGTGATGACTTGGGATTCTGGGTTACATCCTTGGCAGGGGTGGTAGAGGCAAGACGGGTGATTGGTAGAAAAGGATCCCGAGGGAGAACGCGATGTAGTATATTCAGGTTCAAGGGTTGGGGGGGAGGGTTCAAATTGATAAGGCCGTTGTGTTGAAGCAATAGAAGCTGTAGTAGAAGCAATAGTAGGAGCAATAGTAGGAGCAGAAGGAGTAGTCGTTCAATTAGGAACTTAGTTTCTAATTAGGAACATACCTTAGTAGTTGCAGTGCCATTACACTGCCCGCTAGCCTAGTTGGGGCTAGCGCTAATTGCGGCAGAAAACCTAGATAGCGTTCTAGTGTAGAAGACACACCTTTATGCAATTATCAGATTTACACTTCATCACGTTGGGAGACCAGATCTGGTTCCCTTGGTCTTGCATTTCAGGCCCCCTCAACTTACGGGCCCCTCTGGAAAGGAGTTCTTGGTTTACTTTCGAATCGCATGTCGGAGGCCAGCTCGTAGCCTTATCGAAAATCTCCTTTCCCTGCGAGACTGTACGAGACCCACCACGAAGGATGAGGCTATCCGAAGGGTAACAATAACGCCGAGACTTGTACCTCGAAAAAGGGCGGCGCAGTACGAGAACTTGGAGGAACTACCGACACCGGCGCTAGATGTCACGAAGTGCCTTTTGAAGGTTGCGTGTTTTTGAGAAAGCTCGCGAACGAAGAAAGTTGCCTGACGGCACTGGCAGATGGCCGTGCAGCGCAGAGTTCGACGAGCTGGTAAAAGAAGTTGAGAGTCAATCCAAGCAGTGCGCATCTAAAGCTGGGGCATCAAATTGCATGTCAATGGTAGAACGTTTAGCAAACCCGCTCTCAAAGCTCCTCCTCTTGATCATAACTGTCACACCGATTGAAAAATTCTTGCTACTTTGTGACGTGGGATCGAAAGCACCGCGTTCAGGCGCTCCGACCGAGCCTGGTAGCTAGGGCCCTTCTCCCGTTATCCCGCCCCTTGAAGTGGGAGCCGGAAGGCAGCCCTAAAGCCTCATGGAAGGCCCTATCGAGGGCGTCGGTTTCACGGCGACGAAAGCCACCATCGTCTGAAAGAGCGCTTTTTTGCGTTTGCTTCTTTACGGAAGAGGAGATGCGAGGCTACGGCTACAGGGACAGCTTTCTCGCCTGCTTCCATTCCAGATCCGACGATGGCCGATGGAGACTGGTCATTGGCCACAGGGGCGGATTGATCGCCGACAGGCGTTGGTGTTGTGGCTCGCATTGGCGAGAGCGGTCCCTGGGAAGTCTCTGATGAGACAATGGCAGGATCAGAGTCTTTTTCGCCTCGATGTTCTTCCTGTTCCTGACCGACTCTTGGATCTGGTATACCTGTTGACGGCGGGGGACGTTCGCTGCTAGGCTGACTTCTGGGGTCCTGTAGATGTGAGCTGCTGCGATCGCGGGCCCTATCATCAGCAACCCCATCTTATATGTCGCAATGTACGGACACTGATCTAGATCGTCCAGTGAGCTTCCGAAGAAGCTGTGAAAGAAATCTCGCTTGACAGCAAAGGACGTCAAATAACGTTTGGGTCGAATATCGGAGGACTGTGAATGTGTGTAGTCATAGAAGATTTTGTCCTCGTCCACGACGACGTCAGCTCGGGAGGAACGGTCATGCTCTTAACAAGTGGGACATCTCCGATGAGTCGGCGAGTGACTTGCACTACTTGATGTATACGCTTGGCATCGATCCGATAAGATTTTTCTGGCAAGAGGCCACGTACAAAGTATCATCAATTGGTGGACCTAGCGGCTGAAAATTCAGGGTTTGAATTACTAAGACGATAAGGGGAGCAAAGGATATGGTATGTGGATTTACAACAAATACCAAGAAATTTTAGGTCCGACCCTTCTTGCCTTGATGGTGGAGTCTTGCCTTCATCTAGAGCGGAGTCCGAGTAAACACTTTCGAGTGAAGTATGATGCATAATTGGATTCTACCCGATGAGAATCTCAGTGGTCAAAAGATAGAGCTCAGCAAGTAAAGTTCAATCTCAGTTTCGAGATCGCTGTTGTACTCGAAGCTTCCAATGGCTGGTGGTGGTCCAAGTTCATGCATCCCAGTGGGAACGGCACTGTCCGAATTCCTCAACAAGCTGGCGCTGGTGACGGATACCCACGGAACTGGGCCTTCTCCAAGAAGAAGCCAGGGATCATTGAACGCAAAGGACACAGCGTGAAAATTGGAAGCACGGAGTTTTCGTAGACTCTAAACAGCACAGTCTCTAGATGCAATTGGGAATAAAGAAATTGACCTTGGCTCGGGAAGTGACCAAGTGGTTCGCACTTGGGAATGGGCGATAAATGGGGTACTGTCTCTGCATCTGTGAAACCTTACCACAAGTTCCGAGCTAGAAGCCTTGAATCAACTGAAAGACCTGACAAAGATTTCGACTCTTATAGATTAGTCGCCGTTTTGTTGAGGATTGGGGTTGGTAGCGCCGACCTTTTGCCACTACTAGCTCCTCTTGACATCTCTTCAATAGACCCAGTTCTCCGACTGCCTTCCATCCTTAAATCACCCCCCTAACGCCATCCCCTTACAACTCCGAATGCAACGCCCTCACCACCACCCTCTCCACCCCCGTGAACACTACCTTTAGTCCTCCTGTGCTCTGGCGGAACCTGATCTCGCATCCAATTGAAGTAACTCTGTTGTGCCCACACTGATCGGATATCCTCAAAGCCGAGGTCTTCATGTGTACTCTCTGGTCCCTCACTACAGGAATGTTGGCCTTGGCCAATCTTGTCGGAGACTCTCTGTCTCTCCCCTTGAATGCTTCTTCTTAGTAGCGAATGCTATATCGATGGCAGGACCTGGAATGACGTTGACCTATATACAAAGAGGTGAAACATTTGCAGAGCCGCATTGCGGAAAGAAATCGTGAGAGAGTTTAAAGAGCTCATTTCGACGCTGCAAGAACTAAAAGCTCTTCTCTTTTGTCCTATCAGGCTTGTGGCGTTCTTCAGCTACTGGGACCTGCCTTAACAAAAATCTCACCTACAGTTATACGCCTTCGGCAACTCTACGATCGTTCCACTTTTCAAAGAAAGCCGGGGCCAGAAGGCACGCAGGAGGAACGAGTTGAAAGAACATATAAGACAGAAGGCTTTGCCAAGTGGGAGTGAAAGAATTCTAGCTTTCACCTTCCACCAATAGTACACAACAATGTCTCAACCTTGCAATTATTCAATACCACTCTTGCCGTTAACCCAAAATACGAATACCGCAATGCAAGCACAACAAGCACGAAAGCTCTACAAAATTCGGCGTGCAGCGGCGCTGTTCGGAATCCGGTCACCTAGTACGAGTACTACAGAGACTCCTCCGCCACCATATCATCCACCTCCCAACTGTAACACACCTTTCAGAAAATCACCCCAACCTCATCGACAACCAAACCCTCCTGTCGGATTGAACATCAAGCTGAGCTGCAAATTATGCATCGGAGCATGTTTGTACGGCCAAAATTACGCGATATTCTTTTGATTTGTAGTAGGGGGGACAAGGTGTTCGAGTGATTGGGGTTCTGGTGCTGTAGGAGGTTTCTCCGTCTTCTTAGGGGTGATAGGAGATGGCGTTGCCAGAGCTGGTGCAGATAGGAATCTTGCGAAGGATGCAGGAAGAGGGCTCTCCAAGGGTGTTTGAGAAGGCTGAGTCCCGACTGACGACTACGCAAGGAAGAGTTTTCACTCAAATGACTGGGTCGACCTAGGCCAGATTTGGCACTTCATCAGTGGCTCGAAGCCTACCTGCGCAGGGCACTATTTGTTGACAACATTGTGATTCCTCCGTTTCCCATCATCGTTTCCGTCTTGTGGTTGAAGGTCGTGTTATGTCTGGTCCTATGGGGATAGAACGCTCGGCCCAGGTCGAAACCTTGGCTTCTCGGCAGTACTACAGACCCCAGGATACTGTGGGGTGTGCTATCGAGGCGGACGTCTCCTAGTCTGCCTGAAGTGTTTCCAGAGATTTCAGAAATTTTGATCGGATACGCCCAACAGGAACCACAAGGACTTTGACCCGCGCTGGGAATTCAAAGGACAGGCACGATTCTAGGGAAAGCTCTTGAAGAACACAGGGAGGTGAATTTGGCGTTCGGGAGTTCATGACCGAAGTCCAGGGGTACAAAGCACACAGGTTCTTGTATCAATATTTTCGGGGCATGAAAGAAGTACTAGCGGTTGAGTCGGCGACGGAATGCGGCGAAGGAGGGGGGAGATGAGTAGGGGGAGGAGGCCTTTGAGAGTATGGTGACCCACTCAGCCTCGTCTCTTTCGAAAAGAAAGATTTTACGAGTCCTTTTCCGCACATACCGACCGCGTCGATTGGCCGCAACGCCCTCGGATCGATAATGTCATATCTAATGAGCATATTGGCGCGTAAGTCATCTATCAAATGTATTCCCCGCATGCAGAAGATGACGGGCAATATGCTTCGGCCTACCGCGACCTCAAACCTCTCTTCACCTAAGGCTGAGAGAAGAAGCGGATGGTATCCCTCTCAGTGCGGACGGAACCAAGTTTCACGATGCATTGGATTGAACATGACAGTACAGGTGACGCTATTCTAGGCGATACAATGCAGCTGAGATTCATGTACTCTCTCTATTACCAGAAAGCGAACCAGATGGCCGCATCCCAGAAAATGAGAACTGCGTCCACAATTGGCAACATCCACAATTGGCAACGTCCACAATTGGCAACATCCACAATTTGGCAACATCCACAATTTGGCAACATTCACAATTGGCGGCATTCAGGTCTGGCAGGCATGATTAGTACTTCAGGACTGAAATCTTCCATATACATATTAGCAAGTCCCACTCGCTATAGCAACACTGAATTGATAATTTGCTTCCTAGTGTATGTTGCAACGTAGAGTCGTAAGGTAAAGCCTTGAGGTAAAGAGTCTGGTAAAAAAAACAATAGGAAGCGAGATAAAAGACCGGAAAGATGAGCTGCATGTGGTCCGGGGAAGAAAAGTCCAACCATCCTCCCTGCAATTCAACTCAGCACGTGCCCCGTCTCCCATGCTTCCATCCCTCATATCTCACACTTGCCAGGAAGCTCGCAACAACCGGCAACTTATCCTCTCACCCCTTCAGTACCACCCCTTTGTCTGTAATCACATCCTTCCTTCTCGCACAAATTTCCAGCTTGCGCTGCGTAATCCCAAATGCTGCAGTTCTGAGCACCACACCTTCATTAGATCTGTAGTTCTTCCCTCCCTGTTTTTCAAGCTCCTCATACGAACCGATGCCTCGATACATCTTCAGGAAAGGCTCGAACTTGCAACGGGAGAAATCGACGGAATTCGGAACTTGCAGACCGAGAGAGCCGAAGATAAATTTGCCGCTGTCTTGTCGTTGCGAATCGACTTGAGAAGTCCAATTTTCAGATGCTCTGTCGTAGATCACGCAATAGAAGCCGACGCTTGCGTCGACGTTGAAATTGATGATAAGCGCATCTTCGAAGTCATCATCCCATTTCTTGAAAACCTTCATAATGCTTCGTTGCCATATGTTCGATGGATTAATCTCGTTCGTGTCTTTTGTATGAGATTGAATCAAGGTCATACCGATGCGAAGATCGATTATGGTTGTGATTCTAGAAGGAAGTGAAGCTTGTAAAGGTGTATTAATGGCAAAGAAATCCTTTAGAGAGTCATCGTAGTAGTTCAATTCAACGGACGTCTGCGAGTCTTTCATTCTATTACTTGCAACGGCCATAGTGTATGAGGGAAGATCATTCGAACTAAGATCTTTGGATAACGGGTTTGTTCGAACATCGGCTCGATTCAAAAGACATCCACCTAAAAAGTCATCGGCGTTCTCATAATATGATGAGTAAAGCCTGAAACTTGCTAGCCATATCAAGTACAATTCTAGTATCAAAGCCATCACAGACATGCTGAAAGTATAACAGTCGGACAACCATGGGAAGAACGACACTGTAAAGACGGTCAGTTTATTGTCGTCAAGAAATCATGAGAAACAAGATGTAAGAACGTAAAGTACCTGAAGCATGAACCAGCTATCCAGGCTAGATACAGACCATAGCGGAGAATTACCCTTGAATATCTCAAGGTCTTCCCAAAGATGAACGACCGATTAGACAAAGGTCTCTCAAGCTGAAGTTTGATCGTTAGAGTCTCATTAAACGCAGGTAAAGAAAAAGCGTTAACGATAGTAACTACAGATCCAAACTCAGGACAGATAAGCGCAGGAATTGAAACATGAGATGTTCGAGGAGCCGCGGGCTCGATATCTTCATTCCGATCACCTGGGACGGTGATATCCGAAATCGTCGGCTTGCAGCCCTGGGAAGATCGATCGCAAGGTCCCGTATGCCCCTTTTTGGGAGCAGGACTGTGAACACGACAGAGGTTTAAAACACCGAGGTACCCAACAACGAGTGTACACCCTGAACGAAATCAGCCACGGCCACAGGAAAGGATTGATCGTCACTGTTCACCTTTTCGAAGCAAATGTCACGTTGTTAATGACCCTTGTCAATATCTTCGTAGATGCTTTAACCTCGGTTTTTGACATTTGAAGGTTGTTGATTTGACGGCAATGTCTTCAATGGAAATGGGAGCATCTCTGCGAACCGAAGAATGAGCTGCGTTATATAAATGTTAGGACACAGCCACTCCTCGTGCCTTGCGGGCTGAGTGGCGAGATGCGTAGCCCCCCAAACCCTCCCGAACGAAGCTACGATATTGAGAACCTTATCGGAGGAAAATGTTCCTCCCCGTGTTTGTGCGCTAGCTAGCATGGGGAATGCTAGCAGGGAATCAGTTGTTAGTACCTCGTACTCGTACCGAGGCAGATGCATACAGCGGCTGAGCGGCTACAATCTTCCCTAAACGACCCATCGCCAAGGTTGACTCCTTTGCTTCCCAACCACAATACTGACGTAGGAATGGTAGACGCTCTTTGAGAAGCCAGAGGGCGAATTACAGATCCACACGGAATACCTCCCGGTACAAAAAGTCTCAACAGCATCGAGGTCTCTAGATTCAACTCCTGACCATGCGGTTGCGAGGGTCCTACTAATAATCCTGCGCATAACACGTGAACAAGAGAAGCCTCTAGTCCGTACCGATCCATAGATCGCCATTCGTAAACCCTGGGCTGCCAGCGACAATGGCGGTGATGGCCGATCCCTCAAAGCTTTCTACGGGTAGAATGTTCATGATGCCGAATGATCCTCTTGCCCATACAGAGAGCGCTAGAAGACTGTACTTAAACGACAGCACTGAACAATAATGGCAGTAAAATGGTGGAAGACCGCATCGGATGACGACGTGAAAAGATTCAGTAGATGAATGTCCAGCAATAGCACAAGAAACAGAGCTAGATGACAGCGCTAAAAGCTTGTCCGTCAACCCATCATCATGTATGCACTAGTATGTGCCGCTTATTGTGCCAGGGCTTTTGTCCGGTCTAAGCCGCCAGAGTCACCGGGACAAGTCTGTTCGACTTCCACGACCATCGATAGCAATCAACAGCATCAACCAAGATCGTTCTGCAACAATCAAGTTGCAATCTTCGCCTCGTTTGCCGACTATCGAGCAAGGTCACGAGAATGAACAGTGAAACACTCCAAATCTATTTGCAATGCAAGCGTACTCAGAAAGTGGCGTTCAACATACTGCTTGGATTAGATACGCAAACGTGGAAGACACGTGATCTTGTAGACGGAACCCACAAGGCAGTGGACAGGCTGACTGAGAACGCCCGGCGTTCCGTGTTACTTCACTTGAACAAGGTTATATCATATCGAGAATCAATTGCCCCTCCTGCTCTGGTCATGTATATTTCGTCACTGTCCTGAAGAAAATAGTTTCTATCATTGAACTGTCTATGAGTAGACATGAAAATTGCTTTAGGAAGGAACCAACGACCTTCACCGTCCCGAAGGAAATAGTTCCTGTCATTGAGATGTCTACGAGCGAACTTGAAACTGGTCCCACGTCCGAATCGACAATCACGGAATTACGAGAGCAATCTATCGAGAAGATTGAAAACGGGGTATTTCTGGACGTTATTCGAGACCTACTTCAGCTCGTGAAATTTCTCTGGTCAAAAGCGACGAAGAATGATATATCCGTTGCAACGGCAGCTGCAGGTAAGTTGCCATAATTATTTCGATCATTTCCTTCCTTACTGAATTTTCACAGTGTCAAAATGCGTGTATCTCGAAGTCAGAGCTCTGCTGTCATCTGCCGACCTGGTGGATAACCAATGGCTGGAGAAAGTAGACAAAGATATAATCAAGCATCCCTTGCTTGAAGAATTGAATATCAGGGACTTCTCGGCCGTGGATTCCGCAGAACCTCTTACTGACGAGAAATTACGACTAATTCGTCGGTAATGACTACACTAATCTAACTTTTCATGGTACGCATAGCTAACAGTCTTCTCAGAACGTGCTATCATGCAGTAGACATCCCTCGCAGTCACACAACTTCACCTGCCGTAGAGAATCTTCTAATATATATGAAAGGTAATGAAGGGAGTGCGCTACTAGCTAGAGTAGCTGCTTGGACGGTACACGAGCTTGACGACTTATGCAAACTGGATTTCATGCCGCTGTGGAAAGAGAGTCTAAGGAGAGAGTACAACATACTTAAAGAAACCATTCGAGACTATGATGTTCTTTTTTCTGAGAATCCTAAATGGCTGAAAGCCATCGATTCGATGGTGAAAGGTTTGTCTGACATGGATGTCTGGACAGTCGGTCTCTGGCTTTGCCAGGCAAAAGCCCAACGCTCCGAGTGCTTCATCAGATTGCTCGAGCTTCCTCTTATTCCTGCGGTCGTTCATTATTACATTCGGGGAAGTTTGTTAGCACAGATTGAGAGAATACCTGCGCTGGAGGACTTCTGCGCCAAATTCCACAAGTCACTATTTTGGGATGGCAAACCGGAGAAGTTAAAGGCAGTTGATGTTTCTGTGGAAGAATGGGTTCGGCCGAATAATCCTAAGTTGGCTGAGAGGCTCAGTGCTCGAAGGTTCAAATTGCAGAAATCTCTCCTTCAGGATCTTCTGTTTGGTGGCTTTAGATTGAGCAAAGAGATTCAGTGTCGAATTTCTCAGGAGCAAGTCGGCTTTGATGCACAACTCTCGAAATTGGAATTAATGCTGGAGCAAGAGCAGCAGACATTTGTCAACGCATACTTAACGGCAGAGAAATTGCTAAAAATCGCGAAAGATATAACAGGGCCACGAGCTTCACAATTGAAAGCGAGTTTACGCATAATTGAGCTTATACGTAAGCGGAAGCCGATAGTTGGGTTCCAGTTCTCGAGCTGTCACGAAAGCCGAACACGGTAACAGCTTCAGAGGGAAATTCATCTTTGATAATCGGAATTCGGAAGCATCTAGCGATGGTCGAAGCGTGAACAACGTCAGATGAAAGGGACCTGGCGACAGCAGCCCTCCGAACGGCATTTCCAGATGATGGCACGGGCAGAAGCCTCCACTAAGTAATTGGGTGGAGATGAATTCGAACGGAGCGTCGTGATCTTTTCAATCCTCGCGCATCAACGACTTTTCTCTGATTCTGGAACCACCACGACGAGATTGTTCTTGAAGAAATCGGAGTAAGAGCACTCTATTAAGGGCGCATTGTGATTGCTTCAGTGGAATATTCTGATATTCGTGAAACCGTCGAGCCTGGAGACTAGTACACTAAAGAAAGACGAGCCAGTGACAAACGCGGTCACCAGGCGCTTCAACGAACGAAGATCAGCTATACAGGAAGCCCTGACACCATTGAACATCAGGCACGGTAAACCATCCATCACAAATACAGTATATGTCCCGGGGCCGACACCTTCGTCTAATCTTTCAAACTTCGTAGAATACCTGGATGCTAAGACGAGTCCTCTTTAAACATTGCCAGGAACGATGAAGGTCAGCGACGTCAACAAAGGATTAGTTTGAACGATGAACGGTGTCTCATGCGCTTATTACCTGATTCATCCATTAGCAACGATACCACTGAGCTACGGCCCATGATCCTGGAGCCAGTTTTAGCGATGTTCAGCCGGACGTTGTTTGAGCGTTGACATTGGCATTTTAGATATCAGGTAAACAACCACCAGTTCATGCCCGAAAGCTGTCGCGAATGCAGAGCTGTCCAGCCATCGCTTTGCCCTTTTTCTGCTCTAAACCTTTCTGGTACCGCAAAGAGCGGCAAAAGAGTTCACCATGTCCTCAAGGAGCCACACAACCTTTTTAACATATAATCCTACGGATACGCCTCGAGGACAGTGTGAGATGTCTTTCTGGAACAATACCATTACTCTACTAGGCCCTCTTCATCCGCGACCGGCTCTATTGGCCAACTGGATGACCAATCCTATTTCGCCCCGACGTACGACATGTACCTGCCAGTAAAGCGTGGAGCGTCAGCACACTCGATATCGCGGATCGAAAGAATGCTCATACTATGACATTCGCGTTGCCTTGAAAACGGACCAGGTAAACCCATCCACCAACTACCCCTCTAGACATGATCACGAAACATTTCTGCCCCTTCCGCTTCTAGCCTCGCAGGTGAGCAGCGGCTGCTTTAAGGTGAGCCGGGGTGAGCGGCCCTGAGCCATGCCTGAGCCGTGCCTGAGCAGAGCTCCCGCGGGGCAGTGCAGGGGCGCAGCACGCTGGAGCCTGAACGGGCCCCCCTTGAGCCCGGCTTCAATTGCCTTCGTCGGCGCCGGCCTGCTGCATACATTTGCCTCCACCTCGCCTGCTATCCTTCACCTCCACTCTTCCATTTCCTTCGCCTGGACGTCTCCTTGTTGCTTCATTCTCTCTGCTGTAGACTCCTGCTACACCTCTCACGACTCTCGCTCGAAATAGAACGGACATTCTGGAATATTTTGATAGCTGCGATGATCGCTTCACCGGCGCAGCTCCAGTGCCGCCGACCTAGTCGAAGAAGGTCTCCCGGCCATCGCAATCCTTGGTACTTCTGAATTCATTGTTTGTCTGGACTCACTCTCGACAGAGATGCTTCTACCCTCCACATCCCATTCTTTGGTCTACGGCTTGAGCCAGCGATACAGCAGGGCCTGCCACAATGCCTCATCCTTCATCGTGATCGCTCGGGCTTTATTTGTCTGACCAGCCGTGTCGACAGGGATCACACCTCGGCCGTTATCGGATGACTGACATCGAGGGGCTGAGCGTGAAGCCAAACAGCGGCAGTGAGTTAGAGCCAGTGAATGGAAGCAAAGGAGCGCCGGCCTCGCTTCGATTGACAGCGGTCCTTGCGTGTCTGCCTGGCTGCGCCGACAAAGTTGCCTCGATTAATCTTCGCGTTTGTATCTGTTCTAACAAGCGATCAACGCTTTGCTGGGGAAGCTCTCAAAGCGCACACTGTAATAGCACTTAGCCCTTTCTAAGCCCGCTGCCGCCATGCAGCACCTATTCTTACCTCTCTATATCGTTTTTGGCTACGCCTGAGCACAAGCGTCACCTGCTGTTTCTCATGCAGTATCCACCTTCGTCGATCGATCTGTTCCAGTAAGCCAGTCGACTGTCTGCCAGGAACCTTTTGCTAGGAGCTCTTAGCTGGCCTACCCCTTCACCTGATTGATCATTTGTTCGACCGGTCATGCCCCTTCTGTCTTTTCTATCGCCTTTTCCAAACAATCTCCTCAGCACTTAGTCACCTTCTTCGCCACCTATCTAAGCACCACCTATTCGAGCATCTCCTAAATCGCTTTCCCAAGCATCTACCTGCTCGTGCCCTACCAGACCCATCCGCACGAGCCATGCTTGAGCAACCCCTTTACCAGTTGATTAGCCAGCTACTATTCCACCTTTCAAACATCTCTTCAATCAGTCACTCGCCTCAACAAGCCACGCCCCAAGCACACAGCAGATACACACTGGGAATTACTGAGCTATGAATGAATATGGAGTAGGCTACGAGAGAATGTCTCCTCGCTGTCACGAGGGCAAGGCTTTCCCTGCTTTGAATGGGCACTTATCACGGTACTACCCAGGCTCTTCTAGCTTAGCGCAACCATAGGTTTGAATTTCTGTGTATATGGTATTTTGCAATCCACCTTTTAGCTTAGCAAACGCACAGCTTTTTTAATTTACGAGCGATTCTTTCATTGTTATGCTTAGAAAGAAATATGTTTTCGTTCAGGAGAATCGGTCAGTCAGCAAATGCCTTCTCAGCAGCATTTCCTACCTCTCAGATGCAGTTGTATTGTTCAGAACTCAAGTCAGCGTCGGGATCAACTTCATAGATTGATATTATAATCTATATTGCCACTCCCCTCGAGAGGACATCATGTCCCCACGTGTAGCCTCAAACAGATTATGTTACCAGTGTTAGCTCCTCGCCTTCTCCCCCGCTAGCTATTGGTCCCTCTCTTTCTTTGAGACGTTCCTCCTGAAACCAATATCCCCCCGGGTTCCTTGTTGTCATTCTTTGACATACGCTCAGGCTCTTTGAAAATCAAAAGAGGGAGATCCATAGGAGTATGTGAGAAGGTACGACGTTCCACGGGCATGGGGCACTGCAGGCAAGAATGTTCCCGGAACTGACCATAGCATCGTAGTTCGCGCCATTTCATCGAACCATCCGAGCTAGACGCGGTCACCTCCTCGCCAGCGAGTTGATGAACTGTCGCAAAGAAGGTTTTGTTATTCCATTCGTCCCCACTCGTCGACCTGGTGAAATCGAAATCGGTACCGCTGAATACCTGATAGGAACTGTTTGCGGAGTCGTTATAGAAGATCAATTCCAAGGAGCGAGCCCATTGATGTTGAGGAGGCTGAAGAGATGGATTCTGGGCTTCGTCGCGCCAAAGAATATGGTTGGATGAATCTTTATACAAGAATGGATAGCATCCAGCGTATTGGATAAGTAATTTATCTGGATTGGGACCGACAGCAAAAATGTGTACGAGATGAAACGTTCCACCCATTTGAAAGGGTGGTTGCAAGCATGATAGAGCGCGACACACACGCACACGTGGGTTCAAAGAAATTGCTTGATACCTACTTGGTTGACGCCGGTAAGTCTTATAGATACTGCTTTCCTGACACCCTATGTTGAAATATGTCATAGTAATCACACATTCGAAAAACAACCATGGCAATCGGAAGACTAAGGTATGCATAACATGGGGGAGTGTTGAAATATGTTATACATACCTGAATAGGATTGTTCCAAAGTGTGTTCATATTTTAGCCGATTCGTAAATCAGCACCCTATAGAGAATAAGTAAGGATTAGTGTGAAAAAGCCAGCACCCTTGGTGCAAACCCTCCAATCCGTCTGTCACTTTGGGCAATAGTGATTGACCCCGATTTTCACTCCATGTCGGGTCGATGCCCTAGGGCTCTTTCCGATTCTCTTTAAAATACGAGGTCATACGGGGGCATATTGATATACCTGAGTAGAATTGTGTTCACATTTTGATCTATTCGTCAACCAACAGGAGGCTATTTAAAACGCCCCAGCCCTACCGGGGGTCGGCAAGGGGTGGGTAAGTATACGGCCCATCTGGCTCAAGTGCTTAAGGGATTATATCGCCTTCCAGCCTCCTTAGCAGTCATTCTTTTGTCAGAGAAAGGGGCTTACGTGCTTTTTTCTTTTCTCTGCTTACGGTAATCTTCGTCTACTTACTATAGAACTAGTTTAGTCCGTCCTATAATATGGCTTTTGTACCTTAGTACTTTTACGCTTCTTCTATCAAATATGTCGTTCAAATATTACGAGAACATTATCGAAGACAGACTTTGCGAACCCTTCACGCAGGTTTGCTTTGTTAACGAATATGTCATGGCCAGCGGAGTAGACAATATACTACGTGTCTGGCATATTAGAACAGGACAATTACTTCGATGGCAGTGTCCTTATAAGATCACCTCTATTGCTATTACCGACACTCAGATTGCCGTTGCAACCTCTATGTCAAATGTTTATATTTTAGATTATAACATTAAGAACTCAAATTTACAGATTCAACAGAAGATCGATATTCTTCTTCCAATAAAAAAAAATCATCAATCTATCAGCTTCGACTGTTAAATGATCGAGACGGATACAGAATGTGTTTAATATTTAGAAAGGCAGAAGTTTATCTGTGCGAATGGAATATTGCCACAGTTGGTCCTGAAATTAATGAAGATAGTGGAAACGATTCAACGAATGTTGTACCAGGTGCTTTTTCGCAGTCAATTGGAAATGGAACACTTCATAAAATTATTAAAGACCCTAACTTTTATTTTGATGCGATTGAGATAATAAAAGACGATTTAACATATTGGTTGCTCGTTGGCATTAATGAAAAGCGAGACTCAGTTTCGGTCAAGCTACTTAGTCGAGCGAGTAATAAAGAAAAGTCTCAATGGTCATATAAAAACAAAGATGCAGAGTTTCATCTATTTGATATTTCTCGGAACGGATGAATTCTTTTACAAGACATACTCAAGGGTCAAACACTGCTGGTTAATATTTTCAGTGGAGAAATCTGCTCAGAAGCACATAACTTCACGTCTGGTTGTTTTCTTAAGACATCATCGACAGAAGCATACTTTGTTTTAGAGTCTACCGATTCCCCCGCCCTTCGAATTTATAACCAGAAGTTCAAATGTCTGCAAACATGAAGTAATGAGACGAATTATAAACCTAATTGTAAGGAGTTTGGATTTGCCAGAAGTATTGCGACAAGTCAGAACAACGTGGCTAAGATCTGGAACGATAAAACAAGAAAACATTCTTCTATATTAATCTTTATAGAAGATGATCAGAATCAAAGTCGCTTTGACTGTGACTTGGTTGATCGGTACGAAAAATACTATCAGCCTCTGTGTCTTCAAAACCAATCTAAGATTCTCGACTCCACATGTCTTTCTAATGCCAAAATCGGAGCGTTACTAGTACAAGAAAACAATAATCAGTATATTTACCGTTGGATTAGCGAAAGCGAGAGCTTTTGTCTTGCTTCGCTGCAAATTCAATCTGACAATGGCGAGGTCTATACCAGAGTTATCATACAGAGATCTATCATTGTGATTTGCTCCGAATTTGTTGATAATCTCGTCGCTGTACAAATCTGGCGACGTAGAAAATCAGTTTTCATGAAAGGTCAAACGAACTGGACGAGGTTTTCGCAGAAGGGGAAAGTGGTAAAGCTTATCAGCCTTGACATGAGCAGATTTTGTTTGGCTACCAATACCGAGCTTAGAATTTTTGATGACAACGTCAACACCAATACAATAACGATCGATCGCGATTATATTCTAGAAGACATCGTCTACGATGTTGATTTACAACGTCTTATCGCAGTTTACTCAAAGAATGAATTCGTACGTCAACTAATCATTACCTCAAATGAGATTGAGAGTGATTTGAAAGTGGAGATAAGGGGCCTTCGACAAGTGATCCTTGATTCTTCGGGGCGATGGTGCTCCTTCAATCACGAATCTGTTCTTCAAGTCTTTGAGAAAGATGAACAGCTAGCAAAGGTAAAACTTGAGGACGACGGTCAATTGTGCAGTTTTGCAAAGGACGGAGAAGTTATTGTGGCAGTTGCAAAGGCTGATGGTAATATTCTTGGTTACTTGCCACTTTGTACAAACAACGAAAAAGACACCACCCAGTTATACCCTATGTGGCAAGTTGGTTGTGGTCAGTCTGATGATGAAACCCGTTGGAAAGTACATGATTTTAAAAGTCGGGTCTTTCATGTTCAAAGGGAACACACCTTTAGTGTTTGTAACAAATATGAAGACGAGAGACAAATTCTTTTCGGATACAACAGATGTGCACTTGCTAACTGAGCCAAGGACAGGAGAGCCGAGAGCATTTCCCCAGTGTACATATAGGTTCGGTTCGGCATTCTAGATAGAGACATTCACATAGACGTTTCACAGTACCTTTCTACTAGTACGATCATTGCACGTATTCGTTGTCTGCTCACTCTGTTGCATCTACGCAGCTTCCTATACCGCACCTGTAAAAATAGTCAGAAAGCACTAGCTTAAAGACTGCTTATATAATTATTAACAGAATTAAAAGAAAATTTACTTTATAAAGTTTAAATTAAAAAATTAAGTTAATTTAAGTTGTAACTTAATTTCTTACGGGTGTGGATAGGGTTTCCTCGTGGCCCAGAGAAAGCTTCCATCCCGCCGCCAAACCCCGACCGGCTAGCGCGGCCACGGGGCCCCGGCCACGTACCTCGAACTCCTTCTAGATGCCCTCTGACGATGAATCTTCTCGAAAATGTCCTAGGTATTGCGATTCCTAACCCACTCGGAAGAAAAGAAAATCTTACCAATGGTCGAAATTCGAAGCCGCCGCTTTTGAACCTGTCGCTGCGGGCATCAACCCGGCTCGAACCAAATCATACGAATCAAGATCATTCAGGACTGGGTCATTCTCTTTTCCCAGGACCTCAAACAGGAGACGTGACTGAGCCAAATATGGTGTCAGAACTACAACTTGACCTGTCCCGTAGCCCTGCTGAGCGAGATAACGAACGCACTTGAGCGTCATTTGAGCTTCGAAGTTGTTCTGTCTTGATGACGTTGAATTCCCATCTTTCCAGTCGGGTGTATCGTGTGATTCTTCTTCCAGAAGCTTCTGGAACGTGAATTCTAAGTTTGATGCTGAGTCATAGAGTCTCGCCTTTGTTTCAGTCAAACGCATGCCCACTTATTTTCCACCTTTCTGCTTCTGCCATCTTACTTCTTCCCACCCTACTTCTGTCCTTACTGCTTCTTCACCCACTCAACCACAGCATAGATACATCAACACGCTACAGGACCTTCAATGTATTATCGAGCTGGTCAAAAAATATTCCCGATGGCCAGCCTACTCCGAGGATGCGCTTGTCAAGAAAGCAAGTATCGGCATTGTTAACTCAGGTCAATTCCTTATCTTTCACCTACTTCTCTTTTCGACACCTTCGCCACCTTTGTGCCTCTCTGTTTTTTCCTGCCTCTGTTCATCTTGCGTCAACGCACGCAAAGAAGCACGATTCCTCAGCATCCCCTTTTACATCAGTCAATCGTCAAACGAAAATGCGTTCAACAGGTGGCGCGCTTCTGAAACGGTGGCATGGAATGTTGGGTCTATCGCGGCAATCACCGCCATCCTGGTACCGAGATCGACTTCGGGAGGAACTACGGGAACGCCGGATCGCAAAGACACCCTGGCAGAAGCTCAGCGAGACACCAGATGTCTTCTTTTCCAGCAGTCGAGCTCGGTACGATGGGTTTCCAGTTCGGAAAGTGCCCCCGTTTGTTACCTCTCGCCATGTCCTCGTATATATGCTGACAAAGTTCACTTTGCGCTGGAAATTCTATCGAACAGCCGCTATCATTTGCAACGCTCCTCATTACGACTCAGTGCGCGAAGTAGTGAATCCCAGCAAAGATCAGAAGCTTAAAGAAGTCGCTATGCGTCATCAGATTGACCCGGTGGAATTTAAAAGAGTTTGTCGCCAACTACGACAAGTATGGCCTCTTCTCCCGTAGAGACGTGCTTCCGGCGATCGTTAGACTCAGCCGCAGAAACGCAATCAGGAGGATACCAAAGTCACAGCCAATGGCTTGACGCAAATCTCTCGGTCTTGTGTAACATTCGTTCAGTTATTGCTCTATGCTCTGCCATTTGCCGCTTTCATACCCTGAGTTCTCTGCCCCGCTTCACCAAAGAGGCTGCGTGCAGAAAAGTGGGCTGCTGCAGCCGGGTTCTGCAACATGCTGAATGGTTCGGCTCTTTGAGTCATCTGCTTGCCCACAAAGAACAAGGCAGCCCAGAAATCGATGGATATAACCAGTGCGGCCGATCTTTCATCTTACCTCCATCTCACCTTACACTAGCTACATCTAATAACGAGATATCTCATCGAATTGAGTTTCCTACCCACCCTTCCGAGAAGACTGAGGGAGTTAATATGATGCCTACCAACTGCGAGAACGCATCAAGCAACATACCGGGCTCAACGGCGGATCTTCAGCTAAACCAATTTACAACCTCTGAAATTCGGTCTACTTCCGATCACAAAGCAGTAGTTGTCGGCTTATACGGAGTTTCAGTCTCTGGCAAAACATTTCTGCTAAACCAGTTGAAGCAGGAACTTGAACAGACGCATTTCGCGTTCTACGAAGGCTCCAAGATGATTGTTGTTCCTGGCGGTCTCGACGCATTCCAGAGCATGGAAGAGCAAGAGAAAGCACACTGGCGCCGGCGTGCTATCGACGCGATTGGAAAGAACTGCGCTGACAGCGGACAGGTTGCAGTTGTCGCTGGACATTTCATGTTCTGGTCAGAGGAGCGAGCGAGCCATCAGAGAATCCGCCGAGTATTCAAAGCAACAATTCATCGTTGGGTTCATCTTTTAGGCCTAAATCATCTTTGAGCAGTGGCAGCAGTGGTAGGGCTAGCCTTAAGGTAGGTAAAACTTCAATTTCTAAGGCTACAGCAACGGGGGGAGGGCAGTGAGGTTGATTTTACAATTCTGGTTCTTATTTTGCACTTTTGAAAATTTACCACTAAATGTGGTGGGGCTCTTGATAAGCAGGGCTTTCAGCTCCTCGGTTGAATCCCATTTCAGACGCATAACACCGGACTTCAGAATCAGTAATCGACCTGAATGCAGCTATCGACTTTCTCTTTGAGCGAGCGAAAAGATATTTCATGCATACAGTCAAAGCTGGCTATCCCTTAACCCGTCATTAAAGCTGCCATCCCAGGATTAACGAAGCTAAGCCTATTTAGGCACCCCACCAAAATATTTGTTTACTGCACTGTTTACATTCACCTCAGCTTCCTACATCCACCCCCCACCTACCCAGCTCACCCACCCCCCACCCCCCACCATCTACATAGTCATCTATCTACTCAGCTCAATATGCGAGCTAATGAGGAAGAAATTCCTTCCGTACCAGACACTGCACCGAAGGCTGTTCAAAAGCTCCGAAAGGCTAAAAACAAGCCGTCGGTTCAAGAAATACTAGATACGATTGAACCTCCTTCTTCTACATATCGACCTATCCAGGTGAAGGATCGGCCTTATCGGCCCAAATTACCCCCAGGGCTTGTGACCCCATTGGATTTTTTCATTACCCCATCCATGCTTGAACAAATTTCCGAGTTCACGAACACGAAGGCACAGAAGACAGAGAGAACAGCCAAACAACGGTGGTGGATCCCCACTTCGGGTGCCGAAATTGGCGTCTTCGTGGGGATTTTACTATCCATGGGTTTGCATTCCATAAATCGCAGGGAGAGCTATTGGGATACACACTCAGATATGCATGGAAATCCCGAAATACCTCAGGCTATGGCTCTGACTCGATTTGATCAAATTAAACGATTTCTGAAGCTATCTGATCCAAATACGGACCCTGAACCCGAAAGTCCTGGCTATGAAAAGCTCTGGACAGCGAAATTGGAACCGTTTTCGACCCTGTTTCAGCAGGCCTGCAAGCAATATCTACATTCAGGTCGAAACGTGTCAGTTGACGAGCAATTAATCATTTTTAAGGGTCGATTCAAACATATCATGAACATACTCAGTAAGGAAGCCGATCGAGGATTTAAAATCTACTGCCTATGCAGTGAGAATTATCTATATGCCTTCATGTATACATCGAAAATCACTCAAATCGTTGATTTGCATCAAATTCAGGATTTTAGTCCTTCGACTTCGATGGTTGTTCAAATCGTCAAATCGCTACCTCGACTCTACGAATATGTGATTTATCTGAACAATTTCTTCAGCTCAATTGACCTGTTTATGGCCTTAAAAGCTCTGAGGGTGGAAGCTGTGGAAACGGCAAAACAGGGCTCTGAATTTGATGAAAATCTACTAAAAATGAAGGCTGTAGCCACTAAAGAAAAGAATTGGGGTACTACAGCAGTCACAACAGTCAAGAATCACGTACTATGTATGACCTGGCAGGACAACAACACTGTTTTATTAATGACAACGGCTCATTGGCCTGAGGAAGCTCAAAAAATCGTTCCCAGAGATTCTCGATCCAGGCACCATATTCCTGAAGACTTCGTCCAGCTCGATTCAGAAAACAACCAAATTTTACCCTTTTCACGAGCAGTGGTGGACTACAATTTACACATGGGGGGAGTCGATGGAAATGCTCAGCAAAGGGAACAATATTCCCCCGCCAAACATCGATGTCGACGTTATTGGTGGTCCCTGTTTCTGTTTCATTTAGATGCAGCTATTCTGAATGCCTACATCCTCTACAAGCTCAGTTATCCTACAAGCAAAATGACACGTGCTCGATTTCAGAAGGAGGTGGCTACTTCGCTGATGCGAAACCCAGCTGGATCGATTCGTAAACGACCCTACGACTTCAGCAATTCGAATCCATCGATTTCACCTTCAGCTCAGGAACATCGTTGGAGACACCTTCCTAAAAAGGCCTATTGCACCCCGTGTAAAGCAGTCAAAAGATTCACTTCAGGAGCTGGTAAAGGGGTTAAACGCAAAGCATTGAGCGAGGTGACTGGTAATGGTCAGCCAAAGAAACAACGAAAACGTACTATTCAAACCTGGTTTGGGTGCACTTCTGAACAGTGTAGAGGGCTAGCAGCCTGCAAAAATGAGGCCTGCTGGAAGGCTCTACATGCATAGGAAGGGGGGAGCGGAGGGGAGTTTCATTGATTTTTGAAGCAATTGGGGATTATTGCGAAGAAACCCCTATTTTTCTCTACCCCGCACTAGGAAATCTAAATATTAATCTCCAGGTCCCCATTGGCCTGGTTAGTCATCTCCCGTGGCTCCCTAGTACCATAATAGGTAAGGTGGCCGTAATCCTGGGGTGGCAGCCATAACGACGGTTTAAGGGATAAAGGGTAGTTGAATTTTAGTGATGGGTAAGGCTGCCAAATCACATGACGTCATGCTTCTGTGCTTACAAACTCATTCAGTAACCGTCCAATATGACGCACCTCCTTCAATCTGTTCCTCAGTCACAACGGAAAGTCTTATTCCGAGGAATTGTATGGATTCTCAATGCAAACCGACCCTTGAAGCGCTTGGAACTTTCAGATGCCGTCAAACTAGGTTTCACCCTTCCTTCGACAGATCGGTACGATGCAGATCAGATCTTAAATCTGTCGGTTCTTGACGACCTTGACCTATGTCATGGTGCCAGGTCGCCACCCCGGTTTAGAACATAGATCGTCGATACCTTAGGTAACCTCGGTTCATTGAACCTGTTCCGCAGTTCAATGAACCAAGCCACCAACCTAGCCATCGTCATCTTAATCTAGCCACAGCAATCCTGTTTCGATCACACTTGCCGTGTGCGCGGACTCCTGCAATCTTAAGTCAATAGGACTACTGTCTAGCCTTGGTTCTGCCCGGTTCATGTATATAGAAGCCGGGCCCTCGTTCTTTCCTTTCGCTCTTTGTCTTTCGTCTTGTACATTACCTGGTGTATTGTCTTGTACCTAGATCCTATCAAAGTAATAATAATACCAGTCATCTATATTGATAGTACCTCTAGTCTAGCCCAGTCCCTGACAGTTGTCGAGCTTGTTCAGGTATATTCTAGCTGACTTACGCTCTCATACAAATAATTCTTGTTAAGAGACTTTTTGCTAATGAGATAGAATACAGATGCGATATAGAAAGCTTCATAGAAGCACGACAACGTGCGAAAACGTTACTATTGATCGAAGCGATGCATAATATGATGAGAGTTCAGAACATCAATGGTGAATGGTGAAGTTGAAGGGAGTTGAAAGTTGCCGCAAGTCGGATCGCAAGTCGAAGTGAAGTTTGATTAGTCTTTGATAGATTACAGGTAGATTACAGGTTTTCGGCTGCTCTGCGGTAGCAGAATGGTTAACATTGCTGTAACGTCATAAATTTAAATCAGTGTTAACTATCAACACAGTTGACGTATAAAAAGGTGTAAACGGTTTGAACTATATGACGTACTATGGTAATTAACCGTATGATGCTTACTACGTGTTCCAAATTTCTTCGCCTAAAGGCGAGAGGGTTGGGTAACACCGTTACAAAACCTTTATCGTAACCCAACCGTAGATTCACCGTAAAAAGAATCCTGCATGAGTCGCTAAGGTAGGTGGTGTTTCTGTAGTGGCCACCATAATATAACTAGGGTACTTCGTACCACTAAACGTATCCGTGCCCCCCACTTTCGCTCAGTTCTTCGCTTAGTGCTCGGCGGCCATGCAACAATTCCGGCCATGCAACAACTGACCTTCATATTTTTGATCCACCACCTTCAAGAATCCACCAAAATTCCACGCAATGACTTCTACATACGCTATCATCGAAGGTCGCATTCAGAAGGCTATTGAAGCCATTAACACGCGTGAAAATCCTAATCGAGCCGAAATTGCGCGCGAGTTTCGCGTTCCATATGAAAGACTTCGATCTAGACTACGAGGTTATCAGTCCAAAACAGCAGTACGAGGACTGCATAACAGAGCTTTAAAACCTGATCAGGAGTCAGCTTTACGGCAATACTTAACCAAACTGAAAGAGTTAGGCTTGCCAGCTAGGCGTGCAATCGACGGCAAACGCCCTTCGTGCTCAAGACTTTCCTCGTTGGAATTCTCCACCTCTACTGAGCGGCAAATGGGCCAAAAGATGGTTAGATCGTCAGCCAGATCTCTTCAAAGCTAGACGAAAGCCTATACTCTAGCAGCTGACAGAAAGAACGCGCATGATCCGAAAGTACTACAGACTCATTTTGATGAGTTCAAAGAGATGATCGTAAAGTTCGAACTATTGAACGTTCGGATCGACTTATTACACCACCACCTACTATAGGCGATCCGGCCGTTTGGAATCAGCTGCTTGATCTAACTGATGAACCCACATCAGAAGGATTTAGTAGAGAGCTTGTAACGTTCTGGAAAGACGCTAACGCGATGGCTCGTAGAATGGCAGGATCAATTAAGCCAAATAGAAGCCGCTGAAAATGCTCGCAAAGCACGCAAAAAGCAGTCTAATAAGGTTCTCAAAACCGGAGGCATCTTGTACGCCAAAGATGCTCGAAGTATGACTCAAGAATCAAGATAGACAGAAATTGGAGGACGAGAGGCAGCAGCAGCGCGAAGAGGCCTGGGAAAAGCGTTATTTAAATGCACTAAAGAAGTGCTACAGAGCTACTATGCCCCATAGGGCTGCTCGCATTAAGTTCGTGCCTACCAGAAGAAATGGCGGGTTATTTTGAAGCAATTGCTCAGAAATCCTCGTGTATATAAAGGGTAGTTGAATTTAGTGGTGCATGGCTGCCGAGCACTAAGCGAAGAACTGAGGTGTACATGTAGTGAAAAGGGGTGTACGTTTAGTGGTTCCCATAATAATAGTAAGCAGAAAAACCAAAAAATAAACTTAAGTAACAGAAAAATAAAATCAAAGAATTAGCTATTATTTATCGATGAATCGCTGGCAAAGGGTAAATCTTGGCTTCAACATCCAGGCAAAATTCCTCCTCGCCAAGAACTATTTTCTTACAGTTAGCTTGGGATGATAGCTTTCATTTGTAATACTTACTCACAACAGTCGAACTACAGATTTTTTTGAACTCCATCTTCATTATCTTATCAAAAGAATATACCTTTGTATCAGAGCACGACGAGCAGCATGAGCGGGACGAGCATGACGAGGGGGACGAGCAGGACGAGAAGGACGATGCCGGAAACAATTCCTTCAATATCTCATCAGGTGTTGTACCCAGTAAATAAATGTCTACCGGCTTGTCACCTCCGATAGACGAGATATCTAAATAGCGCCACAAAGACTGGCTTCGAAATGTGGCGGAAGAGTCGACGAAGAAGCAAATCTTCTCACCCTTTGGTAATTGGACTGGACGGCGAAGTAGGTCTCTTATCGTATCCAAGCTTAAGATCTTTTGATGAAAGAACTTCCGCTCTAGAAGTTTGCTAAGATAGTGGCAAATCCACGAATAGATCCCGATATTTGGTCCGAAAGGCCCTTCGATAATGATTGTTTCCGCTTCTCCAAGACTCTTCGTCAATCCACGCGGTAAAGGTAAAAGATGATTGAAGCCCGATTGTGCCGCTGGCATAGCTTGTCCCCAAACCCAATAATAACAGCCGGCTCCGTTGCTTAGGCGACACGTATTACCGATGATCAAAAATGGACTTTTAACGTGCACCTGAACAGCATGGGTTGTGCAACGCTTCAGTCCAATAGCAGCCTCCATGCTAATCAGGACTATCGTACACGAATAAAGAACCTTGATTGTAAGGTTCTTTTTGAAAAAGACAAAACCTAATGCTGCGATTGCGACGATGGAGAGAACAAAGTGAATTTGCCTCCATTTCAGTGGGTGATAATCCTCCCAGTGCTGGTGTAAAGTAGGGACAGAGAGTATTGCAACCAGGAGCAATGCAAAAGCTGCCTGGTGGTGTTAGTAGCTATCGCATTCGGTCTGGAATAAATTACCATAAGATACGGCCAACCCGTGCGTAGATCTGCCACAAGTCAACGAGTGAAGCACAAAAAAACAAGCCATGAGAAAGTTACGTCTCACGCTCAGCGCAGTGTGTCCGAATACCTCTAATATAACCAAGTTCCCCAGGATCTTATGAGCCCACATTGTCTCCGGTTGAGAAAGCCCTGAGAATTCCAGAAAGAGACTATGCCGTGAAGATACGAGGAGTATTACAATCAAGTTAATCAGGATGACTTCACCGATTCTCGAAGCGATAGTCTCTAGTAGATTAAGTTTAGGGTAAAGTAAAAGAACCAGTACATTGGAACAACAGACTAGCAAGAAGAACGGCATCTGCAAAAACGAGTGCGACTCGAAATTTCGCTCAACAAAAGGGGTGAAGAAATGAAGCCAGCGCAAAACTTTGCGAAGCCGAAACAAACGATGATGAATCCAAAGCACTCGACGGTCGATAATAATCATCGTTAATAAGGCTAGCCAACTGTATGCATAAATATTAGGGGTCTGCATGTAGATGTCTAAGGTATGTATTATAGGTCGGTTACAATACCAATATATAAAGGGATAGTGCCCGCTTATAGTCAGTGTTGAGAAAGTCATTAAGCATCATTGAAGAGACTGTAATCAATAAATGTGCGCTGGCAGACTAGATGAACTCCGAACCCCCTAGCGCCAGCCCTATAGGGCTTGGAGTAGACATTACTAGATCCCATCGTCAACCACGATAATCATTCAGATTCTCGCAACGCCCCTTCTGCCGCCTACCTTGACAATGAAGTTGTAAAAGGCTGCAGCATGTTGAAATATGCTATACATACCTGAATAGGATTGTTCCAAAGTGTGTTCACATTTCGACACAGCAATGGCCAGGTCTATCCGTGTAGAACAAGGTTTGTATTTCTCCCCTACAAAGTGGCTCTTTGCTCGACCTGATCAGAGTCTACGTCGATCCAGTACGGCTTATCGATTGATGATTGAGAGTTTTGCCAGCGACCCGAGAATGCGGCGGCGAAGTAGCGATAGCCGTGGGTGAGAGTTGAGCACGAGGTTATGAAGATTACTAGCTGAATAAACACGAAGTTAGAAGAACAACAGCAGCAATAATGAAAGATGATATCTTAATATTAAAGGCCAGCGACAAGATCCACCTGTACATGGTGCTGGCTACGAACCTTTTGATTATGTTGTAGGAATCAGAAGAGCCAAGAGATCTCAATCCGACGCAGTCCGAACGATGTTAGGACGTTGCGTGGTCGTGAAAGCCGCCGTGCAGAGTTTCCTAACAGCTACAACTCACGAAGACGACAAACGATGCGTTGATATCAGTAAGAGATGGAAAGATATTAGTAGAAAAGCCGATCGGGGTTAAGCCTAGGCCTGTAAGCCTCGAGGTCGTGACTACAAGTGGTCGATGAAGTAGTGATCCATCGACTGCGCGGACGAGTGACGTCCGATATACTGAAGGGGCTCGCCGAGCTCAACTTCTTTACTCATATCAACAGTGCCGTTATCAGTAAGAGATGGAAAGATACCAGTAGAATAATCGTTCTGAATAAGCCTCGAGGAGCCTCGAGTTCGTGACTACAAGTGGCCGAAGGAGTAGTGACCCGTCGACTGCGCAGGACGAGTGACGTCCGGTATACTGGAGGGGTTTACCGAGCCCAACTTCTTTACTCATATCGACTGTTTGCTATCGATCAGAGCTAAGCATCGAACGACTGCGACCGCACGCCTATATCAACAACTTACCCAACGTTGACGTGACGCAAGACAAGAGCAGGATAGGGTTATTCGCCTAGGCATATCCTCAACAAAAGACATATACGGAACCGTCGATGGAGATGTAGAAGGAGTATATTGGCCATGAACATGCTGAGAAGCAGAGGTCTGAAATGTTGGAATTTCAGGTGTGATTTGGTTGGTACTCTCCGCATTCATCCTGTTGGAAAGGGGGTACGGATGCACATACGTATACCCCGGTGGTTAGTTATTTCCGCTCGGGCTTGGCGCTAGGGGTATTTAGCCTACCTCCCACTTCTTCCTTCCTCCGATAGTTCCTCATATACCAACAATATTGAGCAGATATTTCTACTGGATAACTATCAGCGGGCCCGGGAACGGCTTCAATACTTTGCTCAAGCTGTTTGTCTTTTAGCTACTTTAGCTAAATAATATCAATTCTTGAGCTCATGATTAGCATATGCAGAAAGCTGAGCCGGGGTTGGAGTTAGCACCGAGATCCAAAAAAAAAAGTTCCGGCCCTGGCTCAACTTTTCCAACCCCTCACCAACTGTAACCCCAATGATAAGGTACCGTAACTTCCGTAAGGTACCTTAGGTAAGCACGTAAGGTAGGTAAGGTAGGTAGGTAGCTAAGATAGCGCTAATCTAAAGCAGTTTAGGCGTATCTTTTTAGCACTGCTAAACTACTATAGGTTGTGCAGGCTGACATAATTTCCGCACTATAGTCATCAACTGAGCCGAAAAAGCGGTCGTTCATGCTTTTAGTGAAGTAACCACATTGAGAATAGCTTCTGTCATCATGTTTTGACCCAGGGGTCTACTGCCCTAGACCACGGCCGCTTTTATAATTCATTCCCTGTCAACACTGTACGTTTTTACGGTAGGTGTATGGCTAAATAGTGTAAACTGTTACGTACGTGGCCAGAATTCAATAAGGCTAGCTCAGATCTAGCCTAGAACCGGCTCAGGTTTGGCCTAGAGCCGGCTTGAGGCCGGATCTAGCCTAGGGCCGGCCCAGTTCTGGCTCGTCACTCTCTTCATTCGTAACATCTTGCTTGTGTCATGACACGTCCCCTTCGAGCCTAGCGTCGGCTCGGAACATTTACATCAATACAGCTCAGAAGTTCTTGTACCACTCTTCTTCTGTATTCTTAATGTTCTAGTTATAGCTACCTCTATGAGCATTCTATCCACTACTGGTTAGATTCTAGGCACGGTCCCAACATAAAACCGAAGTATTACCAAATTAGTAGTTTTCAAACTATGCATGGTAAACATCGATAATCATTTGTTCATGATCAATGATTGGTTTCTTTTCGGGAACACCTACCCGTACACCCCTTTTGCTTACATGTACACCCCCTTTGCTTACATGTACACCCCCCCCTGAAGAACCTGAAACTTCCATTGTGCATCACTCAGTTACACACCAAATTTAGTAGGCAATTCAAGGGTTTACATATGATTCTGAGCAACCTCTTCACAGCAATTTTGCACTGTTTAAAGAGCTTCAATTTCATGTTCAAAGAGCTTCAACATCGCTGTTTCAGCACCTTCTTCGCTACATATGAAACGCTGCAAACAGGCCTGCATCCGTTTGGATGGAAGGGGGTGTGGCAGCACGTTCACCTCGCTGCCCTCCACCCCTTGCCCGTGTGAGACCTCGACCCCGACCCCAATGCCGCCCCCGCCCCCGCCCCTGCGTCACTCCCTGCTGTAGCCCTTGCCCTTGTTGTTCCGCCTTCATCAGTACATGTTCATACTGTGAGAACTCTCTTTGTGTAGAATCCTTGAACTCTTGCTGATGTCTAACGCCTCGTCGTTCTCTTGCTTCTACGACTCAGAGCCTATCCTTTGATCGAACAACAGCGAGATTTTGAACTTGTAAAAGTGAATGACAATGGCGATGATGAGTGTCAGAAGGAAGGTTTACAACAAGTCTGATGTGTGGGTTTACTAGGCTAGATTAACCGTTTGAGGCTGTGGGGAAGGTCATGGAGAGGTTGCTCACATGTAAGCCCGGGGTGTACGGTAGCGGTTCCCTAGCAAACATCACCTAATTTAAAGTATATTACAGTACCCCGCACTAAGTCTTCGCGTAAATCGCGAAAAACACCATAAATCGCGTACCTTCAAAACAACTCATCTTCTTCAACTACATCCACCATGTTCAGAAGACCTTCGTTAACTTCAACTTCTGGTAACAAGACTTCTAGAAAGAAGCTTTCTTTGCTCACCAAAGGTGAAATATCAGGACAAGCTAAATTAGGCCTTACATTCACCCAAATAGCACGAAGTTTGGATGTTCCCCCAAGCACTGTGCGAAGCGTTTTGGGAAGGCTTCAAACAACACCCTTCGGAGTTAATAAATTCAGATCAGGAAGGTCCTTATCAATTACTCCTCAAGCATCTAGGATACTGTTACGTCAATTACGATCGGAGCCTAAAATCACCTGGAGACAGCTGAAAACGAACACCGGGATCGATTTGAACGCGAGAACTCTCAACGCCACACTACGAGCTCACGGAATTTCTCACTCACTAGCTCTTAAGCGACCGAAATTAACACCTGAAGCTGCTCTGCTTCGGTTAAAATGGGCTGAAAAGCATAAGAGTTGGACCGTGGATCAATGGAGCAATGTCATCTGGTCGGATGAGCCATCCGTGGCTCGGGGAACAGGTAAAGCACGGGAATGGGTTTTTGGAACTCCCGATCAGAAATGGGATAGGAACAAAGTAACAGAAATGCCTAATGGAAAGCCCTTTTCCATTATGATTTGGGGAGCTTTTTGGGGTTCTGGAAGATCAGATTTATATCTGCTCGATCGGGACTTCGAATTCAAAAAACACGGCTATTCAGCAGCCTCCTACATTCAGATTTTGGATCACAATTTGGCTGGCATATGGGAGCTAGGACTAGTGTTCATGCAGGATAACGCTCCGATACATAGAGTCAGAAAATCGAAGCTTTGGTTTCAGGAAATGGGTATAGAGGTCATGGAGTGGCCTCCGTACAGTCCCGATTTGAACTCAATCGAAAATCTTTGGGCCCTACTGAAGAAGGAAGTCTATAAAGTCTATCCGGATTTGGATTCGCTGAAGGGTAAAGGCGACGAAGCTGAAACTCAACTGTTCCAGATTTTACAGAAGGCCTGGGTGAACATACGGGAGAAGGTAATAGAGGGGCTAATTACCAGTATGCCACGCAGATGTGCAGCTATAATCAAAGCGGAGGGCTGGCATACTAAATATTGATTGGGGAATCATGGATCATATACTACTAAATAACTAGCCCAAATATTGAAGTTCCCCAGCTGGATTTGATGGTTCAATGGTTGATGCAGATGGGGTGGTGATTTGGTTGGGGAGCGCACGTACTGTAAGGTTTAGTAAAAGTGACGCTGCCCGCAATGTGCGCTGAAAAGTTGCGCCCCCAAGACCTCCCGCTGACGCTGTAATAGTGCTATCCCCTACCAGCGTCACACATGTCAAGAATAAGTCAATGTTACTTTAAGTCGGGTTTGCGCAATAGTCATGCATTATAAAAGAGATCTCGTATTAGCTCATTTTGCGGCCACTACTTAAGGTATGTCTAAGAAACAAGCGTTACAGAGACAATAGCATGAATACATGACACAAAACCCTGTGGACAATCTTTTCTGACGCCCCTCTACTTCAACGAATCCGCCGCTGCTAGTAATGCTTTACACAAATCTTCTTTCGAAAAAGGAGGTTTCTTTTCAAATTTTTCATTCGCGTTTTCTTTGGAAGAAGAAAAGGGTTTAGCTGAATTATCAGATGAGTTTGCATCGATCTCCGAATCTGATGAACCTGCCCATCGCGTCCCACCGTTTTCTCCTGATCCTTTTGCTTTGACGATTCGCACCTGAGGTTTAGGTTTAGAACCTTCATCTGATGAATCTGTCGTAGAGGAATTTTCTTCTTCGTCTGATTCCTTTGAACGAGAAAGTCTCTCCGTTCGAGGCTTTCGCTCTTTGCCGCGGTCGTCCCGGTTTGGTGCTAGAGAATACGGTGGTTTCAGAACGCATTTGGTTCAAATGTTTCTTCATTCAAAATAACATTAAAGCGAGAAAGCAGTCGAATTATATACATGTGTCTATTGATTACTGAGCTCATCTTACGAACGGTCAACGCTTACCCTTATCATGACGGCTGACGAAGTATGATGCGAACAAGGTTTTACGTAGTGACTTTTCATTGACTGAGTTTATGCTGCGCAATCACTTTTGACCTAGTTGGACTGGGGGCGATGGGCGAGTCCTTCCAAGTAGGTTTTATATATGACCACCATACATAGATTTGCTATACGAGGTCCACAGACCCTCCAATAGCATTCTCTATCGACTGGGGCAATGTGCACTGTTCAGACATTTAAACAATATGTGACAATGTTTAGCCTAGTGTGATGATCCTCGAGAGCAATTCAATGGTTCAGATTTGTCGATGAAAGTAATTTTTATTACCATATGAACCATGTCTGCAATAGCTCGTTTTGTTATTGATTGAAGTATTTAAGATACTAAACCAACATAGACCTAATAAAAATCCGTGATAGCCGGTAAATTACTACAATACAACTACTATCACATCATTTGTACATCTTGTGTCTCGACTCTTCTTGCGACCTGGAACGTACGATTCTGGATTACCGGCCTTGTGACCTGGGTTCAAGACGGAATTCAGAAGCAGTTTGAATTACATCTAGAATCGAATCAGTAAGAAAGGAAGGTTGTTGCCAGTCTTCATCCTTAGTATAGTCTAGCAAGATATCTTTCAGGAATTCAGAGATGTCTTGATTGTTAGATTTAGTCTTGATCTTAGGCTGTACGAGCATGAGTAGCACGATTACTACAGCCCAGAGAGTTAAGTCCAACCCGACGTAAAGAATTTTTTCCAACCCCGGCTCAACTTTTCCAACCCCCCGACCAGCTGCACCCCGAGATACTTGTACACTTCAAAGGATTTGAATCTTTCCTGAAACGTCAATTCGATGAATCTGCACATGAGGGATTAGAAAACAACTTGAGATACGAAGTAGAGAATGATCAGAATTATTTGTCAGAGCTATTGGAGTGCCAAGTGGGTTGCAGTGCTTGAATATCTTGATGATAACCCAAAGCATCAATGGATAGAAAGTGAGCTACGAGAAAACTCAAGATAATAAGATTCTAAACATGTAATGAAAGAGTCAGAATCAGACATGGCCTTATTCAACGAGCGTTCGAGCTCACCAGAATTCTGATTGCTTATCAGGATTACTTTAATTACGTATAAGACAACAGCAAGAAGATTATTACCAACAGTAAGATAAATTATTGGAAACTTTGTAGACCATCCCAAAGAGACCGAATCTCTTTATCCAGTGCCTTTGGCAGATCGTGGCGCAGCACCGTCATGGAACAATGGTTCGAAAGTATAGCTTGTAGAGCATTGAAAAGCATAACGAATACCTCTTGGATGGGAGTTCTTCGAGGGCGAAACTCGCTTTCCTCCGTCTTTTTCTCCCATGAGAATATAGCTAAGTCAACGAGCACAGCGGTCTCGCCTCCGAAGACCGCTGTTTTGTTTGTTATGCCAGCGTAACTTGGGCTGCATCCTTTATCCACCGTTATAGAAGACTAATGCTGAGAAACTTTTTCGTGTACTTCCTACCACAGATAATTGACCGCAGAGCGTTGGAAAAAATTGCGCTACGGAGTATACGAGGCTATTGAGGAATCGTGTGCTTATTCTTCGAATTTTATAGTATTGAGAGCACTTGTACAGTGGAAGGAGACATGATGACGCAGATTGTGAAGTATACTCGTAATGGAAGTGCCCCTTTGCCCGTCCTACAACCTAGACCTCCAAACCTTTATTTGGGCTCTACGTTCGTCGTCGACGGCGACCAGAGACGCAAGAGAAGGGTCGCCATTACCAACATCGCCGCTTTTTGGTCGGGTAATACAGCACCTACTGCGATATGCATTCCTTCTATTACTGATGTTGGTCCGTAGACGAACTAGAGGTGCTCTATCGAGGCTGTCTGTAAAGAAGCGCGACCCCCAGCAATATGCAGCGCGGCGACGGCATAGACGGTCCCAACGCGTTTTCTTGGCCATAGAGGAAGGAGACGCAAGCCACCGAGTGGCGGCGGCGGAGCCGTATTATGACGATCTGACTTGGGGCTGAGAGATCAGTGGAGGCTGGGATCGAGAAAACAAATCATCCTATCTCCGGTCCTCCTCCTCCTTCCCCTACTACCACCACTACCACCCACTGCGAGAACAGGATAAGTTTTAGGTAAGGGCTGGCATAACCGCGAAGCCAGGACAAGAGCAAGTTGGAAATACAGCAAAACAGTAACAAGAGATGTTAGAGCTGGATTGCAGCTTACACTTGATGTTGTAAGTATTGTCCGACGAGAAATGTCAGCGTCAGCATCTCCGTCCGAATACTGCACCACAGAAGGAGCAAGGCCATGACGCAACATCTCAGCCGTTTGGATTACCACTAATCCATGATGCAGCCTCTTGAGTGGAGTAGTAGCAGTGAATAATCTGCCATCTCCCCTATTTCCAACACTCCCCTATGGGAATTATAGCTAGATAGGGCCATATATGTTGAACATATGAAGCTATTTGACTCCCCCAGCCCAATGGCTTAGCAGTGATGGAAGCTATTCGGAGCTTCGTAACGTATGATCCACCGTTTCCCTCCGTCGAAGGCACATATCCACGGTATATTTGAGTTCACCGCTTCCCTTCGTCAGAGGCACATATCCACGGTATACTGGATCCACCGCTTCTCTCCGTCGAAGGCACATATCCACAGTATATTCACCGCTTCTCTCCGTCGAAGGCACATATCCTACGGTATATTTAGTTCGCCGCTTCCCCTCGTCGAAGACACATGGTCTATCACGTAGAGACTTTGCCGTTCTGCACTTGTTGCGTCGATTGACCTTATCGCGTAGGAGGCGAGCTTGTCGTACTGCGACAATTAACCCGAAGAAGAGCTACTGTACACCTAGAATCTAGGTAACCTTAAAGCAAAGCCTGAAAAAGACCAAATGTAAGCGTTTCAAATCGGTCAAAATGTGAAAGATGGCAGGGATCGACCGTGGGATGAGAATTTGGACGGGAGCTGCTGTCGCAAATTATGAATGAGGAACAGTAACATAGAGAGAAGATAGTCATCATTGAAACGGAGCAGATGTAATGCTTGCATGAATAATCGCCTTCAACTCAGAACCATCGACCCATGCATCTTAGAATAATAAATCTAGCATAGGTCGGGCTAGCCTTGAACTGTGTGTGTGGCTCGCCGTTCCCATCACCTTAAACAAAACATCATGATTCTTCGAGCAAAAAGCCTTAAATCAAAACCAGGATTGATTTTAGACAACTCCGAAGCCTCATTCGACATTCAATTCCCTGTTATCATCCCCTTCTCCCTCGCCCTCCTTCAGTTCCTTAAGCGTGTGCTGAAGAGCATTTTGAATTATGGCAAATAATTTCGTGTTCCTCGCCTGTTCGTACGCGAGGGCTTCCTTCGTGTCTCGGAGGATTTTCCCTGTGTCTCGATGACACTTGAATTCGTGAACAAGACTCCGCTCCGCTATCTCTAATTTCTTATTCAAGCGGACTGCTTGAGCTTCGTAAATCTTCTGCCGGCCTTCAGCGATGTTTTGAAGATCTATCTCGTACTTCCGTTCTTGCTGATGGAATTGCTCGCGGTAGAAAGCGATATTCCACAACTCACTCTTCGTCAATCGAGCAATATAGTCTGCCGTTTCATCGAGCTGATATTGAAGGTTATGACAGTTTTCGCATTCCACAACGATGTCTGACATGGTACTATTGACTGCTTGCATGAAAGGATAAGGATCAAGACGAAGAGAGAGCAGAGCGACGTTTATAACCAGTCTTTCACACCTTAATAGTCGCTAGAATGGTTTCAGCCAAATTTCAAATCTATTTCACTATGTGACTATGTGCGAGTCAACGCCTTCAAAGTAGTAATAGCACGGATGGAATGAATCCCCCAAAATGTCATTCGACATGGCTGAAAACACATTGCTGATATTGTAGTGCTCAAAATACCGGAAGAAAATGCTCGAGTGCGAGAGACTCCGCGAAAAAGAAAGAATGCTTATGACAGAAAGATGACCAAGGGCGCCTGAACGCCTTGAGATATGATGTCAAACCACTTGCAGTATGGCATGTCATCTAGAGTGAATGACTCTGACCGTGGCTGTCAGCAAGAGGCTATCCCTTTTGGAAACAGGCCTCGAGGATGCTGGCAGCATAAGTACTGCTCAGCGCAATGTCTACAGTGCTATAAGGGAACAGATAAGAAAGCCAATCTTGTCCGGAAGATACGCTCTTCTCGCAAGGCGCAGTGGTCAGCTTCGGCTACGCTAATGCAAGCCATCAAGGGAACTTTTAGTTTGCCATAGTAAATAGCGAAGATTACAGATCAATCTCGCTGTCGTCAAATTATGAAGGCATGAAGAAATAGAGTCAAAATTTGAATAGATTTCTGTATAACCTCATTTCTAACGCCACCCTCCCCCCTAGTGATGCCGCCGCCGTTTTTTGGGCGAACTCGCGGCGATGGAAGAGAGAAATGACGTTCCAATTCTGAGTAGAGGTCATATCCTAGATGACCTTAAGGCCGCATTCTCCAAGTCACAAGACACATCTATTATTCCTCTTAAAAACCTGCATGATGACATACTTGTCACCCTGTACAAGACGTTAGGTGGCGAAGACATTGTTAATTCTCCGAATTCGTTCCCTTCGTCCGCCCTGTGAGCTATTTTACAAAAATTCGAGTGGGTGCGCATTGCAGTTTCTTGTACATTTGAGACTTTTTGATGTTCGCCATGTGTAACGAAAGTCGTTGATGTTTCTCTCGCATCATGGTTCAACGAAGAGTATTAGCGTGTGCAGAAAGCTCTGCATTCCTTGGCATTCATTTTCGCGCTGCCCCACGGTGATCCGTTTGTAGGAGGAATTCAAAAATCAATCCCACCGCCCCCCAATTGCCCAAAATTGAAGCTATTCAAACCTCTTTGTTTGTTGACGTTCCTGACGTTCTTCCAGCTATGACCGGCCCACTACCTGCAGCGATTCGCTCCAGAATCGTACGGCTTCTACTACTTCATTGGCAACCCCCCGCCATCGCCGAAGAAGTCCACTGCTGTCCTAGAACGGTGTATAGCATCCGAGAGAATATCTTCATGTATTCGTCACCGTTTAAACCTCAGTTTCGGCCCAAAGAGGCCCCCCGCAAGGTGTTTAAGGCAGCTGAAAATGGCCTCATAGCCTACCTCGAAGAACAGCCGTGGGCCATGCAGAAAGAGATGGTCTGATACATATGAGAGGAGTGAGGCATTAACGTGCATCAATCCACGATATCGAGGATTCTGAAGAGAAGACGCTGAAGCAATAAAAAGGGACAGCGTGTGAACATCAGACAGAACGATGAGCTGCGATTAAACTGGGTTGCAGATCTGCTTCGTCTGACTGCTGAGCAGCTTGTCTTCGTTGACGAGACTCTCTTCAACGAGACTACGGGGTGGCGTCATCAAGCCTATGCACCAGTTGGTGAATCAGCTCGCTATCAAGCCTCTAGAACGAGAGAGCATTGCTGAAGTGTTCTTCCGGCTTACACGATAGATGACTATCTACCCTGTACAGGTATTCGTGAAGGCTGGTTCAACGGCGAGGCTTTCTTTCGATGGCTAGCAGATGAATTGCTACCTCTATGCAGTCCCTTTCCGGCCCCGAAGAGTGTAATCATCATGAATAACGTCAGCATACACTGCAACGCTCGTGTCGAGGAACTCATTATCTCACACGAATGTGAGGTGCGTTATCTGCCTCCCTATTCGCCGGATTTCAATCCCATCGAGCTCAGTTTTAGTGTTTTGAAGACCTGGGTCCGACGACATTTCGAGGAGATATGGCCCTATTTTGAAGGCACTTTTGGTGAGTTTCTTCATTACGCTGTCGAAAGAAGCAGGTGTGATAGATTTCCGAGACAGCATTTCAAGCATAGCGTCGGGGATTATATCTTTGAAGCTGATATTAGAGCCTTGAAAAGAGATCTTGAAGCTGGTACTATAGATTTTGATTGATAGTGTCTGAATAGCTTCATTTTCACTTATTTTGAAGATGTTTTGATGCGAGAATAGATGTTGAGGGGTTGAGATGTCAAAAGGTCTATACAAATTTGGTGAGGGGCGCGACAAATGCAATGCCAAGAATTAGATAGCTTTCTGCACACGCTAATAGTGGTGGTCTGCCGCTAGCGCTTTTCCCTCCTCCTCGAACAGCTGGAAGATCACTTGCCAGCCGCCTCCGCCTTGAAAGAGAATCTTAGTCAATGCCGACGTGGTTTTGAGAGTAGTAGATGGAAGAAGGAAAACAATGGCAAAAAGAACCGAGTTTGTTGACAGATACGCCCAAATACTACCTTACATTCTTCGGGATCCTCCTCTCCTTCCCCTCTCCCCAAATTCCTATTCTCTTTCGTACCCGGTAAGATTAGAAACAAAAAACAAGTATGATCGATTCCGTGCTTTGCTAGTGTTTTGAGGAGGCTGTCAGATATTGCTTTCCGACAACCCCTCCCCCCCCCTTTTTTTCTCACCCTCACTCAACCACCCCATAATCTCTGCACCCTCCGAACCCTGTTAAAACGACGTACATCGGAACTTGCGAAAAGGCAGCGATGGCAAAAGTGTGAGTTATTCGAGACTCCCAACACAAATTCATAGCAATGCTGATTATATAGTCAAAGCATACAAAAAGTGTAACGCTAGGGGAAGAGGTGTAGGGATGCTGATTAGAAGTAGTTGAATGGAGAAATGTAGGTGGAATGGTTGGTGGAAGGGAGAAGTCGGTGGGGGTTGGGGAGGGGAGGGGGAACGCTTGGAGAAGGAGTGGGGAGAGGGAGGAGTGAGGGGGAAGGATGCTTGGAGAGGAGTGATTGAAGGGAAGGGTAGTAGGGGGGGATGGGAGGAGGTTGATGATGGGGAAAGTACTGAGCGGAGTGGGAG